>Ga0182738_1000668_pt1 | contig 45636 bp, 45 predicted proteins | sample eDN5th30CBELigMG_FD_128876 | JGI IMG/M metagenome (GOLD analysis project Ga0182738, IMG submission 128876) | Enriched Miracle-Growth compost microbial communities from Emeryville, California, USA - eDNA 5th pass 30_C BE-Lig MG (version 2)... ... | reverse complement strand
CGCGGAGAACCTCGTGCCGGCGGGCACCGCGGGACCCGCGCTGTGGGACGACGACGAGGAGTGGCGCCGCATCGAAGGCGCACTGGACGGCGCCGCGGCGCGCTTCGGATCGGGGGCGATCACCCGGGCGAGCCTGCTCAAACCGGGGCGCGCGATCGGCGCCCTCCCGTCGAATCCGGTGGTTCCGGGCGCCCCGGATCGCTGATCCCCGATGCGGCGGGGGAGCGGGGGCACTAGCGTGGACTCCATGCCCAACATCGCACTCGAACTCGGCAAGCAGTCGGCGGAGCTCGGCGTCCGCAGCGCCTACGGCGAGCAGCAGGATGTCGACGGCATCCGCATCATCCCGGTCGCGGCCACATGGACCGGATTCGGCGGGGGATCTGACGAGGCCGGCAACGGCGGCGGAGGCGGGGGCGGCTACGTGATCCCGCTCGGCGCCTACATCCGTCGCGGCGACGACCTCCGGTTCGAGCCCAACATCGTGTCCCTTCTCGCCGTGGCCATCCCGTTCGTCTTCTTCGCGGGCCGCGCGCTGAGCCGTGTCATCCGCGCCCTCAAGAAGTAGCGCTCCGGATCCGTTCGCCGTCGCGCTGGAGCAGGCGGTGCGGTCCGTGGTGGGTGCCGTCCGTCGCGTGCAGGCGGCGAATCCGGTCGTGCTCATCGATGGGCGCTCGGGGTCGGGGAAGACCTCTCTCGCCCGTGCGCTGGTCGAGGACTGGCCCCTGAGCGGTCGCGTGCAGGTCGTCGCACTCGATTCGATCTACCCCGGCTGGGACGGCCTGGACGCCGGGGCGGAGATCGCGCGGGAGCGGATCCTCGTCCCGCACGCGCGCGGCGTCGTCGGCGTGTGGCGGCGCTGGGACTGGGACGCCGGCGAGCCCGCCGAGGCGCACGCGGTCGACCCTGCCCTTCCCCTCATCGTCGAGGGCGTCGGGATCCTCGAGGCGCGCACAGAGCCGCTCGCGGACGTGCGGGTGTGGATGGAGTCGCCGGAGCCGTCGCGCCGGCGCCGCGCACTCGATCGCGACGGTGACGCGTACCGACCTCACTGGCGACGCTGGGCCGAGCAGGAGGAGCAGCACATCACGCGGAACACGCCCGCGCAGCGCGCGACGCACGTGTTCGCGATGCCCTAGGCGCCGTCGACAGCCTGGATGAGTCCCTCGAGCCGGAACCCGAGCCAGTCGTAGACGCCGAAGCGGGGATCGTCCTCGTCGTGGTCGTCTTCGGTGCGGATGCCGAGGCGCGACGCGATGACGAGACGGATGGCCGCCAGGGTGCGCATCCACGCCCGCGCCGCCTCCGGATCGAGGGCGACGTCGATGACGTCGTCCACCCGGGCGTCCGCGGCCGGCTCGAGCGCGCCCGCCTCGGCGAGGCCGGCCAGCATGCGCTGCGCGTCGGACGCGCGGCGGTTGAGCAGCTCGTGCTCGGTGGCACGCCGGAACTCGCGCCCCGCCTCCTCGTCGTCCGGGTACGCGTCCGGGACGAGGCGCGCGACGGCGGGGTCGGCGGCGGCGTCGGTGTCGGCGAGCAGCTCGGCGAACTGCCCGACGAGGTCGGCCAGATGCAGGGACTCCACGCGGGTGATCGTCAGCATGACGAGATCGGCGGTCATCGGGGTGCTCTCCTCACCGTCGCCCACAGGCCGTAGTCGTGCATCGCCTGTGCGTGCAGCTCCATCTGCTCCCTCGCGCCCTCGGCGACGACGGCGCGGCCCTCGTGATGGACGAGGAGCATGCGTCGGGTGGCCTCCTCCAGGCTGAAGCCGAAGTACTCGCGGAACACGTGGACGACGTAGCTCATCAGGTTCACGGGGTCGTTCCACACCACCGTCTGCCACACGGGTGTCCGCGTGGCCTCCTCGTCGTGGCGGAGGTCCTGTTCGATGTCGAGATCTGCGAGCGCCGTCATCATGCCCATCCCAGCTCATGGAGGCGGTCGTCGTCGATGCCGTAGAAGTGCGCGATCTCGTGCACGAGGGTGGTGTGCACCTCGTCGCGCAGCTCCTGCTCGTCCTCGCACGCGGCCAGGTGCGGCTCCCGGTACACGATGATCCGATCGGGCAGTTCGCCGAGTCCGTACCGGCCGCGCTCGGTGAGGGCGAGGCCGTCGTAGAGGCCGAACAGATCGAGGGTGCCGTCCTCGGGGCGGTCCTCGACGACGAACACGACGTTGTCCAGCCCCTCGACCATGTCGTCGGGGAGCTGATCGAGTTCGTCGATGACGAGTTCCTCGAACGCCGCAGCATCCATCTCGATCATCGCGACCACCTATTGGGGTGAGTAACGGGACTTGAACCCGCGACCCCCTGGACCACAACCAGGTGCTCTACCAACTGAGCTATACCCACCATGTCTCCCGCTTCGCGGGCAACCAGAAGATTCTCTCACATCCGCGGGGTGAACGACGACACGACGGACGCGGCGACCGCACGCGCGCTGTCGCTGGTCGGCCCCGGCTCGGGAACGAACACGGCCTGGCGGTAGTACGCGAGCTCGCGGATGGACTCGCGGATGTCCGCGAGCGCGCGGTGGCCGCCGTCCTTGGCCGGCGCGTGGATGTAGGCGCGCGGGTACCAGCGGCGCGAGAGCTCTTTGATCGAGGACACGTCGACGTTGCGGTAGTGCAGCCAGCGGTCGAGCCGCGGCATGTACTTCGCGAGGAACATGCGGTCGGTGCCGATCGTGTTGCCGGCCAGCGGCGCCTTGCCCTCGACGGGCGCGAAGCGCTGGATGTACTCGAGCGCCTGGAACTCGGCGTCCGCGAGGCTCACGCCGTGCGGGATCTCGTCGAGCAGCCCCGAGGATCGGTGCATCTCGGTGACGAACTCGCTCATGTTCTCGAGCGCCGACGCGTCGGGCTTGATCACGATCTGGAAGCCGGGATCGAGCGCGCGCAGCTCGAAATCGGTCACGATGACGGCGATCTCGACGAGTTCATCGACTTCGAGGTCGAGACCCGTCATCTCGCAGTCGATCCAGACGAGTCTGTCGTTCTCGGAGGCGCCCACCATGGAGTCATCCTATCGGCGTGGGTGCGACACCGGATCGGCCCCTCCGGGAGGATTCGAACCCCCGACCTGGCGGGTAGAAACCGCTCGCTCTGTCCCCTGAGCTACGGAGGGAAGGACCTCTCCAGGGTAGCGTCTCGCCCACCGACCGGGGGAAGCCCGCCGCGACCCTGGTGCAACCGGACGCGGGGGCGTAGCGTCGGCCTTCAGGGAAGGAGTCGACATGACTGACACGACGACCCGCAGGCTCTGGGTGGCGTACGGCCCGACGGGGGCCGTGGGCATGATCCGGACGGACGGCGGCGCGTATGTCGTGACGATGGCGGGGGCGGACGCGCCGGTGGGGTCCTATGAGTCCCTCGATGTCGCCAAGAACGCGCTCCACGCGCACCTCAAGCCGGGCGCCGACTGGCCGGAGTTCCGCGAGCACTGATTCGCCGAGCTAGGCGGCGCGGGCGGGCACCTCTCGAGGCGGGGCGCCGCGCCGCGGACGGCGCACGTCCAGCAGGGGGAGCGTGACGTGCACCATCGGCCCGATCAGCAGGGCGAACGCGACGGTGCCGACGCCCACGTTGCCCCCGAGGAGCCAGCCCGCGACGAGCACGGTGATCTCGACGACCGCGCGCGCAAGCCAGATCGGCCATCCGAAGCGCGCCCGGATGCCGGTCATGAGTCCGTCCCGGGGGCCGGGGCCGAAGTGCGCGCCGATGTAGAGCCCCGAGGCGACCGCGACGCTCACGAGGCCGGCCGCGAAGACCAGGATGCGCACCCACAGCTCCTCCGGCTGCGGGAGGAGGTCCACCGTCACCTGGATGCTGGTCCCCACGAGCAGGATGTTCGCGATCGTCCCGACGCCGGGCTTCTGCCGCAGGGGGATCCACAGCAGCAGCACGCCGAAGCCGATGAGGTTGGCCACCCATCCGACGCCGATGCCCGTGTGGATCGAGATGCCCTGGGCGAACACGGTCCACGGGTCCAGGCCGATCCCCGCCTGGATCATGAGCCCGCACCCGAATCCGAACAGGGCGAGGCCGATGAGCAGCTGCAGAATCCTTCGGGTCACGAATAACAGCCAATCGCGCCAGTGGCCTGGTTGCAAGATGCCAATTCCGTTACGCTGGCTCGCATGATCGACTCTCGGCTGTCCGCCAACGCGCTGGCCGGGCTGCTCGGGGACTGGCGCTCCCGCGAGCCCGCATACGAGGCCATCGCCGACGCGGTGCGCGTGCTGTGCCTCGACAACCGGATCGCGGCGCGTACCGCCCTGCCCGCCGAGCGTGAGCTCGCCGCGCGGCTCGGGGTGAGTCGCACGACGGTCGCGGCGGCGTACCGGAGCCTGCGCGACTCTGGCCACATCGAGAGCCTCCGCGGGTCCGGCAGCGTCACCCTCCCGCTGGGTCGGTCCCGCATCACGGCCCTGCCCGCGGGCGACGGGGTCATCGACCTGCAGCAGGCGAGCCCCGCCGCCTGGCCGGGGCTGGCGGCCGTGTACGCCGAGGCCGCGGCCGACGCCGCCGCGATCGTCGCCCGGCCGGGCTACGACATCCAGGGCAGACCGGGCCTGCGGGAGGCGATCGCCGCGCACTACGCGCGGCGCGGTCTTCCCACCGACCCCGAGCAGATCATGGTGACCCCGGGCGCGCAGAGCGCGATCTCCCTCGTCTCCTCCGTGCTCTCCGGCCCCGGCGACCGCGTGCTCATCGAGACGCCCACGTACCCGCACGCGGCCGATGCGTTCCGCCGCCGCGGGGCGCGGCTCATCGGCGTCCCCGTCGACACGGCGACGGGATGGGACCTGGAGCGCGCCGCCCATGCGTTCCAGCGCGCGGTGCCGACGCTCGCCTACCTCATGCCCGACTTCCAGAATCCGACGGGCCGCACGATGGATGCCCGCGAGCGCACCCTGTTCGCCGAGCAGGCCGCCGCGATGGGGACGATCCTCATCGTGGACGAGACGACCGCGGAGCTCGACATCGATCGCGGCCGCGGCACGACGCCGTACGCGGCGCTCGCGCGCGCGCACCACGGGCTGCGCGTGATCACGCTGGGATCCTTCGGCAAGACGGTGTGGGGAGGTCTGCGGGTCGGCTGGGTGCGCAGCGATCCCGACACGCTGCGCCGTCTTCTCGGCGCGCGGCCCGCGCACGATCTCGGGACTCCCGACTTCGAGCAGCTCGTCGCCCAGCGCGTCTTCGCCCACATGCCCGAGGTGCTCGCGCAGCGGGCGCTCCAGCTCGGCGCCGGGCGCGACGCCCTGCGCGCGCACCTGGCGGACGCCTTCCCGCAGTGGCACGTCCCGGAGGTGCACGGGGGAGTGTCGTACTGGGTGGGTCTCGGCGCGCCGGTCAGCTCGAGCCTCGTCCTGAGGGCACGGTCACGCGGACTCATGCTCTCGTCCGGCGGTCGGTTCGCGGTGGACGGGGGACACGAGCGCCACCTCCGCCTCCCCTTCACCGGCACCCCGCAGGATCTCGCCCGCGCTGTGGAGATCCTCGCGGCCTCCTGGGCGGATGTCGCCGCGGGCGCGCCGGCGGAACTGCTCGACGCCGTGGTCTGACCCGGGCGGCGGGGGCCGGTGGGGCCGATCAGGCTCGCAGCGCGGCGACCGCGTCGTCCGCGGACCAGAAGTCGCCGAGGTCGCGGAACCGACCCGTCGCGACATGGAACCGCCGCGCACGGTAGCGGAGCCCGAGCGGGTGCTCGACGACCTGCAGGTGGCCGACGACGACACCGCCGGCGTCCAGGACGCGCCACAGATCGGCCGAGGCGCGTGCGACCCGCAGGCCCCGCGGGTGGGTGAGAGCGGGGGCGACGAACGGCACGGCGAGACGTGCCTGCGTGTGCGCTGAAGTGGTCATGACCGGGGCTCCTTCCCTCTGCTTCGAAGATACGTACGACCTCCGACATCGCCTGTCGATCTTCCGCCGCTGCGGCGCGGCGCCGTCGGGCGGCCCGCCGACTCCTCCCCAGGCCGGTCCTCGGAGCGCCCTGTCCCCAGTGCGGCCCACGGCGGCACGGAACGCGGAGCGGAGAGCGCACGCTGGTGGGGCTCCGGCATCCGACGGGCACTCGGATGCCGGAGCGGCGGGGGAGGTCCCCGGCGAGAGAGAGGACATCGACATGACTGAGACGATCACCGTCGTCGGGAACATCACCGAGCCCGACTTCAAGACCACGGACGCCGGCCTGCAGATCGTGAACTTCCGTCTGGCGGCGACGGAGCGTCGCTACGACAAGGCCGAGGACAAGTGGGTCGAGGGCGCGACCAACTGGTACAGCGTCTCCGCGTACCGCCAGCTCGCGGACCATGCGAGCAGGTCGTTCCGCAAGGGCGATCGCGTGTTCGTGACAGGGCGGCTGCGCCTGCGCGACTGGGAGACCGGGGCGAAGAAGGGGGTCACGGCGCAGATCGACGCCGATGCGCTCGGTCACGACCTGCGCTGGGGGACCACCACGTTCCATCGCGACACCGCCGCGACGACGCCTGACGCGCCCGCGAAGGACGCGGCGTGGTCGGCGGGACTCGGCGGCGCCGCGGACTGGGGCGCGTCCGCCACGGCGGTGACCGATGCGGAAGACGCGGACGCGGACACGGACACGCCCGTGACCGCCGATGGGGCCGACGAGGGATCCACTCTCGTCGGCATCGGGGGCGAGAGGCCCTTCTGACCTCTCAGCCGACGTCGGGGCGGCGGCCCCTAGACTCTCCCCGTGTCTTCCCGCCGCCCCGCACGTCCCGAGCCCCGCACGACGCGTCGTCGGACCGCGACGGTCCTCCTCGGCGCGGCCCTCACGGCGGCGCTGCTGACGGCGTGCGCGGGGGAGCCCGCGCCGGGACCCACCGTGACCCCGTCCGCGTCGCCGACCGGACCGACACCCACGGCGACCGCCTCGGGCCCCGTGCTGCACCCGGACGGCACGGCTGAGGAGAACCTGCCGCTGTTCACCGCGGTCACCGAAGAGGTGTGGGCGTCCAAGGACAAGGCGAAGGGCCGCGCCTACGTCGACGCGCTCGTCGCGGCGGGATTCGACAAGTCGTCCATGCAGGTCACGAAGGACAAGTCGACGATCGGCAATCCCGCCGAGAGCCTGCAGTTCTCGGTCCTGTGGGGCGATGAGTGCCTCATCGGCCAGGTCGGACCGGCCACGGGCGACCCGGTGACGGTCGTGATGCCCCGGATCGAGGGCGGCACCTGCCTCATCGGCGAGACCCGGCCCATCGACTGGTAGAGCGGGGAACCGGTATCGGCGGAGCCGCCCCGCACCGCGTTCGCCGAGAGTGAGACCGGCCGTCGCCCACAGGTGCGGTTGCTAGGCTGGACGTCGACTTCCGCTCGACCCGTCGCGCCGCCTCTGCGGTGAGGCGTCTGTGATCCGAAGCGGCTCAGATCTCGATCTCGAAGGTGGTATCCCTCGGTGGCTGAATACATCTACCAGATGGTCCGTGCGCGCAAGGCCGTGGGCGACAAGGTGATCCTCGACGATGTCACCATGGCGTTCCTGCCCGGCGCGAAGATCGGCGTCGTGGGTCCCAACGGCGCCGGAAAGTCCACGATCCTCAAGATCATGGCCGGTCTCGACCAGCCCTCCAACGGCGAGGCGCGGCTGAGCCCCGGCTACAGCGTCGGCATCCTCATGCAGGAGCCCGAGCTCGACGAGGACAAGACGGTCCTCGAGAACGTCCAGCAGGGCGTGGGCCCCATCAAGGCCAAGCTCGACCGCTTCAACGAGATCTCCGGGCTCATGGCCGACCCCGACGCGGACTTCGACACGCTGCTGGCCGAGATGGGCACGCTGCAGGAGGAGATCGACGCAGCCGACGCGTGGGACCTCGACTCGCAGCTCGAGCAGGCCATGGACGCGCTGCGCACGCCGCCGTCGGAGGCCATCGTCAAGAACCTCTCCGGTGGTGAGAAGCGCCGCGTCGCGCTGTGCAAGCTGCTGCTGCAGAAGCCCGACCTGCTGCTGCTCGACGAGCCCACCAACCACCTCGACGCCGAGTCGGTGCTGTGGCTCGAGCAGCACCTCGCGTCGTACCCGGGCGCCGTCCTGGCCGTCACGCACGACCGGTACTTCCTCGACCACGTCGCCGAGTGGATCTGCGAGGTCGACCGCGGTCGGCTCTACCCGTACGAGGGCAACTATTCCACCTACCTCGAGAAGAAGCAGGAGCGCCTGCAGATCCAGGGGAAGAAGGACGCGAAGCTCGCCAAGCGCCTCGCCTCCGAGCTCGAGTGGGTGCGCAGCAACCAGAAGGGCCGCCAGGCCAAGTCGAAGGCACGACTGGCCCGCTATGAGGAGATGGCCGCCGAGGCGGAGCGGACCCGGAAGCTCGACTTCGAGGAGATCCAGATCCCGCCGGGGCCGCGTCTGGGCCAGGTCGTGCTCGAGGCGAAGAACCTGCAGAAGGGCTTCGACGGACGCAGCCTCATCAGCGGTCTCAGCTTCTCGCTGCCGCGCAACGGCATCGTCGGCATCATCGGCCCGAACGGCGTCGGCAAGACGACCCTGTTCAAGACGATCGTCGGACTCGAGCCCCTCGACGGCGGCGAGCTGAAGATCGGCGAGACGGTCGAGATCTCGTACGTCGACCAGTCCCGCGGCGGCATCGACCCGAACAAGAACCTGTGGGAGGTCGTCTCCGACGGGCTCGACTACATCCAGGTCGGCAAGGTCGAGATCCCCTCGCGCGCCTATGTGTCGCAGTTCGGCTTCAAGGGCCCCGACCAGCAGAAGAAGGCCGGCGTGCTCTCCGGAGGTGAGCGCAACCGCCTGAACCTCGCGCTGACGCTCAAGCAGGGCGGCAACCTGCTCCTGCTCGACGAGCCGACGAACGACCTCGACGTCGAGACCCTCGGCTCGCTTGAGAACGCGCTCCTCGAGTTCCCCGGCTGCGCCGTGGTCATCACGCACGACCGGTGGTTCCTGGACCGCATCGCGACGCACATCCTCGCCTACGAGGGCACCGAGGAGAAGCCCGACCAGTGGTACTGGTTCGAGGGCAACTTCGAGGCCTACGAGGAGAACAAGATCGCGCGCCTGGGACCGGATGCCGCCAAGCCGCACCGCTCCACGCACCGCAAGCTCACGCGCGACTGACCGGTCCTTGTCCGACATGCGGCTGCATATCCCGATCCACCTCCGCTGGGGGGACCTCGACGCGTTCAACCACGTCAACAACACGGCGATGCTGAAGCTGCTGGAGGAGGCGCGCGTGCGCGCGTTCTGGATCCCGGAGGCGGGTGCCGAGGCGCCGCCCACGGCCGTCTTGGATTCCGGTATGCACAACGGGGTCCTCACCCTCATCGCGCGGCAGGAGATCGAGTACTACGCCCCGGTGCCGTACGGGCGTCATCCGCTCGACGTGCAGATGTGGTTCAGCAAGCTGGGCGGCTCGAGCATCGAGGTGGCGTACGACGTGTGCAGCCCGATCGAGACCGCCGGTGCGGACGGCCAGACCCTTTACGCGCGCGCCGCGACGACAGTCGTGAAGGTCGACGCCACCACCGGGCGTCCGATGCGGCTCAGCGCCGAAGAGCGCGCCGCGTGGGAGCCGTACCTCGACGGTCCCGTCGCCTTCACGCACCGCGGCTGAGCGTCACGCGCGGCGGCTGAGCGACCCACGCAGCCCCTGAGCGTCACGCGCCTCCGACGCGACGCACGACCGCGCCGCGTCAGGCCGGTGTCGAGGCGGGATCCGGGAGGCGGACCATGACCTCCTGCGCGACGCTCGCCAGCAGCACGCCGTCCTGCGCGTAGATGCGGCCGAGGCCGAGCCCGCGGCCGCCGCGCGCGCTCGGCGACGCCTGCACGTACAGCACCCACTCGTCGACGCGCCCGAACCGGTGCCACCACATGGCGTGGTCGAGACTCGCGACCTTGAGCCCCGGAGTCGCCCACGGCACGCCGTGGGCGCGCAGGATGGGCTCCTGGATGGACAGGTCGCTCATGTACGCGAGCGCCGCGCGGTGCAGCAGCGGGTCGTCGGGGAGCGGCCCGCGGGTGCGCATCCAGACCGCCTGCCGGGGCTCGGTCTCGTCGACCGAGAGATAGATGGGCGAGGGGATGTGCCGCAGCTCGACGGGGCGATCCGTGAACAGCCGCTTGCTCATGGGGTGCACGCCCTGCAGGTGGTCCTCGACGCTGGGCAGGCTGTCCGGGTCCGGGACGCCATCGGGCATCGGCTCCTGGTGGTCCAGGCCCGGGTTCTCCTCCTGGAAGGACGCGATCATCGAGAAGATCGGCACGCCGTCCTGGTACGCCTGCGTGCGGCGGGTCGAGAACGAGCGTCCGTCGTGGATGCGGTCGACCGCGAAGGTGATGCCCTTGTTCGAGTCGCCGGGGCGCAGGAAGTAGCCGTGCATGGAGTGCACGACGCGGTCGGCGGGGAGGGTGCGGGCGGCGGCGATGATCGTCTGGGCGAGCACCTGGCCGCCGTAGACGCGCCCCAGCGGCATGAACTGCGACACCCCGGTGAAGATGTCCTCGCTCGTACGGGCGTCCGAGTCGGCGAGATCCAGCACCTCCAGCAGTGCGGCGATCGGATTCGTCTCGGATGCCTCGTCCGCCACGTGTGCGCTCCCTTCCCGCGCCGTTGCACGGCGTCTCCTTGGTAGCTTAGGCCGGTGCCCGATCGCCTGCTGTTCGCCGACGCCCCCTCCGCCGCGGACGCCCTCACCTTCGCGAGCCGCGCGTCGCGCCTCTCGGAGGACGCCGTCCGGCTGCAGGCATCCGGTGGCGTGCTCGCGATGACGGCGGCGCCCCTCGCGCCGCGCGGGCTGGGCGACGCGACGCCCACGGTCCTGGCGATGCGCGCTCTCGCCGTCGACCCCGAGCTCGTGTGCGACCTCGTGGTCGCCGCGTCCGAGCTGTCGATCGCGGCCGACGACGCTCAGGCCGTCCAGCTCCCGGACGTGGGCCTCGCCCCGCCCTGGGCAGGCATCGCCCCGCCGCGCAGCGGGTGGACGGAGCGAACGGGGATCGAGGCGTCGACCCTCGCCGAGCGCGCGCAGGCGGGCATCGCCGCCGTCGCCGAGAAGGTGCCGACGGATGCCGGTGAGGACGTCGTGCGCGCGGTCCGCGCCGCCGTGTGGGCCGTGCCGGATCCCGCCCTGGGCGAGCTCCCGCAGGGCACCGCGTTCGCCGCCTTCGCCCTCGGGTTCATCAACGGCGCGGAGACGGCGCGCGTGCTCACGAGCGGACCGTGGACGCGGGTGTCGCTGCGGCGCGGCCACGTGCTGGTGCGCGGTCCCGTGGCGTCGGGACTCACCCCCGTGCGACGCACCGGTCCCGCCGTGGCCTGAGCCGCGCGTCCGACCGCGCGATCGCGGTCGCGTCAGAGCGCCTGCGCGGCCGCGCGGCCCGCCGCGCGGCCGGAGAACAGGCATCCGCCGACGAAGGTGCCCTCCAGCGCGCGATACCCGTGCACCCCGCCGCCGCCGAAGCCGCTCGCCTCGCCGGCGGCGTAGAGCCCGGGGACGGGGGCCCCGTCCGGCCCGAGTGCCCGCGCGTCGAGATCCGTCTGGATGCCGCCGAGCGACTTGCGGGTGAGCACATGCAGCTTCACGGCGATGAGGGGACCGCTCTCGGGGTCGAGGATGCGGTGCGGCGCGGCGGTGCGGATGAGTCTGTCGCCGCGGAACGCACGCGCCGAGCGCAGCATCGCGATCTGGGCGTCCTTCGTGAAGTCGTTCTCCACCTCGCGGTCGCGCGCCTCGATCTCGCGCACCACCTGCTCCGCGTCCAGCGCCTCGCCGCCCGGCAGCGCCTGCATGCCCGCGATGAGCTCGCCGAGCGTGTCGCGGACGACGAAGTCCGCACCCTTGTCCATGAACGCCTGCACGGGACCTGCAGCGCCCTTGCCGAGCCGGGACCTCACCAGCAGCGGCAGGTCCTTGCCGGTCAGGTCCGGATTCTGCTCGCTGCCGGAGAGGGTGAACTCCTTCTCGATGATCTTCTGCGACAGGACGAACCACGAGTGGTCGTAGCCGGTGCGGCGCAGGTGCGCGAGCGTTCCGAGCGTGTCGTACCCCGGGAACAGGGGCGCGGGCAGGCGCGCGCCGGTGGCGTCCAGCCACACCGAGGACGGACCGGGGAGGATGCGGATGCCGTGGTTCGGCCACACCGGATCCCAGTTCTGGATGCCCTCGACGTAGTGCCACATGCGGTCGCCGTTGATGAGGCGCGCGCCGGCCTCGGCGACGACCTCCTGCATCGACCCGTCGACGTACGCGGGGACGCCGGTCACCATCGACTTCGGCGGCTTGCCGAGGCTCCGGGGCCACTGCTTGCGGACGAGGGCGTGGTTGCCGCCGATGCCGCCCGAGCTCACGACGGTGGCGCCGGCGTGCACCTCGAAGCCGCCGACGACCTCGCGGGACGTCGCCACGCCGCGCGGCGCGCCCGAGGGGGCGAGGATGTCGCCCGCGGCGCCCACCACGGCGTTGCCGTCGCGCACGAGAGCAGTCACGCGGTGACGCGGGAGGATCGTGAGGCGACCGGCCGTCTCGGCGTCCTGGATCTGCGCCTGGAAGGGGGCGACCAGACCGGGCCCCGTGCCCCACGTGATGTGGAAGCGCGGCACCGAGTTGCCGGGCCCGAGCGCCGTGTAGCCGCCGCGCTCCGCCCACCCCACCACGGGGAAGAAGCCGACCCCGAGGCTGCGCAGCCAGGCGCGCTTCTCGCCGGCGGCGAAGTCGAGGTAGGCCTCGGCCCACCGGCGTGGCCAGGCGTCCTCCTCGCGGTCGAAGCCGGCGGTGGCGAACCAGTCCTGCCGCGCCAGGTCGAGGGAGTCCTTGATGCCCAGGCGGCGCTGCTCGGGGGAGTCGATGAAGAACAGGCCGCCGAACGACCACCAGGCCTGACCGCCGAGATTGGTGCGCGGCTCCTGATCGACGATGATCACGCGCTTGCCCGCGGACAGGGCCTCGGATGCCGCCACCAGGCCGGCGAGTCCCCATCCGATGATGAGCACGTCCGTGGTGTGCGAGCTCGGCGCTGCGGTCATGGCGACTCCTTCGTCGTCGTGCGGTGGGTCAGACGGCGGTGCCGTCCGGTCGGGAGACGAGCCCCATTGTGCCCGAGTCCCGTCCGCCCGCGGCGGGGCCGATGCCGGTGGGCTCGAACGTGTTGACCATCGCGAGAGCCGCGCGCTGGAGGTAGTCCCACAGCGTCGCCTCGTGCAGCGGCGACAGCTCCAGCTCGTCGACCGCCGCGCGCATGTGGGCGAGCCAGCGGTCACGGGCGTCGGGGTTCACGTGGAAGGCGGCGTGACGCATGCGCAGCCGTGGGTGACCGCGGCGCCGGCTGTACGTCGTCGGGCCGCCCCAGTACTGCTCGAGGAAGAGGGTGAGGCGCTCCGCGGCGGGACCGAGGTCCTCTTCGGGATACATGGGCCGCAGCACCGGGTCGTCGGCGACGCCGCGGTAGAAGGCGTCGACGAGGCGGACGAAGGTCTCGTGCCCGCCGACCTCGTCGTAGAAGCTCAGAGGAGTGTCGGTCATGTCGTGGGGGCGCCTCCCGGCGCCGTGCCGCCCTTCGGATCCTTCGGGGTGCCGCCTTCGGCGCCGTCGTCCGCCGCGGCATCCTTCTTCTTCGCCTTGCCGGGCTTGCGCGCCTTCCAGATCGGACGCTCGGGTGTCGAGGTGGCGACCGGCTTCGTGCGGGGCGGGTTCGCGCCCTTGACGCGCCGGGCGCCCTCGACGCCGCTCAGCGTGATCGTGTTCATGGCGGGGAGCTTGATGCCCATGCCGTCGATCGCGTGCTTGAGGCGCATGCGCAGTTCGCGCGCGACGTCGTCCTTGGCGTTGGCGCGCGTCTTCATGACGAGCCGGATCACCAGGGCGTCGCCGGTGATCGACTCCAGGCCCCAGAACTCGGGCCGCTCGATGATGCGCGAGCGCCACTTGCTGTCCTTCGCGAGCTCCTTGGCGGTGTCCAGGAGCGTCGTCTCGACCGCCTCGACGTCGACGTCCACGGGCACGGCGAGGTCGATGATGACGCGGGACCACCCCATCGACATGTTCCCGATGCGCGTGATCTCGCCGTTGCGGACGTACCAGAGCGTGCCGTTGACGTCGCGCACGTGCGTGACCCGCACGCTCACGTACTCGACGACCCCCGTCGCGAGACCCACGTCGACGACGTCGCCGATGCCGATCTGGTCCTCTGCGACGATGAAGATGCCGTTGAGGACGTCCTTGACGATGTTCTGCGCGCCGAAGCCGAGGCCCGCGCCGACGGCGGCGGACAGGAGCGTCAACGAGCCCAGGACGCTCGGGGCGACGACGTTGATGATGAGGATCAGGGCGATGATCACGAGCGCGACGTTCGTGATGTTCTGCAGGATCGTGCCGAGCGTGCGGGTGCGCTGCACGATGCGCACCTGGGCGAGCGGCGACACGTCGATCGAGCGTGTGTCGTCGACCTGTGCGCGGTTCTTGGCGCCGTTGACGATGCGCGCCACGATGCGGCGGATCACGAAGCGCAGCACCCACGACAGCGCGAAGCAGACCACGATGATGATCGCGACCCACATGAGCTTGAGGCCGACGTCGATCGCGATCTGACCTGCTTGCTTCATGATGACGCCCGGGTCCGTGGGACCGGGCGTGGGCGTCGCGTCGAGAGGGAGGAACCGCATCAACTCGATCCTAACGACGGATGCCCCGGCGTCCCTGGGAACGACGGGGCATCCGTGGTGCTTCTACTGCGCGTCGCGCTCCTGCGCGGCGAGGGCGCGCTCGACGCCGGCCAGGTTCTCGCTCACGAGGCGGCGCAGCGCGGGGATCTCGCGGTTCGCGTCGAGCCACGCGCGCGTCGCGTCGCGCAGCTCCACGCTCGCCAGCGGCGCCGGGTACAGCCCCGTGATGAGGTAGTTCGCGATCTGGTAGGTGCGGCCCTTCCAGATCGGCTCGAGAGCCTCGAAGTACGGCGAGACGAACGCGTCGAGGACGTCGCGCCCCGTCGGGTGCTGCAGACCCAGCGTCGTGGCGCGCACGATCGTGTTGGGAAGCTCATCGCTGTCCACGAGCGAGCGCCACGCCACCTGCTTGGCCTCCAAGGTGGGGATCGCGGCCTTCGCGGTCGCGGCCGCCTCGCCGCCCTTGGCGGTGTTGTCGGCCGCGAGCGCCTCGTCGATGTCGGCCGCGCTCGCGACGCCGCCCGCGGCGAGGCCGATGAGCAGCTGCCACGAGAGGTCGGTGTCGATCGCGAGTCCGTCCAGCACGATCTCGCCGTCGCGCAGCCTGCGCAGGGTCTCGGCATGCTCCGGGGTGGCCACGGCCGCGGCGAACGCCGTGACGAACTGGAACTGGCTGTCGCTGCCCGCCTCGGCGGCCTGCGCGAGCGCCCACAGACCGTCGGCGACCTTCACGCGGGCCGCGTCGCGCTTCTCCGGCGCCACGTAGGAGTTCGCGGCCAGCTGCAGCTGGGCGAGCGTGGTCCGCACCGTCGTCGACTCGGTCTCGCGCCCGATGTTGCCCAGCACGAGGTCGATGTAGTCGGATGCCGACGCCTCGGCGTCACGCGTCTGGTCCCACGCGGCGCCCCACACGAGCGAGCGCGCGAGCGGGTCGGAGATGTCGGCGAGGTGCGCGATCGCGGTCGCGAGCGAGCGGTCGTCGAGGCGGATCTTCGCGTACGCGAGGTCGTCGTCGTTGAGCAGCACGAGGTCGGGACGGGCGATGCCCTTCAGCTCCGGGACGTCGGTGCGGTCGCCGTCGACGTCCAGCTCGACGCGGTGCACGCGCTCGAGTCGGCCATCCTTGAGGCTGTAGAAGCCGACCCCGAGGCGGTGCGGGCGGATGGTCGGGTAGTCGGCCGGGGCGGTCTGCACGATCGCGAAGCGCGAGATCTTCCCGTCGACGTCCTCCTCGATGAGCGGCGAGAGCGTGTTGACGCCGGCCGTCTCGAGCCACTTCTTCGACCAGGAGGCCAGCTCGCGGCCGCTCGTCTTCTCGAGCTCGGTGAGCAGGTCCGCGAGCTCCGTGTTGCCCCATGCGTGCTTCTGGAAGTACGCGCCCACGCCCGAGAAGAAGGCGTCGATGCCCACCCAGGCGGCGAGCTGCTTGAGCACGGAGCCGCCCTTCGCGTAGGTGATGCCGTCGAAGTTGACCTGCACATCCTCGAGGTCGTTGATCTCGGCGACGACGGGGTGGGTCGAGGGGAGCTGGTCCTGGCGGTACGCCCAGGTCTTCTCCATGGCGTTGAACGTCGTCCACGCCTCGGTCCACTCGGTCGCCTCGGCGGTGGCGATCGTCGACGCCCACTCGGCGAACGACTCGTTGAGCCACAGGTCGTTCCACCACTTCATCGTGACGAGGTCGCCGAACCACATGTGGGCGAGCTCGTGGAGGATCGTGACGACGCGGCGCTCCTTGACGGCATCCGTCACCTTGCCGCGGAAGACGTAGGTCTCCGTGAACGTGACGGCGCCGGCGTTCTCCATGGCGCCCGCGTTGAACTCGGGGACGAAGAGCTGGTCGTACTTCTCGAACGGGTAGGCGTAGCCGAACTTGTCCTCGAAGTACGCGAATCCCTTGCGGGTGATGTCGAAGATGTAGTCGGCGTCGAGGTACTGCCACAGGCTCTTGCGCGCGTACACGCCGAGCGGCACGACGCGGCCGGACGAGCTGGTCAGCTCGGAGAAGGTGGACTCGTACGGGCCGGCGATGAGGGCCGTGATGTAGGACGAGATGCGCGGGGTGGGCGCGAAGGCCCACGTCGCCTTGCCGGGTCCGGCGGGGACGGGCTCGGGCGTAGGGGAGTTGGAGACGACCTTCCACTGCTCGGGCGCGGTCACCGTGAACTCGAACGTCGCCTTGAGGTCGGGCTGCTCGAAGACCGCGAACATGCGGCGCGAGTCGGGCACCTCGAACTGGCTGTACAGGTACACCTCGCCGTCGACGGGGTCGACGAAGCGGTGCAGGCCCTCGCCGGTGTTGGTGTAGAGGCAGTCCGCGTCGATGAGCAGCTCGTTCTCGCTCGCGAGGTCGGTGAGCGCGATGCGCGAGTCGGCGAAGACCTTCGCGGGGTCGAGCGACCGTCCGTTGAGGGTGATCGCGTGCACGTGGCGGGCGATGAGGTCGATGAAGGTGTCGGCGCCCTCCGTCGCGGAGAATCGCACGAGGGTGCGGGAGCCGAAGATCTCGGCGCCCTTCGTGAGGTCCAGCTCGACGGCGTAGCTGTGGGTGTCGACGATCGCGCGGCGCTCCTGCGCCTCGACGCGGGTGAGGTTCTCTCCAGGCACTGCAGATGCTCCCGTGGGGTGAAGGGGATGCCGCGGACATGGCGCTGCTGGCGCCGACGACAACCCTGACAGCCTACGCGGTCTGATCCGCCCGCTCGCGGCGGATGTGGCTGCGTGCGTGCGCGATCGCGTCGGGCAGGCCGTCGAAGAGGTGGTTGTGGTGGCGGAGCGAGTCGAGGACGCCGACGGTGCGGAACAGCTCCTCGTGTCCCGGCCGCACGCCCTTGATGAGGACGGTGACCCCGCGGCGCTCGAGGGACTGCACGATGTCGGTGAGCACGCGCGCCCCGGTCGCGTCGACGAGCTCGAGCTGCGACATCCGCAGGATCACGACGGAGACGTCGCGCGTGCGGGTCACGGCCTCGAAGACGCGGTCGGCGGCCGCGAAGAAGAGCGGTCCGTCCAGGCGGATGACCGCGATGCGGTCGTCGCCGGGCTCAGCGGCCCCCTCGATGCCCTCGCGGTGGACGCCGGTCGTGCGGGAGAGGCCGCGCAGGGCGAAGAAGCCGGCGCACAGGATGCCGATGCCCACCGCGACGATGAGGTCGAACGAGACGGTGACCAGGGCGGTCACGACGAAGGCGAGCGCGTCGGTGCGGGTCGACCGCAGGACCGACGTCGCGGTGCGGCGGTCCACCATGCGGAAGGTCGTCACCATGAGGACCCCCGCGAGCGCGGCCAGCGGGATCGCGCCGACGGGCCCCGACGCGACGAGGACGATGAGCAGCAGGACGATCGCGTGCACCACGGCGGACAGGCGCGTGCGGCCGCCGGAGCGCACGTTGACGGCGGTGCGGGCGATGGCGCCCGTGGCCGGCATGCCGCCGAACAGGCCCGATCCGAGCGATGCGAGGCCCTGTCCGACGAGCTCGCGGTCGGGGTCGTACGGCCCCGTGTCGGCGAGTGTCGCCGCGACGCGCGCCGACAGCAGCGACTCGACGGCGGCGAGGGCGGCGACGGTGAGGGCGGGCAGCGCGAGATCGCCGAGGGTCGCCAGGTCGAATGCGGGCAGGCTCGGCGGCGGCAGCGTCGAGGGCAGCACGCCGATGGTCGCCAGCGGCGTGGGCAGGACGAGGGCGAGCAGCGTGACGATGACGATGCCGATGAGCGAGCCGGGCAGCGACGGGTGGATGCGCGGTGCGACGAGCATGCACGCCGCGACGATGGCGACGGCGGCGAGGGCCCACGGCACGTACGTCCAGTCGGCGGCGACGAGTGCCTGGACCGCGGCGACCAGGGCGTTCGAGCTGTGCTCGCCGGCGCTGGTCTGGTGCGGGCTGACGACGAAGGGGATCTGCTGGAAGAAGATGATGACGGCGATGCCGAGGGTGAACCCCTCGATGACCGGCCATGGGATGAACGACACCGCCCGCCCGAGCCGGAGCACGCCGGCGAGGAGCACGAGCACCCCCGCGAGGATGCTGACCGTCGCGACGGCGGCGACGCCGTGGGTGGCGACGATGGGCACGAGGACCACGACCATCGCGCCGGTCGGGCCGGAGACCTGCACGTTCGACCCGCCGAAGACGGCGGCGATGACGCCGGCGACGATGGCCGTGATGAGCCCCGCCTCGGCGGTCAGCCCCGAGCTCACGCCGAACGCGAGCGCCAGCGGGAGCGCGACGATCCCCACCGTGACGCCGGCGAGCAGGTCGCCGCGCCAGGTGCGGCGCAGCGCGCGGTAGTCCGCCGGCGCGGGAAGGAGACCGCGCAGGTAGGCGGCGATCCGGCTCATGAGCGGGGCTCCGCGAGCGCCGGCAGCGTCGCGGCGTCCGCCAGCAGCTCGCGGTCGGATTCGAGGACGCCGAGGAGGAGGCGCCGGGCGACGGCGAGGAGCTCGGCGACGGCCGGGTCGGCGAGGCGGTAGTAGACGTGGCTGGCGCGCCGGTCCGACTCCACGAGGCGGTGGCGGCGCAGGACCGCGAGGTGCTGCGACAGGTGCGAGGCCTCGAGCCCGGTCTCGACGAGGAGGTCGGCGACGCTCACCTCCGGCGCGGCGGACAGGATCTCCAGGATCCGGATGCGGAACGGATGCGACAGGCCCTTGAACAGGCCGGCCTTCACCTCGTAGAGCGGCTTCTGCTGGCGGGAGAACGGCATGATGAAACCATCATATCGCGCCGGTGCGGCCGATTCCGACGAGGGGAGGACGCCCGAGCCGGGGTGGGACGGGGATGCGAGGATGGACGGGTGACCGCCTCCGATCAGCCCGTGCCCTTCGCCTCCCCGGCGGCCGCCTCCGGAGCGCCGCATGTGGAGGTGCCCGTCGCCTACGACGCGCTCCTGCTCGCGGGGTTCGGGGGACCGGAGGGGCAGGACGACGTCATCCCGTTCCTGCGCAATGTCACGCGGGGCCGCGGCATCCCCGACGAGCGACTCGAGGAGGTCGCGCACCACTACCGCCACTTCGGCGGGGTGAGCCCGATCAACGGACAGAACCGCGCGCTCAAAGCGGCGCTCGAGACGGAGCTCGCCCGTCGTGGCATCGACCTGCCGGTGTACTGGGGCAACCGGAACTGGGAGCCCTACCTCGAGGACGCCGTGCGGGAGGCGGCCGACGCCGGCGACACGACCCTGCTCGCCGTCGCGACGAGCGCGTACTCGTCGTTCTCCAGCTGCCGGCAGTACCGCGAGGACTTCGCGCGCGTCCTCACCGACACCGGCCTGGGCGAGACCGTCAGCATCGACAAGGTGCGCCAGTTCTTCGACCACCCCGGCTTCGTGCGGCCGTTCGTGGACGGGGTGCGGGACGCCGTCGCCGCCTTCCTCGCCGACGGGATCGCGCCGGATGCGGTGCGGGTCCTCTTCTCGACGCACAGCATCCCGACCGCCGATGCGGACCGCTCGGGTCCCCGCGACATGTCGTGGCCGGAGGGCGGTGCGTACGCGACGCAGCACCGCGCGGTGGCGGAGGTCGTCATGGCCGCGGTCGCCGGGCAGGTTCCCGGCGCCGAGGACATCGCGTGGGAGCTCGTCTACCAGTCCCGATCGGGTCCGCCCACGCAGCCGTGGCTCGAGCCTGACGTCAACGACGTCATCGCGTCGCTGCCGGAGCAGGGCGTCGCGGCCGTCGCGATCGTGCCGCTGGGCTTCATGAGCGACCACATGGAGGTGCTGTGGGACCTCGACACCGAAGCCATGGAGGCGGCCGAGGAAGCCGGCGTGCGCGCCGTGCGCACGCCCACGCCCGGCGTCGATCCCGTGTTCGTGTCGGGCCTGGTCGACCTCGTCGAGGAGCGCCTGCGCGGGACCGCCGTCGCCGACCGCCCGCACGAGACGGCGCTCGGCCCGTGGTTCGACGTGTGCCGCCCCGGATGCTGCGAGAACATCCGCGCCGGCTTCAAGCCCGCCGCCGCCGGCCTGAAGCCCTGACCGGGGCGCGCGGATCCCTAAGATTGAGGGCATGCGCATCCATATCGCGACCGATCACGCCGGCCTCGAATTCTCCACGCAGCTCCAGCACCACCTGGCCTCGCAGGGCCATGAGGTCATCGACCACGGTCCTCTCGAGTACGACCCCGTCGACGACTACCCGGCCTTCTGCATCCGGGCGGCGCAGGCCGTCGTGCGCGACCAGGAGGCGGGCATCGAGACCCTCGGCGTCGTCTTCGGCGGCTCGGGCAACGGCGAGCAGATCGCCGCGAACAAGGTGCGCGGCGTCCGCGCCGCCCTGGTGTGGAACATCCCGACCGCGGAGCTCGCCCGAGAGCATAACGACGCCAACGTGATCGCGATCGGCGCGCGCCAGCACACCTTCGAGGAGGCCGCGGCCTTCATCGACCGCTTCATCGAGACGCCGTTCTCCGGCGAGGAGCGTCACGTCCGCCGCATCGGCCAGATCGCCGCGTACGAGACCGACGGCTCGCTGCTGCCCGACCCGCGTGCCGGGCAGGGCGCAGGAGGACCGGACGTGCTCGCCGCGGAGGAGAGCTCGTTCGATCCGGAAGCCGGCTGATGCCGGAGGGACACTCCGTCCACCGCATCGCGCGCCAGTTCGACCGCAACTACATCGGCCGCACCGTCGCCGCATCCAGCCCCCAGGGCCGCTTCGCGGAGGGGGCCGCGATGATCGACGGGCGCGTCGCGACATCCGTCCGTGCCCAGGGCAAGCAGATGTTCCTGGAGTTCGACGACGACATCTGGCTGCGCGTGCACCTCGGCATCTACGGCGCGTGGGACTTCTCCGGTGAGATCCTCGTCGACCCGACCATCGCGTCCGCGAACGGGCGCATGGGGCAGACGAACCAGCGCGGCACCGACCTCGACGTCGTCCTGGACGCCGCGGGGGAGAACTCGCTGAGCTCGATCGGCGCGCCGCGGCGCACACGGGTCCACGTGCGGATGTCGGAGCAGACCACGGGACTCGGGGACGAGGCGGATGCTGCGTTCCCGCCGCCCCCGGTCGGGCAGGTCCGCCTGCGCCTGCTCACCGATGTCACGTGCGCGGACCTGCGCGGTCCGACCGCGTGCGAGCTGCAGACCACCGACCAGATGCTCGCGACGATCGCCAAGCTCGGGCCCGACCCGCTCGTCGACGACGTCGCGGAGGGCGAGGAGCGCTTCGTCGCGGCGGTGCGCCGCAAGCCGACCCCGATCGCGCTGCTGCTGATGGACCAGTCGATCGTCGGCGGCATCGGCAACGTGTACCGGGCCGAGCTGCTCTTCCGTGCGCGGCTGAACCCGCACACCCCCGGCCGCGACGTGCCGGAGGAAGTCGTCCGCGGCCTCTGGCGCGACTGGGTGCGGCTGCTGCGGATCGGCGTCGAGACCGGTCAGATGATGACGATGGACGACCTGTCGCCGGAGGACTACCGCAAGGCGATGGCGAACCGCGACGACCGGCACTGGGTCTATCGCCGCGCGGGGCTCCCGTGCCGCCTGTGCGGGACGCCGATCGTCCTCGAGGAGATCGGCGCGCGCAAGCTCTACTGGTGTCCCGTCGATCAGGCCTGACGCGCTCGTAGGCTGAAGGCATGCGCCAGAACCCCAGCTTCGCGATGACGGACATCGGCGAGCTCCGCCGCCTGGTCGAGCTGCACCCGTGGGCGACGCTCGTCAGCCACACCGCCGACGGGCTCGTGGCCTCCCACTACGCCGTGCTGCTGGACGACGAGCGCGAGGACCTCACCGTGGTCGGGCACGTCGGCAAGCCCGACGACATGATCCACGGACTGGGGGAGCGCGAGCTCATGATCGTGGTGCAGGGGCCGCACGGATACATCTCGCCCGGATGGTACGGCGACGTCGAGTCCGTGCCGACGTGGAACTTCGTCTCCGCGCACCTCACCGGCGTTCCGGAGCTGCTCGGCGCCGAGGAGAACCTGCGGGTGCTCGAGCGCCTCGTCGCGCACTTCGAGCGCCGCATGCCCGATCCCCGGCGCATGTGGGCGCCGCCGAACACCCCCGAGTACGTCGAGCGCCTCGCGAAGGGCACGGTCGGCTTCCGCCTCACGCCGTCGAAGGTGGTCGCCAAGCGCAAGCTCAGCCAGAACAAGCCGGACGAGGTGGTCGAGACGATCATCGCCGAGCTCTCGGGCACGGGACCGTACGCGGACCCGCAGCTCGCCGACGAGATGCGTCGTGCACGCGATCAGCGTGCCGCGGCGCGCGGCGGGGCCCGGTGAGCGCCGTGCGCGGAGACGTCGTCGACGTCATCGCCGATGTGCGCCTCGTCGGCGAGCGCCGCACCGACCCGTTCGGGGACGATCCCGTCGACGTCCACCTGGCGGACGGCGCCGTCGTCGACATCGCGCCCGCCGGTGCGCTGCCGCGCCGCGGAGTCGTGCTGGACGCACAGGGCGGCTGCGTCGTGCCCGGCCTGTGGGACCACCACGTGCACACCGTGCAGTGGGCCTTGGCCGCCCAGCGCGAGGCGCTCGGACACGCCGAGTCGGCGGCGCACGCGGCCCGGATCATGGCCGGGGCCCCGATCCTCCCCGACGGCCGCCGCGTCGGGACGGGGTACCGTGACGCACTGTGGCCGGACGAGCCCACCCTCACGCTGCTCGACGAGGCGACCGGCGACGTGCCCACCTACCTCATCAACGCCGACGTCCACAGCGTGTGGCTCAACTCCGCCGCCCTCCGCCGCGAGGGGCACGCACCGGAGGGGACCGGCATCCTGCGCGAGGCGCCGGCATTCGAGATCTCCCGCCGACTCAACGAGGTCGCGCCGGAGATCGCCGACGCCGCCGTGGAGTCCGCCGCGCGCGACGCGGCCGCGAAGGGCGTCGTGGGGATCGTGGATCTCGACATGGCCTGGAACGAGGATGCCTGGGCCCGCCGCCTCACGGCGGGCTTCGACCTCCTGCGGGTCGAGTTCGGGATCTATCCCGCCTTCCTCGAGCGCGCCCTCGCGGAAGGTCTCCGCTCGGGCGACACCGTCCGCGGCGCGGACTCGGACCTCGTCCGCGTGGGTCCGCTCAAGGCGATCACCGACGGCTCCCTCGGCACGCGCACCGCGGCGTGCTCCCACCCGTACCCCGGCGACCCGCATAACCACGGCCTGCTCACCATCGCGCCCGACGCGCTCGTCGAGCTCATGACCGCCGCCACCGCGGGCGGCCTGAGCTGCGCCGTCCACGCGATCGGAGACGTCGCCAACTCGCACGCCCTCGACGCGTTCGCCGCCACCGGCGCGTGGGGGAGCATCGAGCATGCGCAGCTCGTCGCGCACGTCGACATCCCGCGCTTCGCGCGCCTGGGAGTGGCGGCGAGCGTCCAGCCCGAGCACGCGCTCGACGATCGCGACCTCACCGACACCATCTGGGCAGACCAGACGGCCCTGCCGTACCCGCTGCGAGCCCTCGCCGACAGCGGTGCGACACTCCTGTTCGGCTCGGACGCCCCCGTGTCGCCGCTGGATCCCTGGGCGGCCATCGCCGGCGCCGTGTGGCGCACGCGCGACGGCAGAGAGCCCTGGCATCCGGAGCAGACGCTGGATGCGGCGACGGCGCTGGCCGCGTCGACGCATCGGGGCTCGGGACCGGACGCCGATGTCGTGGAGCCCGGCGCCGTCGCGGACCTCGTCGTCTGCGAGCGGAACCCGCTCACGGCGTCGGAGGGCGAGTTGCGGGGCATGAAGGTGGCCGCGACGCTTCTCGCCGGGCGGCTCACGTTCGGGGGTTAGCCCCCCGGCCGATTCGGGCGGAAGCCGGATGCCGCGTCGAACGCGCATTCGCGAGCCTGGAACTGCCACGATTCCAGGAGGACTTCTCATGACCATCGCCCCCACGCCCGAACGCCGCGCGCGCAGCTATGCACAGCTGTGGCGCGCCGTGCCGGGAAACGCCGTCTACCTGCTGGCGGTGTTCGTGCTCGCCATGACGGCGATCGGAGTGCTCTCCGGGCTGTTCTGGTCCGGCATCGGCACGCTCGTGCTGGTGATCGGGCTCCCGCTCGTCGTCCTGGCGCTCCTCGTCGCCCGCGGCTTCGGCATCGCCGACCGCTTCCTCCTGCGTCTGACCGGTCTTCCGCCGATCGAGGAACCCGTGTGGACGCAGGACGACCCGACGCAGAACGGGTTCTGGCGCACACTCACCCGCCCCATCCGCAACGGCCACTACTGGTCGTCGCTGCTGCACGGGATGATCATCAATCCGATCCTCAGCACGGTCACCTTCGCGCTCACCGTCACGTGGCTGTCCGTCAGCCTCGGCGGGCTGACCTTCTGGTTCTGGGGCGGATTCCTCCCGCGCGACGACGACAGCCAGTGGGGACGCCACGTCGCGGACTTCGTGCCGTGGCTGTTCGGCAGCTGGTCGCCGTGGGCCGTCGAGGTGACGCTGTATCTCATCGCGGGGATCCTCTTCGCCGTCACGATGCCGTGGGTGCTCGGCGGCCTCGCCGCGGCGCACCACGCGATCGCCAAGGGCATGCTGGGGCCGTGGGCGTCGGACGACCTCGCGGCGCGGGCGCGGGCCGAAGCCGCGGCGCGCAGCGCGGCGGTGCACGCCGAAGACGTGTCGCTGCGTCGTCTCGAGCGCGAGATCCACGACGGCCCCCAGCAGCGCCTCGTGCGGCTGCAGATGGACCTCGCCGCTCTGGAGCGACGGGCAGACGGCGGCGACGCGGCGGCCGCCGGTGAGCTCGCCCGCGAGGCGCGTCTGCAGGCGCAGGCCGCGCTCGACGAGCTGCGTGCCCTGTCGAGCGGCGTCGCCCCGCCGCTGCTGCAGGACCGCGGCCTGTCGGCGGCCCTCGTGGCGCTGGGGGAGCAGTCGCCCGTCCCCGCGACGGTCGAGATCGCCCCCGGGCTCGACGAGGCCGTCCCTGCGGACGTCGCCCGCAGCGCGTACTTCATCGTCGCCGAGCTGCTCACGAACGCCGCCAAGCACGCCGAGGCCACGGGGGTCGTCGTGCGGGCGTGGACGCGCCCGGACGCGCAGGGCGGGGTGGCGTGGCTGGACCTCTGGGTCGTCGACAACGGCCGCGGCGGCGCGCAGCTCTCCTCCGGTCACGGGCTCGAGGGGCTGCGGGAGCGCGTCCAGGGCCTGCGCGGGACGCTCGAGATCGACAGCCCGGTCGGCGGTCCCACGAAGGCCGGCGCGCACATCCCGCTGCGCGCCGACGTCAGCTGACCCCGCCTCTATCCTGGGGGGATGCCTGCGTCCCCCGCTCCGCTGCGTGTCGTCCTCGTCGAGGATTCGCTCCTGCTCCGCGAGGGGCTCGTGCGGCTCTTCGACGAGGCCGGCTACGTCACGGCGGGGGCCTTCGCGGACGCGGACGACATCGTCGCCCGCGTCCGCGACGCGCAGGCGGACGTCGCCATCCTCGACGTCCGTCTGCCGCCGTCGTTCCGCGACGAGGGGATCCGCGCGGCGCTCGAGCTGCGCGCGACGCTGCCCGACGTGGGGGTGCTCGTGCTCAGCCAGTACGTCGAGGGCGTCTACGCCCGCGAGCTGCTCGCGGACGGCACCGGGCGGGTCGGCTACCTGCTGAAGGACCGGGTCACCTCGCTCGAGGACTTCACCGAGGCGGTCCGCCGTGTGCACGACGGCGGGACGGTGCTGGACCCGCTCGTCGTGCGCAGTCTCCTCGCCGCGCGACCCGACCCGGTCGCGCTGCTCACCCCGCGCGAGCGTGACGTGCTCGAGCTCATGGCGGAGGGACGCAGCAACGGGAGCATCGCGGCGCGTCTGCACATCGGCGTCGGCGCGGTGGAGAAGAACATCAGCGCCATCTTCCAGAAGCTCGGCCTCGAGGACTCGCCGTCCGACCACCGCCGCGTCCTCGCGGTGCTCGCGTTCCTGCAGGGCTGACCCGCGCCGGCGGAACGGGTCAGCGCTTCCCGCGCGGCTTCCCGAGGACGAGGTCCTTCGTGCGCACCTGGTCCTCGTGCACCTCCAGTGCCGGGGCGCGCGACACGATGAGCCACGTCGGCAGGACGATGACGCACAGCAGCGGCAAGAGCCCCAGATCGCCTGTGAGGGCGATGCCGAGGAAGAGCGCCATCCATCCGTCGCGCACCGCGACGAGGACCATCCCCATGACGCCGCACGCCACCGCGAGGGAGAGGGGCACATCCGGCACGACGGCGTGCGCGAAGAGCCCGAACGCCGTCCCCGCGAAGACGATGGGGAACACGCGCCCGCCGCGGAAGCCGGATCCCGTCGCCACGACCAGCGCCAGCAGCTTGATCCCGGTCATCAGCGCGAGCGCGCCTGCCCCGTAGTCGTCGGGGTTCGTGAGGAGCTCCCCGGTCTGGTTCAGTCCCTTGAAGAGGGTCATCGGCCCGCCGATCACGCCGAGCAGGCCGAGCACCGCGCCGCCGAGCGCCGTGAACAGGAAGGGGTTGCGCAGCGCGTGGAACGCGCGGTGCAGCACCGGAAGCAGGACGGCGGCGAGGAGGCCGAGCACGGCGGACGCCGCGGCGATGAGCACGCCCCACCCGAGGTCGGGGAGCGTCGGCGCGCCCATCGGGGGAAGGGAGAACGCGAGACTCGGCTCGCCCAGGACGTGCATCGTGAGCGCCCCGGCCGCGGCCGCCGCGACGGGGAGGTAGAGCTTGTCCCACAGCGATCCGCGTCCGCGGATCGCGCCGACGACGCCGGTGAGCAGGAGCGCGGCGGCGACGGGAGTGCCGAACAGCGCGCCGATGGTGGCCGACGACGCCAGCATCACGACGAACATCTCCGGGATCCTCTTCGACCACCGCGCCAGGAGCGCCACCGCGAGGGCGCTGTTGACGGCGATGATCGGGTTCTCGGGACCGAGGCTCACCCCGCCGACGAGGCCGATGAGGACGACGAGCAGCATGCTCGGCACCGCCGCGAGCGGGGCCGGCGGGCCGCCGAGCTCGGTCGTGGCCGAATCCGGTCCGCCGTGGCCGGGGATCGCCCACACCGCGAAGCCGACCGCCGCTCCGGTGATCGTCAGGACGCTGAAGATCCACCAGCCGGAGTCGGGGGAGATGCCCATCGCGGCGGGGAGGGTGCCCCACACCTGGTCCTGCAGCCACTCGGACGCGCGGTCCAGCGCCCAGAGCACGAGCGCCGAGACGACGCCGATGACGATGGCGGGGACGGACAGCAGCAGCTGTTGGCGGATCGGCGGAGCTCCCGACGTGTCGCCCGGGTCCTGTGCGGTCGATGAGGCCGGCATCCCCCCACGATAGGGGGACGGGCCCGGACACGCCGATGCCCCGGTCACGGAGACTGGGGCATCGGCGTCTGAGCGCGCGGGGCGCCGCTTACTCGGCGAGGTGGGCGAAGAGGAACCAGCGGTCCTTCTCGAGGCCCTCCTTGATGCCGATCACGATGTCCTGGCTGGTGAGGTCGATCTCGTCGAGGCCGTCGATGGCGGCCTGGATGGTGGGCAGCAGCGCGTCGATGTCGGCGATGATGTCGCGGATCATGACGTCCCACTGCGTGAAGCCCGCCTTGACCGACGAGGTGGTCTGCGCCGCGATGGTGCTCAGGCGCGCGTCGATCGGCAGGCCCAGCGCGACGACGCGCTCGGCGGCGGCATCCGCCCAGCCCTGCGCGTGGTCGACCACGGTGTCCAGCAGCTCGTGGATCGCGATGAAGTTCGCGCCGCGCACGTTCCAGTGCGCCTGCTTCCCGTTGACCGCGAGCGCCTGGAGGCCGAGCGCGACCGGGGTGAGGAACTGTGCGTTCCCCGCGGCCACTGTCGCGTCGACGGCTGCGGCGGGGGTGGTCTGCATCTTGGTCATCTGTGTGGCTCCGCTCGGTCGGAAGATCGTCTCAGTGCACTCAACGCTACTCAGGCGAGATCATTCCGCAAGCAAGCGAAGGCTGGGCTAACCAGCGGAAAAACGGGAACGGTGCAGGCCGTGCCGGGAGTCGGTGCGGGCGGCGGACGGCGGAGCGGGTACCGTCGAGGGGTGCCTTCTGCTGACCACGATCTCGGCCCGCAGGATCTCGGCGACCCGGCGCACGCGCGCCGGCGGCTGCGCCGCGACCGTTCGCCCGAGCACGCCGAGCCGTCGCGCTTCATCCCGCATGTGCAGGGGCTGCGCGCCATCGCCGTGCTCCTCGTCGTCCTCTACCACTTCTGGCCGGGGCGTCTGCCCGGCGGGTACGTCGGCGTCGACGTCTTCTTCGTCATCTCCGGGTTCCTCATCACCGGTCACCTCATGCGGGAGATCGACGCGACCGGCGGCGTGCGGCTCGCGCAGTTCTGGGCCCGCCGTGCGCGGCGTCTCCTCCCGGCATCCCTCCTGGTGCTGCTGTTCTGCGCGCTGTGCGTCATGTCGCCGTACCTCATGCCGACCTCGGCGCTGCCGGGCGAGGTGCGCGAGATCCTCGCCTCGACGTTCTACGTCGAGAACTGGTACCTCGCGCTGAACTCCGCGGACTACCTCAACCACGCCGGAAGCCCCACGACGGTGCAGCACTACTGGTCGCTGTCGCTGGAGGAGCAGTTCTACGTGATGTGGCCGCTGCTCATGCTCCTGGCGGCATGGATCGCGGTGAAGTGGGCTCGGGGGCGCCGCCGCCAGGTCGTCGTGCTCACGCTCGGGATCGTCTCGATTGCCTCGTTCGTCTTCTGCGTGGTCTTCACGCTCACGAACCCGGCCCCGGCGTACTTCGTCACGTTCGGCCGCATGTGGGAGTTCGGCCTCGGCGCCATGATCGCGCTCGTCCCGGCGCTGCGCGTCCGCAACGCCTGGGCGAGCTTCGTGCTCGGCTGGGGCGGCATCCTCGCGCTCGTCTACACGGCGTTCCGCTTCGACGCGCAGACGCCGTTCCCCGGCTACGCAGCCCTGCTCCCGGCGCTGGGCGCTGCGGCCATCATCGCGGCGTCCAACACGGACCGCTGGTGGTACCCGACACGCATCCTGTCCGTGCGCCCCGCCCAGTTCGTCGGCGACATCTCGTACTCGCTGTACCTGTGGCACTGGCCGCTCATCATCATCGCCCCGTCGGTGCCGTTCTGGGGCCTGTCGATCTACCACCGCGTCGCGCTGCTGGCGATCTGCTTCGTCCTCGCGTGGCTCACCAAGCGCTTCGTGGAGGACCCGGTGCGGCGCTGGAAGGCGCTCACCCGCCGTCCCGCCCGCGTCACGCTGTGGGCTTCGCTGGCGGCGATGGTCGTCGTCGCCGGCACGGCGGGGGCCGCCTGGGCCGTGAACGCGCCCGCGTATCAGCGCGGCGTCGAGGCCATCCAGGAGCTGCGCGCGGATCCGCCGGCGTGCTTCGGCGCCGCCTCGGTGCTCGATCCGTCGTGCGCCGACACGGACTTCGGCGACACGATCCTGCCCGCGCCGGGATTCGCCGGGGTGGACCAGCCTGCCGATGAGCAGTGCTTCATGCAGCTGAACGACGCGCGCGCGTACGAATGCGAGTTCGGCTCGGACGCCGCCGACGCGCCCCGCATCGCCCTCATCGGCGACAGCCACGCCTACCAGCTGCTGTCGACCTTCCAGCGGATGGCGGACGAGAACGGCTGGCACCTCATCACGTTCTTCAAGGGCGCGTGCCCGTGGAACACGACGCCGATCTCGTCGGCGGGCGCGTTCGGCGCCGCGTGCGGCGAGTGGCGCGAGGCGGTGGGGGAGAAGCTCGCCGACCTCGACCTGGACGCCGTCTTCACGGCATCCCTCGCCACGACCCCCTTCTCGTCGGCGGGCTACGACTCCTCGTTCGACGCCGCCGTCACCGGCTACCGGAACGCGTGGAAGCAGTTCACCGACCGCGGCATCCCCGTCGTGACGGTCGTGGACAACCCCACGTGGGAGACCGACCCGAACAAGTGCCTGCGCACGCGAGACGCCGCCGAGTGCACGGGTGCGCGCGCGGAGGTCCTCCACGAGGACCCGGTGAAGACAGCGGCCACGGGCACGGAGGGCGTCAGCCTCCTCGACTTCACGGATGTCTACTGCGACGACACGACGTGCTTCCCCGTCGTGGGCGGAGCAAACATCTACCGGGATCAGGACCACCTGACGGTGACGTTCGTCGACACGCTGGCCCCCGAGTACACCGCCGCGCTGCAGGCCGTGCTGGCGGGCTCACGCGACTAGACGCGGCTAGGGTCGAGACATGACCATCGCTGAAGGAGCGTCCATCCTGTCCGTCGCGGGGCGCACCCCCGACATCCACTCCTCGGCGTTCGTCGCCGCCGGCGCCCGCGTGCTGGGCGGCGTGACCCTGGGCGAGGGGGCGAGCGTCTGGTACAACGCCGTGCTGCGGGCCGACGGCGACACGATCACGGTCGGCGCGGGCAGCAACCTGCAGGACAACGTGTCCGTGCACGTGGATGCCGGCAAGCCCGTCGTCATCGGCGAGAACGTCTCCGTGGGGCACAACGCGGTCGTGCACGGGTGCACCATCGAGGACGGCTCGCTCATCGGCATGGGCGCCGTGGTCCTCAACGGGGCCCGGATCGGTGCGGGCAGCCTCGTCGCCGGAGGGGCCGTCGTCCTCGAGGGCGCCGACATCCCGCCGGGCTCGCTCGTCGCCGGCGTCCCGGGCAAGGTCCGCCGTGAGCTCACCGCCGAGGAGCGCGAGGGACTGCTGCGGAATGCCGAGGTGTACCGCGCGCAGCACGTCGCCGAGCACGAGGACGCCGCGCGGGCATGACGCGCTACGAGACGCTCGCGCCCGGGGAGGTCTTCGTCTTCGGCTCGAACGCCTCGGGCGCGCACGGCGGGGGAGCGGCCCGCCAGGCATACGAGCACTTCGGCGCCGTGTGGGGCCAGTCCGAGGGGCTCCAGGGCCAGTCGTACGGCATCGACTCGATGTCGGGTCTCGCGGTGCTCGAGGAGCAGGCGCGGCGGTTCATCGCGTTCGCCGCCGAGCATCCCGAGCTGCGGTTCCTCGTGACCGAGATCGGCTGCGGCATCGCCGGCTATCGACCCGAGCAGGTCGCGCCGTTCTTCCACGGGGCGCCGGAGAACGTCGTGCTGCCCGCCCGCTTCCTCGAGGTGCTGCGCGCCCAGGACGGGGACGCGTGAGCGCGGCGCCCGCGCCCGTCACGCGCGTCACTCTGGCCGAGCACGTGCTCGCGCCGGGTGCGGTCATGGAGCGCGTCGAGGTGCGCCGCATCTCGATCGCCCCTGATGTGCACCCGGGTGCGCACTGGCACAACGGACCGGTGTTCGGCGTCATCGAGCGGGGGTCGGTGCACGTCCAGGTCGGCGACGGGCCGGAGCGGATCCTCACCGCGGGCGACACGTTCTTCGAGCCGGCCGACGTCACCATCACGCGCTTCGACGCCACGGACGAGGGCGTGACCTTCCTCGCGTGGTTCCCCGTGTCGGCGGATGTCGAGCCGGAGCTCACGATGGGCCCGGGCCCGACGGAGGCCGGCGCGGGGGCGTCCTGAGCTCATCCCGCGGCCGCGGGGGTCCCTGACACGCACTCCCTGCGGCGAGGTCCTCGCCGTGTCCCAGTTGTGGTGAGCCGGCCGGCATCCGTCCCGCCCTGACGGGGACACGTGCGGGAGCGTGTCCCGGTAGAGGCGGGGTGGGGGGGCCTCAAGCCGCCAGAGGTGGGACACGTGGCGGGAGCGTGTCCCAGTAGTGGCGAGGTCGCGTGTCCTCGAGCCGCCAGAGGTGGGACACGTGGCGGGAGGGTGTCCCAGTAGAGGCGGGGTCGGGGGTCCTCAAGCCGCCAGAAGTGGGACACGGATCCCTGGGGGGATGAGTCAGCACGCGGAACACGCCCTGTCGCTGCGTCCCCGCGCGCGAGAACCCGGCACGAAGCCGTGCGCGTGACCTGTCTGTGGAGGGGCGGACGGGAATCGAACCCGCGTAATCAGTTTGGAAGACTGAGGCTCTACCATTGAGCTACCGCCCCGCGGCCCGCGAACGGGCACCGACCAATCGTAGTACAGGTGCCGACGGCATCCGCGCCACCGCCGGGGCCTGTCGCCGGGCGCTCGCACAGCCCTCAGGTGAGGTCGGCTAGACTTGCCGGGGTCGTTTCGGTCCGCGCCCGCGCGCGACACCTGTACCCGGGGCGTAGCTCAGCTTGGTAGAGCGCCCGCTTTGGGAGCGGGAGGCCGCAGGTTCAAATCCTGTCGCCCCGACGAGACGGCCCCGAAAGCCTTTCAGACATCCAGACCTTGACCGCGGCGCGCCTGCGTGGGCGGCATACCCCGAGGAGAACGAACAAGCATGGTGAACAGCACCGTCGAGCAGCTCAGCCCCACACGCGTGAAGCTGCACATCACGGTCACGCCGGAGGAGCTCAAGCCGAGCATCACGCACGCGTACCAGCACATCGCCGAGGACGTCCAGGTCCCCGGCTTCCGGAAGGGCAAGGTCCCCGCGCCCATCATCGACCAGCGCATCGGCCGCGGCGCCGTCATCGAGCACGCCGTCAACGAGGGCCTGGACCGCTTCTACCGCGAGGCCGTCGCCGAGCACAACGTCAAGGTCATGGGCCGCCCCAGCGCGGACATCACCGAGTGGCCCAGCGAGAAGGACTTCTCCGGCGACCTCGTCGTCGACGTCGAGGTCGACGTGCGCCCCGACTTCGAGCTGCCCGCCTACGAGGGCCTGACCGTCACGGTCGACGCCGTCGAGGTCGATGACGCCGCGATCGACGAGGAGCTCGACCGCCTGCGCGCCCGCTTCGGCACGCTCGTCACGGTCGACCGTCCGGCCGCGAACGGCGACTTCGTGGAGCTCGACCTCGTCGCCACGATCGACGGCACCGAGATCGACCGCGCCGAGGGCGTCTCCTACGAGGTCGGCTCGGGCGAGCTGCTCGACGGCATCGACGAGGCCATCGAGTCCCTCACGGCCGGCGAGGAGACGACGTTCCGCTCGACCCTCATCGGCGGCGACCACGCCGGCGAGGAGGCGGAGGTCTCCGTCTCCGTCAAGAGCGTCAAGGAGCGCGAGCTTCCCGAGGCGGACGACGACTTCGCGCAGATCGCGAGCGAGTTCGACACGATCGCCGAGCTGCGCGAGTCCCTCAAGGACCGCGTCGCGCAGCAGTCGACCTTCACGCAGGGCTCGCAGGCCCGCGAGAAGCTCGTCGAGCAGCTCCTGGAGACCGTCGACATCCCCGTCCCGGCGTCCGTCATCGAGGACGAGGTGCACCGTCACCTCGAGTCCGAGGGTCGCCTGGAGGACGACGTCCACCGCGCCGAGGTCACCGAGGCCAGCGAGAAGCAGTTCAAGACGCAGATCCTCCTGGACGCCATCGCCGAGCAGGCCGAGGTCAACGTGTCGCAGGACGAGCTCACGCAGTACCTCATCCAGTCGGCCGCGCAGTACGGCATGGCCCCCAACGAGTTCGTCGAGATCATTCAGCAGAACAACCAGCTGCCGGTCCTCGTCGGCGAGGTCGCGCGCAACAAGGCCCTCGCGGTCGCGCTGGGCCGCGTCAACGTCGTCGACACCAACGGCGCCCCCGTGGACCTCGCCGGCTTCATCGCCGTCGAGGACGAGGAGGCCGCCGAGGAGGACGTCGTCGAGGAGGCGCAGGAGATCGCCGACGCCGCCGCGGACGCCGAGGCCGAGGAGGCCGCGGAGGCCGCCGACGAGAAGCCGAAGAAGGCCGCCAAGAAGAAGTAGTCCCGCCCCGCGGGAACACAGGAGGGACGGATGCCGCGGCATCCGTCCCTCCTTTCTCTCTGTCGTGCGATCCCGCGACGCAACGGCCTGCTCTGCCCACGGCGAACATGGGCGAACGGGTCGAATCGCCCCGGTAGATTCATTGCCACGACCACTTGAAACAGGAGTGAACATGGCCGAACCCCTTGTCGCCACGAGCGTCTTCGACAGACTGCTGAAGGACCGCATCATCTGGCTCGGGTCGGAGGTGCGCGACGACAACGCCAACGAGATCTGCGCGAAGATCCTCCTGCTCGCCGCCGAGGACCCGCAGAAGGACATCTACCTCTACATCAACTCTCCCGGCGGCTCGATCACGGCCGGCATGGCCATCTACGACACCATGCAGTTCGTGCCCAACGACATCGTCACCGTCGGCATCGGCATGGCCGCCTCGATGGGCCAGCTGCTGCTGACCGCGGGGACCAAGGGCAAGCGCTACATCACGCCCAACGCCCGCGTCCTGCTGCACCAGCCCCACGGCGGCTTCGGCGGCACCGCGAGTGACATCCAGACGCAGGCGCAGCTCATCCTCGACATGAAGAAGCGTCTCGCCGAGATCACCGCGGCGCAGACCGGCAAGACCGTCGAGCAGATCAACGCCGACGGCGACCGCGACCGCTGGTTCAGCGCCGAGGAGGCGCTCGAGTACGGCTTCGTGGACCACATCCGCGAGTCGGCGAGCGACGTCGTCGGCGGCGGCGGCACCGCGAACTGACGGCTTCGAAGGCGAAAGAGAGAGAACCCGGAATGCAGACCCCCACCTTCGGATCCCGCGCCCCGCAGGGGCTCCAGATGCCCGGCAGCCGCTACGTCCTGCCGCAGTTCGAGGAGCGCACCGCCTACGGCTACAAGCGCCAGGACCCGTACAACAAGCTGTTCGAGGACCGCGTCATCTTCCTGGGCGTCCAGGTCGACGACGCGTCGGCGGACGACGTGATGGCCCAGCTCCTCGTCCTGGAGAGCCAGGACCCGGACCGCGACATCATCATGTACATCAACTCGCCCGGCGGCTCGTTCACGGCCATGACGGCGATCTACGACACGATGCAGTACGTGTCGCCGCAGATCCAGACGGTCGTGCTCGGTCAGGCCGCCTCCGCCGCCGCCGTGCTGCTCGCGGCCGGCGCCCCCGGCAAGCGCCTCGCGCTGCCCAACGCCCGCATCCTCATCCACCAGCCCGCGATGGGCGAGGCCGGACACGGACAGGCGTCGGACATCGAGATCCAGGCCGCCGAGATCATGCGCATGCGCACGTGGCTCGAGGAGACCCTCGCGAAGCACTCGAACAAGAGCGTCGAGGAGGTCAACCGCGACATCGACCGCGACAAGATCCTCTCCGCCGAGGACGCCGTCGCGTACGGCCTCGTGGACCAGGTGCTGACCACGCGCAAGCGCGGCGGCCAGCAGGCCATCTCCAAGTAAGCAGGACCGCCCACGGCCCCGTCTCCCTGCGAGGCGGGGCCGTCGGCGTCCCCGGGCGCGCCACGCCCGCGGACGCGTCGACGCAATGCACCCGGTTGTCGTCGGCAGCGGTTAGGCTCGAATGACTTCCGGCCCGCCCCGGGCCGTCTGGGATCAGGAGGACTGCACGATGGCTCGCATCGGTGAGAGCGCGGATCTGTTCAAGTGCTCCTTCTGCGGCAAGAGCCAGAAGCAGGTGCAGCAGCTCATCGCCGGTCCCGGCGTCTACATCTGCGACGAGTGCGTCGAGCTGTGCAACGAGATCATCGACGAGCGCACGGCCGAGCAGGGCGCGGGCGTCGTCTCCGACTTCGACCTGCCCAAGCCGCGCGAGATCTTCGCGTTCCTCGAGGAGTACGTCGTCGGTCAGGAGGACGCGAAGCGCGCCCTGTCCGTCGCCGTCTACAACCACTACAAGCGCGTGCGGGCGCACGGCACGATCCAGACCGCCGAGCAGAAGGCCGACGAGGTCGAGATCGCCAAAAGCAACATCCTGCTCCTCGGTCCCACCGGCTGCGGCAAGACCTACCTCGCCCAGACGCTCGCCAAGCGCCTCAACGTCCCGTTCGCGGTCGCCGACGCCACGGCCCTGACCGAGGCCGGCTATGTCGGCGAGGACGTCGAGAACATCCTCCTCAAGCTCCTGCAGGCCGCCGACTTCGACACCAAGCGCGCCGAGACGGGGATCATCTACATCGACGAGGTCGACAAGATCGCCCGCAAGGCCGAGAACCCCTCGATCACGCGCGATGTCTCCGGCGAGGGCGTCCAGCAGGCGCTCCTGAAGATCCTCGAGGGCACCGTCGCCTCGGTGCCGCCGCAGGGCGGGCGCAAGCACCCCCATCAGGAGTTCATCCAGATCGACACGACGAACGTGCTGTTCATCGTCGCGGGCGCGTTCGCCGGCCTCGAGGACATCATCTCGTCGCGCGTGGGCAAGCACGGCGTCGGCTTCGGCGCCTCCCTGCACCGCAAGGACGAGGACCTCAACCTCTTCGGCGACGTCCAGCCGGAGGACCTGCACAAGTTCGGCCTCATCCCCGAGTTCATCGGGCGTCTGCCCGTCGTCGCGTCGGTGTCGCCGCTCGACCGCGAGGCGCTCATGGAGATCCTCACGACTCCGAAGAACGCGCTCGTCAAGCAGTACCAGCGGATGTTCGAGCTGGACGGCGTCGAGCTCGAGTTCGAAGAGGGCGCTCTCGAGGCGATCGCCGACCTCGCCGTGGCCCGCAAGACCGGCGCCCGCGGTCTGCGCGCGATCCTCGAGGACGTGCTCGGGCCCATCATGTTCGACATCCCCTCCACGGAGGATGTCGACAAGGTCATCGTCACGCGCGCATCCGTCGCGGAGGCGGCCCCGCCGACCCTCGTGCTGCGCCAGAAGCGCAAGAGCGCCTGACCCGCGCGGCGCCCGCGCCGCATGGTGGCGGGCGCGGCCGCATGGTGGCGGGCGCGGTGCCTGCGCTGCGCGCCGCTGTGTCACGGCGGGCGCGTTGCCCTGCGTGGTAGCCCTGTGCGCCCCTCGTCGCCTGTACGTCGAGGAGCCCCGCTCGGCTGACATAGCCGCTGAGCCTCGCCGGGTGTGCCCTGCGCCTTGTCGTCTGCCCTTATGTCCAGGGGCCCTGAGCCCCGCCTGGATTGCGCCTCTGTGCCCCGCCGGGGCGGCGAGTGCACGACGTCGCGCCGAGTGCATGACATCCGTGCGTGGCGACCTCGTGCACTCGGCGGGAGCCCGTGCATTCGGGCGAGGGGTGTGGCGGGACCGAGGTCGCGCCGCGTGCCCTGAGGCGCGTTGCGCGTTGCCGACCGGCGCGCCGGAGTGCAGGCACCTCAGCCGCGGGTGCGGCGGCGCCCCGCCGAGGCGGCGAGTGCACGACATCGCGTCGAGTGCACGGCATCCGTGCGTGGCGATGCCGTGCACTCGGCGGGAGCCCGCGCATTCGGGCGAGGGCGCGCGGAGCGGCGGGGTGCGGAGCGGGGGAGGTGGAGCGAGGGAGGCGGGCGGAGCGTGGGGTGCGCGAGCGTCGCGGACGCGGCGTGTTGCCGGGCGTGCGGCTGCGCCCATCCGGGCGGCGAGTGTACGACATCCCGCCGAGCGCACGACGTCCGTGCGTGGCGATGCCGTGCACTCGGCGGGAGCCCGTGCGCTGGGCGAGGGCGTGGCAGCTCGTGCGCTGAGGTGCGGCAGGGCGAGAGACCGCGAAGGATCGGAGCGGGGTCGGGGCACGCGCACCGAGCGCGTGCCCCGGCGGAGCGGGGCGGGCTATCCGGCCAGCCCGCGGCGCTTCAGCAGGGGCTCGATCTCGGCGTCGCGTCCGCGGAAGTCGCGGTACGCCTCGAGCGGGTCCTTGCTGCCGCCCACGCCGAGGAGGCGGTCGCGGAAGCGGTCGCCGTTCGCGCGCACGAGCCCGCCGTTGTCGCGGAACCACTCCACGGTGTCGGCGTCGAGCACCTCGCTCCAGATGTAGGAGTAGTAGCCGGCGCTGTAGCCGCCGGAGAACACGTGGGCGAAGTACGTGGACGAGTACCGGGTCGGGACAGCGGGGTTGTCCAGCCCGATGTCGGCGAGCGCGGCGGCCTCGAAGGCGGCGACGTCGATGTCGGCGGCCGCCTCGTCGGCGGTGAGCGAGTGCCAGGCCTGGTCGAGCCAGGCCGCGGCGAGGTACTCGCTCGTCGCGAACCCCTGGTTGAACGTCTCCGACGCGCGGAGGCGGTCCACGACGTCCTGGGGCAGCGGCTCGCCGGTCTCGACGTGCTTGGCGTAGTTCGCGAGCACCTCGGGCCACATGATCCACATCTCGTTGACCTGACTGGGGAACTCGACGAAGTCGCGGAACACCGCCGTGCCACCGAAGTGCGGATAGGTCACGACAGCGAACAGACCGTGCAGCGCGTGTCCGAACTCGTGGAACAGCGTGGTCACCTCGTCGAGGGTCAGCAGCGTCGGCTGACCGGGCGCGGGCTTGGGCACGTTGAGGTTGTTCACCACGACGGGCGCCGTGCCGCGGAGACGCGACTGCGTCACGATCGAGTTCATCCACGCGCCGCCGCGCTTGGTGTCGCGCGTGTAGAGGTCGAGGATGTAGAGGCCGAGCGGAGACCCGTCCGCGTTGCTCACCTCGAACACGCGGGCGTCGGGGTGGTAGGTGGTGAGGTCGCTCCTGTCGGCGAACGTGATGCCGTACAGCTGGGTGGCGGCGTGGAACACGCCGTCGCGCAGCACGCGCTCCGCTTCGAACCACGGCCGCAGCGCCGCCGTGTCGATGTCGTACTTCGCGGTGCGCACCCTCTCGGTGTAGAACGCCCAGTCGTGGGCCTCGAGCGGGAACGGGGAATCGCCCTCGTCGATGATCGCCTGGAGGTCGGCCTGCTCGCGCCGGGCGTTGCCCGCGGCCGGTGCCGCGAGACGCCGGAGCATCGCGTGCACGGCCTCCGGGCTGCCCGCCGTCTGATCGGCGGTGACATAGGCGGCGTGGGTCGGATAGCCGAGGAGGGCCGCGCGCTCGGCCCGCAGGCGCACGATGCGCAACAGGGTCTCCCTGTTGTCGTGGCTGTTGCCGCGCGAGCCTCGGCTGCGGGATGCCTCCATGATCCGTGCGCGCGACGCGCGGTTCGTGAGGTTGGCGAGGTACGGATGCCCGGTGAACAGCGTCAGCGTGACGACGTACTTTCCGTCCAGGCCCCGGTCGGCGGCCGCCTGGGCGGCGGCGGAGAGCGCGCCCTCGTCGAGGCCGTCGAGGTCGGCGGCGTCGTCGAAGACGACGGCGAGCTCGTTCGTGTCGGCGAGCAGATTCTTCTCGAAGGTCGTCGTGAGGGAGGCCAGCTGCTGGTTCAGCTCCGTGAGACGAGTCTTGGCGTCCTCGTCGAGGGCCGCGCCGGCGTGGGTCATCTCGCGATAGTGCCGCTGCACGAGATACCGCTGCTCAGGTTCGAGGTCCAGCTCGTCGAGCTGGTCGTGGACGGTCTTGACGCGCCAGTAGAGCTGCGCGTCGAGCCGGATCGCGTCCTCGTGCGCCGACATGAGGGGAGCGAGGGCCTCCTCGACCTCCTGGATCTCGGGCGTCGCATCCGCGGAGCTGACCGTGTAGAACGTGCGCGAGACCCGGCCCAGCAGCTCGCCGCTCTCCTCGAGCGGCACGAGCGTGTTCTCGAACGTCGGCATCGAGCGCACGCGGGTGATGGCGGCGACTTCGTCGCGCTGCTGCGCGAAGGCCGCCTCGAACGCCGGCAGGTAGTGCTCGGGTCGGATCAGGTCGTAGCGGGGGAGTCCATAGGGCAGGTCGCTGGGGGCGAGGAGGGGATTGGGATCCGTCATGCGATCCAGCGTAAACCGGTCGACGAAAGGTGCAAACAAACACTTGCAAAGAAATGCTTGCAAAGAACAGCGTGCAAAGGTATCTTTGCAATATGACCGAGACACCGCAGGAGAACGAGGACCGCGACCTGGATGAGGGCGTGCGGTTCCTCGACGCGGGCGCGCTCCGTGCCCTGGCTCACCCGCTGCGCGTGCAGATCTACGACATCCTCAGCCAGTACGGCCCGCAGACCGCGAGCAGCCTGGCCGCCATGACGGGGGAGTCCTCGGGGGCCACGAGCTACCACCTGCGGGCCCTCGCCAAGCATGACCTCATCCGCGAGGTGGACGGGCGCGGCACGGCGCGCGAGCGCTGGTGGGAGCGTCCTGTCGGGGGCGTCTCGTTCACGAGCGAGGAGGTCATGAAGACCCCTTCCGGTCGCGCCGCCACCCAGGTCGTCATGAACGAGTTCTTCAACCGCCGGCACCAGCAGGCGATGCATTTCATCAACACGGGTCTGCGCACCGATCCCGAGGAGTGGCGCGAAGGCGCCCTCCTGAGCACCGCCACCGCGCGACTCACGCCCCAGCAGCTGCAGGAGCTCAGCCGCAAGGTGCACACCATCATCAACGAGACCGTCGACGCGTACCGCGACCAGCAGGGCGAGAACGTGCGCCCCGTCACGATCCGCGCCGATATCTTCCCCCTCCCGCCCGAAGGACACTGACATGTCGACGTTCACTCCGGCCGTCCGCCGCCTCCGATCCAACGCGCCCACTCGCCTCGAGCGCATCCTCCTGCGCCTCTCGTACCGCATGGAGAGCGCGGTCGTGGCCCGCATCGAGCGCCGCGCCGCACAGCGCAACCCCATCACCGAGCGCGCCCGCGCGGAGGCCGACGAGCGTCGGCGCACCGCCCAGGCGCTCGGCAGCCTCGGCATCCTCCCGCGATGACCACCGAGCACGCGGCCCCGTCCGGCGAGTCCGTGACGGGGCCGCGGCGTTCCCGGCTCGGGCCGGACTTCGGGAAGCTGTGGACGTCCGCGGCCTTCAGCAACCTCGCCGACGGCGTCGGGCGCACCGCCGTCCCGCTCATCGCGACGACGCTGACGCGGGATCCGTTCGCGATCGCGGTCATCGGCGCACTCGCGTTCGTGCCGTGGTTCGTGTTCGGGATCCCCGCCGGCATGCTCGTGGACCGCTTCGACCGCCGCATCCTCATGGCTCTCGCCAACGCCGTGCGCGCGGGGGTCGCCTTCGTGCTCGCCGTGCTCACCGTGACGGGGAGCCTGGACATCTGGCTGCTGTTCGCCGGCGTGCTCGTGTTCGGCATCGGCGAGACGCTGTTCGACAACGCGACGAACGCGGCGGTGCCCGGCGTCGTCGCGCGGCCGCAGCTGGACCGCGCGAACGGATGGATGCAGACGGCGCAGGTGACCATCGACAGCTTCATCGCGACCCCCATCGCCGGCGTCCTGTTCGCGGCGTCGCTGGCCCTGCCCCTGTGGGTGGGCGCCGCCGGATACCTCGTGCCCATCGCCCTGGCGCTGCTCCTGCCGCTGACGGCCGCCCGTGCCGTGCGGGATCCCGCCGGCGCGGCGGCCCCTGACGCTCCCGACGTCGCCTCGGCGGGCCCCGCGCCGGCGCCCGTCGCCGCACCGCCTGCCGTGCCTGCACGCGAGGCCCTCTCGTACCTGTGGCACCATCGCTACCTGCGGGGGATGGTCCTGTTCACGTCCTTCGTGGGCTCGTGCTTCGCGTTCGCCCAGGCTGTCACGATCCTCTTCTTCCTCGACCACCTCGACGTCGCGCCCGTCGCGATCGGCTTCGTCACGGCGGGGATCGGGGCCGGCGCCCTCGTCGGCTCGCTCGTGTCGGCGCGACTCGTGGAGCGCTTCGGGCGCGGCCCCGTCATGCTGACGGCGCACCTCACGGCGGGGGTGGCCCTCGTGCTCACCGGTGCGGCGCCGGAGGTGTTCACGGCGGTGGCCGCCTACGCGCTGCTCGCGTGCGCCGTGTCCGTGTGGAACGTGCCGTGGGGCGCACTGCGGCAGCAGATCATCCCCGGACACCTCTTCGGTCGCGTGCTGGGGCTGATCCGCACGGTGACGTGGGGGCTGTTCCCCGTCGCGACGATCATCGGCGGCCTGGTGGCGCGCATCGACCTGCGCCTGCCGTTCTTCATCGCCGGCGTGCTCGCTCTCGGCGCCGCGGTCGTCGGCAGCCGCATGCTCATCGTGGGAACACGGCGCGCGGGCGCGGAGACCGCCGTGGTCGCGCCAGCCGTCTAGGCGAAATCGTCCTCGTCGTCGTGGCGCACGACGACCTCGCCGTCGCGGCCGACCGTGACGATGACCCCGGTGTCGAGCTCGGCCACCGGCCGCCCCTCCAGCCACGTCAGCGTCCAGCGCGGAGCGGGCTGACCGAGCGTGTCCGGCGGCAGGGACGCCTCGACGGCGGCGATCTGCGCGTGCAGCTCGCCGGGCACGGCCGCGGGCGGCTGCGTCCGGGCGGTCCAGCGTGTCCCGAGCTGCATCACAGACCCTCTTCCGACGCGAGCACGATATCCGTCACGGCGAGCTCGTCGGCGTCCACGAAGACGATCTGCTCGATGCGGCCGACGGCGCGCAGGTCGCCCTCCGCCTGGCGCAGCGCTTCGATGATGTGCGCGGGAGCGCCGATCGAGAGGCTGCGCACGAGCGTCTTCTGCGAGACCTTCGCCTCGGTCTTGGCGCGACGCACGCCGACGAGTGCGGCGCTCGTGGCCGAGAGGATGCCCAGGTCACCGCCGAGGTCGAGGGGCTTCGGCCACTCGGTCGTGTGGATCGAGCCCTCGTTGAACCACGACCACGCCTCCTCCGTCGCGAACGCGAGGACCGGCGCGAGCAGGCGCAGCAGCGTCGACAGCGCGAGGCGCAGGGCGAGCGCGGCGGATGCCTGCCCGGCATCCGTGCGGTCGTACGCGCGCTCCTTGACGAGTTCGAGGTAGTCGTCGCAGAACGTCCAGAAGAACGACTCCGTCACCTCGAGCGCTCGCGCGTGGTCGTAGGCCTCGAGCGCCTTCGTCGCCTCGCGGACGACGTTGTCCAGGGTCGCCAGCATGCTCGCGTCGAGCGCGTGCGTGATGCGGGCGTCCTCCGGGACGGGGAATGAGAGCACGAACTTCGCCGCGTTGAGGACCTTGATGGCGAGACGGCGGCCGATCTTGACCTGCGTCGGGTTCTGCGGGTCGAACGCCGCGTCCGCGCCCAGACGGCTCGACGCCGCCCAATAGCGCACCGCGTCCGTGCCGTGCTGGGCGAGGATGTCGGCGGGCGTCACGACGTTGCCCTTCGACTTCGACATCTTCTTGCGGTCGGGGTCGACGATGAAGCCGGAGATGGCCGCATCGCTCCACGGCGCGCGATCGTCCTCGAGGGCGCTGCGCAGCATCGTGGAGAACAGCCACGTGCGGATGATGTCCTGTCCCTGCGGGCGCACGTCGAACGGCGCGACGAGGTTCCACAGCTCGTCGTCGCGCTGCCAGCCGCCGGCCAGCTGCGGGGTGAGGGACGACGTGGCCCACGTGTCGAAGATGTCCTTCTCGGCGTCGAAGCCGCCGGGCACGCCGCGCTGATCCTCGGTGTACCCGGGCGGGACGTCGGTGGTGGGGTCGACGGGCAGGCTCGCCAGATCCGGCGTGAGCACGCGCGAGTAGTCCCGCTCGCCGTTCTCGTCCAGCCCGTACCAGACGGGGATCGGGACGCCGAAGAAGCGCTGCCGGGAGATGAGCCAGTCGCCGGTGAGGCCGTTGGTCCAGTTCTCGTACCGCACGCGCATGAAGTCCGGGTGCCAGCTCATGCTCTTGCCGAGCGCGATGAGCTTGTCGCGCAGCGCCTCGTCACGGGCGCCGTTGCGGATGTACCACTGGCGCGTCGACACGATCTCGAGGGGACGGTCGCCCTTCTCGTAGAACTTCACCGGGTGGGTGAACGGCTTCGGGTCGCCGATGAGCTCACCGGAGGCGCGCAGCAGCTCGACGACGGTCTTCTTCGCGCTGAAGACCGTCTTGCCGGCCAGCTCCGCATACGCCGCCTTCGCGGCATCCGTCACGATGACGTCGGGCGCCTCGGCCATGACGCGCCCGTCCTTGCCGAGGATCGTGCGGTTGGGCAGGTCGAGCTCGCGCCACCAGACGATGTCGGTGACGTCGCCGAAGGTGCAGATCATGGCGATGCCGGAGCCCTTGTCGGGCTGGGCGAGCGGGTGGGCGAGCACCGGCACCTCGACGTCGAACAGCGGGGTGCGCACGGTCGTGCCGAACAGGGGCTGGTAGCGCTCGTCGTCGGGGTGCGCCACGAGGGCGACACACGCGGGAAGCAGCTCGGGTCGCGTGGTCTCGATGAACACGTCGCCGGAGCCGTCGGTCTTGTGGAAGGCCACGCGGTGGTACGCGGCCGGCTGCTCGCGGTCCTCGAGCTCCGCCTGCGCGATCGCGGAGCGGAAGTCGATGTCCCACAGGGTCGGCGCCAGCGCCTGGTAGGCCTCGCCGCGCTCGAGGTTGCGCAGGAACGCCAGCTGGCTGGTGCGGATGGTGTCGTCCGAGATCGTGCGGTACGTCTGCGTCCAGTCCACGGAGAGCCCGAGCTGGCGGAACACCGCCTCGAAGGCCTTCTCGTCCTCGAGAGTCAGCTCCTCGCACAGCTCGATGAAGTTGCGGCGGCTGATCGGCACCTGGTCGGCGGGCTTGAGGCTCTTCGCGTCGCCGTGGAACGGGGGAGTGAAGTCGGGGTCGTAGGGCAGCGACGGGTCGCAGCGCACGCCGTAGTAGTTCTGCACGCGGCGCTCGGTGGGCAGGCCGTTGTCGTCCCAGCCCATCGGGTAGAAGACGGTCTTGCCGCGCATGCGCTCGAACCGCACCTTCAGGTCGGTGTGCGCGTAGCTGAACACGTGGCCGATGTGCAGGGAGCCGGATGCCGTCGGCGGCGGCGTGTCGACGCTGAAGACGCCGGCGCGGCCCTTCGCCTTGGCCGCGTCGCGGTCGAACAGATACGTGCCCTGCGCCGCCCACGCGGCATCCCACTTCTCCTCGAGACCCTCGAGAGCGGGCTTGTCCGGAATGTGCGCGTTCGACATGGGGTCTCCTCGGCGATATGTGCGGCACTGTGTGAGCGTGCCTGAGTGTGGGATGTGAGTCGATTCTACCGGGGATGCCCCGTGGCCCGCGCCCCGGGCGAGCGCGTGCTCAGGCGGGCGCGGCGATCGGCGTCCCCGAGTAGGAGATCAGCCGGAGGGCACCGTCGGAGACGGCGAAGCGGTGCAGCGAGCCGTTGCCGATGCGCTCGCCCGGGCGGGGCAGCGCGCCGTCGCTGGCATGACGGATGAGCTCGCCGATCATGCCGCCGTGCGACACCGCGACGATGCTCGTCGCGGTCGGTCCGGCATCCTCGGCCACCCGGAGGAGCCCGCGGATGCCACGTGCGCGCAGCTGGTCCCACGGCTCGGCGCCGGGGACCTGGGCGATGTGCCATTCGCCCCAGCGGTCGCGGAACTCGTCGACGAGCGCTCCCTCCGCCTCGCCGTACGCGCGCTCGCGCAGGTCCGGG
>Ga0182738_1000667_pt1 | contig 45648 bp, 46 predicted proteins | sample eDN5th30CBELigMG_FD_128876 | JGI IMG/M metagenome (GOLD analysis project Ga0182738, IMG submission 128876) | Enriched Miracle-Growth compost microbial communities from Emeryville, California, USA - eDNA 5th pass 30_C BE-Lig MG (version 2)... ... | reverse complement strand
GTTTCCTTATCAAGTTGTTCATCGGTTCCTGGCATCATATCAGCGAAAAGTCCGCGCCATTTCAGTTCTTCAATAAAAGCGTTCATTATGAGAAAATTTTTGAGTTGCAAAGATAGGTAAATCGACAAAAGATTTTGTAATTTCACTTTATGAAAAAAATAATTTCATTGTTTTTACTGATTATTGGTATGCAAACGATTTCGAGTCAAATTAAAATCACCGTTACTTCCGTTCCGGAAAATACAAAATCCGGCGCCAAAATTTTTATGGCTTCGTCACTTAACAACTGGAATCCCAACGATCCGGAATTTGAACTGAAAAAAGAAGAAAACGGAAAATATTCCATCACCATTCCTGAAGGAAACGGGAAAGTAGAATACAAATTTACGCAGGGAAATTGGGAAACTGCCGAAGCTGATGTTAACGGAAATTCCGTACAAAACAGAAGCTTTTTGTTTAATAAAAAGCCTCTGGAAATTGAAGATCAAATTTTGTCCTGGTCAAAACCCGTAGAAAAACAAAATACCATTTCCGGAAATGTGAAAATTCTGAGTGAAAATTTCTCTCTTCCACAACTCAATACTACCCGCAGAATTTGGATTTATCTTCCGCCGGATTACGAGAATTCCAGGAAAAAATATCCCGTTGTTTATATGGAAGACGGGCAGAATCTCTTTAATAATGCTACTTCTTTTTCAGGCGAATGGAAGGTGGACGAAACGCTGGAAGCATTTGCAAAAAATGGAAAATTAGAGGTGATTGTAGTGGGAATTGATAACGGAGGAAGTGAAAGATTAAATGAATATTCGCCTTGGAAAAACGAAAAATATGGTGGTGGAAAAGGAGATCTTTTTACAGAATTTTTAGTAAAAACCCTGAAGCCTTATATTGATAAAAGATACAGAACGCTTCCGCAGGCAAAAAATACAGGACTGATTGGAAGCTCGATGGGCGGCTTGATCACGTTGTATGCAGGTGTTAAATATCCGCAAAAATTCGGTAAATTAGGAATTTTCAGTCCGGCTTTTTGGTTTGCAGAAAATGATCTGAAAAAATATCTGAATGAAAATAAAACTAAACTGAAACATACCAAATTCTATTTTCTTGCCGGGAAAAAAGAATCGGAAGAAATGATCTTGGATACTCAGGAAATTATTGAAATTCTGAAAAACAAAGGAATCCCCGAGAAAAACTTTACTGCGAAGTTTGATGATTACGGAACGCATTCCGAAAGTTACTGGTCGAAAGAATTTCCTGCTGCGCTGGAATGGCTTTTCGGAAAATAGATAATTGTTGCGGCGGCTTCGCCGCCGCCACAATTATCTATAAACAAATTTCGGCGGAGCTTTGCTCCGCCGAAATTTGTTTATAGATAATATTAATACTTAATACTTAATTTGGACTTGTATAAATTTATATGATGGGATACATAAAAAGCTATCTCTATATACCCAAATAGCTTTAATTCCCATAGGAGCTGGGTTTGATTGATAAATTTCAGATTGAAATTGTTGTAATAATGAATTTACTACATCATTGTTCATATAACCGTTAGGTCCATCAAATATAGAACCATAGTTTTCTTCATTATATCCATCTTGCCCAAGAATAAAAGTTTTTGTGTTTTCGGCATCAACTTGTGCAAAATTGCTTTCCTGATTATAACCAATAAATACTTGTGGGGGCATCTTTTGATTTCCAAAACCTCTTAATGTGTTACCTAAGAATTGTGATAGCAAAATACAGGGTTTACCATTTGAAGGGCAAGGATAATTACTATTTGGAAGTGGAAGAGTATCATTATTACCCCATACATTCATGTCATCATAATAGTAATTATTGGGATCAATTTGAATTATTGTATTACTTCCACATAATACACCTAAAGAATTTGCAGCCACAATAAAGGCATTTTTTCTAGGATTGGCTCTATTTTGATGATCATTAATTTGGTTTTCTAAATAGCTATCATTATCTTTAGCAGAGTTATCCTCACTTCTACAAGAAAATAGCAAACAGACCGTTAACAATGAACTCCAGATCGTAAATTTAACATTAGTCATAATAAATAATTTAAAGGTTAGTTTTTTTTTTTTAAAGTTAATAATTTTCAGATTACTTATAAATTAAACAAAGCTTGATCCTAATCAAGTTAGTGATTAAATTAACCTTCGCAACCGAAATTAAAGACAATTTCTTTATCAAAAAAGGTTTGTTTTTAGTTTTTATAAGAGACAATTTGTACTTGTTTACAATATTACAAATAATTTTTAATACTAATCCTAATAATACTGATTTATTAAATAAAAGTATTAAAACATGAAGACTCAATGTTAAATTTTATAATTATTTATACAATTCTCATTGCTATTGAGCAGCTATTCGGTACTTTTAAAAAAAATTATCGTAATTTTCGGCGTAAATTTTAGTATGGAAGTTTTACATTCAAAAATATTCGGAGAAATGCTTCCCGGAACTCCGCTTCTCGTCTTTCATGGTCTTTTCGGAATGCTGGACAATTGGGCAAGTTTCGGTAAAGAGATGGGAGCATATTTCCCAGTACATTTAATTGATTTGCGAAACCACGGAAAAAGTTTTCACTCCCAGGAAATGTCTCACGACGATTTGGCTCACGATATTTCGCATTATATGGAATTTCATCATCTGGAAAAAGTGAATCTTTTAGGGCATTCTTTGGGCGGAAAAGCCGTAATGCAGTTTGCCGTGAAATATCCTCTGAAAGTTGAAAAACTAATCGTAGTAGATATTTCCCCGAAAGCGTATCCGCCACATCATCAGGGAATTATAAAAGCTCTGGAAAGTGTGGATTTCGAAAAAGTAAATTCGCGGCAGGAAGTCGAAGAAATCCTGAAACAATACATTCCTGAAACTTCTGTTATTCAGTTCTTAGCGAAAAATCTGTATTGGACACAGGATAAGAAACTGGATTGGCGCTTCAACCTGAAAACACTTTCAGAAAAGTACAATCAGTTTGTTTCCAATGCGATTAAGTTTGGCGTATTTAAAGGCAAAACCCTTTTTATTTCAGGAGCAAACTCCAATTACATCCTTCCTCAGGACGAATTTTTAATAAAGCAACAGTTCCCAGATTCTGAAATTGTGAAAATACAAAATGCCGGACATTGGGTTCAGGCAGAAAATCCGAAAGATTTTAATCAGGTGGTGAAAGAGTTTTTATCCTCTTCCTAAATCCTTATACAAAAGAGAGGGACTTTACAAAAGTGTGTTTATAGGTAGAAGATGTTTAAATTTTAAACGTATTTTTGTAAAAATCATTCATCAATTATCATTCATCATTTATGGTCTTTGTAACCGGCGCAACAGGAATTCTCGGCAGAGTAATCGTTCTCGAACTTTTGAAGCGCGGCAAAAATGTTCGTGCTTCAAAACGCAGCAACAGCAATCTGGAAGATGTGCGGAAATCCTATCGTTTTTACACCGAAAATCCCGATGAAATTTTCAATAAAATAGAATGGATAGAGGTAGATTTTGATGATATTCAATCGCTTGAAAATGCGCTGAAAGAGGTGGAAGAAATCTATCATTGCGCCGCAAAAGTCAGTTTCCATCCCCATTCCCGGAAAGAAATGTATCACACCAATATCAATGGAACAAAAAACCTTTTGTATGCGTGTGAAAATTCTTTGGTAAAAAAATTCTGCTTCATTAGTTCTATCGCCGTTTTGGATGGTTATAATGAAAATGGAGAAACAGACGAAGACTCCAACTACAATCCCAAGCTCAACCATTCGCCTTATGCAGTTTCCAAACATTTTTCCGAAATGGAAGTTTGGCGCGCTTCAGCAGAAGGTTTGCAAACCGTGATCGTAAATCCCGGAATTATTATCGGAAGCGGCAATTGGGGAAAAAGCAGCGGAACTTTATTCCCCACTTTCGAGCAGTCAGCTTTCACATTTTCGGGCGGTTCCGCGTATGTTGATGTTCGGGATGTTGCAAAAATTTCTATTGATCTGATGGAGAAAAACATCTTCGGAGAACGCTTTATACTGATTTCCGAAAACAAAAAATTTCTGGAAACCGGGAATTTGATTCGTGAAAAATTAGGCTTAAAAAAATTGAAAATCCTCCCGAAATCAGTTTTAAATTTAGGAAGAATATTAAATTTCTTTTTCGGGTGGTTGTTTCCAAAACTGAAAATGGCAAACAAAACCAATATCGAAACGATAGCTTCAGATACCAAAATAACCAACAAAAAGATAAGAGAAAGATTGGATTATCATTTTATTCCCGTTTCGGAAAGTATCGATTTTCATTTGCAAAATTACATAGAAGATACAAGAAACAAGGCAAAAGAAACAAGTGGAAATACGAAATACTAATTACCAAATACTAAATACCCAAAATCCTTTTATGGAAAACCAATTTTTAGGAAATACCGATTTTAAAATATCAAATCAAATTGTTTCGGCAAGCTGTCCAAGCAATATTGCTTTAATCAAATATTGGGGAAAATACGAAAACCAGATTCCTGCAAATCCCAGCATCAGCTATACGCTGAATCATTGTAAAACCTTTACCACAATGGAGTTTTTTGCGGATGAGGCATTTTCCGTACAGACTTTTTTAGCCGGAAATGAGGAAAAAAGATTCGCTGAAAAAATCGAAAAATATTTCCAAAATATTGAAGTTTATCTTCCGTGGATTCTTAAAGGAAAATACATCATCAAAACCGAAAACACCTTTCCGCACAGTTCCGGAATTGCCAGTTCGGCTTCCGGTTTCGGAGCGATAGCTAAATGTCTGATGAATTTTGACGAAATTTTTTCAAAACCAGAACCAACAACCATCAACCATCAATCAACAACCAATCTTACAAAAGCCAGTTTTCTTGCTCGTTTAGGAAGCGGAAGTGCGTGCAGAAGTCTGTACAACGGTTTGGTAGTTTGGGGAAAAACGGAAGAAGTGGAAGGTAGTTCAGATTTTTTTGCAGTGCCGTATCCGAATGAAGATATCCATCCCATTTTTAAAAATTTCAATGATTGGGTTTTATTGATTCACGAAGGAGAAAAATCGGTAAGTTCCACTGTTGGTCACAGTTTGATGAAAACCAATCCTTATGCGGAAAGGAGATTCCGGGAAGCGCACGAAAATTTTTCAGTATTAAAAGAAATTCTGGCTTCCGGTGATATGGAAGGCTTCATCAAACTCGTAGAGCACGAAGCATTAACTTTACACGCCATGATGATGATGAGTGATCCTGCATTTATCCTAATGAAAACCGGAACTTTGGAAGTCATCAATAAGATTTGGGATTTCCGGAGAATTACCGGTTTGGCCTTGTTTTTTACGCTGGATGCAGGCGCAAATGTTCATCTACTTTTTCCGAATGATATTGATAACGAAAGAATTACAGATTTCATCAAAACAGAACTGCTTCCATTAACACAAAACGATGGCGTTGTGAAAGATGTGATGAGGTTTTAATTATTATGTACAAAGAAAATTATTTCAAAGAATTACAGGAATTGGAAAATAAATATTTGGAGAAACTGAAAGAGGAAAATTAATTGGAAATTCCATCTGTTTTTACAGATTTATAAAAAATATATTATGAAAAATCTTGCTTTACTTTTTATTTTAACCGGCAGTTTTTGCCTGGCTCAGACTTCAGAAAAAGATGAAGTTCAAAAAGTCGTAAACTCCCTCTTTACCGCGATGAAAAACAGCGATACCATTTTGCTGAAAAACGCATTTACAGAAAATGCAATTTTGCAAAGCGTGAAAAAAGACGGCACTTTGATCAATGATGATGTTTCCGGTTTTGCCAAAATTGTAGGCAACAACAAAAAAGGCAATCTGGACGAAAGAATCATTTTTTCTTCCGTATTGGTGGACGGAAATCTCGCTTCCGTTTGGACTCCTTATGAATTTTATTTCTCAGGAAAATTTTCGCATTGCGGCGTGAACAGCTTTCAGTTGGTGAAACAAAACGGAGAGTGGAAAATCCATTATTTAATTGATACCCGAAGAAAAGAAAAATGCAGCCAAACCGAAAATTAGAAGTTTTTAATAATAAACTTTAAATCTTAAACCTTAAACTTTTAATAATGAAAATCGGAATTTTAGGAGGCGGACAATTAGGCAGAATGTTTATTCAGAACGCATTGAATTACGATGACGAATTTTTCGTTCTCGATCCGAATGAAAATTGTTCCTGCGCAAGCATTTCCCATTTCACAAAAGGAAATTTCAATAATTTTGATGATGTACTGGAATTCGGGAAAAACAAAGATGTGATTTCCATAGAAATTGAGCATGTGAATGTAGATGCACTTTTTCAATTAGAGAAAATGGGCAAAAAAGTAATTCCAAATGCGCAGATTATTAAAACCATTCAGCAGAAAATTTTGCAGAAAGAATTTTACAAAAAAAACAACATTCCTTCTCCCGAATTTGAAATTATGGACGGAAGTTCTGATGAAATAAAAATAGAATTTCCTTTTGTTCAAAAACTCAATACCGGCGGATACGACGGAAAAGGCGTACAGATTATCCGCAATTCCGAAGATTTGAAAAACCTTTGGACCGAAGATTCCGTTCTGGAAAAACTGGTGGATATAGATAAAGAGCTTTCCGTAATTGTTGCTAAAAACGAAAACGGTGAAATCATAAGTTTTCCCGTTACCGAAATGGTTGCAGATCCGAAGCTTAATCTCCTGGATTTCAATATTTGTCCGGCAGATATTTCGGAAAATGTTCAGAATCAGATTGATGAGATTGCTACAAAATTTATGAACGCAGCAAACTCCGCAGGTTTGTTTGCCATCGAACTTTTTTTGGACAAAAGCGGAAAAGTTTGGGTAAACGAAACTGCGCCGAGACTGCACAATTCCGGACATCAGAGTCAAGAAGGAAACGCCAATTCTCAGTTTGAACAGTTCTACCGCGTTCTGAAAAATTATCCTTTGGCAGATACCGGTTCTTTCGGATTTTCCGGAATGTTGAATTTGGTGGGTGAAGAGAATTTTTCGGGAAAAGTAAAATATGAAGGTTTGGAAGAAGTACTGAAACTCCCGAAAACTTACGTTCATCTCTACGGAAAAACCGAAACCAAACCAGGTAGAAAAATGGGACATATCAATGTTCTGGCAGATTCCCGAGAAGAATTGCTGAAGAAACTGGTTGATATAAAATCTTTGGTAAAAGTCATCTGTTAAAAAACGGAAAGCAAAAGCACGAGTTTTTGTAACTTTGAACTTTAAACACTGAACAAAGAACCTGAAAAAAAAAACAATGCAAAATTATCTGGAATTCAACTTTAAAATAAATCCGCTTCAACCGTGGAACGAAATATTGATGGCAGAACTTATCGAAATTGGTTTCGACAGTTTTACCGAAGAACACGACGGAATTCTGGGATATGTGCAGGAAGAAGTTTTTAACGAAAATGAACTGAAAAATCTTCCTTTGATGAACAGCTCCGAAGTCAGCATCAAATATACTTTCGAGAAAATGCCGAACATCAACTGGAATGAAGAGTGGGAAAAGAATTTCGAACAGATTTATGTTGAAGATAAAGTATTGATACGTGCGGAATTTCACGAACCCAATCCTAATCTTCACGAAATTATTATCCAACCAAAAATGTCTTTCGGAACAGGACATCACCCAACTACTCATCTTATGATTCAGCAGATGCTGGAAATGGATTTCAAAGGAAAAACCGTTTTGGATATGGGTTGCGGAACTTCGGTTCTTGCCATTTTCGCGAAACAGAAAGGTGCAGAAAAAGTAACAGCCATTGATATTGATGAATGGTCCGTGGAAAATTCAAAAGAAAATGCAGAGAGAAATGGAGTAGAGCTGGAAATTTCACAAGGAACAGCTGAGAATCTTGGTGAGGAAAATTTCGATTTCATTCTTGCCAATATCAACCGAAATATTCTGATTTCCGATATACCGGTTTATACCAAAGTTCTGAATAAAGGCGGACAGTTGCTGCTTTCAGGATTGTGCTTTTTTGATGTAGATGACATTCTGGAAGTGTGTAAAGAAAATTATCTTACCCTGAAAAACAAGCAACAGCGCGAAGAATGGATCAGCCTTTTGCTGGAGAAATAAAATTGCGGTTTCTCCACTTTGTCAAAGTTTAAAATCTTTTACAAAGTTTTATCCATAAAGAAAGTACTTTGACAAAGTTTTTTATTGAATAAATAATCCGGTGGTTTTCTGCCGGATTTTTTTATCTGTAAATAGAAACAAGACAAATATCATATTTTTTGTAAAAAATTTTCTTTTACATTTGCAATAGTTTATAATTATTCTAAATAAAAATAATAACGAAAAAATTTTACTTTGCAATTGGATTGCTTACTTTAACATCAGTAAGCGCACAACAATTTGAGGAAGTTACGGGAACTCCCTTCAAAGATTTCTTTTATTCTGCATCGGCAGTAGCAGATTTCAATAATGATGAATATCAGGATTTATTCTTTACAGGAGCTATCGATTCCGATAATGACAATAATGTAGATGTAACATTCAATGAGTTTTATCAGAACAACAGTGGTACTTTTGCAGTTCAGCAATCCTTTGATACCAATGCTGTGCATTTAAGCGATGTAAAATCCATCGATTTTGATAACGACGGGCTTCCAGATTTGGTGACAACAGGTTTGAGTTATAACGATGTGGTGAATTATCAGCAATATTATTTCAAAAATACAGGTTCAGGTTTTGAACTGGTGGAAAATATTCCGGGAAGAATTTTCGGTGGATTGAATGTCTTTGATTTCGACCACGATGGAAAACAAGATTATGCGCTCAACGGAATGCAGTATGTGGAAGACACCGGATTTACCAATTATCTGGATCTTTACACAAACACCGGAAATGGTTTCGAGAAAACCGAAAACTGGATGCCGGGAATTTCAAACGGAGATTTCAAAATTATTGATATCAATAATGATAACGAGCTGGATTATATCGTTTACGGATTTGATGCCGACCAAAATCCCGTCTTCAATATTTACAAAAATACAAATGGAAATTTTGTTTTATCGCAGGAACTTTCCGTAGTGAACGACGGAAAAATGGCGTATGCAGATTTCAATAATGATGGATTTTTGGACCTTGTTGTTACTGGTCAGGACGCAGATTACAACGGATATCTGGCTTATTTTCTGAATGATGGTTCAGGAAATTTCACCGAAAATAAAATAGAAGGTGAAGGTGTAGATGGAGCCACGGTACAGGTTGGAGATTTAAACAACGATGGATATTATGATTTTGTAGTAAAAGGTGATGATGAAAACTATGATGCACAGGTGAAAATCTTTATTTATCAGCCTTCGGAAAATAATTTTATAAAAGCAGAAAATACCGGCATTTATAATTTGGGAAGCGGTGGAAGTCTTCAGGTTTTCGATTTTGATAATGATCAGAAACTTGATATAATGATTAATGGTTTTGATTGGGCAGATCCGGATATGATGCCACGTACAAAACTGTACAAAAATTTAACCACGGAAACCAACCAAAAACCGAATGCACCAACAGAACTGAATATTACTGAAAATGGTGATAAAGTGATGTTTAGCTGGAACGGAGCTTCCGATGACAAAACTCCTGAAAATGTGCTTCAGTATGAATTGAGCGTTGGTTCAGAACCCGGAAAATCCGATATTGCAAAATATGTGGTTACTACCAAAAGCTGGTATCTGAAAAAAGAAGCGCTTCCTTCCGAAATTTTCTGGAGCGTAAAATCCATTGATGCCGCAAAAGTGTATTCCGAAAGTTCCGAAGAGCAGACTTCTTTACTTTCAGTTTCAGAAAACCATACTACAAAAATTGCGTTATATCCAAATCCAGTAAAAGATATAGTGCATATCAAATCAAAAGAAAAGGTAACTTCAGTAAAAGTTTATAGCATTTCTGGTCAGTTGGTTTCTACAAAATTTGTATCCGCTCAATCTGTTGATTTTTCTATGCTATCAAACGGAATCTATATCGTGGAAATCACCTTACAGAACGGACAAAAAATTACCGAAAAAGTGATTAAAGAATAAGATATCTCTTTTTATTTCCATATCAAGGTGAAAAGTTTATCCGATTTCGGATAAGCTTTTCGTTTTTTATCGGTCGGAATTAATTTTTTTTTAAAGAATTTTCGGTGATTACAATTTTTAGAATCAGGAAAGGGAGAACTACCAAAACCGAGCCCCAGATATTTTCCGGAGTAAAAATATTTTCATATTTCCGTACAATGAAAAACTGGATCAGTGCTCCTAAAATAATAGAAATGTGCAAAATAATATGGTTGGAACTGAATGCCTGAATGTTATCTGAAAAAATAAGGTCTTTACGATTCAGATAGTAATACAAAATTATTTCTCCCGCGAAAAGAATAAGATTGATATTGAAAAACAGGTTTCTAAAAAGCATTGTCTTAAAATTGAGCTGCAGCAATTCCAAATTTCCCCAATTGAGCATAAAACCGAACAGGACAACAATGAAAACCAGATATACAAAAAGCGGGAAAAGAGCCATTATAAAAGAAGTTCCCAAAGAAACGGGTTTATTTTTTGTGTTTTCGTACTTTAGAGCAAAACATAGACTGATAATAGTACGAAGAAGTTCCTGAAACCAAAAAAAGTAAATGAGATAAAATACAGAAACCTGTTTATTGAACAATGCGACAAGCGTAATCAGCAAAAGTGTGAAAATCCCAAATCGTTGTGTGTTTCTGGCATTGGTGAGTAGATTCATCATTAAAGTTTTCGGAATCCAAATTATTAAAAATTTTTTAGAGGCAGTTTAAATTTTATTGTAAAATTGAGTAAAGTTAGATTTAAAACCCAATAAATAAAATTTCGGTAAAATTTAAACAGGCTCTTAATAACTAATAAAGATGTACATAAAAAAACTCCGGATTTCTCCGGAGCCTCTATTAATCACTCATTACTCTATGTGCTGAATCAAAATTTCCAGCCCAGTGTAATAAAAAAGTTATTTCGGGTATTTTTCACATCAGAAACAATGAATGCATCTGATTCCACAATATAATCTGGTGAAAAATATCCTGAATTATAAGCCGATGAACCTTGCATAAACGGGTTGCTGTACTCAGAAGTAATGTTTTGGTAAGCAGCATCGATATAAAATGTTTTGAAATCATATCCTACACCAAATGCAAGTGTATTGCGTTTGCCTAAAAATAAATTATCAAATGTACGGTTTCCGGTGTCCCCGTTTTCAGAAAGAGTAGAAATGGACATAGAATCAAATGGATTCGAAGCAAGACCATAACCACCTCTTAAACGGAAATCGGCGATTCTGTATTCCGCACCCACTTTTATTTCGGATAAGCTTTTATAATTATCGCTAAAGAAATTATTCAGTTCAGTTTCTGCATCGCCGTAAACTTTGTATTTCGGTTTTGTTAATCCAATGCTATAATCTACATTAATGGAGAAATCTTTGTTGGCAACAAAAGCAGCACTTAAAATCGCTTTCATCGGGGTTGATAATTTGCGGTCTTCGTTGCCCACTCCATCACCATAATAAGGATCTTCATAAAAATTGTAAGCTCTTGCAACAGACCACCAAGTTGGTGTTTCGATTGCAGCTCCTAATCTGAAATTCTGATTCACTTTCCCAATTACACCTACGGATGCCGAAAATCCTGATGAAGATTCGGAAAACGGCGTGTCTTGTTTATCATAAGCATCTACAGAATTATATTTGGAAGAAGCAAAAGCAGCAGTATCATACTGATCCAGATTGGTGGAATGGATATTAATGCCGATTCCGGCGTATATTCTGTTGTCGTAATTTCCTCCCACTCCAATGCTCATTTTAGAAATATTTCCGTAGCGGTTGTAGGCGTGTCCTTTGAAAGTAAGATTGTCGATCACGTTTCCATCATTATCCACAATATCATAAATCAGATTATTGTTTTCCGGAGTTTCCACATAATTTTCAATAGAACGGGTAGAGTAGTTTACTCCAACGTTTACAAACTTCCAGTTCGATGTTTCTCCGGTTCTGAAAACCATTATTCCACCAACATTTCCTAAATCCGTATTGTTGATTTTATAATTGTTGGAAGATCCTGCAAAGATGGAAGTACTTTTATTGGACTCTATATTTAAAGTTGCGGAAAGATCATTGGCAATGCTCACACCAATACCTGCCGGATTAGAATTGAGCGTGGAAAAATCTCCACCCAAGGCTCCCATAGAGCCTGCCATTCCCATATATTTGGAAGATCCGCCGGATGCGGAACCAGAATAAACATCCACTGTGTTTTGGATAGTTGAAATATTCTGAGCCTGCACAAAATAAGTTGCGGAAATACCCAGAATAAATAAAGTTCTTTTTATCATTTTTTTATTGAAATATTAATTTTCGGTTTTCATTTTTTTTAACGCAACAGGTTCTTGAAACCTGTTGCGTTTTTCAATGATGAAATATATTTTTATCTTCGGAATCCACCGCCACCTCCGGATCTTCCGCCCGAACTTGAACTTCCGCCAGATCTGAAGCCTCCGGAATTTCCGGAATTCATAGATCCGGAAGGTCGGAAACCACCATTGTCATTTCTGTTTCCGTTGTTATATCTCGGTTGATTGTTGTTATAACGCGGTTGGTTGTTATTTCTTGGTTGCGTGTTGTATCTTCCTCCGTTATTTCGGAAGCCGTTGTTACTTCTCGGTGTGTTGGAATTATTTCTTGGTGTTCCATTATTCCTAAATCCTCCGTTTGAAGAATTTCTGAATCCTGAGTTTCCGGTTGGTCTTCCATTACTATTCCTGAAACCTCCGGTTGAATCGCTTCTTCGGTTGATGAATCCTGGAGCATTATAGGAATTGTATCCGTAATAGTTACCATAATATCCTCCATAATACGGATAATATCCCCAATAATATGGATTATAGCCGTACCAATAAGGATTGTATCCGCCATACCAATATGGATTATATCCACCGTACCAGGAATTCCATCCGAAGCTCCAATAAGGATTATAATACCAAGGTGAACCCCATCCAAAGCCTAATCCCCATCCGAAACCAGAATAATATCCGTAAGGATACCAATCCCAATTATCATAATAATTGGTTTGTGAACCTGCATAATTTCCCCAATCCGAACCCTGATAGCTGATATTACTGCCGGAATCCGATCCATCCCAGTTTTTATAGCGGTCATATACAATATCATTTTGGGTAAGTTCATAATTATCCTGATAATTATAATAATCGCCTACCTGATTTCCAGAACCATACATATCCACGCCTTCCGGAAGCGTATCTTTATTAGGATCATAATATACGCCGTCAGTTTCGCTGTACGCACCCGGCTGAATTCCGCAGGATATAGCAAGCAGCGCTGCAGAAACCATTAAAACCCCTTTGGATTTCAAGGTTTCAAAGATTTTTTTATGTATATTTTTTTTCATAATGAAGGTTTAAAATTTTATTTAAATTATATTTGCAAATTATACCAAAATTATACCATTTCAAAGGCTGAAATTCCGAGTAAAAATAGTCTTTTTGGATTAGATATGATAATTTTTGAAAAGTTAAATTTAATATAAAAAATAATGGCAAAACTTACTTCAAGATCTGAAGATTACAGCAAGTGGTACAACGAACTCGTAGTAAAAGCAGATTTGGCGGAAAACTCCGGAGTTCGTGGATGTATGGTGATTAAACCTTACGGATATGCAATCTGGGAAAAAATGAGAGATGAACTCGACAGAAAGTTTAAAGAAACAGGACATCAGAACGCATATTTTCCCCTTTTTGTTCCCAAAAGTCTTTTTGAAGCTGAAGAAAAAAATGCCGAAGGTTTTGCTAAAGAATGTGCGGTAGTTACCCATTATCGTTTGAAAACTGATCCTCAGAACCCCAAAAAACTAATTGTAGATCCGGAAGCAAAGCTTGAAGAGGAACTTATTGTTCGCCCGACTTCTGAGGCGATCATCTGGAACACCTACAAAAGCTGGATACAATCTTACAGAGATTTGCCAATTCTCATTAATCAATGGGCAAATGTTGTCCGTTGGGAAATGCGTACCCGTTTGTTTCTAAGAACAGCAGAATTTTTGTGGCAGGAAGGTCACACTGCACACGCAACAAAAGGAGAAGCCGTTGAAGAAACCGAGAAAATGCTGAATGTTTATGCAGATTTTGCAGAAAATTTTATGGCAGTTCCAGTAATTAAAGGCATCAAAACACCAAGCGAAAGATTTGCAGGTGCAGAAGAAACCTATTGTATCGAAGCAATGATGCAGGATGGGAAAGCACTTCAGGCAGGAACCTCTCATTTTTTAGGACAAAATTTTGCCGAAGCTTTCGATGTTAAATTTACCAATAGAGAAGGAAAAACCGAATATGCATGGGCAACTTCCTGGGGAGTTTCCACAAGGTTAATGGGAGCTTTAATTATGGCACATTCCGATGATTTCGGATTGGTTTTGCCACCAACATTGGCGCCAATTCAGGTGGTGATTGTTCCGATCTTCAAAGGAGAAGAACAGCTTCAGCAGATTAATGAAGTTGCTTTCGATTTGAAGGAAAAGCTTTCTGCAAAAGGAATTTCAGTAAAATATGACAATGACGATCAAAACAAGCCGGGCTGGAAATTCGCCGAATACGAACTGAAAGGTGTTCCGGTGCGTATTGCAATGGGAGCAAGAGATTTGGAAAATAAAACCGTGGAAATTGCCCGGAGAGATAATCTTACCAAGGAGACAAAATCAATAGAAAATTTGGAAAATTATATTGAAGAGCTGCTTCAGGAAATCCAAAAATCCATTTATGATAAAGCATTTTCTTTCCGGAAAGAGCATATTACAAAAGTAGATACCTACGAAGAATTCAAAAAAATTCTGGAGGAAAAAGGAGGATTTATTTCTGCGCATTGGGACGGATCTGCCGAAGAAGAAGAGCAGATAAAAAACGAAACCAAAGCCACAATACGCTGCATTCCTTTGGATAATGAATTGGAAGAAGGAGTTTCTTTGATTTCAGGAAAACCATCAAAACAGAGAGTAATATTCGCTAAGGCTTATTAATTAAACTTGTGTTTATGTTTAATTATTATCAATAATTTTTTGAATTTAACATAATAATCTTAAAGTTTATTAAAATTATTAGAAAAATAAATTTTAAGCTTATTATTTGATATATTTGTTTAGTTAACTTTTTAAATAAACTATTATGTCATTAAACATCATTGACCTCATCAAAGGACAGCTTGGTCCGGCTCTCGTTTCTCAAGCTGCATCACAGCTAGGGGAAAGCGAATCCGGTATCTCCAAAGCAATTTCCGGACTTCTTCCTGCCGTAGTTGGTGGTCTTGCAAACCATTCAGATAATTCATCTGTTTTGGATGCGATTTCAGGAGCGAACAGCAGTGGTTTACTATCCAATTTATTGGGTGGCTCTACCAGTAATTCTCTGATAACTACCGTACTTTCTTCCATTTTCGGAGATAAGATTGGCGGCTTGGTAAATGCAATTTCTAGTTTTTCCGGTGTTAGCAACTCGTCTTCAAGTTCATTACTGAATCTTGTAACTGGTGCTACTTTAGGATCAGTAGGGAAATATGCAGCAGATAACAATCTTGGAGCCTCCGGAATTTCAAAATTACTTTCAGATCAGAAAGGAGTTGTTTCCTCGCTTTTACCTGCAGGACTTTCTTTGGCATCTTTTGGTTTGGGAGCCGAAAAATGGTTCGACGGAGCGAAAGAAACAGTATCTTCTACCGCTTCCACAGCAAGAGATAATATCTCTGAAAGTGCAGCCGTAGCAAAAGAAAAAATTACTGTTGCCAAAAATGAAATCCGTGAAGATATGAACAATAATGATGGTGGCGGATCCATCTGGAAATGGTTATTGCCATTGTTACTTTTATTATTGGCAGGTTGGTTTTTGTGGAAACAATGTCAGAAAAAAGACGCCAACGGAATGTCAGGTACAGGAGATTCTATGACCGTAGTGCAAGATTCTTCTGCAACAATGGGGACTTCTGATTCTGCAACAGCGGTAGCCACTACAAAAGTAGATGAAGATATTGATCTGAATGGTGTTGCTTTGAAAGGATATAAAGGTGGTCTGGAAGACAGAATGATTACTTTCCTAAAAACCGATGGCTACAAAAACGCTGTTAATGATGATGCACTGAAATCCGTTTGGTATGATTTTGATCACGTGAATTTCAAAATGGGATCTTCTACAGAATTGGAAGCCGGTTCAGAAGGACAGTTGACCAATCTGGTAGCCATCCTGAAAGCATTCCCTGATGCGAAAATAAAAATTGGAGGTTATACCGATAAAACTGGTGATGAAGCAAATAATGTGAAGTTATCCAAAGCCAGAGCAGAATTTATTAAAAAATGGCTTTCCGATAAAGGCGTAGGTGCACAAGTGTTGGCTGCAGACGGCTATGGAAGCGAGTTTGCTACAGTAGATGCGTCAGCTTCTGATGCGGAAAGAGCAGTAGACAGAAAAATGGCAGTAAGATTTGCAAAATAATCTTTCAAAATTTTTTATATAAAAAATTCCGGAAAATTTTCCGGAATTTTTTTTTGAATGTTATTTAATAATTCTATATTTTACTTTTAATATTCCACTGCTTAAATTTCCAATCTTTTTAAAAGCACCTTGACTAAGATCAAATTCTCTGGACGCTTTCAGCGGACCGCGGTCATTAACAATTATCACCACTTTTTTTGAGTTTTCTATATTCATAATTTCCACCTTTGTTCCGAAAGGCAGCGATTTGCAAGCAGCTGTCATTTTTGAATGTCGGTATATTTCTCCACTTGCAGTTTTTTTACCTTCAAATTTATTGGCATAATACGAAACTGTTGTGGTTTTATAACCAGAAGTTATGGTATTGGTTGCAGAGCAGGATTGAAGAAAAATAATACTAATGATGACAGAAGCAAACAATGCGATGCTACTCCGCTTTATTTTATAAATTTTGAACATTTTTTTATTGGTTAGAATTGCAATTTTAATAATTTTATTTAAAACCCGCAAAACTCTTCTGAAATGGGAGGTCTTTGCAATTTTAATCATTTTTCATATTTCTAAAAATGAGATTTTTCAAATAAAATTTGTTAGACTTATCTAACATTTATATCTTTGTGGAATGAAACAACCATGGCAAAGAGAAAAGATTAATCATTCCCTTTCGGAAGTCCACGCCAGTATTTCCGTACCTAAAGGTTCAGGATTTTGGAAAAAGATGTTGGCATTTTTTGGTCCCGGATTAATGGTTGCTGTCGGATATATGGATCCCGGAAATTGGGCTACAGATATAGCAGGAGGTGCGAAGTTCGGATACATTTTGTTGTCCGCAATTCTTATTTCCAACCTTTTTGCGGTTATTCTTCAGCATCTTTCCCTGAAATTAGGAATTGTGGCGGAAAGAGATTTGGCTCAGGCTTGTCGCGATCATTTCAGTCCAAAAGTCAATTTTGTGCTCTGGATATTTTGCGAAGTTGCAATTGCAGCCTGTGATTTAGCAGAAGTTATTGGATCTGCAATCGCATTGAACCTTCTATTTGGGCTTCCGCTGACTTGGGGAATTGTAATCACAACTTTAGACGTTTTGCTCATTCTCTTATTACAATCCAGAGGTTTCCGGTGGATTGAAAGTATTATCGGTGGATTTATATTTGTCATTTTTGCTTGCTTCTTTTATGAAATCGTCATTTCAAAACCCGAAATTTTTCCGTTGCTGAAAGGTTTGGTACCGCAGAAAGAAATCATCACAAATCCATCAATATTATACATAGCAATTGGGATTTTGGGAGCAACAGTAATGCCGCATAATTTATATTTGCACAGTAGTATTGTACAAACCAGAAATTATGATAGAAACGAAAACGGGAAACGCGAAGCCATAAAATTTGCAACCATCGACAGCTCGGCTTCTTTGTTTCTTGCATTTTTTATCAATGCAGCGATTTTAATTGTTGCAGCTGCAACTTTCCATACTTCAGGAAATCAGGATATTGCGGATATCCACGATGCTTACCAAATGCTTACCCCGATTTTGGGAACCAGCTTTGCCAGTATTGCATTTGCCATTGCGCTTCTCGCTTCCGGACAAAATTCTACAATTACAGGAACTTTAGCCGGACAAATAGTGATGGAAGGTTTTTTGAATATCAGATTGAAACCCTGGTTGCGCAGAATAATTACAAGATTAATTGCGGTAATCCCGGCACTCATTGTTACGATTTTGTATGGCGAAAAAGGAACAGGCGAGCTTTTGGTTCTTAGCCAGGTTATCCTTTCAATGCAGCTAAGTTTTGCAGTTGTTCCTTTGGTAATGTTTACCAGTGATAAGCTGAAAATGGGGAAATTTGTAAACAAATCTTGGCTGAAACTCTCTGCATGGATCATTTCATTCATTATTATTTTCCTTAATCTATATCTGCTTTATCAAACTTTTTTTGGAAATGAATAATCGTTTTTTCTGTACTGTAATGTTTTTGGTCTTTAGCTGCCTGTATTCTCAGGAAGAAAGCATACAGCCGGATCGTCCCGATCAGTCGGAAAGCACTTCCACGGTTCCGTTTCATTATTTGCAGATAGAAACCGGATTACTTTCAGAAAAAGTAAATAAAAATGAAAATTCCTCGCTGCTTCCCACCATACTTTGGAAATATGCAATTTCACCAAAAACGGAATTGCGGCTGATTACCGAAGCTGAACTTCTAAAAGAAAATAAAAATTCTGAATATAATTTCAAACCCATAACAATTGGGATGAAAACAGCATTAATAAAAGAAAAAGGCTGGCTTCCCGATATTGCTTTTCTGGGACATCTTGAAGTTTTATCAAAAAATTCCGAAGGCACTGAAAGAGTGGTTCCGTCCTTTCGTTTCGCTTTTCAGAATACGCTTTCCGAAACCATAAGTTTAAGCTATAATCTGGGAATGCAATGGAATCCGGATTTGCAGGAATTCTATCATTACACCTTTACAATAGGAAAATCTTTCAGTGAAAAATTAGGCGGCTTTGCAGAGTTTTACGGATTTCTGTCTCCGCATTCTCTGCCGATCACCGTTTTGATGCGGGTTTTACTTATCTGCTGCACAATGATTTGGTGGTGGATATTTCCGGAGGTTTCGGGATTTCGAAAATTTCTCCCGATTATTTTATTTCCATAGGAATCTCTTATCGTTTTCGTATTCAATAGAATATTCTGCCGAATTGTCCTGAATTTTTCTTTGGCAAAAATTTTGAAAATTGCTATTCATTAAAATTAAAATTATGTCAGAAAATCACGATATATACGAAGATGACCTGAATCTTCAGGAAGAAAGCACCCGGAATGACGAAAATGCAGAAACAGAAAATGTGACAGCACAGCCTTCTTCAGAAGAACTTTTGGCAGAAGAAAAAGACCGTTATATTCGTCTTTTTGCAGAGTTTGAAAACTACAAAAAAAGAACTGCAAAAGAAAGAATGGATTTCGCACAATACGCCAATCAGGATATGATGATTTCGATGCTCGCAGTTTTGGATGATTTCGAAAGAGCACTGAAAGAAATCGCAAAAAACGGTAATGAAGATGATCTGAAAGGTGTAGAGCTCATCTATCAGAAATTCAAAAATAAACTTATCGAAAAAGGATTGAAGCCAATTGAAGTAAAAACTGGTGATGATTTTAATGTGGATTTCCATGAAGCCATTACCCAAATCCCGGCTCCAAGCGAAGATTTGAAAGGAAAAATTGTAGATGTGATTGAAACCGGATATCAGCTTCACGACAAAGTAATCCGTTTCGCAAAAGTGGTTACAGGAAACTAAACATAAGTAATAAGAAATGGGTGATGAGCAATATTACCCATCACTTATTACCCATCACTTATCAAAATTAAAATGACAAAAAGAGACTATTACGAGGTTCTGGAAATTTCCAAAACTGCAACTTCAGAAGAAATAAAAAAAGCTTACCGTAAAAAAGCCCTGCAATTTCACCCCGATAAAAATCCGGATGATAAAGTTGCCGAAGAAAAATTTAAAGAAGCAGCCGAAGCATACGAAATTTTGAGCGATGAAAATAAACGTGCACGCTACGATCAGTTCGGTCATGCCGGAGTTGGCGGAAACGGTGGTTTCGGTGGTGGCGGTTTTGGTGGAGGAATGAGCATGGAAGATATCTTCTCGCAGTTTGGGGATATTTTCGGCGGACATTTCGGTGGATTTGGCGGCGGAAGACCACAGCAAGTTCGAGGTTCCAATCTTCGGGTAAGAATTAAGCTCAATCTTAATGAAATGGTGAACGGAACCCAGAAAACCATCAAAGTAAAAAAAATGAAAGCGGCTTCTGGTGTTACTTCAAAAATATGCCCAACCTGTAACGGAACAGGTGTTCAGATAAAAGTGATGAATACAATGTTTGGGCAAATGCAAACGCAAACAACCTGCGGAACCTGTCAGGGAATCGGAAAAGTAGCCGATAAAATTCCTGCAGGTGCCAATGCGCAGGGATTAATAAAAGATGAGGAAGAAATTAGCATCAATATTCCGGCAGGCGCAAGAGACGGAATCCAACTGAATGTCAGAGGAAAAGGAAACGAAGCACCTTTCGGTGGAAATCCGGGAGATCTGTTGGTAGTTGTGGAAGAAGAGGAAGATAAAAACATTAAGCGCGAAGGCGATAATCTTCATCAGGAATTATACATTTCCTTTGCAGAAGCAGCATTGGGAACACAGAAAGAAATACCTACAGTTGGCGGAAAAGTTAAAATAAAAATTGATGCAGGTACACAATCCGGAAAAATACTCAGACTTTCAGGAAAAGGACTTCCAAGCATCGACAGTTACGGAAAAGGAGATATGTTCATCCATATTAATGTATGGACGCCACAAAAACTGACAGCGGAACAGAAAGAATTTTTTGAAAGTCAAATGAAAAATGGCGAAATGATGGCAGAACCTTCCGGCAAAGAAAAAACTTTTTTTGAAAAAGTAAAAGACCTTTTCAATTAATAAAAAACTTCATAAAAAAATAGATAAATAAAAAGAACTTAATAGCGGGTTCTTTTTTTTTGTGGTATTCACTAAAATTAAAATTAAGTTAATAGATATTTTAAATTGAAAGATGTTTATTTAATTCATAAATTCGATAAAATATTTTAATACCTCAAAAATGGAAGACAAAAAAAAACTTACAAGACAAACAGGAGCACCTGTTCCTGATAATCAGAACGTGCAAACAGCAGGTCCAAGAGGTCCGCTTTTAATGCAGGATTTCTGGTTTTTGGAGAAAATGGCAAACTTTGACAGAGAAGTAATCCCTGAAAGAAGAATGCACGCAAAAGGATCCGGAGCATTCGGTACATTTACTGTTACGCACGATATTTCACAGTATACAAAAGCAGATATTTTCAACGAAATTGGTAAAAAAACCCAAATGTTTGCGAGGTTTTCCACTGTTGCCGGAGAAAGAGGCGCTGCTGATGCGGAAAGAGATATTCGCGGTTTTGCTCTGAAATTCTATACCGATGAAGGAATTTGGGATTTGGTGGGAAACAACACACCGGTTTTCTTTTTCCGGGATCCAATGAAATTTCCCGATCTGAACCACGCCGTAAAACGCGATCCGAAAACCAATATGCGCAGCGCAAATAACAATTGGGATTTTTGGACATTGCTTCCCGAAGCTTTGCATCAGGTAACGATTGTAATGAGTGACCGTGGAATACCAAACGGTTATCGCCATATGCACGGTTTCGGAAGCCATACCTATAGTCTTATCAATAAAGATAATATGAGACATTGGGTAAAATTCCATTTCCGGACACAGCAGGGAATTGAAAACCTTTCCGATGAAGAAGCTGCAAAACTTATCGGAATGGATCGGGAATCGGCGCAGAGAGATTTATTTGATAACATCGAAAACGGAAATTTTCCGAAATGGAAAATGTATGTTCAGATTATGACGGAAGAACAGGCAAAGACCTATCGTTTTCATCCGTTTGATCTCACAAAAGTATGGTCGAAAAAAGATTTTCCACTCATTCCTGTTGGAGAATTTGAACTGAACAAAAATCCTGAAAATTATTTTGCCGATGTAGAGCAGGCCGCTTTCAACCCAACCAATATTGTTCCCGGAATCGGATTTTCACCGGACAAAATGCTTCAGGGAAGATTGTTCTCTTATGGTGATGCCCAGCGTTACCGTTTGGGCGTGAATCATTATCAAATTCCCGTAAACAGACCAAAATGTCCTTATCACGCGTTTCATAGGGACGGAGCAATGCGCGTGGACGGAAATTATGGCGGAGACATCCACTACGAACCAAACAGTTATGGAGAATGGCAGGAACAACCCGAAGCAAAAGAACCACCTTTGGAAATATCGGAAAATGCATATGCCTATAATTTTCGGGATGATGATGAAGATTATTTCACACAGCCGGGAGATTTGTTCAGGATTATAAAAGCTGACGGAAAAGCGGAAGCTTTGTTCAAAAATACGGCAGCAAATGTTGGCGGAGCGGAAAAATTTATCCAGATCCGGCACATCAGAAATTGCTACAAAGCAGATCCGGAATACGGAGAAGGCGTAGCAAATGCACTCGGAATGACAATGGAAGAAGTGAATAATTTTGATATGAGTCCTTACGATAGATGGGCTCCGAAGAAAAGTAGATAATTTCTATTTTTTGGAAGAATAAAAAAAGAGCTTGATTTTTCAGGCTCTTTTCTATTTTATTAAAACTTCCCAGGCTTCTGCAATTTTGTTTTGCAAAAGATAGTTTTGCGCTTCAATGTGCAGTTTTTCATCGCTGCTGAATTTTGCTGCCGGAAGTTCTTCTGTATTCGCAAGCATTCCCAGATCATTTCCTGTAAAAACTTTGGAATATTTAATTTCATCAGGTAGCAGATCAAAGCCAATTCCTTTTGTTACCAATGGTTTCGGAACTTCAAAAAGATTATTTTCGTTGTTTCGGGAATAAAAATTACCGCCCAATCTTGCAACCAGATCCAGTTTTTTCTGATCCAAATTGCCTTCTGCATTCAGATATTCTTCGCAGATATGAATTTTTATGACTTCACAAATGACCAGATTTCCGGCTCCGCCTTCGTTCCCGAGAGATTTTATTTCCTGAACTTTGCATTCGAAATTCACCGGACATTCTTCAATGAGCTTTGGTTTTACCAAATCTGCATCTCTCATTGTTAAGCCAGATTTTACGAATTCATTGGTGTCTTTCTCATATTCTGTCGAGGCAAGAGAAATCTGCTGTACAATCGGAAAATTCACGATTCCGATGACCACTTCCGGAATTTCTTGAACATTTTCCAGCGTATGTTTCACCGTATTGTCACGCACTCGTCTTGACGGCGAAAAAATCAGAATTGGCGGAACCGTACTGAACATATTGAAAAAGCTAAACGGCGATAAATTGATATTTCCGTTTTTATCAACGGTTGAAGCTAATGCAATAGGACGTGGAGCAATTGCGGTTTGTAAAACGTTTTGCAGTTGTGCAGGACTTATTTCGGATGGAATAATGGTTTTCATTAAGCGGACTAACTATATGGATTTTTTATTCTTTTGAAAGATGAATGAATGCTTTTGAAACAAAATTTTCATGACCTTCATAATTTTTATGATTGTGTCTCAACTCCGAAGGAGTGAAATTATTGTAATAAATACAAAAGTGATCTCTAAATAAGCTCCGAAGGAGCGACATTATCTTAACGTATAATTAAAATCCTCCTACTAAGAAAAAATTACAATGCCGGCAACACTTTCCCTTTTACTTCACCGAAACCAACTCTAATTCCGTCTTTTTCTGCAAATCCCTTCATAATAATAGAATCGTTATCGTTTATGAATTTCCGTTCTTCACCGTTGGATAATTTCAATGGATTTTGTCCGCGCCAGGTCAGTTCTAGCATCGATCCGAAAGAATTTTCTTCTTTTCCGGAAATCGTTCCCGAAGCATATAGATCACCAACTTCCACATTGCAGCCATTTACGGTATGATGCGCAAGCTGTTGCGCCATATTCCAGTACATATATTTGAAATTGCTTTTGCAGATCAGGTTTTCTTCAGAATTTTCCGGCTGAAGATAGACTTCAAGATGAATATCGAAATTTTTGTTTCCTTCAAATTTCAGATAATCCAAAACTTCAGGATCTTGTACAGGAGTTAAGGTTCTGAAAAGCTCCAGAGCTTCCAGCGTTACCACCCAAGGTGAAACGGAGCTGCAGAAATTTTTTCCTAAAAACGGACCAAGCGGAACGTATTCCCAGCTTTGAATATCGCGTGCAGACCAGTCATTGAAAAGTACCATTCCGAAAATAGCATCTTCTGCTTCGGAGGTTGAAATGCTTTCGCCCATTTCTGTATTTTTATTTACGATAAATGCCATTTCCAGCTCAAAATCAAGCTGTTTTGAAGGTCCGAAAACCGGTTTATCAGAGTCTGCAGGTTTGGTTTGACCTTTTGGACGGTGAAAATCAATTCCGGAAACGACAATGGAAGAAGCTCTGCCATGATAGCCGACAGGCAGATGTTTCCAGTTCGGAAGCAATGCATTTTCCGGATCACGGAACATTTTTCCGACATTGGTAGCATGCTCGATGCTGCTATAAAAATCGGTGTAATTCTGTACATGAACAGGCATCATCATTTCCACTTTATCCAGTTCATAAAAACACTCCTGGATCGTTTTTTCATCTTTTGAAAGCATTGATCCTTCCTGAAAAAGCTGTTGAAGTTTTTCGCGAACAGCATTGGTGACTGGTTTCCCCAGTTCGATAAATTCGTTTAAAGTATAGGCTTCAAATACGTTTTCTTTCAGTCCTTCAATTTCCTCAAAATATCCGAAATCGTATAAAGTTGCCAAATCCACCACCTGATCGCCGATTCTGGTTGCGCAGGCAATATACTCTTTTCCGAAAACGGCAACACCAAACGGAATGTTATGAATAGAAAAATCTGAATATTGATCGTAATTTACAAATGATTTCATAAATGATTATTTTTAGGGTAATGAGCATTTCCGAAACGTATTTTCATATCTCACTTTTGATTTTATAGTTCTCAATGCGTGGTTTTTTTGAAAGTAATGTTTTTTCGGGTTCTGCACAAAAATATAAAAAAACAGGAAAAAATCCTATTTTACAGGGTTTTAGTTGGGATTAAACTGGGATTTTTTTGTTGAATTTCAGTAAAAGATTTTAAGGATGAAACATTCATCTAAATGCAAATAGGTTACAGAAAATAAATTTCTACTATTGAAATACCAGATGCAAACTATCCCTGGAAAGTATAAGTGGTAAGGTAATGAAGCTCATTTTTGGATAAATGCTTTGCTTCGGTTTTCGCCATTTCGGCTGTATAGTCAGAATTTATTACTTTTTTCTGAAAAAGGAAAGAATTGTTCACATTTTTATCCACTACTTCATTGAATATGTGCTCAATTTCCGAATTGGCAAGAGATGCAAAACTGATGTCTTCGAAACCGTACATTAATTTTAAATCGTCAATATTTCCGAAATGCTGCTCCACGAAATTATTGAACTGTAACTTGGTATCAAAATTTCCAGCCCAGATATTATAGACAAAAGATTTTTTCTTAGGTTTATTGAGGATGTCTTGATAGACGAAGTTTTCACCAAGATACGCTTCCCGAACCTGTGGATCGTTAGCAAGATCGTGTGGAAGACCTTCTTTCAGAATTCTGCCTTCAAACATAATATAGGTTTTGTGCGTAATGGCGAGTGTTTGTTGTACATTATGATCGGTAATCAGGATTCCGATATTTTTATCAACCAGACTTCTTACGATTTTTTGGATATCTTCAACCGCAATCGGATCAACACCTGCAAATGGTTCGTCCAAAAGAATAAAATTAGGACTTGTAGCCAGACAGCGTGCAATTTCCGTTCTCCGTCTTTCACCTCCGGAAAGCAGATCGCCACGATTTTTACGAACGTGCTGCAAAGAAAATTCTTCAATCAGCTCATCACATTTTATCTTCTGTTCACGCGCAGAAAGCTTGGTAAGTTGGAGAACACCCATTATATTTTCCTCCACCGAAAGTTTCCGGAAAACGGATGCTTCCTGTGCAAGATAGCCAATTCCTTTCTGTGCTCTCCGATACATTGCATCTCCCGTAATTTCTTTATTATCAAGAAATATTTTTCCGGAAGTGGGCTTTACCAGTCCTACAATCATATAGAAAGAAGTGGTTTTTCCGGCACCGTTTGGTCCTAACAAACCTACGATTTTACCTTGTTCCACCTGTACCGAAACGCCTTTTACAACCTTTTTCGGACCGTATTCCTTTATTAAATTTTCTCCTCGCAGAATCATATCGGCAAATATAGATATTTTTGAGAAAGAAGAGAATGCAAATAATTGAGCAAAAATTTTTTTACTGATTATGATACTTTGGAATACATTTTGAGGTTTCCGAAAAAGAATTGCTATATTTTTGCTTAAAATAGTTGCATACTATTTTTTAATTAAATATTTTTGCTGAAATATAGTATAGAAATATGCCATTTATATGAAAAGAATTTTATTATTTATATTTTTTGTTGGTCTTTTTTCCGGATTTTCTTCTTTGAAAGCCCAAAGTGTAAGAGAGATTGCAAATACATCGCAGAAATCTGATGATGGTGTTTTGGTGGCTTATCCAAATCCCGCAAAAGATTTTGTAATAGTGAAGTCCAAAGATGCTTCTTTGAAAATTAAATCCGTAGCTTTTTATTCCATTTTAGGAGTGCAGGTTTCAGAGGTTAGTGTAAATATGAATTCCGGAGAAATACGGCTCGATAAGCTGAGACCGGGAAAATATCTGATGAAATATATATTGAGTGATGGCACACAAAAAGTCACGCAGATTATAAAACAATAACTACCCTGATTTTTCAGGGTTTTTTTTTGAATACTATTTTCATTATGAGAGATAAGATAATTGTTGTAGGTGGTGGTTTTGCCGGGTTGCGCTTTGCACGACGACTCAGTGGAAAACCCAACCAAAAAGTCATTATGGTTGATAAGGTGAACCATCATATGTTTCAGCCTCTTTTCTATCAGGTAGCTTGCGGACGTATCGAGCCATCCAATATTTCTTTCCCTTTTCGGAAAATTTTTCAGAAATCCAGGAACGTGCAGTTCAGACTTTTAGATGTGGAATCCATCATTCCCGAAGAAAACAGGATTGTTACCAACGACGGTGGTTTTACCTACGATAAACTTGTACTTGCAACCGGCTGTAAAACCAATTTCTTCGGAAACGAGAAAATGGAAAAACTCACTTTCGGGATGAAGAATACGCAGGAAGCCATCAGCATCAGGAATCATGTTTTGCTTACTTTCGAGAAATTAATCAATGAAAAAAAACGTACCGATGACGGAAACTGGAATGTAGTAATCGTAGGAAGCGGACCTACCGGTGTAGAACTGGCAGGTGCTTTTGCTGAAATGAAAAAAGAGATTCTCCCGAAAGATTATCCTCATATGAATTTCCACGATCTGAGAATCATTCTTGTCAGCGGAACCGAAAAACCTTTAAGCGTAATGAGTCCCGAAGCTCAGGAAAAATCCGAACTTTATCTGAAACAATTGGGCGTAGATTTTTTGAGCGACAAAAGAGTGGTAGATTATGATGGTGACCGTGTTTTTCTGGAAAACGGAGAAAGCATTCCAAGCAATAATGTAATTTGGGCAGCAGGAGTTACCGGAAATATTGTGAAAGGCATATCAGAGGAAAAAATTTTTAGAAACCGGTACAAGGTGGATAGATTCAACCGTGTCTTAGGGTACGACAATATTTACGCAATAGGAGATATCTCTTATATGGAAACTCCGAAATATCCGCAAGGACATCCGCAGGTTGCCAATGTAGCAATTACCCAAGGAAAAAATCTGGCAGATAATTTTCAGAAAAAAAATCCTGAAGAATGGAGAGAATATGAATATGAAGATAAAGGAAGCATGGCAACAATAGGAAAACACCGCGCTGTTGTCGATCTCCCAAAATGGAAATTTCAGGGTGTTTTTGCATGGTATTTCTGGATGTTTCTTCATTTGATGCTTATTCTTTCAGTACGAAATAAGCTCGCTATTTTTTTTAACTGGATGTGGAGCTATTTCAACGGAGACTCATCATTACGACTCATAATATTGCCAAACAAGAAAAACGAGACCGAACAATGAGAATTGATATCATCAGCGTTCTACCGGAATTGATGGAAAGTCCCTTTCAAACTTCAATCCTCAAAAGAGCACAGGAAAAAGGAATTGTACAAATACACTTTCACCAATTAAGAAATTGGGCAAATAACAAGCACCGCCGTGTAGATGATGAAGCTTATGGTGGCGGAGCCGGAATGGTAATGACTGTTGAACCTTTGGATCTCTGCATTTCCGATCTGAAATCTCAAAGAAATTACGATGAAATTATTTACCTAACTCCCGATGGTGAAACACTGAATCAGAAAACGGCAAATACACTTTCCGTAAAGCAGAATCTTATCTTTTTATGCGGACATTACAAAGGCATTGATCAGCGTGTTCGCGATATGCACATTACAAAAGAAATTTCTATTGGCGATTATGTTCTTACCGGTGGAGAACTGGCAGCCTGTGTTCTGGCAGATTCTGTCATTCGTTTGGTTCCCGGCGTTCTTAATAACGAAACCAGTGCGCTTACCGACAGTTTTCAGGACAATCTGCTTTCGCCCCCCATTTATACAAGACCTGAAGAATACAAAGGTCTGAAAGTTCCGGAAATTCTTCTCAGCGGAAACTTCGCAAAAATTGAAGAATGGAACCATGATCAGGCATTGAAGATTACCCAGGAAAGACGACCCGATCTTTTGTGATGGGCTGTTCTTTATTTTAAATGAAATTTTTATGGAAAAAATTCTTACGGAAGAACTGGTGATGTTTTATAACGTCGAAAATCTTTTCCCACCGGATCCAAAACCCAAGCATATTTCCGATCCTACAAAATCCGGACTCCGGAACTGGAACGAAAAGAGATACGCTAACAAAATTCTCAAAATTGCACACGTTTTCGAACTTGTAAAAGAACAACAAGGAGAATTGCCCTTTATCATAGGTCTTTCCGAAATTCAGGGCAAACAGGTTTTGCGAGATCTTTTGAAGAACGAAATATTTTTTGGATACGATTTTGTGCATTACGAATCTATGGACGAACGTGGGATTGATGTGGCTTTGCTGTACAATACTTCCAAAATAAAAATAGAATTTTCCGAACCCATTTCATTTTTTTTCGAAATGGAAAGCAAACAATCCAGTTACTACGATACGACCAGAGATGTACTGCATTGCAGAGTTTTGTATCAGGATTTTCCTTTTCATATTTTTATTCTCCATCTTCCATCGAAACGCGAAAACGATATCAACCTTCCGAAAAGGGAATATATTGCCCGTGAAACCTCCGAAAAAATCTCCGAAATTATCTCTGATAAAAACGAAGCAGTAATAGTTTGTGGTGACTTCAATTCCAATCCTAATGAGGATATTATGGAAAAATTAACAATCAATAAGGATTTTAATAAAATTTTAACAAATCCTTATTATGATTTATATACCAATAAAGTTTTTTCTACTTTTCACAATAAGAATGGTCTGCTTTTTGACCAAATACTATTATCCGCACATTTTTTTACATCAAAATCTTTTTTATTGTTTAAAAATGCAAGTGTTTTCAATGCGGAAAAACTTTCAAGTTGGGATAGGAAATTGATGGGAAGACCATTTAGAACTTATTCAGGAACACGTTATTTGGGAGGTTACAGTGACCATTTCCCCGTAGTTGTAAAGCTCGAAATTAATAAGGATAATTAATTATGTTAAACAATTTATCAAAATAGTAATAATAGTAAATATGAAAGCAGAAACGAATTTAGGATACCAGTTGGATGATATTGATAAAGAAATTATTTATATGCTGATGAATAATGCAAAATCCTCTTTAGCGCTTATCTCCAAAAATGTAGGAATATCCACAACTGCGGTTCATCAAAGAATTAAAAAACTTGAATACGCAGGTATTATAGAGAACTCCGTTTCCTTCCTTAATCCAAGAAAAATTGGCTACAAAGTGGTTTCTTATATCGGAGTTTTTCTTGAACAACCCAGCCATTATCAGGACGCTATAAAAGCTTTGAATGATGTTAATGAAGTAGTGGAAGCGCATTATACAACAGGAAACTATACCATTTTCCTGAAAGTTTTATGCAAGGATAACGATCATTTGATGAAGATCCTTAACAAAATCCAAAAGCTGAAAGGCGTTACCAGAACCGAGACTTTTATATCTTTGGAACAAAGTATCAACCGCCAGCTGAAAGTGTAAATTAGAAAATTTTAAGATTAAACACATTCTTCCAAGGGATGTGTTTTTTGATTTTTCATATGAACCAATAAAATAAATTGGAAAAACAATACAGGAAATAAAAACCATTTGAAGATAATTATTTAAATTTACATCCCTTATTTTTAAGGATTACAACTAAAATTAAATTTCTATGACAAAAGTTCTGGAAAAAAACGGAGTTCAAAACCATACTTTCCAACATTTGGAAAGAAATGAAGGATTACCGTACAACGAAAAATATTTTGATGAAATCAACATCAACCGAAGTGCTATCGAACGCAGAGTAAACACACTTCCCGGCAGAAGAAGCGTGAAAAAAGAATTTCAGGCAGCCTGGCTTCTGAAAGCGATTTCAATGATCGATCTCACAACACTTGCAGGAGACGATACTCGCGGAAATGTTCTCCGCCTTTGCGAGAAGGCAAGAAATCCTGTCCGTCACGATATTCTGGAGAAATTGGGAATGGCAAACTACAATCTCACGACAGGTGCGGTTTGCGTGTATCACAATTTGATTCAGTATGCAAAAGAAGCTTTGGAAGGCACAAATATTCCGATTGCAGCGGTTTCTACAGGATTTCCTGCCGGAAAAAATTCAATTGAGGAAAAAATTGCCGAGATCAAAAAATCCGTTGCAGCAGGAGCTTCGGAAATTGATATTGTCATTTCCAGAGATTTGGTTCTGGAAAGCAAATGGAAAGAACTGTACAATGAAATCAAGCTTTGCAGACAAGCTTGTGGTGATGCTCATATGAAAACCATTTTGGCAACCGGAGAAATCCCGACTTACACCAAAGTCGCAAAAGCAAGTTGGGTAGCAATGATGGCAGGATCGGATTTTATCAAAACTTCAACAGGAAAAGAATCTGTAAACGCCACATTAGCAGTGAGTTTGGTAATGATCCGTTGTATCAGAGATTATTATGAATTAACAGGTGTGAAGGTCGGATACAAACCAGCTGGCGGAATCCAGAAAGCAAAACAGGCTTTGGATTATTTAATTTTAATAAAAGAAGAATTAGGCGAAGAATGGCTCAATCCTGAGCTGTTCCGTTTCGGTGCAAGTTCTTTGCTTGGCGATATCGAAAGACAATTAGAACATTACGTTACCGGAAGCTATTCCGCAGGATTCCGCCACCCGATGGCTTAATTTTAATTCACAATGAAAAATTAATAATGAATAATTTTTGAATTATCACATTGCCAAATTTTCAAATTATCACATTAAAAAATGGAAATAAAAGAAATATTCGATACAATGGTTTACGGTCCCGCTCCTGAAAGTGCAGCTCCCGCTGTCGATTTTCTGGAATCTCATAACAGAACTTTCGATTTATTCATTAACGGAGAATGGACAAAACCCAGTTCCAAAAAATATATGGAATCCCACAATCCTGCCAACAAAGAACTTCTCGCAAAATTTGCGGAAGCCGATGAAAAGGATGTTGACAAAGCCGTGAAAGCCGCAAAAGAAGCATTGCCAAAATGGGCTGCACTTAGCGGTTTCGAACGTGCAAAATATTTGTACGCAATTGCTCGCCAAATCCAGAAACATTCAAGACTGTTTGCTGTTTTGGAAACGCTCGACAACGGAAAACCAATCCGCGAAACCCGAGACATTGATATTCCCATTGTCGTAAGGCATTTTTATCATCACGCTGGTTGGGCAAAATTAATGGATACCGAACTGAAAGATTACAAAGAAGTCGGTGTTATCGGGCAAATTATTCCTTGGAATTTTCCTTTGATGATGCTTGCATGGAAAGTAGCGCCGGCTTTGGCAATGGGAAATACCGTTGTTCTGAAACCAGCCGAATATACTTCCTTAACAGCTTTATTATTTGCAGAAATCTGTGAAAAAGTAGGACTGCCGAAAGGAGTTTTCAATATCGTTACCGGAAAAGGAACGGTTGCCGGAACCGCTTTGGTGAATCATAAAGAGGTGAACAAAGTGGCTTTTACCGGTTCTACCAATGTCGGAAAAATCATCAGAAGGGAAATCGCAGGAAGCGGTAAAAAAATCTCTTTGGAATTAGGCGGAAAATCACCGTTCATTGTTTTCGAAGATGCAGATATCGATTCAGCAATTGAGGGAATTGTGGATGCTATTTGGTTCAATCAAGGTCAGGTTTGTTGTGCTGGTTCCAGATTATTAGTTCAAGAAAGCATTGCAGAAAAATTCTATGCAAAGCTGAAAGAAAGAATGGTGAAACTCCGTGTCGGAAATCCGATGGATAAAGCGATTGATATGGGTGCTATTGTGGACGAAACGCAGTTCAAAACCATTGATAAATTAGTAAAACTGGGTATTAGCGAAGGATGCGAAATTTATCAGGCAAAAAATGCAGTTCCTAAAAACGGATTCTTCTATCCGCCGACTTTATTTACCGATGTTTCCACTTCCACAACCATTGCTCAGGAAGAGATTTTCGGACCAGTTTTGGTGGCGATGACGTTCCGTTCTCACAACGAAGCGGTGGCTTTGGCAAACAATTCGAGATACGGTTTGGCAGCAAGTATTTGGACAGAAAATATCAATCTTGCTTTGGATATTGCTCCAAAAGTAAAAGCAGGCGCAGTTTGGATCAATTGTACCAATCAGTTTGACGCATCTGCAGGATTCGGAGGTTACAGAGAATCCGGATTCGGAAGAGAAGGCGGAAAAGAAGGTTTGTACGAATATACAAAACCCAAAATAGAAGAAGAATTTTCTGCAAAACCAATCATACCTAAAGCTGTTAAATCAAAAACAGAAAAGAAATCAAAATCTATTCTGGAAGATATTGACCGAACCGCAAAAATGTATATCGGCGGAAAACAAGCCCGACCAGATGGAGGTTACAGCATTGATATCAAAAATGCTTTCGGAGAATATATCGGTGAAGTTTCCGAAGGAAACAGAAAAGACATCAGAAATGCTGTTGAAGCGGCTCACGCAGAAAAATCCTGGGCTGGAATGACAGGACATGCAAGAGCGCAGGTTTTGTATTATATTGCAGAAAATCTGGCAATCCGTTCTGAAGAATTTGCGGAAAGAATTGTAGAAATGACCAACCAGTCTCTAGAATCTGCACAAGAAGAAGTGGAAAAATCCATTGAAAGAATTTATACTTACGCAGCTTTTGCTGATAAATACGATGGACAGGCGCATTCTACCGTTAAAAGGATGGTAACTTTAGCAATGCCGGAAGCAGTTGGTGTGATGGGAATTGTTTGTCCGGAAGAAAATCCTTTGCTTGGATTCATCTCAACCGTGATTCCTGCGATTGCAATGGGAAATAATGTGGTGGTAATTCCTTCGGAAAAACATCCTTTTTCAGCGACAGATTTTTATCAAATTCTTGAAACTTCCGATGTTCCGGGTGGAACGATAAATATCGTAACCGGACATAAAGATGAGCTGGCAAAAGAAATGGCGAAACATTATAACATCGATGGAATCTGGTATTTCGGAACGAAAGAAGGTTGTAAAGATGTTGAGTTTTTAGCAGCAGACAGTATGAAACGTACCTGGCTGAATTTCGGGAAATACAGAAACTGGATGGACAATGCGCAAGGTGAAGGCGAAGAATTCCTGCGACACGCCACAGAAATCAAAAATATCTGGATTCCTTACGGAGCTTAAGATTTTTCAGATCATAAATTCTCAACCCTTTCAGAATTTCATATTCCGAAAGGGTTTTTGTCAAAATAAATGGAAATTTTTTCTGTTTTCAATTCCGAAAAATCGCTAACAACTATGTTTGCCAGAGAATAATCCTGCATTTTAGAATGTTCACTTTTGTATGCAGCACAAAAAATTCCGGCTCTATTTGCAGCTATAATTCCGTTGGTAGAATCTTCGATGACCATACAAGTTTCCTTCGGTTCTCCCGACATTTCTGCCGCAAGAACGAAAATTTCAGGATGAGGTTTGGATTCTTTCAAAGCTGCACCGCTTATTTTTCCTGAAAAATATTTTTCAAGATCAAATTTTTCAAAAACCCAGTTGATGGTGTTGATATGCGCCGAAGATGCCAAAATCAGCGTCATATTATTTTCAGAATAATGTTGTATTAAATCCAAAACTCCGGGAAGCAGATCAAAATCCGGATCGTTGTCAAAAAGATATTTGAAATGATTTCTTTTTATTTCCGCAATTCTTTGCCATTCGGTTTTCAAATGAAATTCTTTTATAATTTTTTCGCAAACTTTTTGGGTAGAATTTCCCGTAAAAGTGTTGTAAAGCTCGTCTGAAACAACAATCCTGAGCTGTTCAAAAGTTTTAAGATAAGCTTTGCGGTGCAGCGGTTCGGTATCCACAATTACACCATCCATATCGAAAAGTACTGCTTTTAAAGGCATTTCGGGATTTTCTACAAAAATAATCTAAATAAAAGAAATAATAAATTTTGAAACTATTTCTGCAACAATCAGAGCAATGACAAATAAAACGTAATGTTGTACTTTTTTCGCATTTGTAGCAACACGGAATCCATTCACCAAAAGGACAATTGTATATGCCAATAAAAACAAACTCAGGCAACTGAATATCAATAATATAAGAATTTCTGAAAAGGGAAGTTGAAGTCCATTTTCATTGGAAATATTCTTCATTATCTTGCTGCTTATTTCTTCCATCGGTGTAAAAGCAATCAGAAATATAATGAGATAAATGGGAATCCTGGAAATGAACGAAATATTCAGAATATCAATCATTCTGGTTTTCGGGTTTACCAATTTTCCTGCTGCAAAAAGGAATAGGCAAAGCACAATTATATCAATTGCATTTGCGGAAAACACTTCGTTGAAAGTAATTGCGCTAAATAAATGCGCATCGAAAACGCCGTCGAAAATAATTTTGAAATACCAGGAAAGCAGCGTGCCAATGCCGAAAGTAATAATTCCGGTAAACAGAAGAATTTTATCGGGAACAGCTTCGAAAGGATTGTATAAAAATTTTAATTTCATCGTTTAATTTTTTATAGTGATATTCGGATTTATTTTCAAAAGCTCATTTTTGAAATCCTCAAAACTCTTTGGCGAAATAATAATGTAGTTGTACTTTTCCCAATAGATTTCCACCCGCCCGAAAATGCTTGGAGCTGGTGAAGAAAGCGGATTCCACGTTTTTTCGATTTTGTAGATATCATTCACCGGGATTTTTGTAGTCCCGAAAATTCCGTTTTTGATGCAGAGAAAATTTTGTTCATTAATAAAATATTGGATCGAAAAAAAAGTATAATTAATGAATACTAAAAGAATAATTCCTAAAATAACAGCACCCGATTTGTCATCCGTAAATCCTGCAATTGTTGTATAAATGAAAATAATATTCAGCGGAACCAGCAGTTCCCAGCCTATTTTTACAGGAATATTTTTCATTGCTGCATTATTTTTATTTTGCTGATAAGATCGTCCATTTTATTCCGCATTGTAGGATAAGAAAGTTCCGCCTGTTTCGCCATTTCTTTGATGCTTCCGCTGGAAAGAAAAAAACTGAGGATGAAATCCTGTTCTCCACGAGAAAGTTTCAGAAAAAGCGGTAGCTCATAATCTCCGTTTACTTCGGTTTCGCAATGGCTGCATTTCATCTGGCTCACGGAAAGGGTATTTTCGCAACTCGGACAATGGGTGGGAAGTTTCATTGAATATTGAATTTTTTTTCCTTGTCAAATATAAAAATTACTTCAATAAAATTAAAATTTATTTTAATAAAATTAATAATTATTGAATATAAATAAAATTGATTGTTCATTTTTCGGTTGGATTAATGCGTAAACTTTTTTTATTTTTGAACGATGAATACTCTTTTTGAACACCCAGCCGATTCCTCCAAAAATCTTCTCCCAAAAGATGGAACAGTAAATTATTTTGGGAAAATTTTCACAAAAGAAGAAGCGGATTTTTATTATGAAAAACTGCTTTCAGAAGTTCTGTGGAAAAACGATGAGGCTGTAATTTTCGGGAAACTGCTTCTCACCAAACGGAAAGTCGCCTGGTTTGGAGATTCTTCTTTTGAATATACCTACTCCAACCGGACAAAACGTGCCGAGATTTGGAATGATACCCTTCTGAAACTGAAAAACAGGATGGAAGAAATATCGGGAGAAACTTTCAATTCCTGTCTGCTGAATCTGTATCACGATGGTTCCGAAGGAATGGCATATCACAGCGATGGTGAAAAAGATCTGAAGAAAAGCGGTGCAATTGCTTCCCTAACTTTCGGTGCGGAACGGAAATTTTCTTTCAAACATAAATTCAGCAAAGAAAAAGTGGAACTCATTCTGGAACACGGAAGTCTTTTGATTATGAAAAATGAAACCCAAAGTTTCTGGCTTCACAGGCTGCCTCCATCAAAGAAAATTTTTTCACCGAGAATTAATCTTACTTTCCGTACGATTGTGATATAACATGTAAACGGTACATTTCGCTTCGCGAGTTAATCGTCAATTTATTTACGAGGAAAATTCTCCATTCACTGGAAAAAAATTGACAATTAACTTTTTCATTTTTGCCAAATTATCTTTCGGACCAAATTTAATTTCCTGAATTTTACATATTTACAAAAATTTTATAAAAACTTTATCAAATTTTAAGAATCAGGTATGATTTTTATTGTTACATTTGGATTATTAACTTAAAAATCATAATTAAAAAATCCAACTATGAGAAAAACAATTGCAATGGCTTTATTAGCACTTACCGTGTCTTTTGGAGCAATTTCTTGTAAGAAAAAAGTATCTGATGCAGATCTTCAGACCAAAGCAACCGCAGTAGTAACTGCAAATCCTACAGCTTCTGTAGAAGTGAAGGATGGTGTTGCACATCTTAGCGGAACCTTCGCTACAGAAGAAGAAAAAAATGCTGCAATTGCTTCTTTGAAATCAATTGAAGGCGTAAAAGATGTAATGGATATGGCAACTGTAGCTCCGGTTGTTGTAGAAACTACTTCTGCGGTAGATCCTGCAGTTCAGCAAAAAGTAACAGATGCGCTTAAAGATTTCCCTTCTGTAAAAGTAGAAGTAGTAAACGGAGAACTTACTCTGACAGGAAATGCATCTGCAACACAGGCAAGAAAAATCAAAGAATCAGTAGATGCTTTGAAAGTAGGAAAAGTAAATTATAACTATACCGTAAAATAATTTAGAAGATGAGTTTACAAGATAAATATGCAAGTGTAGTCGCTGCAGCACAATCTGCAGGAGTATCCAATCTACAGGTTTCCGAGCAGGACGGTATTCTGTATGTTTCCGGAAATGCCGCTAACTCTACAACAAAAGATGCAGTTTGGAACGCTTTAGGAGCGATAGATCCTACGTATTCTGCATCCGATATCAATATTGATGTTCAGGTGGCAGGTTTGGCAGCAGGAGCTTCTTTAACAGTCGCTACAGAACAGTCTAACCTCAATCTGAGACAAGAACCTTCTACAGAAGCCGCTGTCGTTGGAAAAGCTGCAAAAGGAGAAACCGTAACTTTGGTGGAGCAATCTTCCGATGACTGGTGGAAAGTAAGAACTGCAGACGGAGAAGAAGGATATGCTTATGCAAGATATTTGAAAGCATAAGATTTTTCTCTTTGATAAACATTTTGAAACGCCCTTTTTCAGGGCGTTTTTTATATATTTGCGCTTTGTTTTTTTATGAAAAAATATTTTACATTTTTACTTACGGTATTTTTCCTGTCATTTTTCCAGTCTCAAACGCTTAGTATCAGTGGGAAAGTTCTTAATTCCTCGAATAATCCGGTAGAAAATGCTACAGTTTATCTGCTGAAAAGCAGAGATTCTTCCATCGTGAATTACACCGCTTCCAGCAGAGAAGGAAATTTCAATCTGACAATTGATAAGATGGATGAACCTTCTACTTTCAGGATTGAATCTGATAATGGGGAATCTTATTCCAAGATTTTTAATGAAATAAAAACCGATATCGCCCTCGGAAATGTCGTTTTAGAAAAAATTACTTCTATTGATGAAGTAAAGATCACGGCTTCCGCAGTAAAAATTAAAAAAGATACAATCGAGTTCAATGCAGCGGCTATCAAGGTGCGGCCTGATAGTAAAATTGAAGAACTGCTGAAAGAAATTCCCGGTGTGGAAATTGATAACGACGGGAAAATTACAGTCAATGGAAAAGAAGTAGATCAAATTATGATTAATGGAAAACCTTTCTTTGACAAAGACGGCAAAATCGCTTTACAAAATATTCCTGCGGATATCATCAAAAGCATCCAGTTCACCACCACCAAAACAAAAGAGGAAGAACTGAGCGGAAAGCAGGCAAAATCCAACAACGCAACCATCAACTTCAATATCGACGAGAAAAAGAACAAAGGATTTATTTCCAGAATTACAGCAGGTTACGGATCAGATAAAAGATATGAAGGAAGCGTATTGCTCAGCTATTTTAAAAATGATACAAAGATCAGTTTGCTTGCATCTTCCAACAATATCAACTCGCAGGGATTTTCTCAGGACGAGGTTTTCGACAGTATGGGAAACGGAAGAAACTCCTGGTTTATGCAAGGCGGAAGCATCATTACCAGTGGTGGTACCACCTATTATATGTCCGGTGGAAATACAAAAGGAATAATGAAATCTACAACCATTGGTTTCAACTATTCCGATAAGTTTAGTAAAGAAACGGATCTGGAAACTTTGAGCTTTATAGCTTTGGACAACAATATTAAAAACCACTCGAAAATTTCCCGTACCACTTTGCTTCCGGAATATACGCTGCATACCGATTCCGAAGAAAATGAAGAAAATGATAAGCGGCAATACGGCTACGATATGGTAGTAAGGATGAAGCCGGATTCTTTGACCAGCATTTACTTTTCTCCTTCACTTTCACGTCTTGGCGGAACCACTGTTAAAACTTCAAATTCCCAGACTACAAAAAATGAGATATTGGCGAATTCGGGAACTTTTTACCAAAAATCGGATTCCGAAAATAATTCCTTTACTCCTAATTTTTACCTGAACCGAAAACTGAAAAAGAAGGGAAGATCGGTAAGCGCAAACGCATCAATGGATATTAATGAAGCTAAAAATAAAGATTTGAATATATCCGAAACTCATTTTTTCCAGACGCCAGATTCTGATGATATCCGGAACCAGTTTTCTAAAAATATCAAAAGAGGAAACGGATATTCTTTCGGGATGGAATATACCGAGCCAATTTCGGATTCGGCAAGTGTTTCGGTAGGTTTGGGTTACAGCTCAAAGCTGGACAAAAATTTCAGAAGAGTGGATGATTACGATCCGCTTTCCGGGCAGTATTCCGGATTTAATAATTTGCTATCCTACGATATGTCGCAGTCTGTGAATTCTGTCGAACCGAGTCTTTCCTTTAATCTCAGCAAGAAAAAAATTTCGGGCTGGGCAGGTCTTACTATGAGGTTATCCGAGATGGAAACCAGTTCAAATTATCATCAGGAGCAGTTTCATATTCAGAAAAACAATGTCCTTCCAGATTACTATTTCGGAATCCAATATGAGCTTTCGGAAGGAAAAAAACTGAATATTTATAATAACGCCAATTTCAGTATTCCGACTGCATTGCAGCTTACTCCGTATATCGATACTTCCAACCCGCTGATTATTCAGCAGGGAAATCCGGAACTGAAAAATGCTTGGCGAAACAACACATATTTGTATTTCAACAGTTTTAATATGCTGAAGAATATCAACTATTACATCAGCACAGGTTTTACGTACAGAAATAATGATTTTGTAAATTATTCCAAATACGACAGCTCCGGAAAGCAATATATCACGTATGCGAATATCAGCGGAAACAAAAATGTGAATCTGAATTTTGGTTTTACCAAAACCTATAAGTGGAAAGAAAGCAAGTTTACCATTAATCCGAAACTTTGGTTTTATTACAATTATACCAAAGGTTTTATTGATGGAGCTTTGTTTACTAGCAGTGGTTACACGGTTTCGCCGGGTCTGAATCTTACTTATGAAATTAAAGACAAACTCACCCTAAAACCATCTTATAGCCTGAATTATAATCTGTCGGATTACACCAATTACAATATAGATCAGTCCTATACATCCACCAATAAGCTGAAGCTGGAGCTTACAAATTACTTTTTCGATAGCAATTTCGTAATCGGAAACGATTTTGAATACAATAGCAACTCTAACATTGCTCCCGGTTTCCAAAGGGATTTTTACTTCTGGAACAGCAGCATCGGATATTCCTTTTACAAAAAACAATTTACGGCAAAAGTGAAAGTATATGATGTCCTGAACCAAAACCAAAGTGTGAAAAGAATTATTTCCAGCTCCTATATCGAAGACAGAGAAGACCTGATCCTGAAACGCTATGTGATGTTTTCTTTAACAATGAAGCTGAATAAATTTGCCGGAAAGAAACAATAAAAACTCAAAATAAATCCTGAAAGTAGAGAAAAACCTTCAGGGTTTTTTATATTTGTAAAATACACGAAAATCTATGAAAGGTCAAAACAAACTATTCATCGCTATTATCATCGGATTAATTTTAGGAATTGCAGCAGGTGGAATTGTACATTTGCAATATCCAGATTCTTCGGGAAATTTCTCCAAAAACATCAAACTTTTCGGTACACTTTTTATCCGTCTCGTTCAGATGATTATTGCGCCGCTGGTTTTCACAACTCTGGTAGTAGGAATCGCAAAAATGAGCGATGTGAAAATGATTGGCAGAGTAGGAACCAAAGCAATGCTGTGGTTTATTTCCGCTTCATTGGTTTCTTTGACTATAGGTTTGGTTCTGGTAAACTGGCTGGAACCGGGACACGTTACGCAGCTTCCCATTCAGGATGTTTCTTCAGCAGATGAACTGGTGAAAAATTCCAAAGGATTTTCTATGGAAGATTTCGTAAAGCACGTTGTTCCGAAAAGTTTGTTCGAAGCTTTTGCCACCAATGAAGTTTTGCAGATCGTAGTATTCTCTGTAATGTTTGGTGTTGCACTCGCCAATATGGGTGAAAGCTATACCAAGCCGATTCTGAAAGCATTTGAAATCTGTGCACATGCTATTCTGAAAATGGTTGGCTACATTATGTGGGTTGCTCCACTCGGAGTTTTCGGAGCAATTGCAGCGGTTGTGGCAACCAATGGTTTTGATATTTTCAAGGTATATGCAATCTATCTCCGCGATTTCTTTTTTGCACTCGCTATTTTGTGGCTGGTTTTATGTATCGTAGGATATTTTATTTTAGGAAACCGTTTGTTTGAACTTTTAAGAAGAATAAAAGAACCTTTGCTCATCGCATTTTCCACCACAAGCTCCGAAGCAGTTTTTCCAAAACTGGTAGAAGAATTGGAAAGATTCGGCTGTAATAACAGGATTGTTTCTTTCATCCTGCCATTAGGATATTCTTTCAATCTGGACGGAAGTATGATGTATATGACTTTCGCTTCCATTTTTATCGCCCAGATTTACGGGATAGATATGACTTTGGGACAGCAGATCACAATGCTTTTGGTTCTGATGCTTACCTCAAAAGGAATTGCCGGAGTTCCGAGAGCAAGCTTGGTGATTATTGTTGCAGCCTGCGGAATGTTTGATATTCCTGTGGAAGGAATTGCCCTGATTTTACCAATCGATCATTTTTGCGATATGGGAAGAAGTATGACCAATGTTCTGGGAAATGCACTGGCAACTTCGGCGGTTTCCAAATGGGAAGGACAGCTGGATCAGCACGGTGGAGAATTATAATGCCGGAAAATTGTTTCTTGTTCCACTTATAATTTCTTTAGGGTTTTTGTGTTCGTGGAGGATAATGTTGGATTCAACTTTGTTAAAGTCTATTTCTGATTATTTTCGTTTCCCGAACTCAAATCTTTTAATTTCATTATTTTGTTAATTATTTCCACGCTCAATTTTTCATCTTTGGGCAAAAACAAATCCAATCCGGAAGGTTCATCAAAATGCCGCCAATACTGAAGCGGCGCTTCTTCTTTCCCGATGATGTAATAAACGGGATTTGCGGTAATGGTAAAAATGTTTGCTCCGTCTGGATGTTCGTTTTGAAAAGTGATTTCCTTTTCCGGGATCATATCTTTGTACCATATTTTACTGAAAGCAGGAGCGCTGTTGAGGTCTTTATCTTCAAAATCCTTTACGGTTTTTACCACAAAATTGTTATCGTAAAACGTATAGGTTTTGGTCATGGTGTAGCTTAAATCGGGATCGTCATCATGCACAATTACGGTTTTCAGATTGCTTCGCAGCCAATCCAAAATTGCTGTTTTGTCCTGGGCTCTTGCTTTTTGCATACCTGCAACTGCAAGCAGACAGATGGTTAAAATTGTAATTGCTTTTTTCATTGTTTTATAAATTGAATTAGTTAAAAAAATGCGAATATTGATGTTGATTATTTTCCGTTCAGTATCTTTTTTGCCTTTTCTAAAAATACAGGGTCGGATAGCTTTTCGTTAATCACTTCGTATTCTTTTTGCGGCAAGTATGAGGCAGCACTTTCAAAATATTCTTTGGTTATTTTTATGTATTCTTCTTCAAAGGTCTTCAAAAAGGGTTTTGCTTTAGCCATTTCTTTTAGTTCAACAGCCGAATAGTTTTTGATGTTTTTCCCATCTCTTTCTTCCGTGTAAATCTTAGACAACTGTTCCGCACTTGTTTCGTATTGAGACAATTGGTTTTTAAGTGTTTCCAAATGAGGCGAGAGCTTTTCATTGATATCCTGCATTGCATATACAAACAACTTCAAATCACTTTCCGTTATTTCTTTTTCTTTTTGCTTTTCCGGACATTTACCTCCAAGAATATTTAATTGTTCCGCTATTTTGGAATAAAATTCTTCATCCTGCATCCCAAGGCTAAAAGTAAACTGCGTGTAATAACTAGTTTCTCCTTTATAATATTCTTTCCCGTGAATAATCCTCCAGTCGGAACGAAAACCAAAATTTACAACATCCCAATGTGCTTCGTTAGGCGCAAAAGCTATTTCGTTATATAAATCTTCTTCAAATTTGATTTTTATATACACTTTACAAGGTGATAATTCGAGTACTTCGTAGCCGGATTCTTGAAAGATTTTGGTCAATTCTTTTTTAGCTGATTCCACGTCTTGCGCTTTTGCAGTATGTATTCCTACTATAGCAAGCAAGAAAATCGTAAAAATGGTGATGTTTTTTTTCATATTCTCAATAATTTAATTTTTTAATTAGCTTTTTATTCTTCACAAAAGGTTGCCAGATGATTAAGCGCTTTCGCCATATCGGCGGCAAGGTCTTCTTTACTCAATTCTATTGAAAAAAAATTCAATTCCGTAAACTCTTCCTCTTCAATCTCACCAGAAAGCATATTATAATCGGCATATTTAACAACAGCTGATTCTGCGGATATCTGACCATTTTCTTCCACGCTCCATTTTCCTGCTTTACTTGGGTCAAAGGAACAATATTTAGCAGGAGGGGCGCCATAATACAGATATACATTTTCCTCTGTTTCTGTTTCGACCCAGCTTATTTCGCAGGGGCTTACCCGAATACTTTCCTTATCTATGCCTTTCACATACTGCCCCAGCTTCTCTTTTATCCAGACAATGGTTTTTTCTTTGGTTTGCGCCTGTGCGGTTTGCGTGCTTGCAAATGCTAGCAGATAGATGTTTAAAATTGTGATAATTGATTTCATTGTATTTAATTTTTTATTCATTACAAAAGGTTGCCAGGTGCAACAACGCTTTTATCATGCGCTCGTGGATATTGGCTTCGCCGTTTTTAATACCAAAGATGCTGTACGTGTCAACATCACCATCCGAATCAACGGAATGAATAACATTAGCATCTGCATAAATGTATTTCTTATTGCTAGCAATCTTCCATTCTTTTACCGTACTTGGGTTAAAGCTTTGCGAATAACTGCTTGAGGGATAACTTGCTGTAAAGCTAATTTTACAGGGGCTTACCTGCACATCTTTAAAGTAAATATATTCGAACCCGCCATACTTTTCCAGTTTTTCTTTTATCCACGTAATGGTTTCTTCTTTGGTTTGCGCTTCTGCGGTTTGCATACCTGTAAATGTAAGCAGGCAGATTGTTAAGATTGTGATTGCTTTTTTCATTGTATTTAAGTTTTTATTCTCCGGTAAGAGAAGGAGGAAGTGAGTCGGGTCTTGGTGGAAAAATAATCCCTGATGATTTCGACCATCTTTGTACTTGCTGCTCACCTATCAGCTTTATATATAATTTTCCGTTTATAAACGATATGTAAAACTCATCCTCATACTTATCATATTTGAGAATTAATTTGGCTCCGGAAAGCGACCATTGCCCCAGCTCACTATCGCCATCACAATCTTCCATAATGAATGTTCCATCCGTATCGAATTCAATAGCCGGAATGCTTTTGCAATCTTCCAAAGTAGTAACTTTCGTAACGGTTTCATTGTAATGATCATCATACTTCACAGTAGCTTCTATCTCCCAGCTATTGTAATCCGAGCCGAGTTTTGTAAGCCATTTGGAATAGGTTTCCATCAATGGTTGGGTTTCACCATTTTCATTGTACATAATTTCGTCTTTTGCTATCATTTTTATTGATTTATATGCCTCATTCCGATTGTATTGCTGATCCAAGGTATATTGTCTGTTACTGCTTTTTCCGGCGTTATAATCCGCAACTGCCCTATCTCCTTTTTCATATGCTTCAATCAACACTTTGCCCGTTTTTGTTTCCAAAAGCTGGTTGGTAATCATTTTGGTTAATATGTATTCTTGTTTCCAGTAATTTCTCATAAATCGCGGATAATCGGAATACTCAAAGGTTTGTGCCTGCGCAGATTGTGTGCCTGCAAAGGCAAGCAGGCAGATGTTTAAAATTGTGATAATTGATTTCATTGCATTTAGTTTTTTATAATTTTTTCATCAATAGGTTGTTTCTAATTTTTTTATTTCTTCCAGTTTTTTCCGGCGGTAATTGTCGCGACAAATCGTATTGAGTAAGTCTTCAGTTTCCGCAATGAGATAAGGGTTTTCCAAGGTGAAAGAAACCTGCGACTGTTTGGTATATTTTGTATGACTTTTGACGGTCGAATTTTCCACGAGTATAGTGTCCGTTATCTCGATGATGAAAAGGACTTCGTTATGCAGGCTGTCCATTTTTTTTTCGAATGATATGATGTTTCTTAGCGGAAGTGTATAATTCTGATAAAATTTTTCCCGGCGTTCATCTATTTCCAATAAATCATCATTTTTAGTTTTGGCAGAAATATGATAATTAAAAGAGGGAGGATAAGGAGAATGTTG
>Ga0182738_1000665_pt1 | contig 45683 bp, 37 predicted proteins | sample eDN5th30CBELigMG_FD_128876 | JGI IMG/M metagenome (GOLD analysis project Ga0182738, IMG submission 128876) | Enriched Miracle-Growth compost microbial communities from Emeryville, California, USA - eDNA 5th pass 30_C BE-Lig MG (version 2)... ... | reverse complement strand
GATCCGGCAAATTTATCCGCGATTGGCGAACTGTTCCGGCGAGTCGATCTGCAACTCTACTTGCGATTTGAGCCCGTCAAACTCACAAAACGGGTTGTCAATCGGCTGCGGAACGGAATCATTGCGATGGGGGAGATCCCCTCACCCATACAAAAGTACAGCGGGGCAACGAGCCGGACGCAGGTGAAGAAAATCAGCACCAGCAAAGCTAAAACTGGCCCAGTTACGCCGGCAACCGGGCTCGAAATGTGTAGTTTCACCGACGATCAGGTGGAGTCGTCAAGAAATGTCAATCGGAGTGACAGGATTCGAACCTGCGGCCTCCTGCTCCCAAAGCAGGCGCTCTAGCCAAGCTGAGCTACACTCCGGTCTGTTTTTCGAATGTTCTGGATAGTTTGGGGCTTTCCCTTTGTGACTACCCGTGACAAAAACATGGTTTATCGTTACAGATGGTCACCAGTCAACTCATGGCAAGGCCAAACGAAACTTCACCATCGAACGGATTTCGGAAGGTATCAGATATCTGAAAATGGGGAAAGGGAATCTGCGCGTTTCTGCGTTTCTCAGATTGGGTGCATTCCCAGGAATGTTGTTCAGTGGATTGTTTGCGATGGGTGTTGGCCCCGGTTTGTTTTAGATCGGTTTGATCTTTGTTCGATCACGCTCGGCCTTAAATTCCTTGTATTTCATCGGGATCCGCGTGATATCGTGATCTACCATTTGCAACTCCGCCCTGGAAGCCAGCGAGGCCAGAAATCGTTGAGAAGGCGGCTGTCGCAGAGGGAGTCGGCTCGGGAATTACAGGAGGCTTCGCTGGTGTCGTGGCAAAAAAATGGTTCATTGTGATTTCATGAGCGCCGCCATAAATTCTGTTATCTGATGAGTTTCCATTTGGAGTGGTGCAGGGCCAGGCTCTTCGCAGGTTTCCGAATGTTCAAATTGGATGGATGAACTGGACAAAAGCTCCACTGGCAAACGGCACCATGCTTGCCGCGAGCAACAAGATCCAGAGGATGTCCGATTTCGGTTTGCTGATGTCTGGATTCGATGGCGTGGAAACTTCTTCGATCACATAGCCGCGAACCTGGGAATTTGCTGCTGGGACCGGATTTTCAGTCGTTTCCAGATGGGCTGGATCGTGCCATGCCGCTTTGTCGGACTGGCGCTGGGCGAGACGGTCATCGAGTTTTTTTCCGGTCGCCACTTCAACTTGTTTGAGCCATTTGTCAATCAATCCCGGATCAAGCCCTGCGCTGGTTTCAGCGATGTCCTTGATGAAAGTCTGCAATTCCGGGTGATCGCATGTCAGGGTGTCGCATGCAACGCCGCTTTCCACAATGCTCTGTACGAAGATTGTGGCGAGTTCATCGCGTGTCTTTTTATTGGGATTCCAGTAGCCTTTGCGGGCCACTTCGAGCAGCCTTCCGGCCATGGCTTCGCGGGCGTGCGGGCTGTTCTTCCGGAAGAATTCTTCCAGCCCCAGTTTGTAGCGGTCCATCAGCCAGACTTCGTGCAGTTCCTGCCATTTTTCCGCGCCCACGGTTTCCGGGTAAACCACTTGCCAGCCCCACAGATATTCGGTGCTCTTCCAGACTTCGCGGGCTCCGGCATAACCTTCATTCTGCATCCCCTTGATATACTCGGGATTCAGCAGACGTGAACGGAATTCCTGCCCCAGAAAACGTTCGATGGGCTCGTGCCGCTCCCGGCCCGGCGTGCGCAGATCGGTAACGAGCATCGGTGGGCTGTTTCCGCCATCGACTCGTCGAACTCCCAGCGCGATGCTGCCGCCGTAACCGAAGTAATCATCATTATCGAGCGTGGCATAGAGCTTGCTTGACCGGGTGTGAATGATGCGTTGAGTACCCGCCAGCGCATCGCGGAATTCCGTTTCCATATCTTGCCCCCAGACTCCCCGGCCATACCCATGCCCCATGCGGCGAATATAGGTATCCGCCACTTGGCCCTCGTTGTCCCAGGACCCGCTGGCGGAAGCCATTGCCGCCAGCTTGCTGTCGTGCATCCCGCTGGGTTCGGCAAAGAATCGGATCCGCGCTCGCCGTTTCGAATCCTCAACGCTGAGCCCCCGGGCAATCAGCCTGGCTTCCAGGTGTTCAATATTTGCACGAATCGGATTGTCTGCTTCGGGCGATTCCGCAGCGAGTTGCACCGCCTGATCGAAGAGCTCCACAAGAACAGGAAACGTGTCGCGATACAGGCTGGTGCCATGCATGACGACATCGATACGAGGACGGCCAAGTTCTTCGCGAGGAATCCGTTCCAGACCGGCAATGCGCCCCTGCCGATCGCGGTTGACGCGGACGCCCAACAGGGCCAGCGCTTGTGCTTCCTGGACCCCGGAATGCCGGATGGTCTCCACCCCCCAGACCTGGAGGGCGAATTTCCGTGGCCAGTGACCTTCCTGGGCACGAAAGTTCGCGACGAGTTGCCCAGCCAGCCTGGCCCCCAGTCTGTCCGCGCTTTCGGGTGGAATCGTACGGGGATCGAAAGCATAAAAATCACGTCCTGTCGGCAAAGCCTGGGGATTGCGCACGGGGTCATTTCCGGGACCGGGCCTGATGTAACCGCCGCTCAGTCCATGCAGCAGGGCTGCCAGTTCCGCTGGACCGCTGGCAGTGAGGTTTTCCCGTCCCCTCTCAGCTGTAGATTCATCATGTGCTTCCCGGATCAGGTTGACAAATTCATTCAATCGCTCCCCCTCGGGGGAAACTCCGAAAGTGTGCAGGCCAAAGGGAATACTTTGAGCACGTATCTGTTCGAGATAATCTTCCAGGGTGCTGAATCTTTTTTCGGCATTGGGATCGGCGCGCCCGGTGGTGTCCCAGCCTCTGTCAGCAAGATCCTTGTCGATTCCCCGCAGGAGGACTTCGGCATCGATTTCCGCTTGCGTTTTTTCGGAGAGTTCGCCCCCGTTTGAGCGCTCATCGCGCCAGCGGCGCACCAGATCTTTGAGCGTCTGTAATTCCGGCGGAAGCATACTGGTCCCTAATGCCGGCGTAAGATGATCGATCACGGTGGACGCACCGCGTCGCTTGGCGACGATCCCTTCGCCGATATCATCGACAATATAGGGATAAAGAATCGGCAAATCTCCAGCGAGGACTTCGCCGGCATCAAAGCCCGCCATCCCGGACTCCTTACCGCTCAGCCATTCATGGGTTCCATGTGTTCCGGTATGGATCACCGCGTGAGCCCGGAATTCATGCTGGAGCCACAAGTATGCCGCGATGTACTGGTGATGTGGCGGCAAATCCTGAGTCTGATAGAGCGCGGCCAGATCCTGGGTGCGGGCTCGATCAGGCTGAACGAGCAAGACCACATTGCCCAGTTGAATGGTTGGCAGGACCAGTTGCAACTTGCCGCCAATTCGCGCGGTCATGATATCGGCTGCGTCGGGCGGGCCCCAATGGTGGGTCACTTCGTTGCGAAATCGTTGCGGGAGCGTGTCAAACCATGACCGATAAGTGGACATGGGAACGGTGACGACTTCTCCGCTGCCGATCAATTTTTCCAATTCACCCGGTGCCCAACGGGCAATATTCCGTCCGCGTTCAATCACTCGCTTTTCGATACTTTCGGCGTTTTCAAAATGATCAAGCTGATAGCCGGCATCACGCATGGCTTGAAGTATCACGGGGATGCTGCGAACGACATTCAAATAGCTTGCGCCGACATTTTGTTTTCCCGGAGGATAGTTCCAGTACATCAGGGCGACCCGGCGCTGTGCGGACGGCGTTCGCCGCAATTCACTTAAGGCCCGCGCCCGCGCTGCCACACGCTCCACACGTTCAGGAATGGGTTGGGCTTCAATACCCGTTCGCGTCGGCTCAAGTCCGGCAACCACATGATGCGGCGTCAGGCCTGACAATTCGGGCACAGCCAGTTGCCAGGCCACCTCGCCCGTCGTCAATCCCTGCCGACTTTCCCGCCATTCATCGACAGTACGGCCATAAAGGCGAATCGCATTGATACAGGGGACATCCAGTTCCGCCAGCGCAGCTTCTCCGGCTCGATCCGGAAACTTAAAATGCAGCGAGATGACAACATCAATGCGGGGGTGACCGGCGTCATCAATCAGCAGTTCGCGAATCGCCTTGCTGCCCGGCTGGCCGAAGCAGACAACAGGCTGAAGTCCCTGCTGAGTGCAGGCATCCGCGATGGCCCTGGGAACCGCGAGCACTTCGCGCCTCGCCCGAGTCGCGAATTCCAGGATAGCCACCCGAGGCTGTTGAGGGTCCGGCTGAACGAGCGTTTGCCATTCCGCCCATGTTTCAACGAGACGCGGTTCTCCATCCGTCCAGACAACATACCCTTGCTGGGGCCGTTTGACTGGCGGGCGGACGGCCAGATCGGGATAGCCGCCGTAACGCTTCAGCACCAGACGCAACATCTGTTCGACATCCGCCGGACCACCTTCGGTCCAGTAAGGCTCAAGCAACGGATCCCGTGTCAGTCCCAACTGGGAGACGGTCTCTTCCGTGATCCGATGGCCGGGTGGTCCGAAGGCCAGGCGGGTGCGGGCCTGAGACGCCCGAAGGTCATTGCTGTTGGCTTCGACCCAGTTGGCTTCCAGCAATTCCACAAGCACGATGTCAGCGGCGGGGAAAGCATTTCCTTTGACAGTCGTTCCCGGCGCCCGGAGTTGAAAATCGACTTCGCGGGCGAGTTCGGGATCGCTCAAAAACAGACGATTGATTCCGCGATTGAAGGTTTCGACAACGGGATCGGAACAGACGATCAAAACCGATTCGGAGCGGTGTGCCGGTCGCGAGAGAATTTTCCGATAAAACCACGCGCCGGTGCCAAGAAACAGGGCCGCCAGCAGCCCCCCCAGGGCAAACCGCAACCATTGATCATGGAGCCGCCATGCAAACTTTTTTGAGGTGTTCACTCTTTGCTCTCGGGAACGTAAACCACGGTGCCGTCAGCGAGACGATAAGCCACGCCAAGACGAGTGCCATCGCCCGATCCAATCTGTTTTGTCACTCGTTGTACCGTCGTTTTCTGGCCGTCCTTCACAACAATTTCCAGGCTCCCGTCGGACTTCTCCGTGGTGATCGTCACTTTGCTCTGGGGATCGAACATGGCCAGCAGGTTGAGCGCGCTGACGAGCGCGACCAGAAATCCGAGGGCAAAGACGATTCCCGTATCGAACAGGTTGGCAACGCCCGCCAGCGGATCATCCTCACCCGCGCCGCGCAGGAGACCAAGTCCGCTTCGAACGTCTTTACGCATCGGCGTTTTCGAGGGCATGTCGGATTTCAGCAAGGTCAAGGCGATACCAGCGTTCCTGAGAGTTGGAAATAATCCACCCCAACATGCCGGAAAACAATCCCAGCACTGTCGTTCCAAACGCCAGTATCAGTCCGGAAGAAAGAGCTTTCAGATTGTTTTCCGCCAAGGCCAGCAGCGCGGGCCCCAACGGAATCAGGGTGCCAGCCAGACCCAGGGCAGGACCGACACGGATCCAGAACCGCGCGCGGTCGACGTAAGCTGCCAGTGCCGCCTCGGTCCGATCCAGTGCCAGCCATGCGGAGCAATCCGGATCGCGTTGACGCTCGTGAACGTACAGGGCGATCCCCATTCGGCGCGCCATGGCTGGAGGCGGCTGAAGCGGATTGCTCAACGTTTTTGCGGAACCCCGCCGCTGCCGGCTTTCCACCAGGAAGCTGCCAAACAGGTAGAGCGTATGGACGATCCCCAGAATCAACAGGACGCAGCATGGCCAGAGCAAGACGTTCGAAAACTCATAGATAATGGCCTGAATGATGTCAAACATGGATATCCACGATCCGTAACGAACGTTGTTCCGCACAACGTTCCATATTTTTGCAGCTGGCGAGAATTTTGTGCCGCATGAATGATTTTGATCGCCACCGGAACAAAACCGGCCCCGCGCCGTCATTCAAGAGAATCACGTAACTGCCGAACAGCAATCACCGGGATATTTCTGCATGACGCCCCATACAATATGGCACTCTCATCATTCCAATGAAATGGAGGAGGCCCTGTCGAAACGGGTTGCGATCTTATCAGAAAACTCACTTTCATAACAACGATAAATCGTTGTTTTTGCAACGAAATATCGTTGATATTTTCAGGTGGGCCATAATAATGGCGGCATGGACAAACTTTCTTCCGCGAATCGACCGCCCCTTCGCCCGTTGGCTGATGTCCTCCCCAGTCTTCAGCAACTTGTTGAGGATCTCACTGCAACCAATGAATTTGCCCTGGCTCGAATCTGGTTGATCGACACGGGTGATCTGTGCGGGAGTTGTTCGTTGCGAAGCCAGTGTGCGGACCAGCGCGCCTGCCTGCATCTGATTGCCAGCGCCGGCCAGTCGCGAAAAGTGGAAAATCCGGAACGCTGGAATCGCCTCGATGGCAGTTTTCGACGATTGCCGCTGCACGTGCAGAAGATCGGCCGGATCGGAGCCACCGGGGAACCGCTGGTCATTCGCAAACTGGGAAACGACGGAGGCGCGCTCCTGCACCGTGACTGGGCCGCCGCCGAGGGGATTCGCGGCTTTTTTGGTTATCCGTTGCAGTCGGATGGAAAAGTCAGCGGGGTCATCGCGGTCTTTACGCGCGTCCCCTTGACGGAAGCCATGTCCACAATGCTCAGAACGGTGGCCCGCGTGGCGGAGGACTTAATTGCCCGAGGAGCGCGGCAGTCCCAATTGCAGCTGGAAATCCAGCTTCTGGAACTGGATCGAGAGGAACCGCCACCTCTTGTTTCCGTTCGTTCCACGCTCGTTCGCAGACTCAACGCCCAGATCCAGCTGGCTGCTCAATTCGACGGTCCGGTGCTCATCATCGGTGAGACTGGAACGGATCGACGCGGGATTGCGCGCAGGGTGCATGATGGAAGTTCTTTCTCTCAGGGGGGGCTGATGCCTGTTGATGCAACTGCATTCTGCGAGCAGATTTTGAAAACAGGCCCTTCGTTGATGGGGCGACTTCCGCCGGGAACTTTGCTTCTGGAAAACATCGAACGCCTTCATCCGGAACAGCGACAACATCTGGCAGAACTGCTGGAGCAAATGGGAGAACTCCACCGGACCAGTCGGCAGACAAGAATTCTGGCATCAACGGTCATGAATTTCCCAGTCACCGAGGCGGAAGTCGGCTCTCTTGATGATCTCGACTGCGCACTGAGCGTCATCACAATTGACGTTCCTCCACTGCGCCGGCGCCGGGAGGATCTTCCGAAAATCATCATCCAATATCTGCGGAGAATACAGACTCGTTATGGCAAGCCGACTCTCTCTCTCGCCCCCGAGGAGTTGCGGCGGATGCAGCAATTTCCCTGGCCGGGAAACGACCGCGAACTGGAACTGGCATTGGAGCGTGCCGTATTCAGCCTGCCCGCCGGTGAGACGGTGCTGCGACACGTTCTCGAAATCGCGCCGTCCAGCCCGCTGGATTTGTCGGAAGTCAACGTGGTGAACGAAACCCGGATGAGGCAGTTGCAGCGAGCGAACCTCATCGCCTGCCTGAAAGAATGCGGGTGGAAGATTTATGGATCGGATGGGGCAGCTTCAAGGCTGGGGATCAAGCCGACAACACTGGTCTCCCGAATGAAGAAATTTGGAATTGTTAAACCAGAACAGCGGAGTCGCTGAATTTTCGTACGAGCGGGAGTGACCGGTGGTCAAAAAACAGAGCCTTCCTCAAAATGGATTCACACTCATTGAATTGCTTGTCGTAATTGCGATTATTGCGGTCCTGATCGCCTTGTTGCTCCCGGCGGTGCAGCAGGCCCGGGAGGCGGCGCGGCGCAGCCAGTGCAAGAATAATCTCAAGCAGATGGGACTGGCCATTGCCAATTATGAATCGACATATCGCCGGTTCCCGGCAGACTACTATCAGCCGGAACCGACCCGCGGATTGTGGGCGGCCCCCCGAAGCAGTTGGATGGTGGCCATTCTGCCCTATTTCGACCAGGCCAATCTCTCCAATATCTACAATGCAAATTATCACTGGCACGACCCCATTAACGAGACTGCCGTGAAAACGACTGTTTCCAGTTATTTATGTCCCTCGGCATCCGCACGGCCGGGATTCGAATGGACGGTACTGGTCGACTACCCCGGAGGAACAGCCAGTTACGGCAGCCGTTCGTACTTCTATGGAGCCACGACCGATTATGCGAATGTCGGCGGAATTCACCCATCCCTCAACAGCACACTCCCCACAAATCTTCAACTGGCAAAACCGTATTACTGCGGGATTCTCACAACAGACCTGACGAATCCGGCAAACGCCATTCAATATAACAATCGCATTCGGGACGTGACGGATGGCCTTTCGAATACAATGATGGTGACCGAATGCGCCGGGCGGCCCCAGCTTTATCAAAAAGGCAACTTTATTCCTGATGGAAGTCCGAAAACGTGGAGTGGATTGTCGAGCGTGACCAGCCCGTTTCCGACAGGAGGAGTCTGGGCAAGCCATAATAAGGGCTTTGTGATTAATGGAGCGGCCGCAAACGGAAATACAACTGCCAGCGCCGGAACCTGCGGGATCAATTGTTCGAATGATAATGAGCTGTATTCATTCCATACCGGAGGCGTTAATACGCTGATGGGAGATGGTTCGGTTCGTTTTTTAGGAGCTTCCATTGCAATGCAGACCCTGGTGGCCCTTGCCAGCCGCGACGGCGGAGAAGTCATTGGTGAGTTTTAAGTATCGTGCTGAATAACTTCCCGGTTCCCTCCAAAACATGAAGAAGCAGGGCGTCCGTTATCGGCGACGATTACTATCGACGAAAACGCATTCACGCCACATGAGCCGCGTTTCGCCTCTCCAGTCATTCATCAGGCGAATGCGGGCTCAGTACAGGGCAACAGGCTGTTAGTTGTCGACTTCGCGATACAGGATATGAGCTTCCTGTAAGAGAGCGCGCGCCTGCTCGACGGATTCAGTCCAGTATGATGCCTGGCTTTTAAAGGGCCTCGAGACAACTTCGGTGATTCCGGCTTGAATGATTTCGACGGTGCAACGGGTACACGGAGCCCCACCCCAGAGAGCGCCACTCTCATCCGTGAGTGCCAGATACAGTGTGCAGCCACGTGTACTGACACCAATCCGGGCGGCATTCAGAATTGCATTCATCTCGGCATGAACGACCAGCGAACGCTTGAGATCCTTATTATGCAGGCGTTCGAACGTGTCGGCGATTCCCCGCGGCAGTCCGTTATATCCCATTGATCGCACTTCACGATCCGGGCCGACAATCACTGCACCCGCCTGAGTCGCGGGATCTTTCGACATCCGGGCATTCTCAATCGCCAGATTAATGAAGTGCCTGTCCCATTTCGGTTGATCGGGCATCTCTTCCACTTTTTGAAAGTTAACGTTTTGAGAAATCCGGGGACAGCAACAGTTGTCGCCGGCGAAGGCCTGTCATTTTTCGGATCTGCCATTTCCAGGATTTCCTGCAAGCCGCCCCCCTCGTTCAATTTGGAGCGATATTGTTTCCGGAGTTCGGTACGGCTACGGAAATTGAAGCGGAGCCCCAACCGACTCCAACGTGCGATGATGAGACGTCCCTGGCGAAAGCCGGAGCGGATCGAAGACTCTTCACTCAAATGTAGCATCCACCTGGAGTGTTGCGAATTCGATCGGCTGAAATACAGTCCCCCTTGCCTGATGCCGTTTCCGTTGAACGTCGTCCGTCTAATTCCTGGTACGCGGAGAGAATTTTAATCCTACGCCACAGCAGAGGAACAGGACTTTCTCCCATCCGGGCGGGCTTTGCACAAGCTTTGCACAAAAAGTGTCAGGGCCGTTGCAGGGACCATAGTGGAATATGGGTGTCCAGCGTCAATCAAATTTGCACTTGGATTGCATTTGTCCGGGAGTCCCGGTTCCGCTAGAATCAGAGCTGAGAGTGCCGATTTCCGTTTGATTCCACTGGAGTTTTTGACATGGCTGCCCGTCGTCCGACACCTGATCAGGTTGAACAGGCTCGTGAAATTCTGCGTGCGGCCGGTCTCAGAAGCACCCCCGCGCGGATTTCAGTCCTTCTGGAACTGCAAATGGCCTCCGCTCCGCTTACACATGCGGATCTGACCGAACGGCTGGTTCCAACCGGTTTTGACAAAACAACCATATTTCGAAATCTCAATGATCTGACGGAAGCAAATCTGGTTCGTCGAACAGAGCTGGGAGACCATGTCTGGCGTTTTGAGATCAGGAGTCCCGATTCCCATAACGACGACCATCCCCATTTCGTCTGCGTGGACTGTGGCGGAGTGACATGCTTATCGGATGTCGAGTTGACGACCGCTTCGCGAAAACGGTCGAGTGAAATTGGCCAGGTCACGGAAATCCTGCTCAAAGGGCACTGCGCCACCTGTGCCGAAGGGGCAGAGTGATGGGCAGGCGGGAGCAATGATGATCGGCATGAATTTGACTTCATCTTGTCACCCCTCGCCAACGATCGAGAGTGCGGAGGCATGATACAAAAAGAAGTCGAGAGAGGCCCCTGCACTTCAACAGAGGCTCTCATGCCTTTTTCTGTTGCCACCTCCGCTCATGGAATGAGATTCATGCTGCAACTCGTGCTGCCGGCGGCGGGAACGTATTCGTTTGTGACATAGTCCATCACCATCCGGTCGGCATTGAACCGCCAGCCGAGGGTGCGAATCGCCCGTTTCATCTTGCGAATCCATTCCAGCGGAACATCGTCCTGATCCCGCTGATAATACAATGGAATGACTTCTTCACGCAGGACTCGCAACAGAGATTCCGCATCGCGGCGATCCTGAATTTCCTGGTTGGCGTGAATCAGGCCATTCCCGATGGCAAAGCCATTGGTGCCGTCATACGCTTCTGCCCACCAGCCGTCGAGAATCGACAGATTGAGCCCGCCATTCAGCACCACCTTCTGGCCACTCGTTCCCGAGGCTTCCAGCGGACGCCGCGGATTGTTCAGCCAGACGTCCACTCCCTGCACGAGATACCGGGCCAGGTTGATGTCGTAATCCTCCAGGAAAACGATCTTTCCCTTGAATGCGGATTGCTGGGAAAGCTGGTAAATCCGCTGCATGATCTGCTTGCCGAATTCATCCGCGGGGTGCGACTTTCCTCCGAAGACAAACTGCACGGGGTGCGTGGCATCGCTGACAATCTGTTCCAGAAACTCCAGATCCTGCATGAAGAGATCCGCCCGCTTATAGGGGGCAAACCGCCGGGCAAATCCAATCAGAAGATGCTGCGGATCGAGCAGGTTAGAAAATGATTCCAGGACTTCATCGCTGAGCCCGTAGCGGCGAGCCTGTTTGGTGAGGCGATACCGGGCATGGAGAATCAGCCGGTTTTTCAGCGACTGATGCGTTTCCCACAGTTCCGTGGGGCGAACCCGATCGAATTCAGCCCAAACCTGGGGTTCACCGGTTTTCAGATGCCACTTGGCGGGAAGCATCCGGTCATAGAGGACCCGCATCTGCTGGGCCAGCCATGTACTGACATGCACGCCATTGGTGATATGGCCGATGGGAATTTCCTCTTCTGTCCGCCATGGCCACAAATTCCTCCACATCCGGCGGCTGACGACGCCATGCAGATTGGAAACAGCGTTCGCGCGACGGCTGCATTTGAACGCCAGGACCGTCATGCAGAAACTTTCGCCATGATTATGAGGATCGACCCGGCCCAGGCCCATCAGCCCCTGATGATCCAGCCCCAGGGCGTCCCGGACCGGCCCCAGATGTTCTTCCACCAGGTTTCCGTCGAAGCGGTCATGTCCAGCCGGGACAGGCGTATGCGTGGTGAAGCACCCCATGGCCGCGATTTCCCGCAAGGCATCGTCGAAGGAGAGCCCATCGTCGTTCATTCGCATCCGGATCAGTTCCAGCGGAGCAAATGCCGAATGTCCTTCATTCATGTGGACAACCCGGGGCCGGATCCCCAGTGCCGCCAGGGCCTTGACCCCACCCACGCCCAATAATAATTCCTGGCGAATCCGAATCCACTGGTCTCCGCCGTACAGGCGGGCGGTCAATTTGCGGTCTTCCGGAGAATTCTGCTCGATATTCGTGTCGAGCAGATACAGCGGAACACGGCCAACGTCCATCTGCCAGACTTTGGCATGGATCATTCCGGACCGGGTCTGAATGGAAATGACGACCGGTTCGCCATCAGCGGTCGTGGCTTCATTCAGCGGAAGGTCCGCAGGGTCTGCCAGCGCATATTCTTCCTGCTGCCAGCCGGATTCATCCACTTTCTGCGTGAAATAGCCTTCCTGATAAAACAGTCCCACGCCGACGAGGGGAATGCCCAGGTCAGAGGCACTTTTCAGATGGTCCCCCGCCAGAATTCCCAGACCGCCGGAATAGATCCGAAGCGATTCGTGCAGGCCGAACTCCGCCGAAAAATAAGCCACGGGACGAAACCCGAGGACCCCCGCATGGGTATCCCCCCAGGTTTCCTTGGACTGCATATATTCCTGCCAGTCACGATAGGCGGCGTTTACTCGCGAATGAAGCACGATTTCGCGGGCACGCATTTCAAGCCGTTCCGGCGTATATTCGCGGAGCAGCAAGATCGGGTTATGAGACAGCCGGGACCACAAAATCGGATCGATTTCCCGAAACAATGCGGTCACTTCGGGCTGCCAGCACCACCACAAATTTCCCGCTAATTCCGAAAGCTTTTCATGAATCGATTTCGCGCGCGCCATCGCTGTGACTGTCCTTCCTGTACTTCACTTCAATGATTGGGGGGACGGCAGTATAGACAACTTCGGCGAACAGGGTCGAGACGATTCTTAAACGACAAATTTCCACGCTCGAAGAAAAAACACCGGGAATCGCTTCGGGGCACTCATCCCCGGCAGGATCATTACCAAAGCGGAAAGGGGCGACCCCTTTCCGCAAAAATTCCGTTGTCAATCTTCTCGTTCGCAGCTCAGCAAAGTATAGAATGGAAACATGAACGACGGAGCGAACGAAATCCCCCCTGCCCCTCTTCCGGAACCGCTGGTGGCGGACAAAGCCGGCCTCCCTCCGCATGAGAAAGTCCGTACATTCCCCCGGAAGCCCGGGGTCTATCTGATGAAGGACCGGCAGGGCCGTGTGATCTATGTCGGGAAAGCGGTCAATCTTCGCAGCCGGGCTGGAAGCTATTTTCTGTCAGCGGCCGCCACCGACCGCCGAACCCAGGATCTCGTCCCGGAAATCGCCGACCTGGATTTTATCCAGACCGATTCCGAAGTGGACGCCGTCCTTCTGGAAGCCCGGTTGATCAAGGATATTCAACCCCGCTTCAATCAAGAGCTGAAAGATGACAAGACATTTCCTTATCTGCAAATCTCGACCCGGGAAGATTTTCCCCGTGTCGAATTCACACGAACTCCCCAGACAAAAGGAGTGAAGCTGTATGGACCGTTCACTTCCGCCAAGAAATTGCGTGGACTGATCGCGGTTCTCCAGAAAATCTTCAAATTCCGGACGTGCAGCCTGGATATTCAAGAAGACGAAGAACGCTGGCGGTGGTTCCGTCCCTGCCTGCTGGCCAGCATTCACCAATGCACAGCCCCCTGCAATTTGCGAATTTCGAAAGAAGAATATCGCGAAGATATTCGCCGATTACGGATGTTCCTGGATGGAAAAAAAGACAAGCTGCTCCGGGAACTGACCGCTGCCATGCAGCAGGCCGCCCAGGAACGGAAGTTCGAAAAAGCGGCCCGTTTGCGGGACGAGATCAAAGCGCTGGAAACACTGAATCTGCGGGGGAATCTCAATGACCATGTCCAGCCGGAAGTCTTTTATATCGATCCCCGTAAAGGACTGGCGGGACTGAAAAAGATTTTCCATCTTGCCAAACTCCCCCGGGTCATTGAGGGAATGGACATCGCCCATCTGCAAGGGGGGGAAACCGTTGCCAGCCTGGTCCAGTTTATTGACGGACTTCCGTTCAAACATGGCTACAAACGGTTCAAAATCCGCACAGTGGAAGGGGTGGACGACTTTGCTTCCATGCGGGAAGTCGTCAGCCGGAGGCTTCGCCGATTGCAGCAGGAAGGGACCGCATTTCCAGACATTCTGCTGATTGACGGCGGCAAAGGCCAACTGAATGCCGCCCTGGCAGCCATGCAGGCCATTGATGTCAACGGCCCTTTCACCATTTCACTCGCCAAACGCGAAGAGGAAATCTATGTCCCTGGAGAAGAAGCTCCCCGCCAACTTGGACGACACTCCTATGCTCTCCGCCTGTTGCAATATGTCCGGGACGAAGCCCACCGTTTCGCCCAGTCCTATCATCACACGCTACGGCACAAATCGACCTTCGAGAAATGACAAATGTGCCCGGATCTGGAAATTGCGATGAAAGAGGTCTCTTCTCCGTCTTTTCCACCCCGTTTGTATGCCCTGTGCGAACTTCCCCGGATCTGTTCCTATCTCCCGGAAGAAAAAGCGTCCCTGGAGTATCGGGGATATCGCGGGCTCTCCCCGACACAACTGGAAGCATTGCTTTCACGGGGCTGGCGACGGTTTGGAATCGATCTCTTTCGCCCCGCCTGCCAAACCTGCTCGCAGTGCATCCCTTTACGGGTGAACGTGGCGGAATTTCGCACCGATAAAAGTCAGCGGAGGACAGCCAGAAAGAATGCCCATGTCCAAGTGACGCTGCACGAACCGGGGATCTCCGACGAACACATCGCCCTGTATAACGCCTGGCATGGCGACATGGCCGCCCGCAAGGACTGGCCGCCGCAGAGGGTGACACGACATGAATATCTGCATTCTTTTCTGGCGGGAGACTTTCCCAGCTTCTGGGAATTGCAGTATCGGATGGAAGGAAAGCTGATCGGCGTGGGACTGATCGATTGCCTGCCACATTCTCTCTCCAGTATCTATTTTTACCATGCCCCTCACTGGCGAAGCCAAAGCCCGGGAACATTTTCGCTGCTTTGTGAAATCGCTCTCGCCCGGGAAATGGGACTCGACTATGTCTATCTGGGGTATTGGATCAGGAACTGCGGTTCCATGGCTTACAAAAGTTGTTTTCATCCGCATGAACTCCTACAGGCCCGCCCGGAAGACGGAGAACTGCCTGCTTGGTTGAAGCGGGACGCGGAAAGCTATAACGTCCCGTCATTCAAGGTCGCTGAATCATCACATCACCCCGGAGATCCCTATGGACCTGCTGACAACGATTGAAGGCTCGCTGCTGGAAAACTTTTTCCCCCAGGGCTGGGACCTGGCAAAAATTGATGCCTGCATCAATGACGATCCCGCCACGTTGACGGAACGGGAAAAATGGTGGAACAAAAAATTCACTCCGGTCCCCTGCACCTCCCTGGGCGATTTCGACACCCTGATGGGACATGAAATCGCCATGACCATTCGCCGGGCTCGCGATGCGGGACACAAGCTGGCAATGATTCTGCCCGTAGGCCCCATGGGGATGTACCGATGGGCGGTCTATTTTCTGAACGAATGGCAGGTCAATTGCGACCATGTCTATGGATTCAACATGGATGAATGGAGTGATGCCAAGGGAAACACCCTTCCCGGGGATGCCCCCGGCGGATTTCAGAATGCCATGCAGCAGGCTTTTTACGGTCCCCTGGGCAAATTGACCGTCCCGAAGAAGCAACGCAACTTCGCCACGAAAACGAACCTGCCCACCTATGCTGAGAAAATTTCCGAACTGAAAACGGACGGGGCCAAACTGGCCGTCGTGTTTGGAATTGGCCGTGTCTGTCACATTGCGTTCTGGGAACCGCAGTTCGCCGCGGACTATGCGACTGAAAAGGAATGGAAAGCTCAGACGCACCGCATCGGCGCTAAGTTACATCCGCTGACCATCGAGCAGAATGCCGTCACCAGTTTCAAGAGCCGGACCACCAAGGTTCCCGCTTATGCAAATACGATTGGCCCGGCCCTGTTCCTCAATGCGGATCACATTATCGGCGGGTGCGATGGAACATTCGGACGGGGAATGCTCTGGCAGGGGATGAGCTTATGGATGTCCCTGCATCATCAACCTACTCCCTGGATCCCCTCCAGCTACATGTGCACCCAACCTGGACGCCTGTTCTTCCTGAATGAACTGGCCGGCCCTCTCGTCGCGGAATGCAACTGATTCCAATTGAAGGAATCAGATTCCCTTCTGAATGGATTTGAACCGCAAATGGCATTTGCTGCTTGCGGTTCCGTTCATTCTAGAGGGAGGTCGGCGACAAGGAAAGCCGATGCAGCGAGTCCGTTGTCAACAGTGAAATTCGGACGAAGCATGACGCAAGCCCGGCAATGGCGGGCGGCTTCGCCCTGACGCCCCCCCAATCCAAGTCGAGAACGGAGTTGCAGATGAAGCACAGGCAATTTAAGGCCGAGCGTGATCGAACAAAGCCCAAACTGGTCTAACAGGGCACTTGTTTTTATCAGGGACCGGAGGCGGGAAGAGTCGCCAGCAGATCCGTCACCAGTCGCAACAGGACTTCATGAGTCACTTGAATATCTGTGGGAGTCCGACCAGCCTGGCCGGAAATGGATTGGTATCGCCGTAACGAAAATGTTCCATGACCGCTTGTGGTCAGCAGAAGTTCATAAAACAGCGTTCCCCGAGGACCCTGGCCCGGTGGAGTCGACCGCACCAGAATCTGGCCGCCGGTTGGATCAAACTCCAGCGGGCCCAAGGGTTCCAGCAGATATGTCATCCGCTTGGACAAATCTTCAGCCCACTGCTCCAGCATCGAAAATGCGGCATTCTGCAATTGAGGAATAAACAGCGCCAGTTCGGAAAAGGCGCAACTCATGAAATCGAGATGGGACAGTTCCAGACGCAGCGCGATCCCTGTACTGTCGCTGAGCTGTACCGAAGCCGGCATGGCCGCCCGGGCCGAATACAACGACTGTAATTTCAGTTCGAGATCATCTCTAAGCAACATCTCAATTCCCTTGAGAAGATGACTGAAGCGGGATTCGTATGCCCAAAAAGCAAGACAACCGGAAACGAACCGCTCCTGCATCAATTATTTGACAGCTTCCGATTCCGGGAAAGAGCAATCTCCAAAGAGAAATAGATTTCATCTGCGGAAACATGCATTTTTTTAAATTCTTCCAGAAATCCCCCAAGAACCAGGCGAATCGGGCAGGATCAACTGGCACAGGCGAAGAATTTCGGTAGAATCTTCCCCTCCGGTCTCCGTAGCTCAGCTGGATAGAGCGTTGGCCTCCGAAGCCAAAGGTCAGAGGTTCGAATCCTCTCGGGGACGCTCAATCCGCCATTCTGGCGGATTTTTTTATGCGCCGAAATCCGTTCGGCGTGATAATTTCCAATGAATTATGGATTTGTGGCGATGACGACAAATCAACTCCACTCCCCTGACAGCCAGTCGTTCCCGCAATGGGTCGCCATCGGCAGCACCGTCGTATAACAGGCGTGTCTGCTCCGGCAGGGGGACCACCGAAGTCTCCAGGAGACGTTCAAGATGCTTGACTTCACTTTGGTTGGCAGCGGTGATTGAGACTCCCAGGGGAGTCCGATCGCCGTCCATGAGGACCATGGTTGTGGTGCCGTTCCCTTTGTCGCCGTGCCCCACGAAATCCCCCCCTTTTTCGCTCGACAGAAGGTTCCGTCAGCGATCAGGTGTTCCCAATCGATCTCTCCGAATTCGTTGGACAGGTCAATCAGCCGGGCCCAGACTTCCGTGAGTAACTCCGTTTCCACCCTACACACCGACCTGACTTACGTCACTGAAGAAATTACCCACGAACAATTGCATTTTGTCTAATAGGATGTTTCAAAAATTTGCATTCCACGAAGACTTGTTTCGGAAGGCGACACCCGCAAAGATAAATGAACACATCGAATTCTGTCCACGGATAATATTTTGGCGGGCATCCATGATTCTTGGCCCCCCCTTCTCTTCGATCTTTAGGGAAAGTGTTTAGTCTGCGTTTCGTTTCTTAATTGCATTATTTTGCTACAAGAGAGTCGTCGCAATGAAACTACCCCCCTCCAGGCTTTCTATTTTAAAACGATTTGCCGGGCATCCTTCGAGGGCTGCGCAATTTTACTCAGCGCCCCCTTCAAGGCACGAGGGCTTTACATTAATTGAACTACTGGTGGTGATTGCCATCATTGCCGTGCTGGTTGCCTTGCTTCTCCCGGCAGTTCAGCAGGCTCGCGAAGCCGCCCGGCGATCTCAGTGCAAAAACAACATGAAGCAACTGGGGCTTTCGCTGCATAACTATCTGGATACCCATGGCGTTTTCCCCCCTTCGGAACTTGGGAATGGCCGGTGCGTCACCGCAGGGACAGCCACCAGTTGTTCAATGGACATGAACGGTCTGGTACTGCTCCTGCCATTTCTGGAACAGGCAGCGTTATATAATTCCTTCAATTTTAATCAAGCGTTTACAAATGAAGTTGCTCTCAACGGTTCTTCGATGTGCGGCAGTACATTTTCCGCAAACACAGCCATTGCTCAAAATGCAACTCGTTCGTTGACTGTTTTTAGCTGCCCTTCGGATTCCAGCGATCGTTATGACATAAACCGATTCCGGCATCACACGTGTTATGATTTCGTTATTTATCGTTATTACCAAGAATGCAATGTCTGGCCATCCAGGAGCTCAACAATACGAGCCATGTTTGAAGACAACAGCTTCTGCCGCCCTCGCGATGTCACCGACGGGATGTCCAACACTGCAATGATGGCAGAAACCCGCAAAGCCTGCTGCTTAAATGGAACAAACGCCAACTGGTATGATCGGGGATATACGCAGACAGGAGTTACGCTCAGAAACAATCCTCCCAATCGTTTTGAACGCCTCCCTTATAACCCTCCTTCCGCAACCGGAGACGTTCTTGGCGACTGGACGAACACGGGCAGCTTTCATACGGGAGGCATTGATATCCTTCTGGCTGACGGCAGTGTTCGTTTTCTCAGCCAGAATGCAAGCTCGGTCATTCGTGGCAATCTGGATGCCATGGCCGACGGACAGGTTCTTGGAGCCTTTTAAGAGCTTGTCTTCAAATGGAGGAATTATTCATGAACTCTCTAAACATGAAGCCTTTTCCGGGAAAGTGCCTGTTGGGATTGATCCTGCTGATGCAATTCACCGGATGTGGGCCAGCCGTTCAACTCCCGGAATTCTCTGAGTCACTAGTCCCGGTTGAGGGCATAATTACGTTTCAAAAGAAGCCGCTGATCGGGGCGGCGGTCACATTTTTTCCAACGGGAAGCAATGCGGTTCGTGCTGCCTATGGGCTGACAGATGAATCCGGAAAATACCAGGTCATGACACCGATCAGCGGAATTGCGGCAGAGAAATCCATGGGGGTCGTTCCTGGCACTTATAGCGTGATTATCAGTTGTCTGGAAATGCCGGACGGTTCTGCTGTGCCCAAAGAAATGACAACGGCAGAAGCAATCGAGAAAGGAGCCCGGGAAATACTCCCTCCAAAATACAGCAATGAACAACGTTCTGTTTTAAAAGCAGAGGTTCAACCAAAGACTCCGCGAACCGACATGAATTTTGATCTTTGAATTCTGATTTTTAACCACATGAGGTGGCCAGGGCGTTCGAGTGATGGTTCATCGTGGACAACCCTGCTCCGAAGGGGAATGCACGAAGAGAAAAAAGCGTGACTGCCCCGGTTCCTGAAATGAATATTGGACAATACCTGTTCCGAAGGCCCCTGGGGTCATGACGGTTCTTCATTTGCTCAAACCATCTTCCCCGGTTGTTCTGACTCGTTGATTATCGCGTTTCACATGTCCCAGCCAGTCGCTGCACTGTGGACGACGGCGGGCGGTTCATAAGAATTATTCCATGCCTGTTGGACCGGGGTGGGTGTTTTTCCAGAGTTCGGTTGCCCGTTGCAGCTGGCTGCGGTAGACGTTTTGCAACTCTGCTTCCGTGGGGACATGGCCCGCGCGGATTTCCGTGAAGTACCAGTTCCAGACCATCCCTCCCGCGAAGGTATATGCGAAGGCCGCAGCTGCATTGGCGGCCATGCCGACCCAGGGGACGAATTTCAGCCCTTCCCGGATCATCATCCGCACCGCGACACGTCCCCCCAGGCCGCCGGTGACCTGGGCAATCGTCTGGGCATCAATCCGCTGGCGATGGATCCGGGCCAGCTTGTAGGCCAGATGCGTCTGGATCCCCATCACCAGCGGAATATCGACCCAGGGAACGGGAATGGCTGCGGCTGTCGCTGCCAGCGTGCTTGTCCCCAGGATGACCGGCATGGCCTGTCTCCAGGTATAATCCTTCAGCGGCGCGACCACTTCATCGAGTTGTAACAGGGTCTGACGATAAGCGGCCGGCAGCGCTTCGAGAATGGCGGTCTTCAGACGTTCCCCCCCGAAGCAGGGTTCCGCAAAACCTTCTTCGACAGGTGTCAGATCAATCGGGACAGCCCGGTCGAAAAGACCTTCAAAACGTTCATACTGCAACTGTAACGAACGCCGCAGATTCCCGTTGATGTTCTCTGGAAGCGGGGCGGGCTCCGGAGAAAACGGATCGGTTTCCGGATGCTGCTCTCCGGGATAGGCATCGTGAAGGGCTGTGAGGGCGAGGATCACGGGGCGATGCGGAGCGGCCTGACGGATCTTCTTCAGGGCGGTCACAATTTCGGAAACCGCATGATCCATGGCCCGCACAACTACGATCATCAACTGGGTTTCCGCTCCGAACAGTTCCAAATCCTCACGGGGATCATATTCCACTTCCCCCAGCCCGCGCGTATCCAGGAACCGGAGCAGCGGCTCCGATTCATTCGGAAAATCATATTTCGAGGAAAATCGGGTTTGCGGACGATATCCCGTTCCAATTTCCACCGATTCCACTCCGGTGAGATAACGGATGATTGAAGATTTGCCGCTTCCCGTTTTGCCGAATAACCAGATGATCGGTAAAGGGGCCCGCTGGACCAGTTCCTGCGTCCGCTGCATGTAGTCGGCAGGAGTGGTCGTATTCTGACGGAACAGGTTTTTCAGCTTCGTCCACATGGGGGGCGTAACTCGTTCAGAGGAAGCATTCCGTGGATTCAGGACGGGTCCTGCCGTGTCCGTTCGTGATTGACCAGATGCCGCAACATTTCTTCCTGGGCGATGAAGACCAGGATCAATTCGGAGAAGGCGAGAGCGGGAATCGCGCTGACTCCGATGCACAAGGCAACGCCCACGGCAATCAGCACCTGGACAGCGGGCATGGGGGACCGGGCGGAGAGAACGACCAGCACAATCAGCACCAGGCAGCCCGCTACAATTTGAAACCCCGCCATGATTTTCATCAGTATCGATAACAATCGTAGTGAAGGACGGTTTTCCAGTCGCACTGGTTTGAGTCCACCGCCCCTCCGACCGGAACTCCCTTTTGTTTCCTCGACAGGTGGAAATGGTGGGGGAGCACTGACCGGCGCGGGCGTTGCTGGCGCGGATTCCCGCGCGGAAACCGGTGTTTCCGGTTCCGCGGCAGGAAGATCGTTGACAGCAGCAAATGACTCCAGGTCGGGAAGCAAAAAGTCCTCCTGGCAACCGGGGCACGTTCCCGGGAGTCCCAGCAGATCTTCCGTGACCAGCAGCCCTGCTTCACAATAAGGACAAATCACACGATATTTTTGAAGTGCCATAATGGATCAAGGAACAGGGGGCAGAAGTCGGGAAATCGAATCCCTATCAGGTCTCTTCGCGGCTTCCAATTCTCTTTCCCCTTTGCACGATGGGAAAGGCGGACTGGGATGGACTGTCAATCAAAGCATCTCCGGCCTCCCAGAGCAAGTTGCTCCAACCGGGCCTCGCGCCACCCGTTTGATTTGAGGGATGACTGGAGCCCGCATCGCGTGGAACGCGGCCCATTCCCGCATTGATCCGCTTGAATTCTTCCCCTCATGGAAGCCCGTTCCATTTCCTCAGCACCCATTCCGACATGGCAATGCCGCTGAAGAGCAGCAGGACCAGCCAGTGACTATATAACGGGATCTCCTCGCGAATCCGTTCCGTCTGAACATTCTTCTGAAAAATCGCTGGGAGTCGATCCAGTTCGTTCAAATAAAGAAACTCTCCGCCGGTGGTGGTGGCGATCTGTTCCAGCAAGGAGCGATTGGAACTGACATCCTGGAGTTCCGGCGTCAGTTCCGCGTTCACGATCAGGGTTGTTTCCGGCAATTCCTGACCAGGTGGAAGGTCCGGCGAGGCCAGACGGATTTTGTATTCTCCCGCAGGCAAATTGAGCGCCTGGGCTTCGAACAACAGGCGGCTTCCGGGATGAGGCACGAGATCGAGCGTTTGCTGAAATACCGGGCCGCCTCCTTGACGTTCGATAATGGTCTGAGCGGAGAACTTTGGATTTTTAGTGAGAAACCGCTGGTCCCAGCGGGCCTGAATAACCGCGGGTTGTCCGGCGCGGATGACTCCTTCCCGCAGTCCCAGCTTCACGATTTCGTTTCCCGCAGCGGCTTTGAACGAAACAGCCCATCGCATGAACTGGCCCCAGAAACGATGGTGATACAAATCCCCGACGAGATATCGCCATCGCCAGGTGCTTTCCAGACCCAGCCAGATCACCTGGCCGTTGCCAACATAGTGCTGCACGATCAATCCGTTTTGTCGTTCTTCATCCAGGGTCTTCCGGGCATTGGGCATCAGTGCCGAGGCCCAGACGCTGGCACCTCCCCGGGCTGTCCCGACGATTCCCCAGAGATGTCCGGGCAAGGTGTTCCAGATTCGCTGTGATTTTATGGGATCGGTCTCCAGCTGAAACATGGGAAACTGCTGGCCATCAGGAGTAATCGCCAGCCGGAAGCCACGCTGGGACGGAGGAACGATCGTATTGGAAGGGGCACGGATTTCACGCAGATTTTCGATGGGAAGCAGCGCTTCCGCCAATGTCCCATGATAGGCCATGGGAAAGAAGCGTTTGCCGGCGGTGAACACCAGCGTTCCTCCTTCTTCACGTACATACCGGTCGAGTTGCTGCATGTACTGGGCAGTCAGATCCTGTGGAGAGACATCGCCGATCAGCACCAGGTCATACGTAGCGAAAGAAGTTCCCGGATTGAGAGGAGGAGCCGGTTCGGAATCGGCGGCCGTCTCCAACTGTGCAAAAGAGGTGTGAAAAAACGGGTGCGGCAGGATGCTGAGGAACGGTTGTTCGAACAGGATCTGATCGACGGAAATCTGATCGTCCCGCGCGAGGGCGGTTTCCAGAAAACGGAATTCCCAGCGACTTTCCCCGTCGACCAGCAGAACCCGGGCGCGGTCATCGACAACATTGATGGAAAACTCTTCCGTGTTATTGTCGTCCCGGGTTTCATCCGCATGTGGCTCGGCGCGAATCCGAAAGCGATGCCGTCCCAGGGGAAGTTCCGCCAGTGAGAACTTGACTTCGGCCGTGGGGGCCTGCGGAACGATCGTTCTTTCCAGCGGAAACTCCGCCGGGGTTTCCAGATCGTCGAGGAACAGGCGGACCGATTTCCCCTCAAATCCGGATGTCTGCACGATGCATTTCACCAGCGGCTTGTCTTTCCAGAAAACGGAGTCGGGGGAGTCGATATGGAGAATGGAGAGGTCGCGGGGACGGTATTCCGAGCCGACGAGAACGGTATGGACGGGAACACCCAGGCTCTGCATGCGCGCCAGCACCTGCCGGGTTTGTGCCGCATCGGTCTCGTGGCCGTCGCTGAAAAGCACAACTCCTCCCAGCGGTATATTGCCGGTTCCCTGCCGAGTCGCTTCGGCGGCCTGTTCCAGATGTGAATGTGTGCGGACGACGTCCAGCTTTTCCAGCGTTTCCGTTGACTGAAGATCATTCTGGTTGATCGGGACCGCGTTCTGAGCGAATGCCGCTCGTTGCAGATCGGTCAACCTGGCCAGTTCCCGGATGGGAGCAGAGAATTGTTCCGAGCAGGCGCGGCGGAGCAGTTCCAGTCGGGAGAGTTGGGCAATTTCCTTGAGTTGCGAATGCAGGTTTTCCTGGCGGGCCTGGATAAGCAGTTTCCGTTTCGCAAAATCGGCCTCTTCCCGGGGAGAGACCCATTCCGGCTCCTTGCCGGCTTGCAATGCGGCGATCCATTCCCGAGCCCGGGCGCGGGCTTCTTCACTCTCGATAATTCCAATCGCCTCCGCCCAGCGGATCTGTTCCGCCTGGGGCGCCTGTTGATCGATTGTCTCCATGCTTTGCGAAACATCGAGCGCCAGCAACAACCGTTGCCGGCGAGTTTCATCATGTGTCCAGCTCCAGACCGGTTCCAGTAATGTCAAAAAGACGACCACCACCAACCCCATCCGCAAGCCGAGGAGCGTCAATCCCAGGCGGGGCGAGATCAGTTGTTGTTCATAGCGGAACAGGGTCACAATGGCTGCGACACATCCACATCCGGTCAGGAGCAGTCCCCAGAAAGCAATCCCGGACTCTTGTCGCTGAAAGACCAGTTTCCATTCATCGAAGAGGGAAGAGCCGATACCGGAAAGGATCGTTGTCAGCAGCCAGACCGCTGCCAGAAATCCGAGAACGGTGCCAACGATCCAGCGAAGTTGAACCATGGAAAGTTAAAACCCCTCACAAAACCTGCCGCGTCCCGATTGCGGAATGGGACTTTCCGATCGTTTGAGAAGTTTTATCGCGGCACTTCGGTTTTCAAAACTGGTTTTCAGCGTTTCGCCGGCATCATCTGGACACACACGTGGTGAAAGACCGCCATTCATTCGCCTGCGCACAGGCGGGCAACCTGCTCTGCTTCAACCTGTCCATTCCCAATTTGTCCTTTCAATGCAGGGAATGGAGATGTTTCCGTAGTCGACCAGGCCATTACTGATCATGCTCCGCCGCAGCCTGTTTGAATTCCATCAACCGTTTATTGTATGCGGCAATTGCCATCTTGTGCCGCAGTGTCCCTAAGAGAAGTTGGCGATTTTCCACGGAAACCACGGGGAGTTCATCCTGGGCCACGCTGGTAAAGCAGCGCATGGCGGTATTCAGGTCATCTTCGGGGGTCACACTGACAATCCGGGGATTCATGATGTCACGGGCATTGGCCAGTTTCCAGAGTGTTTCATCATAAAGATAACTTCGCACGTCGTCGTCGGTAAAAATTCCCACGACATTCTGGTTGGTATCCATCACGGGAAAATATCGTTGCGAGGTACGGGCCAGCAGGTGAACGATTTCGTCCAGCGTGGCCTTTTCCGGAACGCGGATCAATTCCCGGCCCGGTTCGTACACGTCTCCCACTCGCAGACCTTCGAGCACATCCACCAGAAAATCGCCGCGATGCGCGGGAGATTCCAACCGGGTCGGGACCTGCTTGGAATACAGTTTCCATGGCTGACACATCACAAACGCGAGTGTCGAGACCCACATCGTGGGGAGCAACAGGCCGTAGCCTCCGGTGATTTCCGAGACCATGATAATGGTGGAAAACGGCGCATGCGCGCAGCCGGCAAAAAAACCAGCCATTCCGACCAGTCCAAAACATTCCGGTTGATGAACGATCCCCGGCCAGAATTCATGAAAAAACAGGCCAACCGCGGATCCGACACACCCGCCAATCACCATTGACGGTCCGAACACGCCCGCGGACCCACCGGAAGAAATGGTCAGGGACGTCGTGAGAATTTTCCCGGCTGCAACCGCCAGTAAAAGTGGAATTCCCACTGAACCGGCATTTGTCAATGCCTGTTGCAGCGTCCCATATCCCGTTGACAGCACGCCGAATGTGAGCCGGTTATGATCAAACAATTCATACAGCACAAGGGCCACGCCCCCCGCCATGGCTGCCCCCAGTGCCGGTCGCAGCTTTTTTACAAGGGGAACTTTGGTAAACAGGTGATGAACGCCGTAGAAGACCTTCACATACACTGCGGCAAAAATAACGACGACAACCGCCAGAACGGCATAGGGAATCAGTTCCAGCGGACTTTTCCAGGCATATCCTTTCAATGCATCCCCGAACAACGGCAGATGCCGTACCGGTTCCGGCAACCAGAGCGTATACACGCTATAGCCAATGATACTGGCCGTGGCTGCGGGAATGACCACGTCCGTTTCCAAGTCGGATTCGCTGTAAAGAATTTCGGCGGCAAAGAGGGCTCCCGCCAGCGGCGCCCGGAAGACCGCCCCCACCCCGGCGCCAACGCCCGCAGCCAGGAGGATCCGGCGGTCACGCGAGGAAAGGTTCAGCAGATTTCCCAGATAAGCTCCAAAGGAAGCTCCAATCTGGGCAATCGGTCCTTCCCGGCCTCCCGAACCGCCGGTTCCCAGCGTAATTGCCGAAGCAATGATCTTCACGAAAGGAATCCGGGCTCGGATTCTTCCTCCGCGATTATGAAACGCATCGATCGCGGCATCCGTTCCATGTCCTTCCGCTTCGGGAGCGAACGTGTACACGATCCAACCGGAGACGAGACCTCCCAGCGTCATGATGAGGACAATCATCCAGGGTTGAATTGCGGCAAGATGGCTGTGATCAAACAGGCCGTGTTCTCCCGCAGCTTCTCCGGGAGCATAGCCAGCATACGGGCTGAGAGTCAGATGGACGACCAGTTGTCCGAGTGTTTGAAAAACAATTCCGCCGAGACCGGCAATAATTCCAACAAGAATGGAAAGCAGAGTCCATTTCCCGGACGATTTCCAGTCCCGGAGCAGATTCCAGGTTAACCCTGAGTTCACAACATCTCCCTTCAGCAGTTCTGTTCAGCTGTTCATTTGAATACGACGATTCAAGATGGGAAATGATTGTTGAAGGTCAGCGGTCCCAGAGCAAGACTTCCATGCCGTAAAATACGGCCAACTTGCCAGGTTACGAATTCATTTCTTCCTTTTTTCGTTGACCTGATCTGCCTTGGGATCAGACGGATGCTTACAATGGAACAGAGGGAATCATTTCAGAAAGAGGGGGCAGGATGTGCAGCGGGTGACGCGGCCAAAGACGAAATGATTCTTTCGAATGCGGGCGAATCAATGTTGATTCCCGCATGACCTGTCAGCTCAACCCATTTATTGGAAAGTGGTTCCGATCCGGGAGCGGGAACAGAACGATCGGTCCGCGAATGCAGTCAGGACAGAATACGGATCAACGACGATTGCGTATAAAGGCAAGGCCATGAAAAATTTCGTCCTGACTCCGCTGCAAGGGGGAGCATCCATTCCGTTGGACAAGGCAATTGTTTTTTTTGGCCGGGGCTCGGAATGTGATGTTGTTCTCACCAACAGCCGCAAGGTGTCGCGAAAGCATTGCTGCGTCTCGCAGATCGATCATCGCATCGTGATTCGCGATCTGGGAAGCATGAACGGGGTTCGTATCAACGAACAGATGGTTCAGGATGAGGAAAATCTGGAAATCGGCGATGTGCTCTGGGTCGGTGATCTCGGATTTCGCCTGGAACAGGCTGGAGCGATGGGCCTGAAGGCCCCTCCGATTGTCCGGAAAGTTCCCATTCCTTCCAAAAAGAAGTCGAAATCCAGTTCCGAGCGGAATATTTCGGAATTGGAACCGGAAGCAAACGCACCCGTTCGAAAACGTTCTTCCTCCCCTGTCCGGAGTATTTCCGCCGATCAGCGGGGAACACAACCGGAAGAGGAAATCATTCAACTTTCCGAGAGCGATATTCTCGACGCCCAGGAATGATTCTCCCCCAGGCCGTTCATAAATTTCCGGCAGGCGTGTGGGTCTTCAGATCGTCAATCATCAGTTTTGTCGCGGCTTCCACGGCAGCTTCCCAGCGAGTTTCCCCGAATTCCTGGGCGAGCTTCCCTTTCTGAAATCCAAAGAGAATTCCGCGTGAACTGTTGATCAATCCTCCCAATCCCCGGGAATCAAAGGCTGCGGCAACATCCTGGGAAGTCCCCCCCTGGCTTCCATATCCCGGGACCAGTAACGGAACGTGAGGCATGATCGTGCGTAATTGTCCGAGTTCTTCCGGATATGTTGCTCCCACAACGGCCCCCACGGATCCATATCCATCACCAGCCACTGACTGCTGGGCCAGAGTTTCAATTTCCCGGGCGACACCCGCAAACAATGTCTCGCCTCCAGTCTGGCGATCCTGAAAATCCCGCGCTCCCGGGTTGCTTGTCCGGACCAGGACATAGATTCCCGCTCCGACCATGTTTCCCCGTTTCACAAAAGGAAGCAGACTGTCCACGCCGAGATAGGGATTCACGGTGAGGGCATCGGCGGCGAATGGAGCCGCATCGGGATCGTCTCCCGCCAGATAAGCAGCCGCATAGGCTTCCGCCGTGCTGCCGATATCTCCCCGCTTTGCATCGCAAATGACGATCAGTCCGGCGTTTCGGGCATAGCGTATGATTCGGGCCAGGGTTTCCACGCCAGCAGAACCGCAGTCTTCAAAAAAAGCGGATTGCGGCTTTACGGCTGGAACCAGTGGAGCCACCACGTCAATCACCCGTTGGCAGAATTCTTCGTAAGCGGCTGCCCGCATGGCATTGGCTTCTCCCCCCCGTTGCTCTGCCCGCCGTCGGATTTCAATCGGCAGAAGGTCCCAACGGGGGTCCAACCCCACCAGGGCAGCAGTCTTTCGGGTGCGGATTCGGGCGTGCAGGCGTTCAATATAACTGGTCATGGGAGATGAACATTCGATGGAGCGGAAAATTGCTGTCGAGGCCGGGACTTACTGTAGACAGATTGTCGCCGGATCGAAAGCTGGTTGGAACATGTGACGGCGCCTTTCTTTTCGAACAATTGGTCTGGACACCAACCCGCCAATCGGAGTCAAATTCGCCCCGACTGGTTGCTTCAAAGTTTTCACGGATGATTCGATGGACAGCTTTCCGAAACTCTGGCCTTATCTGCGTCCTTATCGCTTGCGGCTGGCGACATCGATTGTACTGGGGTTGATCATTGCTGCTTTGTGGGGAGCCAACCTGACAGTGGCGTTTCCCATCGTCAAGTTGTTGATGGAACACACCAGCCTGCAAGAGTATGTCGACGAAACAATTGAGACCGCCACCGCTGATAAAAATGATCTGATTGCCGCTCAGCATCAACTCGAACTCCGGCTGGAAGAATTCGATTCGCGGCAGATCTCTTCCAATGACAAAGAATATGTGGACTTGCAGCAGAGTCTTGTCCGGAAACGGAGTGCCCTGGCGGCCCGGGAAGCAACGCTGTATCAGTTCAACTGGTTGAAAATCTACGTTCTGCCTTACATTCCCACGAACGAATTCCGGACGTTCTGCTGGTTGATTGTCTTGCTGGTGGCGGCCACCGCCATCAAATCCGTCCTGATGTATATCCAGGACGTGCTGATTGGCAATCTGGCGGAATCGGCGATCATGGAACTTCGCAAGGATATGTTTCAGCGGGTGCTGAAGCTCGACTACCAGTCTCTGGCCAACGAAGGTCCCAGCGGGCTGATGTCGCGGTTTACTTATGACGCCGAACAACTGGCCCAGGGGGTCACCATGCTGGGAGGCCGGGCGGTGCGGGAACCACTCAAGTGTGTGGCCTGCATGGTCCTGGCGATCTGGTTCAACTGGCGGCTGACGATGCTGTCGCTCATTTTCATTCCGTTACTGGGACTGTTTTTGAGCCATGTCGGCTGGATGCTCAAACGAGCCAGCCGCCGGATGATGGAAAGCATGTCCCAGATTTACAAAGTGCTGGAAGAGACATTCGACGGTCTGAAAATTGTCGTCGGCTATAACAGCGGTGATTACCATCGCAAGTTGTTTGACGAGCAGTACCGCATCTATTTCAGCAAAGCCATGAAAGTGGTCCGGATCGACGCGGCTGCCAAACCGCTGCTGGAACTTCTGGGCCTGATTGCCATGTTTGCCGCACTGGTTCCGGGGGCCTACCTGGTAATGCGCGGAAAAACGGAAATCTGGGGCGTGCAACTGACGAAAACTCCCATGGATGGAGCGGAACTGGGATTGATTTATGCCCTGCTGGCCGGCCTGCTTGATCCTTGCCGGAAGCTGTCGGGAATTTTTCCCCGGCTCAAACGGGCCACCGCCGCCATTGACCGGATTTTCTGCCTGATGGACCAGAAGACCACGCTGATCGATCCGGCGAATGCCCGTCTAATGCCCCGGCATCACCAGAGCATCGAGTTTCAGGACGTTTCCTTCCGCTATCAGCATCGCCATCGCGAATCCCAGCGGGGACTGGTCCTTGAGCATATTGATCTGTCCGTGAATTTCGGAGAGGTGGTCGCTATTGTCGGCCAGAACGGCTGCGGGAAATCGACCCTCGTCAATCTCCTGCCGCGCTACTATGACCCGGAGGAAGGGGACGTTCTCATCGATGGTCGATCGATGAAGGAAGTCTCCCTGAAAGATCTGCGGAATCAGGTTGGAATTGTGACCCAGGAAACCGTCTTGTTTGACGGGACGCTGCTGGAAAATATCCGGTATGGAAACGAGAAAGCGACCCGGGAAGAGATTGAAGAAGCGGCCCGTCGCGCCCATGTGATGCCCATTGTGCAGTCGCTTCCCCAGGGATTCGATACGATTCTGGGAGGCAAAGGGAAAGATCTTTCCGGAGGACAACGACAACGGGTCGCCCTGGCCCGCGTGATTCTCCGCGATCCGTCCATTCTGATTCTGGACGAAGCCACCTCCGCGGCCGATGCGGAAAGCGAAGCCCTGATCCATCAGGCGTTAAAGGAATTCGTCAAGGGCCGCACGACATTCCTGATTTCCCACATGATTTCTCAAAGCCTGTTGAATTTCATCACGCGGATTGTGGTGATGGAAAATGGCAAGATCGTTGCTGCCGGTTCGCACGCTCAACTTCTGGAAACGTGCCCGTTGTACCATCGGTTGTATCATTCCCCCTCACGGCAACTGGGAACCGTGGCCAAAGCCGCCTGAGAAACGGAACAATCCGTTCACTGTCCCGGAGGAATCTTCATTTGCTCCGGATCGTTCGCATTATCGCTTGCGGAGAACAAAGACAACATCCTCTGTGCGGGAAGTGACTTCCACGGGAGTCTCGACCTCGTAGCAGAAGTCATGAACGCCGGCAATTTCCAGGCTGGGACAGGTGGAGAGAAGCCGGGCGAACTGTTCAGCGGTGTAAGTCCGATAATTCATCTCATCGACGATTCGCAGCGTCCGCGTGGGGGTGTAGACATCGATGGTCATCCCCAGTTTTTCGTTCCTGTTTTTCAGGTCGAGATCCTTGGTCCACATGACGGAATTGACTTGCAGGTGCCCCCGGCGGGCTGTCCATTCCTCAGATTCAATGCGATCACCCATCGTCGGGGTCAGGTGCAATCCCAGAATATACAGCCCTCCCCTGGAGAGTGCGTCCGCCACGCATTGCAGATGGCTCTCCGCAGCCTCTTCCGAATCCAGATGGCGGAAACTGTTAATGGTATTGAACGCCGCCTGCACTTTTTTCTTGAGTTTGAAGCGGGACATGTCTCCCAGCACAACGGTCTCCGGCAAGCCGTATCGTTTGAACCGCTGATTGCAGAACTGCACTGCCTTGGGGTTCAGATCGTTTCCCGCGACTTCATATCCCGCCTGTCCCAGTTTGATCAGCAGGCGTCCCGTTCCACAGGCGGGTTCGAAAATCCGCTGAACTTCGCAACGGGCATAATTGTCGAAGCAGGCAAGAAGAAATTCATATTCGGCCTTCCAGTCCGATCCGAATAAAAGGTCGTAGTATTTCGGAAAATCATACAGACTGGCCTGAGTTTCTTGCATCGTGATACATTCCCGGCGAGATCATGAATTGGAAGCGAAGGCAAAAGGAGACCGGCAATCACGGGGCTGGTCTGAAAACCGGCTGCATCTTCGCGCGCCCCCTCAAAGGCTGCAAGTCCGCCGGGTGATGAGTACGGAGCTTCAGAGAAGATCCCGAACCGGAGAGAACGATTTCAACGTGATCGCGTTCCGTTTTGTAAACCGGAGTTGTTCAGCATTTCGCGAGTCTCCTCCAGGACCTGCCGCCAGCTGCCGGTTAATTTCTGGTTGAAGGCGTCCTGGTCGGAAAGCAAGGTTTTTTTTGCTGTTTCCTGGTTGTGATGCAGGGCATCGAGATAGGCCAGTCCCATCCGGGATTCGAGGGCGGCGTCGCTGTCGTACCGGGCGAGTTCCTGGAGTTGCTTCCGTGCATCGTCTTCCCGCCGCCGATCCTTCAGATAGAGCAGGGCCAATTGTTCCTGAGCCCGCTGACGCCAGGCCCGGTCTTCCGAAGAGGGAAACCACGCAATGACCGCTTTGAAGGCATCTTCATCATTCACCCGGAACATCGCATAGAGATATTGTTCACGGGCGGTTGTTTTCTTAGGAACATCCCCCAGCGGGTTCCGGCTCTCCTGGGGAGCATGTGTTCGCATCTGCCAGCCCACTCCCGCACTCAACAGAAACGCCAGCAGGCACAGCAGCGGCGCCGCCATTCCCAGTTTTCTGGCAGGAGTCCGGACCTGCGGGGCAGCCCCGCTGAATTCGAGTTCTTCGACCGGTTCGCCAGTTCGCAGGGCTTTCGCCAGTTTGCGAACGTCATTCAAGACGGCCTGTGCATCCTGATAGCGCTGTTCCGGCTTCTTGGCGATCATTCGATGGACAAGATTGCAGAGGGCCGGAGGAAGATCCGGACGCAGTTCCCCCACCTGAATAGGAGCTTCGTGGAGATGTTTCACCGCCACGCTGACCGCATTTTCCCCTTGAAAGGGCGGGGCTCCGGTCAGCATGTGATAGCACATGACGCCGAAGGAATAGATGTCGCTGCGATGGTCCACTTTGTGCCCGCTGACCTGCTCCGGGCTCATGTACAAAGGAGTTCCCATCGTCACCCCTTCCTGTGTCAGGTTCAGCCGTTCCCCTCCTTGCAGCTGGGCGAGCCCGAAGTCGGCCACTTTCACTTCGCCCTTTTTATTGATCATGATATTTTCGGGTTTGATGTCCCGATGAACGATCCCCTGCTCTCCGGCGGCCTGCAACGCGGCGGCCACCTGCCGCATAATCATCAGGGCCAGGGGGACATCGAGCGGTCCCCGTTTGACCAGCAGCGCTTTCAGCGTCTGGCCATGCACATATTCCTGAGCAATCAGATGCTGCCCTTTCTCGCATCCCACGGTGTAAACCTGAACGATATTGGGATGATTCAACCCAGCGGCCGCTTTGGCTTCGGTCTGAAACCGTTTGACGTAATTCTCGTCCTCCATCAACTCCGAGCGAAGCAATTTGAGGGCAACGTTCCGCTTGAGCGTGGTTTGTTCCGCCAGCCAGACGTCCGCCATTCCCCCTTTACCCAGGCGTCGCAAAAGCTTGAATTCCCCCAGTTCCGCGCCAACCTGACGAAAACTGGCAGAATCAATCACGGAAAAGACATGAGTTTTTCCGGTGTCGATTGGCTGTGAGGGGTCAACAGTACCCATTCTCAAGTCCTTGGACATTTCAGGCCGGTCGTGTTGACACTGGCGAAAACAAAGCTGCCACGGAGATTCTGGATCTGGCCCGAATGATGAGTTCCAGCCAGTCCCTTCTCCCCCCTTGTCTCTACGCATGGAGAAACGAACCGTCCGAAAACAACATTCACATCTATCATGGCAAATTAAACGTCTGACTGCAAAGTCTTTGCCTCGGAGAACTTTTGAAAGGCAAGCGAAAAATCGCAAGGTCCGGGTGGAGTTGAATTCGAACAGAGTTCCGGATAATCTTGTCGTTCCCAAAAAAGCTGTAAAACGAAGCAGAAGCTGCATCCAGTGACTGCTTAAGGAGTTGCAAAATGGTCCTGCGTCCGCGAACAAAGCTGAAAAAAGCCCGCAAGCAAAAGCGTTGCGGAAAATGCAATGCCCTGATTCCTTATAAAGGGAAGAAAGTCCGCTGCAAACGTTGCTCTAAAGCCGTTGCTTGAGCGGAACCGGCGCGGATTCTTCGAAGAATTCTTCTGAGCTCGTGCCACATGCGTTCAGACGGGTGTGGCGCGATTAATTGCGTTGATGGACGTGAGCCCTGTCGGACGAACGCGCCCCCCGTCGGTATGATTCCCGATATGATCATCGCGGCCGCGTGACGCTGGGCGAAGTCATGTCTCGCGGATCCCTGTTCTCGCCCGGAGTCCTCCATGCTCGATCTGGCCAGAAAAGTCGACGAGGCCACAGCAGCAATTCGTCAACAATGGACGAAAACACCCCATGCTGGCATCATTCTGGGGACTGGGCTGGGGAGTCTGGTCAGCGAAATCCAAGTTGAAGCGGAATTCGACTACGAATCCATTCCGCATTTTCTGAAATCGACCGCGACCAGTCACCGGGGACGCCTGGTTTGCGGCACATTGCAGGGGATTCCCGTGGTCGCCATGGAAGGGCGGCATCACATGTACGAAGGATATTCCCTGAAGGAGATCACGCTTCCGGTCCGGGTCTTCAAAGCACTGGGCGCAGGACTGATGATCGTCTCCAATGCCGTCGGCGGGATGAATCCCAACTACCGCTGCGGCGATATTATGGTGATTGACGACCATATCAATCTGATGGGAAGCAATCCGCTGTTCGGCATTAACGACGATCAACTTGGCCCCCGTTTTCCCGACATGTGCGCTCCCTATGATCGAGCTTTGGGAGATGTCGCCCTGGAAATTGCCCGCCGCGAAAATTTTGTGGCACATCGCGGAGTCTTTGTCGCTGTTTCCGGACCGAACCTGGAAACCAGGGCGGAGTACCGGTTTTTGCGGCAGATCGGAGCCGATGTCGTCGGGATGTCGACCGTGCCCGAAGTCATTGTTGCTGTCCATGCCGGGCTGCGGACAGTCGGACTTTCCATTGTGACGGACCTGTGCTTCCCCGATGCCTTGAAACCGGCGGTCGTCAGCGAAATCATTGCCATTGCCAATCATGCGGAACCACGTTTGCGCTCCCTGGTCAAAGGAGTCCTGAGCCACGATGTCCAATCGGGTCCCGCTCAAAATCAGTCCACGGGGAACACTCCCATGATTCCTGGCTGACTAAGGTGTTTCGCATGAAGATCACCTTATTGGGGACCGGAGGTTATTACGCCAATTCCCGGCGACAGACCGCCTGTCTTCTTTTGCCGGAGGAAGGGATTGTCTTCGATGCCGGCAGCGCGATTGACCGTCTCTCCAGGCAGACGCAAACTTCCCATCTGGATCTCTTCCTCACGCATCCGCATCTGGACCATGTCGTGGGGCTGCCCGCCCTGCTGGTCCCCATCCTGAACCGGCGGTTCGAGCCGGTCACGGTCCATGCCAATCGGCATACCCTGGATGCCGTTGCCACACACCTTTTCGCAGAGGCCATTTTTCCGGTCCCGATGCCGTTTCAATGTCATGAAATCGCGGCGACCGGAGAGTTGGAAATTCGACCGGGGCTGGCAATCCGCTGGCAGACGCTTCCCAGCCATCCGGGCGGATCCATGGCATTTCGCATCGATTGCAGCGATGCCGAATCCTGTTCAATGGCCTATGTCACCGATACGGCCGTCGACGGCACGTATCATCGCTTTATCGAACATGTCGATCTGTTGATCCACGAATGTTACTTCGATGATGCCCGCGCTCATCTGGCGCAGCGAACCGGCCACAGTCATGCCTCCCAGGTGGCTCAACTCGCCGCCGATGTGGACGCTGGGGAATTGATTGTCGTGCATGTTGATCCGACTCTCGATCAGGACGATCCCATTGGCCTGCCAGCCATGCAGGCCATTTTCCCAAAGACGCGGATTGGCCTGGACGGGATGCAACTTTGCGTTCGCCGAAGTTTATGATTCCCGGATACCTGCAACCCCGCAGCATTCCAAACAGAAACCAGAGTAAACGGAATGAATCAGCGAAATTCTGCGTTTCCATTCCTTTCCGGCGATGCTCGCCACAGTCCGCAGTCATCTGCCTATCGGTCCTTGTCAGATAAGATCAGTCGGAAATTGTTATGTCCCATAGGCTTGGCTGTATGACATCAAGTGACGTAAGTCAGGTCGGCTCGTAGGGTGTGGTCGAGGCCCGGACGGAGAGCGTTGCTGTAGGTCAGACGCGCTTTGCCGGAACGCGGACTCGCCTGGAAATTCACCGGGCCGCTGACCCACCTTCAGCGGGACGCTTCACTTTGGACTTTCAATCCTCTGCGAAATAGCCCCGTTCTCCGCATCTCTTCCCTTCTTCCAAGGACTTCGTCTTGGCGAAATTTTCAAACTGGCGTAAGTTTCCGCTTTCGAAATCTCCCTGCTGGAAGCTGTCTCATGGCTGATACTCCTCCGTCCCGCTTCCGAAAATCACTTCGCCTGATGAACCGCCTGGGACTCTCTTCCCTGGTACTAGGGATCTGCGCAGCCTTACTAAAAACCTGGGCCACCTACTGGCTGGGGCCCCCCGCGGTGATTCCCGATCCTGTAGCGTCTCCGGCAACGCCCGTTGTGACAGCGGCGATCCCGGAGGAAAAGCTGCGTCCCCGGACCGTGGAAGACCTGATTGCGGCCAGCCCGATCAGCCTGACCGACTGGCAGATTCATGTGGAGCAACGTTATGAAACTGCCGCTCAGCGGGAACGGACCTTTCGCCCTTATCTCGGAAAACAAATTGTCTGGGAAGGCTATTTCGACCAGTTCCACGAAGTCTCTCGCCCCGAAGACAGCCATCATGCCTGTACGCTCATTCTGCAGGAAAGCCGGAGCGCCCTTTCCGAAAGGCAGTTGCTGGGACCGCCCAGCATTCGGTGCTGGCTGCCAGTGAGCGCGATTCCAAAATTGCAACAGCTGCAACGGGGAGACTGGGTTGTTATTCGGGGCCGACTCAACAATCCCCTGCTTGCGGGGTCGTTGCTTTGCACCGACGTGGAGGAGGCCGAACTCATTGCCAGCCATCGAATTCGAGCTGTCGAGACAGCTCTCTCATCCAGTGATACTCCCCTGCTCCGCTGACCGAGATGGTCGCGGTACCCACTCCTTCTTCGTGGTAAACCCGCTATTCATAAAGCGATGGGGGTGCTTTCAACTTGGAATCCAGCGTAAAGTCGAAAGTGGCAGAGGGAGCTTTAACTTCCGCGCCTTGAACAATGGCATATGGGTTAAACACGGTATAAACCCTGGGGATGGATTCCTTTTTGTCGACTTGATCTCCCGCAGGACCAGGGGGAACCGGAGAGCCATCTTTTTGGACAAGTTTACTGAAAGTGACTCCATATTCTCCTGCGGGGCAGCCGGGTTTTCCAGTGTTATCCGTCAACGTAAATTTTCCCTGATCATCAGTGACACCGAAACCTCCGTTGCCCGCTGTTCCGGGACGAGGATGAAACAGAACCGTTGCTCCCGCGAGCGGTTTCCCATCCAGAATAACCGTTCCGTTGACGGGAAACAGTTCCGGACCAGGAGGCAGTCGTTCCCCGCATCCCCACTGACTCGTCGCTAAAAATAAACAGAAGAACACCCTTATCGATTCAAACGCCCCGGAATGCTCTTTCAACGGTTTCTCCTTTGGCATCGTCAATAAGAACCCCTAACAAAATGGACCGCGTTCCGCTCGTGGACAGGAAGTTTTCACTGTCGGAAAGGTTTTGTTCGCGGCACTAGACCAGTTTGGTCTTTGTTCGATCACGCTCGGCCTTGAATTCCCTGTATTTCACCAGGATCCGCGTGATATACCATTTTGCAACTCCGCTCTAAATAATATTTCTCCGGAACAATTGATTTAAGACAGGCAAAATATCCGGCACGAAATCCCAATCGCGTGGAAAGGTTGAAAATCCCTGAAAGATCGGCCGCGTCTTGTTCGTGGAACAAGGCTTTTCAGCCGTTTAGAAGTGTTGTCGCAGCGATGGGATTAATAAGCTCCCAGAACGGCACCATCACCAATCCGAGATAATCCCACACGAATGGTTGCATCGGTATTCTGGCTGATAAATCGCGAAGAACCGTCCGCCAGCAGCAGATAGCAGCCACCGACATGGGCACTCCCCGGCAAGCTGTACGATCCCAGCTTCCCGATGATTTGCGGGCGGGCATTGGGAGGAGCATCCCACGAACAGCAGACCAGGCTGTTAATTCCACGTCCTTCTGATAAGTTTACTCCATTACCGGCATAGATACTGCATCCCCAGAAGTTTCCGGAACCGTCATAAACTTCTCGAGTCGTTTCGACGACCATGGCTGTATTACTCGTCCCCTCGCGGCAATCCCGCATACTGGAATTGGAATTTTCGCCGAAGAGCGCCCGTGTGGTGGCACTTTCGCTGTTCCATTGAGTACTCGGTGCTTTTGCACTGCCACTAACGCTGAACCCGTAATTTGTATACTGACTTCCGGCAATTCCGCATCCATAGGAAGTGGCGGCGCTACCATAGGTTGTTTTTCCGGCATCTGTCGGGCACAAAAATGCCGCGATATGTGTTTTGGACAGGTTTGCATTCGATGCGATTGCTGTCGATGAACCCGCCAGCGTTCCCGAACCCGTGGATGACCATCCGGAGAATTGGCTGTTGCGCAGCGCGGCTGTGAAATTGTATTGTGAATACAGGCTCGACTGCTCAATGTACGGCAACAGCATTACCCAGCCAGTCGAATTTAACACGATATCACCCGTGTTCTTAAAAACCATCGAATTATTGGCGGTCCCAAACGGAAACAGTGAGAATGTTTCGTGATAATTGTGAAGCGCCAGCCCGAGTTGCTTCATGTTGTTCTGACACTGGGACCGGCGGGCAGCTTCCCGCGCCTGCTGAACGGCTGGAAGCAACAAGGCGATCAGGACAGCAATAATGGCGATGACCACCAGAAGCTCGATTAACGTGAATCCTGAATCACGAGAAGTGCGAGGCCGTTCACTGATCGGAATAGAAAAAACCTGGGGAAAAGGGCACATATGCGTTCCGTCCTATTAGAATGAATAACGAATCAGCTCTAAACCAGACCTGGTTTGACGCAGTATGAGATGAAAACATCCAAAGCCAATTTCGCAGCAGCCTCGCTGGGAAAATCGTTCCGGACATTGGTGGTGAAATTATTTTGCTTCGACAGGTTTTCGAACTTCGTCCGCAGGCCCATTCCCCTCCGATCAAGACCGGTTTCTACGGGTTTCACAACCCGTCATTTGCCCGAATATCGCTCTCGAACGGTCTTTCGAAGAGATCATGAAATTTCTGAAGTGAAATGAAGATTCATCTTAAAACATAACATCGGCGATTGTCAATGTATGCTGAAATCAAAACGTGAGATTCGAGGGGCCGAAATCCCTGCCCAACGGGCGGCAACCAGGCTGAAAAGACGTGATCTCTGCCTGACGTCTCCGGGGTGCTGCAAATTCAGCTTGAAGTCCATTCCATCTCTCTGCTACAACCTCGCCCTTCCTCCGGTTTCCGATTCAGGAAACCATCGATCCCTTTCCCCGAGTTCAAACTTCCCCGCCCTTTTTCCCAAATTCCTGCACGGTTTGGGGCTCAACGCGTCACGGAGGACGCAATGGCTGCCTTTCGCGAGCACATTCTCTTCAGCAGTCTCCTGGGAGTCGGCTATGGAGTCGCTGCCGGGACGGTTTTGAAATATACCCCCACGGAAGCCATCCTGGCTGGATATCTGACCGGGATTGGCGGGATGTTGCCGGATCTGGACATTCCCACCGGTCGCCCCGGACAGGAAATTTTCTCCCTGTCCGCAGCCGTCATCCCCCTTTTGACTGTAGGCCATGTTCTCACGGCCACGCAATTGCCGGTCAACAACGAGAGCGTCATTCTCGTGATGTTGATCATGTATTTTCTGATCCGCTACGGGCTGGCCTGGCTGGTCAACCATCTCAGCGTTCACCGGGGAATGTTCCACAGCATTCCTGCCATGCTCATTGCCGGTCTATCGATGTACCTGGTCTATCCCAGCAGCAACCCCTGGGTCAAACTGCTGATGGGAGGAGGCCTGGCGCTGGGATTCTTTTCCCATCTGTTTCTGGACGAAGTCTATTCGGTGGGCTGGAACGGACCACTCCCGCAAGTCAAAAAATCTTTTGGGACAGCGATCAAGTGGGCCAGTCCCGCTCTGGGGGCAACGCTTTTTACCTACGCCCTGCTGGTTGCCCTCACCCTGTTCGCGGGAGAACAGGCTGGCATTCTGGGAATGCCGATCGACCCTGCGACCCAGCCTCCCGTGACAGAGCAAAAAGCCCCCACGCAGGAAACGAACACGATTCCGATTGTGAAATCCGCTGCCGTTCCCGAAGACGAACTGACCGACGCTCCGCTCTTCCAGTAATGCGTCGCTGTGGCTGGACGCGGCCCGGATGTCAAAGGACTCCGTTGATCACCGAATCATATTGTCACCAAATAATGCCGTGTTCATCAGGCAGTGCCGGGCGGAAGTGCATCAGCAGATTGGCAGGGTGCGGTCAAGGACGGGACGGAAGATGCTCCTGGCAGGATGAATGTCATTCCAAATCTGGCCCCCCTCCCCCGTTTGACCGTCCGCAGACCCACCGGAACCGGAAGTGAAACGCCCCCTGAAGATGGGTCAGCGGCTGTTCTGATTCCAGGCGAAGCCGTATTCCGGCAGAACGCATCCGACTTGCAGCAACGCTCTCCATCCGGCCTCGACCACACCCTACGAACTGCCTGCCCTATGGCACGATGTTCCATCAGATCACTACAGAACTCTGGCGTGCGCTGGCCGTAATCCAGCGTTATTTTTTCAACTCAAATTTCAACTCGTTGACCCCAGTCGTCACCGTGGCTTTGAGTGTGCTGGTGGATTCCGAACGGAATTTTTTAGGCAGGTTCGGATATTCGACCGGTTTTGGATTCGGGTCATCTTGGGGTGGAGCGGGAGGAGTGACGGTGACGAGATACTCTCCGGTCGGCACGGAATTGATGGTTGCCGTTCCGTCCTGGCTGAGTGGTCCCGCTCCACCCAGACCGGTCTGAGAATTCGAAAAGTTCACAATTCCGGTTGTCACCGGCTGGCCGTCATATGTCACCGCAGCCACGATTTTCCCTGTGGGATGATTGGAGTGCGGTCCGCTTCCGCAGCCGCAGGCAAACGCTGTCATCAGGAACCAGCCCGTCAGCAGCCAATCTCGTGAATGGATCATGAGGAAGTACCAGCGTTCAAACATGAAGTTCCTTTCTATTTCGAAGGTCGTCCGCTGGAATCAGAACTCACCCAGAACCATGCCGTCATCCCGCACGCAGAGTTGCGAATAGGTAGGGAAATTGACATTGTCGGAAAGGAACCTGACTGAGCCATCCGCGAGCAGCACCGTTATGCCACCGGTATGAAACGAATTTGTTACCGTATTGAACGAATATGCTGAGTTGGCCGGCGTGAGAGCTCCTGATTTCATATAGGCATTCGGGGCATAACGCACGGCAGTAATTCCACCGGGATACCAGAATCCAGCGGATGCCAGCGGGAACGAGACGCTTGGAAGCAGTGAGGTCACAGTGGTATTTCCGACTGAAAACCATCCCCCTAATGCACCGGCGCGGCGATCAGTCCCGTTCACCAGTCCGGACTGCTCGGCAAGGATCATTGTATTGGACGTTCCGTCGGTGCAGTCCCGCATCCGCTTGCTTTCGGAAATCGTCATCAAGCCGTTTCTGCAATAGCTGGAGCTGCTGGCCATGACATCTCCGGAACAGACATTCGTGCGGGCCGGGACGACAGGATCATTAAACGCCCCGCTGATGGCCACGTAATCCATAATCATTCCCTGGTAGGCCAGGGTGACCGCGGGTTGATCAAATGCCGGCAGGGCACTGGAAGGACACTTATAGATATCAAGGCGGAGGTTTCGCAGAATCGTATTCCCGCTATAGCCGCAGGGAGTGGACGGGTTTGCGGCATCACAACCGGGAGAATGCGCATAGAAGCCCGTCTTATCAACATTCAAAGTCTGGTACAGCGGGGCCTGATCGATATAGGGAAGAATGAAGACGCGCCAGTTGGGACGATCCGCATAGCTGGCTGCCATGGGGAAGCAATTCATGGCCCCGTGGTAATTGTGCAGCGCCAGTCCCAGTTGTTTCAAATTATTTTTGCACTGGGAACGGCGGGCGGCTTCGCGGGCCTGCTGGACAGCGGGCAACAGCAGGGCGATCAACACCGCGATAATGGCGATCACCACCAGGAGTTCAATGAGCGTAAAGCCGGTTCGAGGACCATGCTGAAAGCAGCGCTGAAACAGTGGACGTTCCCGGGGAGCGTTGCCCGTGGCGGGCGAACATAAATTTCTCATGAGGCCACCCTTCATCATTGTCAGACGAAATCACGGAATCACCGAAAAACAAAAATGGGCTGTCACGTCCCTGCGAATATTTCGCAGAAGCATGGCAGCCCCAGGACCTGATGCTGATGTGATTGCCAGCAGAAGGAGTGGAGTTCTATAAATCCATCACCGCTTCACTGCCATTGCGAGCCTTCATCATAAAACGATATTCCCTGACCTGTCAATAAATTATGGTATTCGGTTCCTTTTTTCCGTCAGACGGTTCCGCTTGTCCGGAAAATCGTTCTCAGAAACTCTCTTTAAAATGTGGGGGTGAGGCCAACGATATTGGCGTGAAATTGGGGCCCCTCTTTTTCCTCTCCCCATTAATCAGAATGGAGGGAAAGGATCTGGGGGAACGGGAAGAGGATCGAAAAAGAGAATCCTGCCTCATGGCATTCGTTGATCGGCGGACGGGCTTTATGGTTCGAACGTGAAAGAGGACCGCAATTCCTTGAGCAGGTCATTGCTCCGTTTGCCGCTGCTGGAAAGGGTGAGTTGCCGGGAGTTCTCTCCGGTGGCGTCGATGCGAATGGTCAACCGGTCGCGCGGCAGAACCTCTTCGACTTTATCCGCCCATTCGATCAGGCAGACGTTTTCCGCTCCCAGCAGTTCATCCGCTCCCAGTTCGAGAAACTCATCCCAGTCCCGGAGACGATAGGCATCGATATGACAGACGGGAAGGCGTCCGGAATATTCCTGAATGAGAACAAATGTCGGGCTGTGAACGAAATCCTGCGTCACGTCCAGCCCTTCCGCAATTGCCTGCACCAGATGTGTTTTTCCCGCTCCCAGGTTGCCGATCAGCGAAATCACGTCTCCCGGCAACAGCAATTTCGCCAGCCGATGCCCAAAAGCCCCCGTCTCCGGAAGAGACCGGGAATGAATCAACAATGGTTCCATGATCATTCTATTTCAATGGAGCAGCTTCGTCAGCGACGTCGCAAACAGGGGGGAGACAAGGCCCGATAATGTTCATATGCCCGGTCCGCTGCCGCAAGATTTCCCCGAGCCTGTTGAACTTTCTTCAGAAAATACCAGCTCCAGGCGTTCTTGTCGTTCTCCGCCAGAGACTGATTCACCAGTTCCAGGCAGCGGTCCAGTTGATCGTCCTGCCAGGCAGCCTGAGCTTCCAGCAAGGCTGCTTCGGAAAGATGCTGACGAGACAATTCTGCTTCTCCGAGAAACTGATATTGTTTTGCCAGTTTGCGATGAAGTCCGGCGGCAGGAGACATCGAGACGGAAATTTCCCAGTTTCGGACAGCAGGCCGCTTTTCCCCTCGCAGGTCATCCGCGTCACCCTGACGTTCCAGGGTCACGGCATCACTGATTCCCAGATCGCTCCAGGTCTGGAGGATCCGGTCAAGGCCCTGCAAGTCTTTTTGTTCGACAGCGACTTCAGCAAGCAACTTTGTCATCGGAATCGTGTAGGGGGAAAGTTCTCCCCGAAGATGTTCCTGCAGGTCGAGCAGCGTCTCCTTCTTCTGCCCGGGAGTAAGATAATCGGCATACTTCTGGTACTCGTCCCACAGATGTAGGAAGCCGTGTTGCAGATTTCGTTCCCTGATAAAATCGGTACTCAGATTGACGGGAATCAGCAGCAGGGAGCGCTCCGCAATATCTGCGGCAGCTTGAGCTTTTTCTTTGTGTCCCTGCTGTAATGCGGATTGATCTTGCAGTTTGCGGAATAACAACGAGCGGGGAAGTTGTTTCAGAAATGCATCGATCAGCGGCTCCGCTTCGCTGGCTCGGCCGGAATCGACAAGCAGCTTACAATACATGAATCGGGCGGGGATGAAGTCGATGTTTTCATGAAACAGTTTTTCCGCTTTGGCTGGCTGGTCCAGGCGGAGTGCATTTCGGGCGAGGGCATAAAGCGCCTGCTGGCGGGCTTCACCGGAAGTTCGAGTGAGGAGTTGCCGGTAATCCTGGTTGCTCTCTTCGATACGGCCGGTTCGATCTTCGCAAAAAGCGATCCCTTCCAGTGCGGCAGTCCGATCTGGATCCATTTGGTACGCACGGCGATAAGCGATTTCCGCGTGGGAATAAAATCCTTTTCCAACAAGTGCGTCCGCCAGATCCAACCAGGATCGTCCGAAACCGGTTCCGGCTCGCCGCGCCAGAAATTGAAGATCAATCCAGGTATCGGCGTCCATCACCGTGGGAGAGGGAAGCTGCGGGGCTGCCTGTCGCATTTGATGAACGATCAGTCCTCCGGCAATGACCATCTCCAGTCCGATCACAATCATAAAAATACGCGTCAAACGCTGGAAAACCATGACGGAATTTTCAATTGACAATTTGCATGAAAAAGAAAATGGCGGCCGTTGGATCTCTCCAAGGCCGCCGGATTGTTCAAAGTAATTGGTCCATTTAGAACTCACCGAGGACCTGGCCGTCCGCCTTATTGCTTAAGTTCTGCCAGGTAACAAGATTAATATTGTCCGACACGAACCGGACAGCACCGTCACAAAGCAGGATCTGGACGCCGCCGGTGTGCTGGCTGCGAGCGCCGAGAATAGCGGCCCCGCCGGTGCTCTGGCGACATTCGGTAATCTTTGTGTTTGGTCCCACGAGGGTTGTAAATGTCCATGTTTGCATCGTATTGGCATAAAACCAGCTGTATCCGCGATCCGTTTTTTTCGTTCCGGCACCGGGACAGGCTGAAGGTGTCCCTGCCGCATTCTCCTCCAAGGCAGGGGAACCGACGACACATTCAGCCACGGCCATGGTATTAGATGTTCCATCCAGGACATCACGAACCAGAGTTTTACTGTTCTGATACATGATCGAAAAGCCGTTATTTCTCCAGGCCGATCCACCGGCAAAATAACCTGTGGTGTTGGCAATAGAAGCAATATAATTGGTCGGCCCATAAGTCGTTTGTCCGGTCGTGCCGCGATGCCCCGGATCGCTGGGACATCGATAAGCTGGAATTTCCACCGTTCGGACCTGGGCGTTGACCCCTCCACCCCCGGGCATAATATTCCAGTCAATTTTATTAAACAGGGGTGCCTGTTCCATAAAAGAAAGAATCCGGGCCTGCCAGCCGATCATGCTGCTTTCCCATTCATTGATGGGTGGGGTCGTGCTGGTGGGAGTCCGGACTGAACCGGGAGGGAAAGTCCCATAGACATCATGGTAATTGTGCAGGGCCAGTCCCAACTGCTTGAGATTGTTTTTACACTGGCTGCGGCGGGCAGCTTCCCGGGCCTGTTGAACAGCGGGTAACAATAGAGCGATCAAAACGGCAATAATCGCGATGACCACCAGGAGTTCAATGAGCGTGAACCCCGAAGCACGAGAAGATTCATCTACCGGAACATGGGAATTCTGGGGGGGGGGGGGAACAAATGTGGCCCCGTTTTTTTCAAACTAAATAAGCAATTATTTGGTTTTTAGATTTTTAAGAAGGGGTCCCTAAATGTGCCCCCCCCCCCCCCAGAATTCCCATGTTCCGGTAGATAAATCTTCTCGTGCTTCGGGGTTCACGCTCATTGAACTCCTGGTGGTCATCGCGATTATTG
>Ga0182738_1000664_pt1 | contig 45814 bp, 31 predicted proteins | sample eDN5th30CBELigMG_FD_128876 | JGI IMG/M metagenome (GOLD analysis project Ga0182738, IMG submission 128876) | Enriched Miracle-Growth compost microbial communities from Emeryville, California, USA - eDNA 5th pass 30_C BE-Lig MG (version 2)... ... | reverse complement strand
CACTAATCTTTGACAGAACCAAAAACTTTGTTCTCGAACGGATCGGCAATTCTTGAGTTGAGAATCTTTTTCGAAAAAAAGCCCTAAAATAAAAACGTTTTTTGATGACAAAAGCTCAGGGAAAAAAAGTAAAAAGAGGAGAAGAAAAATTTTGCTAACGATTTTGAGGTTTAATTTTCCACAGTTGAAGAATATGAAGAATAAATCTATGGCCGTATCAAGATTGATATGTTCCGCATTCAAGGGGTTAATTCTTTCCGTTACTCCAAATTAAATTACGTATCAGATGAGATATTATTTACCAGTTTTTTTATCAACTTTGTTTTTTCTGTTTTTTTAATGACGCTGCAAAATTGTAATATTGACCACTCTGACAACGACATGTTCTTCTCAATCAAATCAACTCATCTGATTTATGTTCCATGAGAAGAGACTCGTTCATTCTTGAATTCCATTTTCGAATATCGGAAGGTTTCATTCATATCTTCGAAGTATCGGTATCTCAACGTCTAAATTCGGAAAATGACATACGTGTTTTTTTCATCAAAGCAAAAGTCAGAAAAATTTCTTCACTTTCTAAAATTCGGCCTCTTGTTTGCCTCCTTTTTGTCCGAAAACTACCAATTTTTCTCCCGCAAAAAATCGAATTCCCTCTTAAATTATTTGCTTATTGGAGAAATATTAATCTCAAAATCTTCCCTCTCCTTAAATTCTTTCCTTTCAATTTTAATTCAACTCCTCTTGAAGAGTTTTCTTTCTTTGAATTTATTTCGACTCTGCTGCTGGCTTGAAATTTTTCAAGACAAAAAATTCGAGATAGATTTCATTTTTTATGAGATTTTCAGGCGAATCTTTGGAGAAAAAATCTTTTTAGCTTTCACAGTTTTAATGAGATTTCTTTTTATCTTTCGATAAAAATAGCATTCCTGATTACCTCCTTTTGATGTAAAGTTAAATCATTCAGTTTTTTAGTTTATTTTGTAGCAAAAAATCTCAGAATCTCAGAAGATTGAATGATTCTATAAATTATAAAATTTAGATCCCTTTAACTTTTCTTATTATATTAGTCTTTAAAAATTATTTCGAAATACATGAACTTTTCCGATTACGATTTCTCCTACTTGATTCCTCCAAAGGAGGTCCTTGACGTTCAGCATGATGGTAAACTCATTCTATCTCCCTCAAATAACAAATTAGATTATTACATTCAACATGGTGAAGGCTCAACATCTGTCAGAAAAGTTTTTGATTGTGTCCCTCTTACGGATTTTGAAAAACAAAAATTGAAAGAATTTGAGGATATGATACAAAAAGAAGCGCTTCAACTCCCTCCAGGGTGAGTCTCCATCAATCACTTATGCTCATTAACTAGGTGGACTCGAGCCTATACCTTGAGGTTTGTCTATTCCGCTAAATTTACACTCGATAAATGCATGGAGGTAACAACGATGGTCCCTTCTTCTCTTAATCAGAAATAGAACCTTAAAGTCTATCTTGATTGGTACTCAAAACCAGCACGAAAGACAATGACCCCTAAAGTTCTCGAATTATTAAAAGACGGATTGGTGTACCTTGCAGGAAGAGATAAACAGTTCCGCCCAGTTTTTGTCATCAATGTTGAGAAAGTTGACATGAAAAAGGTTTTTATCATTTCAATGGCAGAGTTTAAATTTTTTTAATCAGATGACTATGGATGACTTTTGCGATACTCTCTGTGCTCTCTGCTCTGTACTTGAAGAGCACTGCTTTGTTCCAGGCAAAGTTGAAAACTGGGTCATAATTATCGAAACAAACAATGTCGGAATGTGGAGTTTCCCTTTCAAAGTAAAAACTATTCCAAATGAGACTTTCTCATATCCTAATTACTAGATCCTCCAACAATTAGTCACAATCACATCTATCGCATTTACCTCAACTCTGGATAAACTTTATATTATGAATCCTCCAAGACTCCTCAAAGCTTCTTGGAGTATGATCCAAAGTAAATGGCTGTGAATGATTTCCCCTTAACCCAGCCCTTTAGAACTTGTTCATCCAGAAACGGCTGCTAAAATTTCCATGATTGATAAATCTGAATACCCACAACTTCTTGAAAAAATCTCGATTGACCAACTTGAAGAAAGATATGGTGGAAAACTCCCCAAACTCGACGTTTATTGGTACGCGAGAGAGTATATTTATTTATTGACTTCTTCACAGGCCACCAAGAGACTCTCTGAAAGCAGTTCCATATCGCAAGCCACATGAACATAGAAGACCTGACCTTAAAAGAGAATCCAATGCTCACAAATTGAGATCAGCAGGCTTGAGAGAGCCACAGAGCATCACTGGGCTTGCTCCCAACTCCAGTGTCTATTATGATTTTGACACAATCATTGAGGACATTCCAGAGCCTGACCAAAACAGACTGTTGAAATCAAATGCTAAGGACGTTTTGAGTCCTCATTTTGAAAGTGAAAGAGGTGGAATTGGAATTGGCACAACTGCTCACTCTAACAAGAGCCCAGGTCAATATTCTGATAATGAACTTATTTTGGAACGCAATGTAGTAAAATCAAGATGCTGTAGAGTGCGCAGAGATAGTGAAGATGCTTCAACCTCATGTAATATGTTCTAATTCAAGCGCATCATGGAAATACAAATTGCAAGTATTTTTGCAAAAAATTTTTTTGTTTTATGTTAGGAATTAAACAAATAAGAGCCAAAACTCACACTTGATACGAGATAAAATTTTCTTATTTTCTATACATATCTATAATATAGCCATCAGTAACATAGCTTTGCATCAAGTAACTTGTTTTCTATGGTCTTTCATGTAAAGCTTTATAAACTCCTCTGGCAATTTGGTTAATCATGATGTTGACAGTGATAATAATCACATTCTCTCGGAATGTTATTGATTAGGGGTTTTTTTTTTAAATTTACTATCATTATTATTGTAATAAATATGATAAATATAAACAGAGGGATATTTTTTGCAATTCACAGAATACATAATGTTAACAATAACATACCAATTAGATTCAAGTATAAATACCGCTTTTATGCAATATAGAATCCTTCCTTTCCTTCACTAATTGCAAGTAGCAATTTTTCGTGGAATTGTTCTTTTGATTCATATAATGGAATTTCAAGTTCGCTAAAACTATCACAAAATAAGGACCAGTCATTCATTCGAAAATTTAAATTACCATGTGTGAGCGATAGGCAGACTTGATGTGTCGTTTGAACCTTTAATGAGTGTGATTGGAGCATCTTTAAAGCCTCCATGTGGCACTTTTGAACTTCCTAAAAAAATCATTTAGTTCAATTCTTAATCTATCTTCCGAACCTGTTATAAAGAAGAGTAAATTGGCAAGCATAATTTGATCCATTGTTGCAACAATCTCCCAGAACCACTGAACCAACAAACTCTCTTTATTGAGATCTCTATATGTGGTATTCTTCATCAAATCTTGAAGGTCAAGCTCCGATTTTCCTGAAATCAAAATTTCAAGCTCACCAGATGCAAATAATTTTGCAAGATGTTCAGGAACAATTTTGTAGAATCCTTTCTTGAATCTCTCGATAGGCTGTTCAACTTCTTTCAGAGTTCGAGCTAAACAAACTCTCGAGATATATTGTTTCTTATTAGTTTCATCAACTGTGGCGTTTATTCCATCTTCCTTCAATTCTTGAACAACTTTAGAGCCAAACAGGTCAAGCTCATAAATAAATGGTTGCTCCAAATCAGTAACATCATTATTCAACATCCAACTCAAAGATTGCATAAATTCTGGATCTATGTCTTCCAAGTCATTCAAATTTGGTTGTGTTCCTATTTTAAAAACATGTTTGATATGGCTAACAAATCCCAATGTTTTTTACCCATAACTAATTTCAAGAATGATTTTGAAAAGTTGACATCAATTGGGAATTTTTCTTTAATTGCCTATGAAAAGTTTAGATCTTATCTCTTTCAAGTATGATTTTTACAAGGCCAACCAATACTCCTGCAAGGGAGAAATAGCTCATAGCGCCTGGTTGAATTAAAGAAAGAGGACTTGGATGAACACTTCTCATATTTGGAGACAACTTGAACAAACCTGCTTGAGGATCAAATATTTCTTTACTCAAAAGAGTCAGCCATTCTTTTTTCAAACCACCTTGATCAACACCGGGTTCATTCACAAACTCAATTCTGAATCGGTAAACATTGTCATTTAAGCTGTTGTGCTTTTCAAGCTCATAAAGTGTATCCTCGAGGATATGCTTTCTTCTGATGTAAAATGCTAATCGAGATTGAGAATAAAACAATCAATATATGTTGAAAATTTACTGATTTCTTCGTCATCTTCTTCCTGATTGTCTTCTTCTTCTCGTTCACGTTCAGCAAATGCATCCCTAAAAAGAATCTTTTAAGAACAATTTCTCTACTCTACCTGAGGATTTTTTCTTTAACGTTAAAATCAAGGATCCAAGGGAATTTCTTGACAATCCAGAGACTCAGATTTTCTTCAGTTTGAGAAGCTTTAAAGATTGAATTTATAAATCCTCTATGTTTTTTCATCCAATGGACAAGAATCTCTTGGAAGTTGGAATTATCTTGCCGAGCTGAGGAATAAGAGCGAGCTAAAGATATCATGGGATTTGGTGAGTCAACATCTGAAGAGATTTTGATCAATTCAGGAGGATATTCGATTTCGTGTTCTCCAATTTCCTTCATTTTCGAAAGATTTATGTCATATTGCACGGGCACTTCCATCATCTTTTTCAACTTTCCTTGAAGGTTTGTCAAAGATTCAATAAATCCTTTGTCAACCAGCTGTGAAATCAACTCAAGGGCCTCCATGTAAAATGTTGAAATATCTCGAAGACTATTGTTGAAAGTCTGAGTCTCTTGGATAAACAGCTTGATTTCAGGTTCAATGTCCTTGACTTCGTTCAAAATGTAACTCAAAATATTGAGAACTTCGGGAGTCTGCAGACTCAATTTTGTTAAAAAGCTGTTGTAGTAATATTTTTCGGTGGAGGTTGGCTCTGTTCCTTTCTCAAAGCTCTCCTTTGATTCCTTTATGAGTTGTCCTATTACCTTTTTATCCTCCACAATTTCAGATGTCAACAATTTATCACACGCAAGCAAAACTTCTTTTCTATATTGCGGCATATGCGCAAGGTATTCGAGCCACTTGCAATATCTTTTTATTTCAGCCTCTTCTGCAATATCAGAGTATCTATCAGTTATGCTCAAAATCTCCTTGAGGATTTCACAACGAAGAGGCTCAATATTCTTTTGACGTAATTCCTTTATTTTAGACAAAATGTCGTCATCCTTGCAAGTAAAGCGCACTTGGAGCAAAAACAGCATTAATCTTTGAAGTAAAACGCCAAGTACGTGAGCCGCGTTTTTAGTTTTGCAAGTTTCTAGATATAACTTGAACAATAAATCAAGAATTGAAAATTCTTCAAAAGTCTTGTTTGGAGTTGTTTCGCCATCATCATCAAGATATGGCTTGAAATCACTCAATTTAAAGTTTTTAAAGAAAATTGAAGGTGATCTCAAAGCATACTGATGCAAGAAATTGACGATTTTGGTCTTCAGTAGACCTGTATTTGGGAGGCTCTTTGTGACTTTCGCATTGTGTCCAACCAGATAAAGGGCCAATAAGGGAAGGGTTGTATTTTCTCTCAGAGGATCCAAGCATGACAAAATCAAAAACTTGTAAAACAATGAATAGGTGTCCATATCAGAAAGATCTTCATCTGAATCAAGAGCTTCTTTTTTCTTGTTATAAGCAAACAAGAAAAATACAAATTCGACCCATTCTTCTCCAAGTTTTCTTGATGAGTATATTTCTACAGGTCTCGGAAGGAACTTGGCTTCGGTTAAGGCTTTTTCAATTTTTTGAGCTTCTCCCATAAAATTCTTAAAGTAATTCACTTCGCTGTTTTCATCATGATCTTCATAGATATCGTATAAATAGTCATAGTTCAGAGCGTCCATATCTCCCTCGCTTTCAGAATCTTCGTCAATTTCCATCGCATCTTCATCTCCTTCAGAATCTTCGTATACTTCTTCTTCATCGTCCATTCCTTCATAATTCATTTCAGAAACTTCTTCAGTATGGCAAGAGGAAGAAACGTCCTCAAACTCATCATCTTCGCCCTCCTCCGCTTTCTGAAGATTGTTATTCTCAACAGCAGGAGTAGCTTTTTCATTTTCACTTTTCTTGACTTCTTCTTCTTGATCTTTATCGATAGAATTTTTCCTGAGAATTGCGGAAAGGTTTTTCTTGCCATCATCTTTGTCATCACTGAAATCAGAAACTTCCTCAACATCAGAATCATCTTCGCTATCTGTCTTTAAAAAGTTTTCCATTTCTTCACGATTCATCTTTTCTTTCTTTTCCTTAATCACCTTAATTGAATCCTTTGAACTGTCTCCCTTTTCTTCTTCACTATCGTAGTCACTCTCTTCTTTCAATTCTGGTCTTGGCCCAAGTCCATTTCCACTGTTGGCACCTCGATCATCATCTTCTTCCTCAACTGCATCTTCATCTTTCTCAGGCTTGATTACTTCCTCTTGCACGCTTGAATCGGAACTACTGTCGTCATCACTATCTTCAGCTTTTCTTCTCTTCTCTTCATTGAATAATGCCTTCTTTAGCTCTTTCGACTGCTTTTGGTTTTCTTCATTCAGACTCTCAATAAAGTCAGTGTTGGCAAGCAAGAGTATCAATTTCTTATCCAGCTCGCTTTGCTTATTATAAAACTCAATGTTGTCAGCATTCATCTCAATACAAAGAATATTGTTGATATTGACTTGCTCCTTCAAGATCGTCTCTAATTTTGCCAACAAGAATTTCTCATGTTGTTGCTGAATCAGCTGTTTCACTCTTCTTTTATTCTTACGAATCAGTTTCTGTAAATTCTCAAGTCCCATCTTTTGGATTAAAGTGTCAAAGTTTTCTTCTCTATTTCCTTCCAACAGTTCCTTTGCTTGATCATCAACATTATTCGCCACTTTCTTCTCATAATGCCACCCTAACTTCTTCTTCACTTGAATGCGGAACCTAAACGGAGGAATTAGTTTAAGAATTTTCAACCACTCAAGTACTTGGGGACGTTGATAGAAGGCTTTGTATAAGTTGGTAGAGGATATAAAAACATGTTTGATCTCTTGGAAGTGTAATTAAATTCTCCATTAAATCCAAAATGCCTAGAAATTCGAGTTAGAATCATCCTCTTCCACACCCAATTACTGGAGGTTTAAACCACAAATATTATTTCTACTATCAGTGAGGAATGAGTAAAATCTGTCTTCTCTTGATTTTTTGGAGTGACTAAACTTGGTCAATGCTTTCTTCAAGCCTTTGTGTTCTGAAATAGGGAATTGAGCTAACGAAATATTGTTCAAATTTGGATGCACGCTTGCAGAGTTTGTTGAAGCTTCTCCGATAATGCTCAATATCGTCTCATGATCGATCTTTTGCAATTCTGGGTTATATTTTGAGCTCAACCCTTCTTCTTCTCCAGCAGCAGTAGTTTTGAAAGAAGAAGAAGAAGTTTCATTCTTTTCATTCTGACTTGATAGGAGTCCCCCATTTTGACTCGATTCTTTTAATAATAACAGTATCCAAGGTAATTTTCGTCTCATGAAGAGAGAATCTTCTAAAACTTTTTCAGATTCAAAGAGTTGATTTCGAGCATTTATTCCAACTTCAATCTCAGACAACTGAGCCAAAAAGACATACACCACATGCGTTTCTTCTTTTAATTGCACTTCTTGACCATGATTTAAATTATACACCTTGAGAGCTTGGAAGCAAATTGAATATAAACGTTGGATAATTTCAAGCTTCATATCCTTTTGTTTGGCCTCTTTAAATGCCTTCAGCAAGTTGATGGCTATCTTTGGAATAACATTCCACACTGCAGTCGTATAGAAGTTTGTCAAGAGTCTCTTGGGCTTACCCAATGTCTCCTCCAACACTCGGAATATTTCTTGGAAGATAATCCATTCATTATAGGAGGTCAGTAATAAATTCTCATTTCCATATTCAATAAAGAGTGGAGTTTCGTTTTTGTCAACAAAAGGCAACAAGAAGTAGCCAACGGAGAAATTGAAAAGATAGCAGTTGTACTTGATGAAGAAACTGAGGAATGTTCCGTTTGGCTCCCATTCGGGCAATAAATCAGCACAGTCTGCTGGGAAATCAAGCTTCCTCTTTAATTGATAAGATACAACCAGAGGAGAAATCTCAAAATACGTTCCAACCAGTGTCGCCAAATATCCAATCTGAAATTGAATATTTTTTCTCAATTCTGATTCTGCAACTTCAACTCGTCCAGATTCTCTAGAAACCACTAGTTGAATCAACTCGAACGTATCAGATGCAATACTCTCCATTATAGATTCAATCAAAACCCTAACACTTTTGTTCATGCCTTCTCTCAGGAAAGTGAGGGTTGACATGGAAACACTCTCACCATTAACTTTCAAACATATCTTATTATCAGTACAATTCTCTCCTAATTTGGGACAGATCTTTTTGGTTGAGTGTTTATTATCACCTCCTTCATCATTTTCAATGGTAAAATTCTTTTCAAAGATTTTCAGCAAACTTTTATCCCAATATTTCTCTAATGTTTTGATATTTACATTCTGGAAAATTCTACTTCCAGATTCGTCCAACTGAACCAACGCCTTTAACTTGAGCTTCAAAATCTGTTCGGGGTTATAAGCACGCAAGATAAACATTTCAGCCAAAACGTAAAATTGAAGCCCCAAATACTTTATCAAAGTATTCATCAATTTCTCATTCGCTACAAACTTCTCCAATCGATCTGGACTCTCCTGCAGACAATAATAAAATATATCCATCAAGTCTTTTTTGTTGAGAAGCAACACCGAGCTCATTGATAGGCTTCTATTTTGTTGGCACATTTCGCCCAATTTTTCAATGGCCAGGCAAAGGGAGCTAAATAGATTGGAGTCTACAGGGAAGGGTTGCTTGAAATTTACAATGCATGCTATCACATGCTTCAAACTTGCGACCAATGAAAAAATAAATCCGGTATAAACCAGGATAAAATCGTTCTCAATAAACAACTCTTCTTCCTCTTTCAAATCTGGGGTAAATTTAAAAACTATATTTGTGATCTTGTGCAAGTATTCTCCGATTAAGGCACCAAAAACTTGATGATCTGACTCACTGACTTCATTTTCAAGTCTAAACTTGAGCAAATAAAGCATAATTGGGCTGAAAATTCGGATCTGGTTCATTATTTGATTCTGGTAAATTTTCAAGTTGAGAGAACCCAGCCCACATTTTTCAAAGTCTTCAGGACCAGGACTCTCAATTATTTCTTTGCATTTGGCCAAAAATTCAATCAAGATTTTATGGTATGACGAGGCAATTGTGAGAGTATCGAAATCCAATGTGAAAAATATCATAAACTTTGTCAAAACCTTCTCAAACAATTTTTTACCTTCGATCTTGAGCCTTGCCGCAATTTCTTGCTCTTCTTTCTCTTCAGCAGCTTTATTCAAAGCTGCTTCTTCTTCATTCTCACTATCATCTTCGTCGTCTTCAAATTCTTCTTCTTCTTCACTCCCGCTCTCGAAGGATTTTTGAGCGCGTTTTATGGCCCTTGTACCCTTTCCAAAACCTTTTCGGCCTCCTCTCTGTCCTTTCCCCTTCTTTTCAAAAAAGTTCACCTTTACTCCTTGCTTCTTTTTCGCGACAGCAGCAATAGATGGTTCCACAGCTTCTCCTGTTTGAACCTCAGAGATACGATTTAAAAGGTTCTCATAGCAATAGTAGAGAGCTTGCATGATTTTGAACAAGCTCTTTCCTCTCATTCTTTCCGGATCTTTAATTGCATGAAGACTCAGTAATTCAGGATCAATTTTCTCCAAATATACGCTCAAAATTGCAAAGAGTCTGTCTAAGTAATTTATTCTTGTACGTGACTGTCTATGAGCTCCTCCGCCTCCGATAAAGATCTTCATTCCATACTTTAAAGTATTTGCAATAATGTGAAATTGATTGGCAACTGTTGCTTCGACCAACTCAAGCAAATAGTTTAGATTCTTTTCACTCGATATCAAATCATTCTTCTTTATGTTCATCCTTGCGCCAGACAAAAATGGTTCTTTCCCATTTTCAAGGTGATTTGAGACAATCGTTAAAAAGTCCTCGAGTATCAAGAAAGCAGACTTCATCACATTTTCGAGGTTTTGATCGACTGTTATGAAAATCAGGAAATTCTCAAAACCAATATCTGTCGTTAGTTCTTGTAAATGCTTGAATGCACTCAATCTAAACAAGAAACTCTCCTCAAAACTCTTACTTTTGTCCTTTCGAGTCAGTAAATCAATCAATATTCCTCCTTTCTTGAGACAATAACTCTTTACTGCTGGGATTGAGGTCCAAGATCTGATGGCCTCGTCGTCTACAATGACAAAAGAGGCCAAATTTTCTTCGTAATTTTTTTTCATCACTGCAAGATGAGCAAGATATTTGGCATTCACCAAAGATTTTGTTGTGTCGACGAGTCTCTCATCTAATCCATTGATCAAGTCAGAAATCAAAATTTCAGCGTTTCCAAGGTCTCTTAAACTTGTTATTCCCGCTACATTTAGAAAAGCTGGTAAAAATAGCACAGAGTTGGCATTATGAATTTTCCGAGGGTCGTCAAAATAGCTTTCCACGAAAAATTTATCAAGACTATATAAACTGTTTTGCAAAGCCATCAATTTCTGAAGGAAGAGACCGTTGCCATTCTCTCCATCTTTCACGAGCTCTTGGTTAATGGTAGCAATAATCTCAGGAATTCTAGAGAGATAGTGGGGAATTATGTTCACAAAAAGTTGGTTGGATATTGTCATTGTGTAGATAAAGTTTACAATTGCAAGATTATTTCCATTTTGCAGGCCGATCAAGTGGAAAATAGGGGAATTTATGAATCTCGCCAAATATTCGCTCAATACACTCTGAACGGAAGGATCATTTGCCAACATTGTAAATTCGTAAGTTTTCATCAAGCGAATTATATTCCAGAGCCTCTTCATAAACTCACTCACACGATATTCAGCCACATAATAACTCTTAATAAAACCGGGATCATACTGAACAAATAAAAACTCCAATGCTTCAGCTTCGTCCAATATAGAATCAAATTTCTGCTGCAATGTTATTGCCAACTCTGCTGAAAAAATCTCCCAAGATGGACTGTTTGCCAGGGCATGCAGCACCTCTTTCACGGTCTCAAACTCCTTGACGTCATAGTCAACATCAAGGTTAAATATGCTCTTTGAAAATACTGCGCTCACCACCTCGCTATTCAACACTTGCTGGACTTTATCCTCGCTATCTTCCCCATCGTTGAGACCTTCAATCAGGTCAAAGGTCATGTTGAACTCTTCTGAGATATACTTTTCATATTCTGAGTAATCCAAGATGAGACGCCAGACTTGGCGTAATCTTTCAACATTATAATAAACTATTTGTACATTTTCTTCATCTTGAAAAGTGTAGATCTGCGATTGCAAGTGGATGGCCACGTAGTACCTGATGATTTCCTCTTGAGTTCTCCTGCCATACTCTGTGTTAGGTCTTGTTTCGGGAGAGTTCATATTGCTAATCACATCAATTGTTGAAAAACCAGACATGTGGGTCAAATAGTCTTTCTTGGCTTTCTCATTTAATTCGCCGTGATTATAGGATATGAAAATGTCTCCAAACATCTTGCACACGATTTTCAGAATTTTAAAACTGAATTCTGGGTCATCTATATTCTTGAAGTAGGCATCAAAATTTGGAGTATAAACCAACTCCACCAAACCCTCAAATTTCTTGATGAGTCGAACCGGAATTTGGAGTGAGTTGCAGACCTCAAAAAGTCCGACTTCTCGAAACATCTCAAATACTGCAAATAACAACAGGATGCTGATATAGTTGGATTGCAAGGAGTAATCTTCAAACATTTTTATCACTTCTTCGAGAATTTCGCAAATCGTTAAATGATATTCTGCTTTAAATACCTCCACTGATTGTCCATTCTCATCATCAACGCTGTCAGTCAGATCGCTTATTGAAGTGTTGGCGATGCTGATTGTCAAATAGGTCAACAGGTTAATTTTGTCCTTGATCTCGCTGCTTGTCTTCCCAAAAAGGCTTTTACTCTCATTTGCCACTGTTGAGTAATATTCCCTGTAAGCTTCAAGTGCAATTCTCCACATTTCGATGACTGGGGGCTTTGTATCTGGTCTATTCATCTCTGCATCAATACAAAACAACTTTTTGTAAAACAGGTCTTGGTTAGCTGGCGGGTCCCGCTGCACTGACAACGATTTCAAAAGGTCAATATTTCTCCTCGTGCCAAGCAAGTACTCAATCAAAACTTCAACCTTCTTTGCTTGCTCCTGCTTTGGAGTGTCCTTCAGCTCTCGGAATTTTTCTAGAATCACATCGATTATTGAAGGCTGAAAGATATATTTGAATTGGAAATGGCAAGGCTCCAATGAAAGACCCACAATCTTTGCTGGAACATCTGTTTCTCCCATGTTATCGATGAAAAGCCCTTCCAAACAATGCATCAGTGTCACCATAGCCAAGATGTTTTCGTTTAAAACTGAATCAAATAAAAATGCGGCCAAATTTACCTCTCCCAGAGCCTTGAAATACTTTTGTCTTTCACTCTCTTCAGTTTCCGGTCTGGGCTCTGCTCCCGTTTTGTGATACAGCACCATCAGAAATCTCGTCCGGTTGTCAACTCCACTATTTTCTTTTAAAAACTTTGCGATTTGCTCCTGATAAATGAATTTTGGGAGCAAATTATCCAATGCTTCTGGATTCAGACTCTTTTCTTGAAAAATGCGCTTCAGGTCTTTGTGCATATCGCCAAAGTTCCATTCGTAATGACGCCACATCCGCATAAAAGGCGTAAAAAAAGCAAAAAGGCTCGCTATGTGAACAAGTGCCTCTTTATTGAAACTCTCATTCAAAAGAATATTCAAGCTCAACAAAATCAGGTTATTCAAGATCTGAGGATTTCCCGAGAGCGCCAGCAGCTGGCCAAAATAAGGAAAGACAAAGTCTTCAATATTCACAATCCATCCAATTATCTCGTTAAACATTATCAAAACTCTCAAGACGCTTTCTTCATTGATCCTCAGTTCTTCAGAGTCTGAAAAGTTCTCAGACTTTATTTTCTCAAGTTTTCGAATCCTCCGTTCCAGAATCTCGTACAATCTGAAAATCAGAAACTTCCAACAGTCGTATTCCTTTGCATTTACTTCAAGAAGCATAATTTGAGGAATTTTTCTCTTGAAATTCTCAAAGAATTCGGCTTCATTCGAGATGCTGCACTCATGATCATCGTCAAGGAATAACTCTGTTACAAATCGCTAAAAATCTTAGAATCATACATCTTCTACTTTTTTTTATACCGGAACTGGGACTCTTCTTCCACCAAATAATTCTTTAATTTGAGACATTAATTTTAAAATATATCCATCCTATTCTCTCTAATATTCCTCATGCGAATCAAATATATTGGCGTGTCAATGGTGTGTCAACGAATTGCGGAATATTTCCTCAAGGCAATTCTCATGAGTCCTATCTATCTAGGTATCTGTTTAATCTTTCATCAGAAGAACCTTTTTCATCATTTCGAAAGGGGGAAAAAAATAATTTGATTATTAATTTTAATCAAATCTGTCGTGTAGCTCGCTGCTAATTATGATGAAAATCAAATGAGAGAAAGGAACTTTGCAAATTGAGCTGACGTTGAACGAAAAATATTCTAATGATTCTGGAGAGAAAAAATCATCTTGAAAAATTTTTCAAAGTTTCAAGGTCTCTAAAAAATTTTCAATTTCAATTTAAGCATGTCTTCAAAATTCATTCATTAGAATCACACTTCTCATGCTTTTGGAAATGATGCCTTTTATGAGATTTATTCCTTGAAAAAATCTCAAAGCTCAAAAATTATGATTGAACAATTAGTGAACTTCAGAGTTTACTCAAAAAATTTCGTCGACATTCAGAGCTGGGAAATCTCAGTTCCAAACTAAAGCATACCTCGAACTAAGCCCTTTTGTAAAAAATTTTTCTTCAAGAAAAAAATTAATATTCCAAAATATTCATTTTCTCTTTCTATTTTTCCGAATAAATTTCACCAGACATTTATAAAAAGAATTATATTCTGTTAATTTCTTAACCCCATGCTTTGAACCAATTTTGACTCTCTGTAGACATCTTTGTTTTTCGTTTGGAGAGTCGTGTCTCACAGTGGAATAAGAAATGTTGAGTAAAAGAACTTCACAAATGGAAAATTTTCAATTTCAGAGAAAAGAAAACTTCGTTGAATTCAAAATCTATTTATAAGACGGCCTCTTCAACAACTTTTACCCATTTGAATTTTTCTTTACAGAAATTTCCAAGAAAAACTTTTTTATAAAAAATCAAAATTTAAACAAAAATATTTCAAAACAAATGGAATTTTTAAAAACGAGACACAACTTGCCTAGGATTGGCCAGAAATGACCTCGGAGGAGGGTCCCATAAATTGCTTGTGACTTTTGGACTCAGAGCAGCCCCGTCCCCGTCCCCTTCCTCTTAATAAACAGTAAATAAAATAATAAATTATTTATTATCCAGGTCAAGAACCTTGAGGCTTCTCGCAGTATGAGCTCTCCAAGACTATCATCAATCACTCTGAAAACCCTGTCAAGTTTCGCAGATGGCAAACTCCCTTCAAGGCTGTTTCTTGTGAATTCCTTTCTGTTTGCCTAGACGGTCATAAAATAAGATACAAAGGAGGGCTCTCCTATGACAGAACAGATGACGACGAAATTGAACTGGTACCGGGTGAGAGTACCACAACATTTTGACCTTGCGATGCTTTATGATATCAGCGCTCCTGGCACCTCCACTATCGTTGAGAAAGCCGTCGAAAAAGGTGATTTGAAGATTACTATTCCAGCCCAGTTAGGACCTACTACGATTCCAAAAGGAAGAAAAGGCTCTCTGTTTGTGGGATTCTTGAAGAAAACAGCTATTGGGAACTTCACAGTGTCAAATAAGGTTATTCTGAAGAAGTATGAATACCGTCAACCAGAGTTTATCTATCGATAAACCTTTGAAGATGAAGGCAGGATGATGCATGATATTTCCATTTATTTATGAGTGCAAAATCTCCAAGCTATATACCTAAACCTGAAAGAAGAACAATAGTTATAAGTAATTAAACCTTAGTTAATAAATGGAGATCAAATAATTATCCTGAGTTCTTTTTTCCAATATTAATTTTGAAGAGGTCCAAAATATGAAGAAATAAGGATAATTTTTCTCAAGAAAATACCAGATTCTGGTCATTAAAAAAATCTTCAAAATTCCTTTTGCTTTTCAATTCAAATTGAAACCAAATTTTATTTTGAGTCTTTGAATGAATCAAGTTTGAAAATTCAAAGCAGGAATCAGAGGGATTCCTTGAAAGCACTCTAAGATAAAAGGTCAAAATAAATTTCAATTTAAGGATTTTCCCTTGACGATTTCTTCATGGAAAAAAATTCTCGGAAACTTCCAAACAATTTTTTCTTTTGGTCAAATAAAAAAAAAATATTTTTCCTTAAAAAATTGGCAACTCTTTCAGGATTTCGTACTTGGCGATGGTTTTCTTTCAAATTTGAAAATGTGAGAAGCAGTATTTTCTTCCCCAAGAATTTTCAGTTTTTGGTAAAGAATTTTTTTCACCCCTATTTTTGCAAAGCTTTTGAAATCAATACTCGTTGAGAGAGTCGAATTTTTTGGAGTCAGAAAAAAACATTTAAGAAGTCCTCCTACAATCGACTGATTTTATGAACTTTTCATCAGCAAAGAAAGAGAAAATTTTTCACTTTTTTTTTTAATTTCTTGGAAGAGGAAATTGAAAATTTTTTTTAGGAAAATTTGGAAAACCTCTTTAGTTTTTTTGACAAGAGCCGAAGTGATTGCTGATCTCGGATTTCCCCTGGATGATTTTTTTATCATCTTTGTCTCTCATTTTGATTCTCTTATATTTTTTTTTGTGAAAAATAAATTTCTAGTTTCAATTAAAAAAAAAAATTTTTTTCTTCGGAAATTTTTGAGAAGGAAACACAACTGTGGAAAAATTTCATTTTCTCAACCTGTGGCTGATTTTTCGATCGGAGAAAAAAATTCCCTCAACAAAAATAACTTTTATTTTTTTCAAGAAGGATCTTTGGTGAAAAATTTTTCCCTCGAAATTTCTAAAAAAAAAAGGAGAAAAAATTTTAGAATTCTTTTTGCCATAAATTGTATTGTTTTCAGAACAGAAAGTCTGAAAATAATATTTTAAATTCAATGTGGCTTTTCTTTCTCCGGAATTTTAAATTTTCGAATCAAAACTTGAAGATAAAATGTTGGATGCCATGAAAAATAGAATTCTTACAACATATTTTGAGAAATTTGCGTCATTCTTCAAAAAATCTCTGGTGAAATTTATAAGTTAAAATCTGGACTCTCCTTCAAATCAAAGCTTTTAATCTCCAAAAATTTCAAAGAAAACATTTTTTATTGAGATAAAATTTCTGGACATGGTGCCTGGGAAATGTCTTATTTTGTGGTCGGCATTTTCCAGCCCTGAAAGAAAAAACAAAACAATTTTCAGCCTCCAATGGAGAAATTGAACCATTTCATTATGAATGAGTTTTTTCCCCCGAACTTTCAAAGAATTGATTCACAAAATTGAAGGCTTCTTTGTTGAGATGAAAAAAAAAACTCACAGGAATTTCACAAAATCGTCATTTCTTCATTTTATTTTCTGAGGTTATTTCTCGCATTATTGAGAGGCGACAAAGAACCAAAATTCTCAAGAGTGTAATACAAATTGCGATTTTCAAGAATCTTAATCAAAGTCAGAGAGGTTTCCAATCAGGTATTTTTAAACATCTTTCCAGCTGAGACTGTTTCTTCTCTCAAAGCCCCAAAAACTAACTCTTAGATATCCATCATTCTCCTGTATTTTCTGGAAAATTAAAAAGATGAAGTATGATTTAATATTACTATATCTCATTCGTTAAAAAACAACAAATTGCCTGTTTTGATTGATAGTGTCAAAACAAAGAAAATAATTTCACTTTTTAATTAATCTTTAAGAATGAACTCAACAGGCAACGCGTACCCTCCTCAAAACCAGAATTATTACGGCTACAATTATAATAACGATGGCCATAATGATTTGGAGGCCAACTTGCTTCAAGACAATGTTTACAACAGGGAAAACCAAGAAGATGTTGATGTATGATCTTTCACAAGATATTTTGTTAATGTCCGTAGGGAGGTGAAAATCCAGGAAATCTCCCTGCTGATTTTCGGAGCAATCTTACTTATTCCATCAAATGGAACGTGATTCTTCTTCTTGTCTCCTTGGGTAAAATTGCAGCCTCTACTGTTGTCCTTGCCACGTCCAGCTTTTGTTTCGGTCCTTACCAACTTTGGGTTATTTTGATGGGAGTGCATGACGTGGTCTACTCTTTGATGTTAATCACAACTATCCAACTTGTTCGTCGAGTCAATGGCGCCATGGCTGCCATGCCAGAAAACCCTCAACCTCCAAGCCAAGAGAATAATAATTTGCCAAATGAAAATGAACAAATGATCAGACTAAATCACGAAGGAGGCAACCCAGAGGTCTCTCAAAATAACCAGCAATTAAATCCACCTCAGAGAGAAAATAACCTCGACTCAAGATTAGCAAGTGAAAACATAGAAATGGTCAGACTCGCAAGAGATATAACACAAAAACAGAGAAGAATTGCAAAGCTCACTGCTTTCACTGATATGTATGTTGAATCTGAGAATAATTTTTAACACGGCTTTTAGGGTTTATGTAATTCTCTTCTTCATTGGGCAAATGATATTCTTCCTCTCCTCTGGCTTAACCTGCGAAACCGAGGAAATTAGAAGCCTCACTTTAGCATATCTCTTACTCGGCTATTTATGGTTGTTATCACCTATTCTTTTGTTCTGCTTGGCCTGTCTTTGCCTCCCTGTCCTTCTTTTTGTCTTGATTCTCTTTGGAGGTGGAAGAGGATCTCAAGTTCCTGCAAATACAGTAAAATCACCCTGATGAGAAACTCTAATTGTCCCAATTCTAGGCATTAATAAATAGTCTCGAAGTGAAAAGGTTTGCAAACGAATTACCAGGAAGCAACGAATGCTCAATTTGCATGGTAGACTATGCAGAAGGAGATAACATAATTCAGCTGAAATGCAGTCCTATGTACAAAACAAGAAATTGCACTTGTCTTATTGATTTATTTAGGCATCATTTCCATGAAGATTGTATAAAGAAATGGCTTCAAATCAATGGACTCTGTCCAATCTGTAGAACTAGACTACAAGATATGAAAGATGAACCACCTGTGCCCAATTCTCATCCAAAATAGAAGAAAACTCTGCTTCTTCCAAAGTTTTTTATTTATAATATCGTGTAAAACTCTGTCTGTTGTTGAATATTGAGAAGTGTTTTAATTTCTCCAGCAGGGAAAATTTTCATTCTCTTGAAAAAAAAATCTTACAAATTTAATTATTTTAAACTAAAAAAAAAATTTTAGAAGGCTGATCAAATCTGAGTTTTCAGATGAAATTTATTCATTATTCAAAAAGAGATAATTCTTTTTTTTTTTTGTTAGGGGTTCTTTTCCAAGCTTCGAACAGAAATACCTCTCTCTCTCTCGCTCAAATATTATAATATTTAATTCATATCTTTTGTTTCATTTTTTACAAAAATAACATTTAGTTTTTAATAAAAATATCTTCGAGTCATTTATGAACTTTGGACAACTTAAGGAGAATCCTTATCAAAATACGATTCCAGTTTGATTTCCTTTTTGTTTTCTTTCCGACGTTTACCCTTTTATTTAGGCTCCAATATTGAAGTTTTTTCCAGATGGGGAATGCAAAATTGATGACGAAGAAAAATTTCTTGAACTATTCCAAGCATATTACCCTCAGGCAATTCTGGAAGATGAGAGCTTTCATGATTTTGATTATTGGGAATATTTGATCTTTAGGATCTTCGAAAGGATCGATTTGGGAATTAGTCGGCTCAAAGAACTTAAGCAGAATGGATTCACTGATACTCAAACTCTCCAAGTCAACGAAAGAAACATCAATATCCTTTTAGAAGTGTTGGCAGTGATTTTTACAGAGATTGGTGATGGTATCCACCGTGTCTTTTTTCCTTTCTTTGAACAGCTGCTTGAACTTACCTCCAATTTTGACATTATTCAGAACCTGATCGATATCTCTGTTCTGTTTATGGCAGATGCTCCATACCACCGATTACTGAACGCCACTCACCTGAGCAAATTATTCCATTTCTTGACTCCATTTGCAAAGATGTTTAATTATTTTGACTATGACTATAAAAATATCCATGATTTGTTTCTTGCCCAAATCAGAGAAGGAAAGTTCCATGGCCTTCCTTTGATTCAATTAAAAGAAGGCTTTGGAACCTCTCTCAATTATGGAGAAGCAGCCTACCAGATACTCCAAGAAGATCCATCACTGCTTGAATGGAAAAGTCCAACAGAATTTGTTCACCATTTATGCAAAAAAATCGATGCTCAAAAAGAGAATGAATTAATCCTTCGTGGAGAGGCATCTCTAATCTACTCGTTTGTTTGCTTCCAAACTGCTCAAGCAGCTCATCAATTTCTATCAGAACTTTTGTTCATTCACAGTTTTCTTGGTCATATGATGAAGAATCAAGGATATAGGGAGTTAAGAGATAAAGCATACCAGAGTGCTGAGAAACAAATTATACAAGATCAATTTAGATATAGTTTCAATCTTAATATTATTGATTTGATCGCTGACAAAGTTGAAGCTTTGGACTTTGATCAAACAGAGTCAATTCAAATTGTCAACAATTACATGGAGGGACTTCAGGAGTACTTGGATATGCTTTCGAAATCCATGCCCAGAGATCGGAGAGTGCTCATTGAAAAGCTCTTTCAATCCAACCCCGAGAATCAAACGACACCTCTGGCTTTTAAGGCTTTCAAGAAGGTTTATGAAAAGCATAGGACACTCTACACAACTTTTGAAGATGAAAGCATAAATAGATTTCGAGTTCTGAGTAATAATGCCAAGGACTGGCTGAATGACTTGACCTTCAACTCGATTTTCCTCATATCTGATCAGATGGAGAATATGTTTGAAGCTTGCGAGGGTGAGAGTGAGTTTTACCAGATTTCTCCAGAATATTATTCTGAGCTGAAAAACTTTCTGCAAGAATTGTTGAAGCTTGTGACAAGTTTCTCTTTTACCTCAAATTATACTTCTTTGATTGTTTTCAATGCAAGTTTGACAGCTCTGTACCATGCAAGAGAGAATATAATATCGAAGGAGCTCGGCATTACAATGCACATTGTCCGCAAACTTGAAGAAATGACGCTTCTTGCTGCAACAAAAGAGTTTGATGAAATGTTTCTCAACAGTAAAGGTGCCGAACCCATTCTCCAAACTCCCAGGCTCTTTATTCCAGCATTCAAAAATCTGCTCGATAAACTACAAGATACAACTGAAGTTTTCATCGAAGAAGTTGATTATCTCACCGACGTGTCAACCTTTAAAACTATTGATCTGATTTCAAAAAACTACATTGAAGCATCCCCGGTCGGCGAGAGTCAGTACACAAAAGAGTTTCGAGAGAGAATAATCGCCCTTCAGATAACTTCGAGCCTCAAGGTCCAAACCAGAGACATTTCTGAGCGAGTTGAACTACAAATCGGCAAGATTAATTTTTATACACTTGATCGCTTAAAGCAGGTTTGGACAATTATAAAAGCGAGCAACTTTAGCAAAAAGGCTATCCTTAAAGCATTCTTTGCTTCCTATGATGTTATCCAAAGCCTGGAACCCCTCCCAGGGGAGGAGCAAAACAATCCACAACTTCAAGATTTATTTGATTTTGAAAACATCACGTTCATTTTCAAAAAGGGTTTCTTCGATCTAGATTTCGCCTTTTTGAGTGAAGATGAGACACAAACTCTTGAAATCAATTTGACAGAAATTCTCGATAACCAGCAAATAAGAAACTTTTCAGAATATGCGAATCTCTTGATTCAGCTTTCAACAGAATTGAAGGAATGTTTCCAAAATATTTACCTTCTCAATAAGCAACTTCGAGAGCACTACAAAAATAACTCGATTGAATTTGAAAAGAGATTCTTAGAGGCCAAGTATAGAATGCAAGATTTCTTTTCGTTCCTTCGAATCCTTTTAGAGTATATGCAAAATGATCCAGAAAACTTTGTCTCCTGGAGGCAAGCTCTCGCCGACAACTTTGTGGAGCTGATAACGTGTCCAATTTTTTATACAGGTAATCACGAGACTTTAGCCGAGTTGGCAGAAGCCATTTCAAATTGCTTCAATTCTGAGGATAATTTAATCTTTCAGATTTTACCAGACTCTGCCGAAAAAATTAAAGGGGAAATTGCTTTTGTCGAAAATGTCATCAGAGATGACCCAAACAACATGAGCATTGTTCATTTGATTTCAAACTACAGATTCCTCAGATCCCATGCCCATGATACATGTGAGACTTTCAAGAGTCTGAGAAAAACCTTTTTGCTCTATTCTGAAGTTTTTCCTTCCAACTATTTCAAAATTCTCAATTTTGAAGATCCAATCAATGGCAATCGAGATAAAAACTTTGAATCAATTGAAAAGTTCATGAAAGCGATCCGAGAAAACTTTTCCCAGAGTCTGACATCTATCGTCAACATAACCAATATGAAAATCATAGCGGGACTCAAGGGTACTATTGACTCAGTTAACCTTGAGATGAGAGACCCTCAATTTTTTGATGACTCTGTTTATTCCTCGTGGATTGAGGCGTCAGCCACAATCGCCTATTTCCAGGAAAAAATTGAAATTTTGCTCGACATGCTGCAAACACATGACCCTCAAAAAACAAAGGCACAGCAATTCTTGCACAAATTATCCGTCTTTCAAACGTTGCAAATGACAATATTTACCTTGAGGCCCCCACCTCTGCATCAAGTCCTCGAAAAAGAACAACTCATCGAAAGAACGATCGAAGAAGCTTTCAACTTGCTCACAAACTATTTAGATCTGATTCGAGAGAATAATTCTCATGAATGCATCAGCTCTCAACAGGCCAAATTTAGTCAAACTGAAGAGGACTGGATCCCAAATCAAGCAGGTGTTGAGCAATTATATCACAAAGTTTTTATGTCGATAAGGCAACACTTCAACACTCTCGGTAATTACTGTGGGGCGAGACGACCCCTGAGGTCGAGCACTGAAGAGCAGGAGCTCATATACCTTCAAAGAGTTTGGAAGCCTCTCTCAGCCAATTCTGAAAAATTGGGTCCGAAATTACTCTCTTTTGTTGCTTTTGAGAATCTAGGTTCTCTAGCCGTTTCTGAAAAAGTGAATTTCATCTATCATTCCTACCTCTATATCGCCAACAGACTTCATGATATCAAATTAAAATGTGAACCTGAGGAAAACCAGTTTAGAGGACCACGCAGAAAGCAAAGAGCTAGAACAAATAGAAGACACCATAATCGTAACGCTCCCGCTCCAAGAGGTATTCCTCTCTTTTTATCCAACGACGCAGTGATTGAGCCAGAACAGCCAGAAATTCAAAAAGAGCCAGAACAGCCAGCAACAACCAAAGAAGACGAAGCGACCAATGTGACTCTCCTGGCTGAAGAAAGACAGGTCTTACAGAAAATATTGCCAAATATACTATTTTTCTACTCGAGAGAAAACTTGCCAAATCCAATCCTCAAGAAAAATTATAATGATGTGATCAAGGAATGTTTTCAAAGTCTAGAGACTGTGATTGCCTCTTGGGATGATGACAAGATATTAGAAAATCCCACCACAATACTTGATGTCCAGGTTTATAAACATAAAGCCATTAACCATTTCAGAAACTTGGCTTCAGTATTATTTTTTGTGACTGATTTCCGAGAAGAGCAAGCTTTTGTTAACCAATCTGAGTTTGAATATTATTTGAACTTTTCAAACTTACTCGCCAATCAATTGAAAAATATTGTCAGCAAATTCCAATTGCAGGATGTCTTGGACGAATCAGCGACTTTTATTGAAAGGGATTTCCTTCCAAAATACATCCTTATCCTGGAGTCCCTCACAAAAATTCATCAACACAAAATCCTCTATTATCTCAAGACTCAAAAAGCGCTTGATGATGTCTACCAAGACTTTGAGGCTTTATGGTCTCTCCTCGGCAAGTACGCTGAGATCATTGCACATTTTCCTGCTGCAAAAGACGACCGCTATCCCCAGAATTTCTCTGAAAATCTATTATTTGTGGTCTACTTCAACCTTAAAAATCCAGTCACCTATGAAAGATTTGTTCAAGATCAAAAAGTCTTTAATTTTCTAGCAGATATTTCCAAAAAGTTTTACATGCTCACACAGCTCTATGCTCTCCAGGCTTACAACCCAGAGGCCATCCTCTCAATCAAATTGAAGTCTCTAGTCTTGCTTGACAACACTGGAGAGTCGCTCGTTTACAATAAAAATATCAAGACTCTCGAAAAATACTGGCCAGATCAGCTTCAAAAAGTTTGGAATGAAAATTTTGAGATTGAAGAATCTTCAGATAAACCCATTCACACCAATAATCGACTCCATTCAAATAAAATCATTCGTTGTAAAGATCCCGCTCGGGCTTCAACAACCCTAGGCTTTTTAAGAAATGGAATAGACCAAAATACCTTCAGAATGATTGAAAATCTTATGCAGGGAATTGTTTCCTATATCAAAAATCTCTTGACTCAGAAAATCTCAAACAAGCCTTCAGAAGAAAAACCTGCCACCTCCGATCACCATACTTCCTTATTTAATCGAATTGGTTCTCTTGCATTGTTGATGAAGAATTACCCAGAGTTGTCAGTCTTTGCGACTTCATGGAAGATCAATGTATCGCTTGAGATTCCACCAGAATACACAGAAGTGCTGCCAGCTTGGTCTCCAGATGACACTTTCCTTGTCTTCTTCATCAAACATGCTTGCTATTTGTTCAATATCTCAGCATTCTATCTTTTGGAATTCTTTGTCAATAAGAATGAAACTCCAATTTTAATTGATCACAATGGGCAAACTGTCCTGCTTTCAGTTTATAACGAGAGTCTCATTTTCGACCAAGTTATCAAGGTACTCGAAAACTTATCCCAGGACCCAGATAAGTTCCTACAAACATTCTTCAGCCTCATCTACTGGGATGCCTTGACTAACATTTCCATAAGATTGCTGAGTCTCTCCTGCCATCCCAGCCAAAACAAAAAGAAACTTCAAATTGTTCATCGACTTGAACACATGTGCTTGCGTATTTTCAAAGTCTATAATAATTCTCAGGAAATCAACTCAAAACAAAAAGAAAAAATCAGGTTGATTTGCATTTTCCTCAGTCAACTCAAACACACCGAAATCGCCTTAAGATCAAAGCTTCTCTTTGGAAATTCTCCTATTCCTGATGATTTAAATCCCGCCCAAAATCTCCTTTGGGCATGCTCAACTCTCAAAGAAAACTTTTATGACCAACATTCCACAATGTTTACCCCAGAAAACACAGAAGACGCGATGAATATTGAACCTTCTCAAAATGACTCCGAAATCATCAAAGTTTCGAATTTGGACAATTTGATTATTGATTCTGAGGTGTTCTTAGGTAAATTTGAGAATTTAGAACCCTCTTTCTAACGCTTTTCTAGCAAAAATTGTGCATACTGTTGAGGATTGCAATTCAAATGAGCCAAATCTATCAGGCCACAAAAGATTTTACGACTATCACTATGAAGGGCTCCAATATGTTTCACAAAATATAATTTCTCTTCTTGAAATCAAAGATTTGGCAAATATATCACAGGAGGGACCAAAGTTCTTTGTCCAAACCTTTGTAAACTATTGGAGTATGTTTAGTGCTCAGAACTGTTCCAGATTCACGTATTTTAATTTGAGGGTTAATTTTGACTTAAATAAAAAGCGAATTCCAATTTGAAGAGAGACACTTCCCCATTATTCCAAGACTTTCAAGTTTCACGCCTCCTGAGGCGATTAATGACAGTAGCCTCCCACGCCCCAAAAAAATCCCAAAGTAAGTCTCTCAACCTTCTTTCTTTGAAGAAATTTTCAAGATTCCAAAAAACCATGAAAAAAGCCCTTGAAGGTCCAACTCCCAAAGTTGAACCCAAAAATGATCAAATGGAAAATGAATCTAGTGATCCTGCCAATAACAATTTAATGTTTGAAAACTTGCAGCCAGCAAGTGTCGAAGAACCAAATTGCGCCGACACCTTGGATCAGGAAACCCTGCGAAATCTGAGTGAAGGTATCTCTAAGAATAAGGCAAAAATCAAGCAAGCTATTGTCCAGCAACACGAAAAGTTTATTTTGGCAAAGTTTGAAGCTCTTCTTCAGAAACAACTTCACATTCGTGATATTCTTAATATACAAACAGATGTGGACAACTTGAAATTCTTCCATGAACAAACTCCAGCCGACCAACAACTTATCTTGGTGCTTGCTGACCAAAGTTTTATCAATAGTCTCGGTCCTGAAATCCAAAAACAATCTGTCCCACTTAGAAAATCTATGACTGAACAAATGAATTCAAGGTTACAGCAAGAACTCGAGGAAAGACAGGCTTGGAGTGATGATGAACCTGCTGCTGCTGAAGAAGAAGAGGAAAAAAATAACAGTCGAGATGACTTTGATAAAGAAATTGAGGAAAATGGGGGAGCTGAGGGTAGAGATGAAAATAAAAATGAAGAAAATGATGAACTCTCAAAACCGATTGAAGAGAATAATTCTGAAATTAAATCACCACATAAAAGTGACCATGATCTTGAAAATGAAGATGATTTGAAAGAAGATGAAGAAGAAGAAGATGCTCTTGGGGAAGAGGAAAAAATGGAGATTGAAGAAGAGGAAGAGGAAAAAGAGAATATTGATGAAAGAGAAGAGGAGGAGAAGGAAGAAAGAAAGGAGATGAAGATGAATGAAGAAGAACCAATTTGTGGAGGGCTTCCAGAAAACAATGAAGCTGAATCTTCAACTTTTTCGTATCCTGATCTCGAAGACACTGTGGGGAGAACTCGACTATTTGAAAATAGGAATGATAGAAACAAGAGATATGATCAACTTGAGCAGCATTTCTCATTTGATTTTGAGAGTGAGGAGGCCGAGAGCAAGAAAAAGTATGAAGTGTTTATGGCCCAACATCAGAATGCAAAGAAAAGCTTGGAAAAAGCAAAAATACCCTTTGCTCTCAAAAATATTGATGCCAAAGACTTTATCAATCAGCCATCTTTCAAAGAATGGGTTGAAAACGTTTGCAATCTCCTCAAAAAGGCTGATGATCGCTCAGTTGATTCATCTGTGGAGTTGTTTTATCAAAATTTCACTTCTATAATATTTGGATACCTGGATGTCAGCTTGCTAGACCCTCTGAAAGAGACTCTCTTGATTTCCCTATTCACCCTCTATATTTGTGGATTTAAAGTCCAATACTTGGGTGAAAAACAAGATGATTTAGAAACAAGAATCCTGAGCTTTTTATTCCAATATGCACTCAGATCTCCATCAGTTTTCTATCAAAATTTTGTTGTCGATGATTTCAAAGAGTACCTGGAAGACAGCCCTGAAACTCTGGAAACTAAAAGATCTTCTGCTTTTAGTTTATTGATCAAAGCGAATGTGAAGGAGTTTAGAGAAAGCTCAGCAAAGAAAATGTGGAGTCATGATCTCCTCATTGGACTTTTGTTTATTCTGACTTTTGCAAGATTCCTGCATTCTAAAGAGGGCTCTCCAAGTTATATTCAAAAGCTTCGCGAGAACGAAACAAGTAGCGAACTTCAGGAATTATTCAATATTCAACTTCAGAAAGGGGAAGACAATCATAACAGCATCGAAAGCCTCTGCCTTTTATTCAAAAATATATCTTCAGTCCCTCTATATCAGAAGCATATATTGGATTTTTGTGATCATATGCTCAAGGACCAATCATCAAGAGAAAAGGAAGGCCTGCGTAGTTTTATTGAGAAAGCCAAATCATTAATACAGAGTTCCTCAACTGATACTGGTGTTTTTGACCAAGTTGCAGGATTGAAAAGTGACCTCTCAGGCCTCTCTTTTACAGCTCCAACTCTCTTAAATTTACTCACTACAGTTGTCAACCAAATTCAGGCCTCCACGCTTCATCAATTCCTTAGTGAATCCGGCTCTCTGCAAGAAAGTCTGGAAGAAATCTCTGTGATCTATCTCGACACTCTGGATCTGGTTTCCCAGCTTCAACAGAAAAAATTCCTCCTCAAAATTGGAGGAGGTTTCGAGGATCAGCTTAAAAAAATGCTTAATGTTCCTCTCCAATACTACATGTATGTTTCTAGATTAAAAGAGTTGACAGCAAGCAATCAACCACAAAGCTCAAATATCAAAAGAGGAAAAACAATCCAATTCTCTCGTTTAGGCTCTGAGTATGACGTTGGAAAAACTTTACACAGATCTTACTCCACTCTCCAAAATGAAGGAGTCAATCTTCAAGAATTATTACCATCATGGGTAAATAAACACAGAACCTTCGTCAACGACCTTATGAAAGGCTTGAAGCTTGAGGACAAAGCTAGTTTAGAAATTGTTGAAAAATTCCCTTGGATCCTCGGATTTGATATCAAACAAAACCTATTCAAGTAAGTTTTCAGAGGGAAAAGTTGTTAACCCTATTCTTACATAGAGATTCTCTTGAGCAAGAAGATGATAATGATGAATATGAATACGATGATGAAAAAAGTAATTGCTTGTTGAAACTCCCTCCCTTAAAATGCTGTTTATAGTTATTTTTGTGAGAAGAGACAACATCTTAGAAGACACGATCAAACAGTTTGAATATATTGCCCACAAAGATATTATCAAGAACTCCAAAGTTGAATTCGTCAAAGAACCTGGTGTCGATGCAGGTGGTTTGAAAAAAGAGTGGTTAACTCTTTTGGCAAAAGAGTTATTTGATACAAGAAATGGACTTTTCCAACTCTCTCCAAACACTCGAACTATTCATCCCCATCCTTTGTCAATAATTCAACCAGATGCTCTCACTTACTTTAATCTGGCTGGATTTATTGTTGGATTGGCTATAAAGGAAGGAATCCCAATCAACGTGAGCTTCTCAAAATCCTTCTTAAAGTTAATTATGGGTAACAAACAAAGATTCTCTTCGAGGCTAATTCTAAATTTCTTTAGATATTCAACCAAATATGAATGATTTGGAGGATATTGATCCTGAGCTCGTATCCTCATGGAGATGGATGTTGAAGAATGACGTTTCAGATTTGGAGCAGCCATTTATGTATGAGCTTGACGTTTTTGGAACAAAAATTGTTCAAGAACTTTGTGAAAATGGCTCTGAAACCATTGTTGATGACTTGAATAAAGGCTCATACATCTCTGAAATGTGCTATGCGAAATCTTACAATGAAGTGAAGCAGCAAGTCATGAGTTTCAAGAACGGATTTTTCGAAGTCATCAAAAAGGACTTGCTCAGAATTTTCTCTTCAGGAGAACTTGAAGTCTTGATTTCTGGTCTTTCCGAGATAGACGTCCAGGACATGATCAAACACTTGCAGTTTAAAGATGTTAAAAACAAAAAATTGGTTCAATGGTTCAAGGAGATTCTCGAAGTCCTGGATCAAAGTCTGCTGGCAAACCTCCTCTTTTTCGTGACGGGTAATCTTCAAATCGAATTCTATCAAGAAGCCTTAATAATTTTTAGGAACCACTAAAGTACCCCATGAAGGATTTAAAGGCTCGCCAATCAGTCTTATTGAAAGTTCCTTTGGAATGGCATCTTTGCCTGTTTCACATACTTGGTAAGAATAATAAACGAAATTCCAGTATTTATTTTTTTTTAGTTTCCGTCAGCTTGAAGTCCCTGCTTATGAATCTAAAGAACAATTTTACGAAAAACTTATTTTAGCTATTAGTGAAGGTAGAGAAGGATTTTATATTGCATAATTTCATTTGAAAAAATTATCTATCTGAAAACACTTTGCTATTTCTTTTCTTAATTAACTCGTCATTATTTCCAGTTGTGATGAAAAAAGATCATTCTCCTCAGTTCAAATATTTTCTTCGGACGCTTATATTTATTTAAATTTCATGTTTTGTGAAATTTCCTTCTCTTTCAGAGAATGAGAGACGAAAATGAAGAAAGAAAATCTTTATTTTTATTTTTGTAGAACTGGAAAAAAAAAACTCATCCAAATTTTGAAAATGAAAAATTCCTTGAATGAATTTGAAAATGAATTTCATCTTGAATTTGATAAATAAATGAAAGTGTTCCGAAAGATAAATAAAATTTTTGATTTTAATTAAATTGAATTTAAGAATTCAAAAAAGAAATCATTTTTTTTTAAAAACTTAATTGAATTCTTTTTTTGAAGAAAAAAATGGAAGAAAAATTTTATAAATTTTTGGAATGATTACCAACAATAACAACTCAACCCAACTGACGACAAAAAACACTATTGAATTGTTTCTTTTACTTTCATCACACCAAACGAGAGATTTTCTTGAACTTATTAATTATAGATATGATTATAAATTTCAAACTTTTATCAAAATTGAACCGAACTAAATTTTTGAAAAACACCAATAAAAATGTGTCAAAACGACCTAATTCCTTCTTCTTTTCAGAGCATTTCTTGTCCTGAACTTTCTTCAGAGTTTCTAAAATCCTACAACAGTCCACTCTAAAAGACATGAATCATTTAATCTCTGGACCTCTGAAGAAACTCAGTATCCCTCAACTACATTTCATCTTGAAAGTGTCAATTTGCACTGACTGACTGACTAAACTTTTGAATCAAGTCTCATCACATCACTGACTGACATCAATAAAAAAAAATCTTTCACGAATGATGCAAAAATCTTCTTCAATTTTCGCCATTCTCATCATCTCTTTTCATCAACTTCTTATAGCAGAATTGATATCATCGAGTTCCATCCAAAAATGCTATAACTCGACCAAAAATGCAACCAATACTACCCTCCAAAATTGTTCTGAAAAATTAGTTGTCCTTTTATCAATCGATAACAATCAAGTACTGAAAAAGAATCTCTCTTATTTACATCTCCTCAGGAAGTCGCAACAGAAACTCTTACTGCTCAAATCTATCAAGTTGTTGCTTCACAGAATGGCTCTGGAATACAATTTGAGCAGCCTGTTGATATTCAAGTCACAAAATCCCCTGTTTATGCAATTTATGCTTTGACTTATCAGCAGGATTTCAATAGCCAACCAAAAGAGGAAGTGATAAGCAGTACAATTTTGGATTGTCACGATGGTTTTACGAGCAATGATCCTACATGTTCTTTCCAATATGACAACCAAGGGAATAAAATTCAAGATAGTCAAGGATTTTGCTGTGATTGTAGCTTCACACAAATTCTCGGAATTGGGGATACAAATATCAACCGAGGAAATATTTGTCTCACTCTTAATCTTGGAACTGGGTAGGGAGTTCTAAAGTATACTCGATTAATTCATTGATTAGATCTGCAACAGCACATTGTCTAAGATATGATGAACTTTGGTATTCTGCCTTTCAAATCTCAAACTATATCATCACTTATGATATCAACATCACAATACAGTATTCAAACAAAATAAGTGATTTTGATACCCTGCAGATTAGCAGTGAATCTGCTGTAGATTTGAATAAAAACAAGACAGTCATTGCCCGAATTATTGGAGTAATATTTGCTTTGATTTTTATATTCAAAGTCAAAAGGATTTTCAAGCGACTCAATCAATTCCTACATTTGATAACTCTTATTTATTACAACCAACTACCCCTCAAACAAATACTAGAGTTCAAGAAGTACATCAAAATCTCATTGATTAACTTGTTGTCAATTTCAAGGGAACATCTGCTTGGATGTTTATCGAAAAAGAAGCATTTACTCTATCAAGCTTGGAGTGTGACAAAATTGGAGTTGGATATATCGCGTTTGCCAATCAAAATAGTTTTTTGATTTTTCATCCAAATTTTTAAGCACTCAAATTAGATAAATGTCAGAATCCAATTGGGTCATGTTTAAAGAATCAAATTGAAGATTATTATCAGAGCGACTTGCAAAAAATTGAGGAAGGCAAAACTCCAGATTATTTAATTCTATCATTTGTAAAGATGAATGTTCTGATCTTTTAAAATAATTTCTCTCCCAAAGGGCAATTTTCAAGAAACTACGTATTTGGACCAGACTGCTCTTCAGCTTCAAGTTGAGTCAAATATTGCAACTCTGGTTCTCCTCGAAATTGATGCAAAAAAACTTCAAATTACAGTCAACTTGTATAAAAAATAGTTTCTTTGAAAACTCATTTACTTAATTATTCAGAGGACAGGGCACGATAGATTTTGCATATGTGAAAAACTTTACTTCATTCAAACACGAGGGGCAGTTAATTATGCAAATTACAAACACAGGTGGATTAGCAGCAGAATTTATTTGCGACTTTTCATGTGATTCTCAAGTTTTACCAATCCCGACGCAAAAATTATATTTGGCCCAAAATAACTCAACGACAACTCTGCAAATCCCTGTTGAGACAGAAAAAACTGAAAATGCTAGCTACCATTGTCAACTCACATTGAAAAATAACATTGGTGATATTCTCGACACATATAACCTCAATTTTTCAACTTCAGCTTTTCAAGTTGATTGAATGGTAAATATCAAATAATAGTTATTATTATAGCATGAATCTGAACAAAGCAGTGATTTAACATCAAATTCGACAAGCTTAGCCACAACACAAGCATCAAATAGAGGTAGTTGTGAAAATGAATGTGGGGGAATACTTGCATTTTGGTGTAATTTCCAACATGTAATTTTGCAAAAATTATTTTAATAATTTAAATTAGAAATGTTGGGAATCTTTTGCTTTAAATATCGCTAAATTCTGCACTATCCTGGTAAAAACTATTAAACTCTCAACAAAAATAACCTTTCTTCTGAGACTCTTCCTTGTTTGATTTATACGGTATGCAAGCATGGAAAAGTTATTTATAAATTCTTTTCAAAATGCTGCTTCCAGAAGAAAAAATCTAGAAAAGAAAATATTATTGTAATTGAGCCACAACAAAATCGAAATCCATTTAATGAGTTTCAAACACCTCCAAGAAAAACATTCAAGAAATCGAAAAAATCGCCGTCAGAAGAAGAGAAAGTTGACCTCACCTGCAATCAGGGAAGCTCAAACAAAAAGTTGGGCTTGAGCGAGTCTGAACAGCCGCACTTTGTGAAACCATTTGAATTTTCATTGGATTTAGAATTATCAAGCATTGGGATCAATTTACCTTCTTTATCCCATGAGAAGAAATCGCAGCGTTATTTCTTTAATGTTTCACCTGAAGATGAATCAATTTCTGCTGATCCAAAGAAGGGTTTTAGTTTCCCTGTTCGAGTCGCATTTCTCACAGAGGATCATCATATCAAGATTTATTTTCCTCGAGAAATTCCCAAAGTAAAATTTCTTTTCAATAACCTCATTAAATTTTCTTTCAGATCCAACGGTTGTTTGACGAGACATCAGAATTTGCTATAAAACATTCAAATAATGCTGAAAACATTCGAATCTCCAAAACGAGAAGTCTTACACTCAGTCCTTTGTATGATCTGCTCAAAAATTAATTTTTAAGAAACGACTTGGAATAATTATATACATAATATTATCTCATTGTTTTTGAATTTAAATTCCATTCCTCTGAACATTTGTTCTGCTGAATTAAAATACCAACCAACCAGTTTCTCAAAAAGAGGCAACAAATGTACCAATTTGTCTTCGCACCTTTTTCTTTTCAAAGAAATCTCATATTCCCAGGGAAAATTAAAGAAAGACTCAAGGAAAAAAGAAAGTTAGAGAGCGCAACGGAAAATTTTTTGCTAAATTTGAGATTAAATTTTAATTATAGAATATTCCAAATGATTTTATTCATCCAAAAATATCCTTCATTAGAAACAGAACTCCTGTACAAATATACATCAAGAAAAACTCTCAAATCCGTGAGATATCTCGCACACCTTCTTTTTCAAGCCCTCAATTCTTCTGTGAAAAAAGTTTTCTCCAGAATTTTGAGAACTTGGAGTTTCGCGGTTTCCTTCTCTCTCTCGATCATTTTTTTTGTTCTCATATCTCGCATCGATATCCCTGAGTCGTCTTCAAGACAAGAAAAATTAATGAAAAATCACGCTGAATTCATTATTTTTCAGAATTTAGACCTAGTTTTTAGTTTTCCATGTGATGAGAGGAACCAGCCTCTATATATATGAAATTCTTGAATCGAAAAACTTTTCGCTTTGAATTAATATATATATTGATTATTTAATTCTTTTTTAATAAACTCTTGATCTTGTAGAACAATTTAATGTTAAATCAACAGCTAAACTCAGTACACCCACTTAAAGGTCAAATCGACTAATCTCTTAGGGAGGTGAATACCAAAAAGAATATCATAAACTCAGAACAAAAAGAGTCAATGAAATTCTCAAGAGTCAAAACATGTCAAATGATGATTTTGTCTTTCTTGACAACTTTATCAAAACCTATTTCCCTGAAGCTTCCAAAACCCTCAAAAACGTCCTTACCCAAGAAGCTTTAAAAAAGGTTTGTCTGCCAAACTTCTTCTCTAGAGTTAAAATCATAGGTTTATCAAGGAACAGAATATAAAGAACTCGATGCTGGCGAAACAATTTTCACTGGAAAGGATGGCACAAAGTCCTATGTCCTCGTCGTTTCAGGTAATATTTCAGCATCCGCGCCAACTGACCTCTATCCAAAGGAAAAATCGATGTCTCTGAAGAAAATGGAACAGAAGATTCCAATTCCGCACTGAAATCCTATGCAAAGGGCGAAGTCATCAATCCAAACGATATTCAGTCCCTATCACAGCCCGCAAAGTAATTCAGGTCGTTCTCCTTTGTATCTAAAGTTATAGGAACCTAAAAGCAGTGTGTGCAGAAAAGACTGAGATACTGGTTTACGGCAAAGAGCATTATGATTCGGTTGTCAAAGTAATTTTGTATCCCTTTTGTCTTGATTGAACTTTTTAGGAATTTGCCTCTGCAGCAACAAACACAAAACTCAAGGGAGTCGCCAAGAATTTCCTGAAAATCAAGAAAATGGACAGAAGCTCCAAAGAAGAATTCTTGACTTATTTTAAGCAAGAAAAATTCACCAAAGGGACAGTTATGGTCAACCTGAAAAGCAAGATCGAAGAAATCTACCTTATTCAATCAGGAAAGGTCGTCCTCTGCGCTCCAAACGAAGGCGTTTCTGCTTACCCCCAATCCAAAATCATCATCGGAGTTCTCGGTCCAGAGAGTCTTTTCAACGAGTGGGCCCTCCTCTTTGAAAAAGCAGCACCCTATTATGCCGTCTGCGTTGAAGATACAGAACTCCTTTCCTTGAACAAGGCCAATCTCGGTTTTGTCGCTGATGCTGAAACCTTGAATGACTTGAGGGCAAATTGTCAATGCAAACAGAGATTGCAATCTTCCTTCTTGGAAAAGTACCAAAAAAGCTCCAAGGAGGATATTGAAAAGAGCCAGACCAAGATTTGCGAGAAAGCAGGCATAAAAATTAAGGATATTACCGATATCTTTGAGAAATACGATCCCAAGAGCAAAAACTCCCTTCAATTCGTCAAGAATCTCGAAAAATTCAACAAGAGTGTCGGTGTCGGAGTCAACAAGCCAACAGAAATGAACAAGCTCGCCGATGGTCCTCTCAAAAAATTCTCAGAGTTCGCCACTCCTCGTTTGGTCAGCAAAGACCCCAACTTCAAGAACTTGGATCCTCAGAGACAGCTTGCTTTAATGGCCCTCAGAAACGAAGGTGCGAATAGACGTGCAGGAAACGTTGCTGCCCCTAAAAACCTCAAAGATATGAACAAAGATGATATCATGAAGATGCAGAATAGGCTTTTAAATGAAGAAAAACTGGAATGTGACAAACTCGCGCAAAAGAAAACCATCAGTGCTGGACTGAATCTCAACAAAGCTACTGAGGAGGAAAAGGAAACTGATGTCGATTCAAAGAAAGGTCTCTTTAACAAAATGAAGATGGATAATAAACAATTGTTGGCCAACTTCTCCTTTGGTGTTGGCGCTCCTAAAGAGGAGCCTGCAAATAAAAAAGAAGAGGCCCCCACTGTCAATCCAATCATCGCACAACAGCCAAAAGAAGAAGCAAAACAGGCGGAGCCTTTCATCCAAAAACCCACTGCTGAAAATGCCCAGAAAAACTTGGCTAACTTGCTCAATCCTAACCCAACAAAGATAATCACCCAGAATAGCCTAATAAATAAAAAGAGAACCAATCTCTTGAAGAATCCCAACCTCCTCTAAATTTTTTATTTAGATTTAGATTTATTTTGATAAAATATTTATCTTTTATCCTATCTCTATCTCATGATATGTGGTCAAATAAATACTACATGTAATTAAAAAAATCCACTCAAAAACAATCTCTTGAAAGAAAATCTTTTCCCAAGTGAATTATTTCGTTTTGATTTGAAATCTTATTTTTCGACAAAAATTAAAAAAAACTCTCACAAAAATTAATATTAATAATTTTTATTCTTTGAATTTTTCATAACTGAACAATGGAAGCTCCTCAATTAACTGAAGAAGAATTAAACCAAATCTACAACTGGGTTGATGAAATTCCTCTCAGCAGACCAAAGAAGAACATTGCCAGAGATTTCGCTGATGGAGTTTTGGTTGCCGAAATTGTGAACCATTATGTCCCAAGACTCGTCGAATTGCATAATTACAGCGCTGCTCACTCAGTTTCTGCAAAAACATACAACTGGAACACTTTGAACCGTATTTCCCACAAATCCTTTCAAATTCTAATTTGAGTAGAAAAGGTCTTTAAAAAGATGGGCTTCCAATTAAATCAAGCTGATGTCGAAGCTGTTATCAACTGTGTTCCAGACGCAATTGAAAGAGTCTTGAAAGTTGTCCAAGTCAAAATCGAAAGATTCTTGGAGAAGCCAAATAAAAGCTCCCCTGGACAAACAAAGGCGTCCCCTGGATATAATAATAACCAGATGATGATGGATAATAGAAACTATCAAAATAATCCCAACATGAATTATGAGTAATAACTCTCACCTTTTCAAAAGCTCATAAATATTCACTAGATATCAAGAAAACCCTCAAGTTTTGGCTGCGAAAGACCAAACCATCCAAGAACTCAAAGACACTATCGAAGTAATTCAATGTTCTCACAACAAAATCTAAACTTATTTCCTAGATCTTGGAACTCAAAATTAAAAAGTTGGAACAACTCGTAAAGTTGAAGGATAGCAAAATCAACACCTTGCAAAATAAGCTCAGTTCTGCTGGAATCATGTAATTCTTTTCGTCTAACTGCTTATTCAAACACTATATATATTTTATTTTGCAAACTCCCTGTTTTAACTCTCATATGCATGTTAAAATAAGGTCTCTGCTTAATTATGATCCTTTTACATCACCCATCCATACATTTGTTCCTTCCCTCGATCACATAAAAAACCTCTTTCTCCAATCCTCGATTGACAATTTTTATAAAAATATTGTTTCTCCTACCTATTCTTGAAACACAAGATCTGAATATTATCAATACTAAAATCTGAGGATTTCTTCTCATCATCATTTAAATAAAATCTTTGAGTTGATTGATAAAATTATCAATTTAGTAAGCAGAAGAGCAATATGCGATTTTCAGCCGGATTTCAGAGACATTTCTCAACATTTTTCAGGAGTAAAAAGAGTTTGTTGTTTTCGCCAAGAATTCTTCCGAAATACAACTACTTTCATCTGTTTACATGGTTCACTTTTGGAACTTTGGTTTTCAATTATAATAAAATCTTGAACTACCAACAATATTCATCAAATGAAGAGCTCAGAACTCAATATGAAACCAAAAGGCGCTTAGTTTTCATCAAAAATAAAAACAATGAACAAGACGAAGATCTCGAACTTTTTATTCAAAGCTTAAAGAAAGCTGGAGTCGATGTTGTTGAAGTATGTGATCTTTTGATTTATTCCAATCAAATAAACGCCTTCTCTGTAGGTTGACTTGAGAGAGAGTTCAGATTATATTGCTTCCTTACGTTTGTGCATTTCCTATCTCTTGGGCTAACGTTTTAAACTCTAGTTCACCCTAAAGACCTCAACTTTATTGCAATAAATGATGATGGTGATGTTTTGGAGGTTCCCAATGGAGACAAAAATGCAAAATTAAAGCTCAAAAGCTTCTTTAAATCTGTCAAAACTCTCGATAAAGAGGTTGACATCATTTTGATTTTACAATAATCTTTCTTCTGATCATAGGGATTGCATAATTTTTATGAATCTATTGATAAGCTTCGTGAGAATGAGAGAATAATCTTTTCTTATATCCCTGAGAAAAAGGATTATGTTGTCGGCTCATTCAACAATTATGATGAATTCAACAAAAGCAAAATCAAAAACTTGGAAAGTTTGGCGAATCGATACAAAAAGGTCAAAAACTCGCATTTCTCATCCACATCAAGTTTCTTTATTATAAAAGACCCCAATGTCGCTCAATTAATGCAAATTGGGCAAGATGGTGAGATTCTTTATTTTTATAGAGGGCTGGATTCTGATCTCAAAATAGACATTGGAGAAGTGTACATTTTGAAAAAGTCATCAGTTTTCAATAATTTTGAGACAAATACGAGAATCAACGGCACAAGAGTTCAAATTAACAGAATGGACTATTTGGAGGAGAATTACGAGAGTGTCAAGAAAAACCCAAAAACTCAAGAGGAGATCATAAAACGCAAACTTTATGAGAATTCTCTTGATTACATCAACTTTTTCCAAACTCCAAATGAACTTGAAAATATTCGTGAAATTTTGAAGCAACTTGGAATCAATAAAGTTTTCATCTACTATCGCTCGAATAACGACCAAAACTTTGCCAAAATTTTAACCAAGCTCACAAAAGTCAGAAAAGACCTCAAAAGAGACGATTTTTGCATCCTTGCAACAAACAATTTGGGAATCTTGAAAAAAGAAGTATTTTCGTTTGTTTTGAGATTTATGACTAATTCCTTTATCTAGTTCCAATTCTTGCATGATGGATTCACAAACTCTTTTAGATTCATTGACTATTCCAAACCAGTCAAATGGCAACCTCCTAAAGACTATGAAGTTCAAGTCATTAACTTGGATCCTGCCGATAAAAAAGAAGAAAACACTGAAGATCAAACCCAATCGATTCCAGAGTTTATTTCTCCCTCTCGATCCATTTTTGAAGAAAAAGTATAGAAGTCCCATGTGAGTTTCGAATAACCTCTGTTATTAGCCAACTCGTAAAAGAATAAAAAATTACCTCACCAATGTTTTGGACGGAAACTTTGAGATTTATTATGAATCAGAACCCAAAGTTCTCTCATACTATTCCAGGAATTTAATTGGTAATGGATACAATATTTTTTTTATCTTCTCATTGTTTCTCACAGGAAAACGTTTTGAGAGTGACGTGTTACAAAATGATCAGGATGTGATTGTCGAGTTTTTCAAGCCAACTTGCCCTTCTTGCTCTGTGTTGTCAATTGCTTATGAAAGTTTTGCCAAAACTATTTTGGAGATTCAAGACTACATTCATTTGCTTGAAAAAAAGAGCGAAACAGATATTGCCCCAAAATCAGCTTTGATCGAAAAATACAAAATTCAGAATCTCGAGAAATTTAAAAATCTCAGAGTTTGTCGATATAATATCTACAATGAGGTATGTACTTTTGATTCTACATCTCCTCAATGATCCACTTCTTCTAGTCTGAAATTTTCCCAAGCCCTGCTGCAACTCCATTAATCTATTTGTTCAAAGATCAACATAAATTGCATCCTCTCCTCATTGATCTTGTTGAAGCTAAAGTTAATCTCACAGATGGCGAAAAAGTTATTCGTTACCTCATCAGAAAAATCGATGAAAGCTAAGATCTCTCCCCTTTGAAGCCAGAATTCCAAAGAGCCGAGTCGAAACATATAAACTTTGCCAAAATTGTTTCATATTAATTATCTACCTGGCATGAATTAATAAAACTGCATCCATAAATTATCACACTTTATGATTGTAACTTGAACGTCCAAAACTCTTTGATGTTGTTCAAGAAATATCAAAATTACCAAAAATATTTTGAAGATTTACTATTTTAAATAAGAATGACACAAAATTTACCATTCGTATTTCAATCATCGAAAAACTTAACCAGGATGAAGCTGGACAATGGAGTTGGAAAGATATGAAAATAATATTGAACGAAGATGAAAAACAAAGAATAAAATTGGGCTAAAAAATTAATTAGTTTAGCCAGGGGAAATTTAATTTTTGATAGGTTTTTTCCACCTCTTTCAAAAAGAAAAAACCCATGCAGGAAAGATCGAATAAATTAATTTAGTTTTGGATTGAAATAGAGATCTCATGTTTTCATCCTCTAAAATAATAATTTATCAAACTAATTCGCGATTTGACTATGCTCAAGCTATTTTTTGGTCTCATCTTTCTTGTCTTTTTGGCTCATCGAGCCTCTTCTCAAGGAACCCTGACTCATTTACCGGACTTGAAATTACTTGATTTTGATAATCTAGAATCAAATTTTGAAGGTGAACTTGAGCTCAGCAACCTTGAAGCAGGAGAAAATGAAGAAGGCTTTATTTCCGAAGAAAATTCACTTGAGACTGAATGGGAATATTATCCTTCAGAAGATTACTATGAGGAGAAAGCTTGTTTCAGGGATGCAAATTGCAAACGAAACGTGAGTTTCTGTGAAAGTGATGGGTGCTGTTTCGAAAAAATCTGCAATGAAAATGGTTCTTGTCAATTAACTGCTATGTGCTAGATTATTCGAGTTCTCTTTTTCCTTCATTTGTCTTGATTAATAATTACTCTCTTCATTTCAGAGTTTTATTATATAATATGAGCGTTAATCTCTCCTATTCAATTGATGTATAGTTTAAATCCCATACAATCAAAGGTTTTCATCTGTAGATTTTTTGAATTATTGATTCAAGTTTTTAAAAATAATAATTCGTTATCAAGTATGTTTGACCCTATTTCACCCCAAAAGGAAAACATTGTGTCAAATGCTGATGTACTCAAGATATCATCAGACACGAAAAAGTACATCCCCGCATTTAGCACTTCTCCCAAATCAATGAATGTGGCTCCAAAGTGACTAATACTGATTTTCATGATTTTATTAATCATTCTTGTTTCTAGTGCAGGAAAGAAGATTGAGGATACGACGAAATTCATCCAATTAGAGGCCTCTGAAAATGATCAGTCAGCTGGTATCTTTGGCTTTTGAGTAACAAAGTGCGTGACCTTTCATTTAGAGAAACCAAGATTCCCAATTAGGATCCCGATTGATCAAATGAAACCCAAAAAGAATTATCTCGGACTTCTCAAATCTGATTCATTCACTGAAAAGAAAATGTAATAATTCCAGATGATATAACCCAATTCTTATTTGTTCTTCAGGTCAAGCACGAATAAATCACAAAAAAGCAGTCGAACAGAAAAGCCTACGAAAACAGTCCCAAGTCAAAGCAGTCAAAGAATTCGTACAAAAGTGCCCCAAGATCTTCCTGTAGGCACCAAAGGAAAGCCACAAAGTCACAAAAGAACGGAATACCTCAAGTCCAATAATACTCTCTCGGAAAGAAATGATTCTTTCAACGAATCGAGAAATTTGAAAAAGTCATCCGAACCAAGAATAAATGACCATTTACGCACAAGCCATCAAAGTCTGGAAATGAACAAGGCATATGGAGAAAAGCCTAAGCTTTCCAAAAACAGAGCAAGTTCAACCAACAGACCAGCTTCATCTAGAAGTTTTCACAACGTAAAGAATAAACCACTGGACGAGATTCGAAGAAGCTCAGAGCTTCATCCTCGAGAAAAGGATAATTCAAGGTTTGGCCAGGAGTTCCTTGCCCAAGAGATGGTTCATTCGGAAGAAAACAAAAAAGAGTTGATCAAGCGAACAAAAATGATAATTACTGAAAACTTGAAAAAATACCATGAACAAATGAAAGAGAGCAAGGAAAACCTTGAAAAGATAAAGGAGGAAAAAAAGGCTCTGAAAGAAAAAACCCAACACATGAATCAGGAAATTAAAGAAAAGAACAAACTTCGAAACCATTCAGGATCGCCTGTGAAACACAAGTATGGCTGGGGCGTTGATCAAAAAAGACTCGAAATGAAGCCTGAATCAAGAGGTACCGCAGAAAAGTGGCAAAAGAAGGATTCTCCTAGAAGAAGAGAAGAGATTGGTCTCGCTCACTTGAATAATTTGGATGAAGAAACTGTCAAAAAAGCTAGAACTGGTTGGAAACAAAATATTGAAAACAAAATCCGGGAAAGTGAGGAGAAATATAAAAAGAGTAAGAAATTAGAAAAGTAAACTGGGAATAATTTTCTTTAGAGAGAACGGACAAGTCTCCTGATGAAAAAGATAAAATCAAAAAGATTATTGATCAACAATTTAAAAAGAAACAAAACGAAAAGAGGAAAAATAGCGCTGCCAAATTGCAAGAAGAAAAAAAGAAGAAAGAAAGACTCGAGAGTTTAACCAAGAACATTGAAGAAATTAGGGCCAAGGATCAAGCAGAAGCTGAAAAACACAAGACTAAACCAAAAAAAGCTCGCAAGCCCTTCAGAGTCTTGGATAACGATCGCTCACATCATTCACCCGAAGAGCAAGATGAACATGACTACGAAGAAGAGGATATTGAAGAGGAAGTCGTAGAAAAGCCAAAAAAGCTGAAGTCTAGCAGAATTAGTTCAACTGCTCTCAAGAGTGCTTGCGGTATATTAAATTCAACTCTTGTCAAGCCAGCTTTGAAAGATGCACTGAGCCACTGGCGACGAAAGGCTCAACGCCCAAATAGACAACAGGAATCAGTCAAAAAAGCGAATAAAAACTCCCAAATTACCCCTCAAAAAATTGACTCGGAAATCCCATCAAAAAGCGCAGGAAAAACCTTTAAAACTGAGCAGAAAGTCTCATATCGTGAAGAAGAGTATTCATGAATGTTTTGAGACTCATTCTTATTCTTTGATATAGATTGGTGGCACCAAAGGAAAGGAATCAAAGTGAAGGTCGCAATTTAAAATCAGCAGCTAAAACTCCAGCTAAAGAGGTCATAAGTGCTAAAAAGTCGTTGTCACCAACCGCAGAAAAGTAAATTTCTCTTTTAAACCTGGGCAATGAATAAATTTGATAGAAAACAACAACAACAAAGACCAGATTTCCATGAAAATGATGATGTCTTTATCACTGATAAACAAGCAGAAGTCATCATGAAATCTCAAGAATACAAGAAACTTTTTGGCCATCAGAAATCAGGAGGCAAACAAACCAAAATTGAACATTTTGTAATCTCCTTTTTTTAATCAATCCAATTAACTGTATTGTGCAGGAACAAGATATTGATACTCATTTGAATCCAAGAGATTTGGAAGGAAAAGATTTTGATGATATGCTTTTCAATTTATCATCTGAAGAATTGATTCGTCTTCCTTATTTCTCAATCGCTAAATAAAACAAAACAATACATTATTTTCAATTGATTTTTATACATTTACATTCATTCTCTCCATACGATATGAAAAACAACTTTTATACAAAGAGGTTTTTCTTAATTTTATTGGAAATATAATTGATCAGATTATTGCTACTATTTTTGTACAGAATTTCAATTTCAGCTTTTCTCTCGGATTTTTGCATTAAAATTATCTTCTCCCTCCAAAGTTTAATTTTTTCAAACCGCTGTTGAATTTGACAACAAAATCCATCAAGATTAAGAGAAATACTCGAATTGAAATATGGCCTTGATAACAACTCTTGGATTTTTCTCTCGTCATAAAGATTCAGTTCAAGTGTTGGGAGTGGGTGCAACTCTTCAGGAAATAATCCCAGCCAATGAATATCTGGATTTCCACATTCTTCATATACAAAATCCTAACAAAGTTTTAAGGAAGTTTTCGATGGGAAAATACTCGATTTGAAAAGGCATACTGACAGAGGATATCAATTCCATAAGGATCACAGTCCCCCAAAAAGAACATGGGTAATTCTGGATAATTCTTCTTGATTCGAGTCACAAAATATCTAGAATTTCTTACTGAATGAACATTTTATTATAAAAACAAACTTTGTTTCAAGATCTGGATATCCTTTTGCTGTTAATATGAGAACAAGACCTAATTTCTGAAAGAGATCTGGAGTTGATAACAGCTGTGAAAACACCTAATTTATGGTTATTTTACCAGTTTAAAAATTCATTCTCTCACTGTTTCTTTTTCAATTATCAAGATGAATTGTAGTCCATCAAGAGATAAATCAGCAAAATGCATATTTAAAACATTTAGAGGAGTCACAGTTTGAGTCTCTCCTTCCTGACTTGTTGTTGCAACTAGGCCTTTATTAGATGCAACCTAAAAATTTAGAAGAGAGTTTATTCTAAAATGAAACTATTTGAAGAGAATTTCTCTGGAGATGAGCTGTTAACGAGATTTCTTTGAGCAGTATATCAGTGTATTTTTGAGCTTTAAACAACCTTGGGTCGGAATAATAGAGTTGTCTCTTTTTAATACACTGATGAGAAACCAGATTCTGAAATATAACTTCAAAAGTCGCCATAAGAGCAGCTTAAAACAATGAGTTCAACGTAAAATTAACTTTGACAGCTTACTAATATGTCGGATGGAAGAAATTGGATTAAAATTTGATGATGGTATATTCTTGATCTCACTTGCAATGAATTGCATTGTCTCAAAGTCAAAATCGAATTCCAAATCTTTTGCATTTAAACTGTGCCAGTTAAACTTGAATTCACCAGAGAGGATATTTTCTGCAAAATCCACCACAATTGACAATAATCTTTGTATTACCTGCTGCCTAAATTAGTTTAACCTCTATTGTAATATCAAATGAACTATTTATTTACTCTTTTTTATGATCATCAGCAGATGGTTGATTCAGAGAAAGATTCCCATTTCCATTAGAAAGAAGAGGAAGCATGATTCTCAAAGGAGTTGAAAATTATTTGATTTCAGATTTGTTGATTTTTCAGGTGTAAATTTCTATTTTTATCTTTGACTGAATAAGGTCATTTGTAGCTACAAAATCACCTTTTCAAAAGAGAGAGAGTAATTTGATCGATGAAAAAATTTCACATCACATCACGTCACAAACAACAGTTATATATTGTATATAAACAAACAGTTAAAATAGGGACAAGAGACTGATTATTATATGGAGTTTTCACAGCAAATTAACTTAACTATTATTCAGGTTAGAAACCGAAATCACCAAAGTTGTTATTATTGGCGAGATTTGGGTTCTTATTTTGGTCTCCAAAGTTATTATCAAATCCGTCCCAACCACCAGCAAACTCTTTTTGGAAGTCTACATTAAACTGATCGTCATTAGCACGAACTGGGGACCCAAAACTTGTTCTATTTGGCACAGGCATTTGTCCTGCTCCTCCAAGCTTCAAGTTTTGGTGAAGTCCCTGCTGTCTCACTAATTCATCATTTATTTGGTGTTGGACAGATTCTATAGATTTTTGAATGTTTTTCTTTTGATTATCAAGTTTTACCATCTCGGATTGGATATAATCATTCTCATTTCTTAACCTTTGAAGGATGTTTTGACAGTTTTGTAAAATGGCATTTAATTGCTGAATTTCCTCATTTTTATCGGAAAGAGCGCGATTATTCATATCTCTAATATGGGTCGAAGCGGCCTGTAATTCATTCTGGTGCTCTTGCATTTTTCTAAGCACGTCACTTGCTCCTCCTCCATAATTGCCGCTGTCTCCACCGTAGCTTGGCTGACGAACAGGGGCAGTTTCGCCAAAGTTTCCAATTGCACCTTGGAAAAAATTAAAAATAAAGAAACATTTTATGTCTTACTGTCGTGAGCGGCATGGTGAGATTGAACGTTGTGAGAATAGTCATCAACGCTTTGGATTTGGTGACTGTAGTCATCGTTCTCAGTTGCTTCGTGTCCTCCTCCGTACATACCGGGAGAACTGGGTTGGTTGTGATGCATATCCTGCTCGAGTGTTCTTCTGCTGGGGCTCATGTTTTGCTCTTCAGCATTCTGTCTTGTCTTTTCAATCAAAAAGTCCTTGGAGGGAAGTTTTCTCTTGTATTCCTTCAAGAATTTATCGTACTTTGCTGGGAGGGTAGCGGGGAGCTTAATATTCTTTTTGCTCATCGCAATCAAGTGGAGAGCAAGCATGAATTCGGGCTTATCAAGGCAGCCTCTGTCTCCTGTGTCGCAGAAAGACCAGATTTGGAACAAAATTTCGTTGCTCAAGCCACTTCTTAAAAATGTTTCTCCAATTTCTTCTTGTGTAACTATACCTTTCTTGGTTGTATCAAAGTGCTCAAACAAAGTCTCGTATTGCTTCACATATTCTGGGGTCATATCAATCAAAACATCGCTTGAAAAAACCTGAGGTTCTTCAGAAGGGATGCTTTGTTGGCTTGTGGGTTGGACAACATTCACAGGAGGATTATTCAAATTGGTGGGGCTGGGAGATATGTTGGTGTTTGACATTAAATCTCCTCCTCCAAAACTTGATGTTGTTGCAGAAGGTTGTGGTTGTTGGATTGAAAGATTAGCAAAGTCCGATTGAACTTGAGAAACAGGAGCAGGATT
>Ga0182738_1000663_pt1 | contig 45926 bp, 42 predicted proteins | sample eDN5th30CBELigMG_FD_128876 | JGI IMG/M metagenome (GOLD analysis project Ga0182738, IMG submission 128876) | Enriched Miracle-Growth compost microbial communities from Emeryville, California, USA - eDNA 5th pass 30_C BE-Lig MG (version 2)... ... | reverse complement strand
TGGGCGCAGATGGGCATGTTCCAGGTCTACCGCGTCGCCGGCGGCGAGGCCGGCATGCGCCACTTCATGGCGCAGTTCGGGCCTTGCCTGAAATGGCCGTGGACCAAGCTGATGGACGTGCCGGAGTTCAACGACGAGCTGGTCGACCTGATCGCCTCCCAGTCCGACGACCAGTCGGCGCAATGGTCGATCCGCGAGCTTGAAAAGATCCGCGACGAGAACCTCGTCGGCATTATGGACGTGCTGTCGAAGACCAACAAGGGCAAGGGCTGGGGCGCCGGCGCGCTGCACAAGGATTATGTGAAGCGCCTCGGCAAGCTGGCGGCGGCGAAGAAGCCAGTTTCCAAGGCCGCCGCCAAGGCGAAGGCGGCCAAGCCGGTGAAGAAGGCGAAGAAAGCCTGACGTCACACGACAAATGTTACAGGTGAAGCCATGAACTTCGGCCTTTCGGAAGAACAGCGCGCCATCGTCGATACCACGCGCGCTTTCGTCGAGAACGAGCTTTATCCGCACGAGCGCGAGGTGGAGCGCACCGGCAAGCTCGAGATGGACCTGATCAAGGAGCTGCAGCAGAAGGCGATGGCCGCCGGGCTCTATGCCGCCAACATGCCGGCGGAAGTCGGCGGCGCCGGCCTCGATACATTGTCCTGGCTGCTCTATGAGAAGGAACTGGGCAAGGCCAACTACGCGCTGCACTGGACCTGCGTGGCGCGGCCCTCCAACATCCTCCTCGCTGGAACCGACGAGCAGAAGGAAAAGTACCTCTATCCCTGCATCCGCGGCGAGACGTGGGATTGCCTCGCCATGACCGAGCCCGGCGCCGGCTCGGACCTGCGCGGCATGAAGGCCACCGCCGTGCAGGACGGCGACGATTTTGTCCTGAACGGCACCAAGCATTTTATCAGCCATGCCGACATTGCCGGCTTCGCCATCGTCTTCATGGCTTCAGGCGAGGAAGACAGCCCGCGCGGCAAGCGCAAGAAGATCACCGCCTTCTTCGTCGACAAGGGCACGAAGGGCTTTGCCGTGCGCGAGGGCTACCGCAACGTCTCGCATCGCGGCTACACCAACGCCGTGCTGGAATTCGACGACTGCCGGCTGCCGAAGGAACAGGTGCTCGGCGAAGTCCACAAGGGCTTCGAGGTCGCCAATAGCTGGCTTGGCGCGACGCGGCTTCAGGTCGCCTCGACCTGCCTGGGCCGCGCTGAGCGCGCGCTGGCCCACTCGATCGAATATGCCGCGCAGCGCCAGCAGTTCGGCCAGCAGATTGGCAAGTTCCAGGGTGTGTCCTTCAAACTGGCCGACATGGCGACGGAACTGAAGGCGGCCGAACTGCTGACCCGCGAGGCCGGCTGGAAATATGACCAGGGCACCGTCACCGACGAGGACATGGCGATGGCCAAGCTGAAGGCGACGGAGGTTCTGGCCTTCATCGCCGACGAGGCGATCCAGATTCACGGCGGCATGGGCCTGATGGACGACCTGCCCTTGGAGCGCATCTGGCGTGACGCCCGCGTCGAGCGCATCTGGGAAGGGACGAGCGAAATCCAGCGGCACATCATCAGCCGCGCGCTGCTCAGGGCTGTCGGGGGATAGTCCGGCGAAATGGCGAAGACCGGCATCAGGGAAACCGACCTCTACCTGCCCGTGAAGCGTCTGCTCGAAACGCAGGGCTATACGGTCAAGGGCGAGGTTGGCGCCGCTGATGTCGTTGCCATGCGCGACGGCGACGAACCGGTGATCGTCGAACTGAAGGCCGGGTTCTCGCTGTCGCTGTTCCATCAGGCGATCCAGCGCCAGGCGATGAGCGATGCGGTCTATGTCGCCGTGCCGCGCGGAACCGGACGGGCTTCGCTGAAAGCGCTGGTTGAGAACAGGAAGCTGTGCCGGCGGCTCGGTCTTGGCCTCATCACGGTTCGCCTCGCCGATGGCTTCACCGAAATCCATTGCGATCCCGCGCCCTACAAGCCGCGACAGTCCAGGCCGCGAAAGACGCGGCTTCTGCGGGAATTCGAACGGCTGGTCGGCGATCCGAACCTTGGCGGGGCGACACGGCGCAATCTGGTGACCGGCTATCGCCAGGAGGCGTTGCGCTGCCTCAACCTGCTCAACGAACGCGGCCCGACGAAAGCCGCCGAGGTTGCTCGCCAGACGAGCATCGGCCACGCGCGTCGCCTGATGGCCGACAATCACTATGGCTGGTTCGAGCGGATCGGCGTCGGCATCTACGCCCTGAGCCCGCAGGGCGTGGAGGCGACCGCTCAGTATCTGCCGGAACTCGAAAAACTCCGCGCGTCGACAGCCGACGCAGGCAACCCTTCGGTGATCGCCAAGCCATGACGCATATTCGCGACCTTTCCCGCCTTCTGCGCCCCAAGTCCGTCGCCATCATCGGCGGCGGCGCCTTCGGCACCAATGTCGTCGAGCAGTGCCTGAAGATGAATTACGCCGGCGCGATCTGGCCGGTGCATCCGAGTCGCGCCGACGTCCACGGCGTGCCAACCTTCAAGTCGGTCGCCGACCTGCCGGGCGCGCCGGATGCCGCCTTCGTCGCCGTCAACCGCAACCTCACCATCGACATCATCCGCGCGCTTTCCGCCATGGGCGCAGGCGGCGCCATCTGCTTCGCCGCAGGTTTTCGCGAGACGGGCAGCTACGATGCCGACGGAGAGCGCCTGCAGGCCGACCTGATCGATGCCGCCGGCTCCATGCCGATCATCGGCCCGAATTGCTACGGCCTGATCAACTACGCCGACGGCGCGCTTCTGTGGCCGGACCAGCACGGCGGCCGCCGGCTCGGCGCGGGCGAGCGCGGCGTCGGCATCATCACCCAGTCCTCCAACATCGCCTGCAACCTCACCATGCAGACGCGCGGCCTGCCCGTCGCCTTCCTGATGACGGCGGGCAACCAGGCACAGACCGGCCTGTCGGAGATGGCGCTGGGGCTCATCGAGGACGACCGCGTCACCGCGCTCGGCCTGCACATCGAGGGGTTCGATTCAGTCGCCGGCTTCGAACGGCTGGCGGCGCGGGCGCGCGAATTGAACAAGCCTATCGTCGCCATGAAGGTCGGCCGCTCCGAGCAGGCGCGTGCCGCCACCATCTCGCACACCGCCTCGCTGGCCGGCTCCGATGCCGCCTCCGACGCCTTCCTGCGCCGGCTCGGCATTCCGCGTCTGGACACCGTCCCGTCCTTTCTCGAGGCCCTGAAGCTCCTGCACGCGGTCGGGCCGCTGGAATCGCGCACGCTGTCTTCCATGAGCTGTTCCGGCGGCGAGGCCTCGGTAATGGCCGATACGGCCGTCGGGCGCGGCGTGCATTTCCCGCCGCTTGAGGCGGCGCACAAGGCGCGCGTGCAAGACACGCTGGGACCACTGGTGGCCGTCGCCAATCCGCTCGACTACAACACCTATATCTGGGCCAAGGAGGAGGCGTTGGCGGCGACCTTCGGCGCCATGGCCTCGGGTGGCTTCGGCCTCAACCTTTTGGTGCTGGATTTCCCGCGTACCGACCGCTGCTCAGACGCCGACTGGTGGATTACGGTCAATGCGTTCGAGACGGCGCTGAAGGAAAACGACGCCAAGGGCGCCATCGTCGCTTCGATGGGCGAGAACCTGCCGGAGGGTCATTCGGCCGAGCTGTTGCGGCGCGGCATCGTGCCGATCCACGGCATCGAGGAAGCCTTTGACGCGGCAGAGGCGGCGGCGTTCGTGGGAGAGGCGTGGCGACGTTCGGTATTGACCTCGACGGTGGCAGGTCGACCCCCACTCCGTCAGGCTACGCCCGACACCTCTCCCCCGCTCGACGGGGGAGAGGTGTCGCGGGCGAAGCCCGGGACGGAGTGGGGGGCGAGCTCTCCCGACGAAGCGTCGGCCAAATCCATGCTCGCCGCCGGCGGCCTGCCGGTCCCTCCGGGCCTGCGCGTAGGCAGCGTGCAGGAAGCCGCCCTGGCGGCCGAAAAGCTCGGCTTTCCCGTCGCGCTGAAGGCGCTGGGCGTCGCCCACAAGTCGGAGGCCGGTGCGGTCAGACTCAATCTCAAAGCCGCCGATGATGTGCGTGCGGCGGCAGAGGCGCTTTTGCCGCTCGGCACCGGCCTCTATGTCGAGCGCATGGTGCAGGGCGGCGTTGCCGAACTCATCGTCGGCTTCACCCGCGACGCCGTGTTTGGCCCGGTGATGACGCTGGGCTCGGGCGGCGTGCTGGTGGAACTGCTGAAGGACAGCGCCACGCTGCTGTTGCCGGCTTCGCACACGGAGATCGAGACGGCGCTGCGCGGCCTGAAACTGTTCCCGCTGCTCGACGGCTATCGCGGCCGCGCCAGGGCCGATCTGGCGGCGGCCGTCGACGCCATCGCCGGCATCGCGGATTTCGTGGTCGCCAATGGCGATGCCGTCGAGGAACTGGACGTCAACCCGCTGATCGTCTGCAAACAGGGCGAGGGCGCCTGGATCGCCGACGCGCTGCTGGTGACGCGCTCCTCCCTTCTCCCTCTTTACGGGGAGAAGGTGGCCCGTAGGGCTGGATGAGGGGCGGCGTTATGTATGGCAAATTAGTGCTGCCACTCATCTGCCTGCCGGCATCTTCTCCCCGTGAACGGGGAGAAGAAAGAAAGCCGCAACGCCTCGCTCGCCTTGAAGGAGCCGAAACATGACCGACGTGATAAAAACCCGCCGCGAGGGTGCGATCCTCGAAGTTACGCTCGATCGGCCAAAGGCCAATGCCATCAATATGGAGACGTCGCGGCTGATGGGCCAGACGTTCAAGGCGTTCCGCGACGATCGCGAACTCCGCGTCGCCATCGTCAGGACGGCCGGCGACAAGTTCTTCTGCGCCGGCTGGGACCTGAAGGGAGCGGCGAGCGGCGACGCGGTGGACGGCGACTACGGCGTCGGCGGCTTCGGCGGCCTGCAGGAACTGCGCGACCTCAACAAGCCGGTCATCGCCTGCGTCAACGGCATGGCGGTGGGCGGCGGCTTCGAGCTGGCGCTGTCCTGCGACCTGATCTACGCCTCCGACCACTCCTCCTTCGCGCTGCCCGAGATCAAGGCCGGCACGCTGGCCGATGCCGCCACCATCAAGCTGCCGAAGCGCATTCCCTACCACGTCGCCATGGACCTGCTCTTGACCGGCCGCTGGATGGACGCTGCCGAGGCACATCGCTGGGGCCTCGTCAACGAGGTGCTGCCGAAGGACAAGCTGGAGGACCGCGTCTGGGAGATCGCCCGGCTGCTCGCCGGTGGCCCGCCGCTGGTCTTCGCCGCCATCAAGGAGACAGCGCGCGAGGCCGAGGGGCAAAAGTTCCAGGACATCATGAACCGCGTTACCCGCCGCCAACTCGCCACCGTCGACACGCTCTACGGCTCGGAAGACAATCTCGAAGGCTTCAAGGCCTTCGCCGAGAAGCGCGACCCGGTGTGGAAGGGACGCTGATGACCGACTACCGGACCCTCATTGATGCCGAGACCTGGGCCTTCATCGATCGCACCAATTCCTACTATCCGCCGGATACCATCGACTACACGATCGATCAGCAGCGCGCCGTCTACGACCGCATGTGCCGGGAATTCTTCGCCGGCTACCCTGACGGCGTGAAGGCGGAAACGACGGCCATCGAGGCGGACGGCCGCGCCATCCCGATCCGCATCTACCGCGTGTCGGAGAATCCGGCCGCTGTCGTGCTTTACTTCCACGGTGGCGGCTTCGTCGTCGGCGGGTTGGAGAGCCATGACGACGTCTGTGCCGAACTCTCGGCCCGCACCGGCTACGAGGTCGTTTCCGTCGACTACCGGCTGGCGCCGGAGCACATCCATCCGGCGCAGGCGGACGATGCGTTTGCCGCGTTCGAATGGGCGGCGAAAACCTACGCAAAGCCACTCGTGCTTGCCGGCGATTCCGCCGGCGGCAATCTCGCTGCCGGCCTCGCCCAGCGCACGCGCGGCCATCGCCGCGCTCCCGTCGGGCAGGTGCTGATCTACCCCGGCCTCGGCGGCGGCATGGATAAGCCGTCCTATGCCCGCCACGCCGAGGCGCCGATGCTCACCGTGCGCGATCTCGTCTTCTACAAGGATATCCGCACCGGCGGCGCCGATTTTTCCAGCGACCCGACCTATATGCCGCTGGCCGACCCAGACCTGTCCGGCATGCCGCCGACGGTGGTCATCACCGCCGAATGCGATCCGCTGTCGTCGGATGGCGAAGCCTACCGCGACCGCATTCTCGCCGCCGGAGGCAAGGCGCTTTGGCGCGAGGAGGCGGGCCTGGTGCACGGCTACCTGCGCGCGCGTCACACCGTCCAGCGGGCGCGGGAGAGCTTTTCGCGCATCGTTGACGCGGTCGCCAAGCTGGGCGCTGGAAACTGGGTTTCATTCTGATCGGCACGAAAGCCGTTCAGCACGTTGGGAGGACCATCGATGACGACCGAACTCGACTACCTCAGCCGCCGCGTCGCGGCCGGAAAACTGTCGCGCCGCGATTTCCTCGGCCGAGCCGCCGCGCTTGGCGCAAGCGCCGCCTTCGCCAACGGACTGCTGGCAAATGCCGCGCGGGCGGAAGGGCCGGTCAGGGGCGGCACGCTGAAGGCCGGCCTCGTCGGCGGCGAGACCACGGACGGCCTCGATCCGGCAGCCATCAACAATCAGGTCAAGGGCGTCTTCGCCCGCTGCTGGGGAGAGAAGCTGCTGGACGTCAATCCCGATGGCACCTTGAGCAACACCCTTGCCGAAGACTACGGCTCCAGCCCCGACGCCAAGACCTGGACCTTCAAGATCCGCAAGGGCGTCACCTTCCACGACGGCAAGCCGCTGACCGCCGAGGACGTCCGCGCCATCATCGAGCGTCATGCCGGGCCGGACAGCAAGTCGGGCGCGCTGGGCGTGCTGGGCGACATTGATACGCTGAAGGCCGACGGCGACGACTTCATCGTCACCCTGAAGGAGGCGAACGCCGACCTTCCTTATCTGATGTCGGACTACCACCTCGTCATCCAGCCGAACGGCGGCAAGGACGCGCCCGAGGCGGGCGTCGGCACAGGTCCTTACAAGATTACCGCGCACGAGCCCGGCGTACGCGAGGCGGGCGCCCGCTACGACGGCTACTGGAATGCGGACAAGCTCGGTCATGCGGACCAGGTCGAAGTCCTGGTGATCAACGATTCGCTCGCCCGCACCGCCGCGCTCCAGAGCGGGCAGATCCACATGATGAACCGCGTCGAGCCGAAGGTGATCTCGTTCGTGAAGCGGATTCCCAACGTCGCGATCCGCAACATCGCCGGCAGTGCCCACTACGTCTTCGCAGCCCAGTGCAACACCGCGCCCTTCGACAACGCCGACCTCAGGCTGGCGCTGAAATATGCCGTCGACCGACAGGAACTGGTCGACAAGATCCTCGCCGGCTACGGCACCGTCGGCAACGACATCCCGGTCAACAAGGCCTATCCGCTGTTCTCGGACGACATCGAGCAGCGCGCCTTCGATCCCGAGAAGGCAGCCTTCCACTACAAGAAGTCCGGCCACAGCGGGCCGATCGTCTTGCAGACGTCCGAAGTGGCGTTTCCGGGCGCGGTCGATGCCGCCGTCCTTTTCCAGAACAGCGCCGCCAAGGCGGGCATCACGATCGACGTCAAGCGCGAACCGGGCGACGGCTACTGGGCGCAGGTCTGGAACAAGGCGCCGTTCAGCGCGTCCTATTGGGTCGGGCGGCCGACGCAGGACCAGCAATACTCGACCGCCTACCTGTCGACTGCCGACTGGAACGAGACCCGCTTTTTCCGGCCGGAGTTCGACAAGCTGGTGAAGGCGGCGCGCGCCGAACTGGACAACGAAAAGCGCAAGGCGATGTATCGCGACATGGCCATGATGGTGCGCGACGACGGCGGCGCCATCATCCCGGTCTTCAACGACTGGATCGACGCCGTGTCGAACTCGGTCGGCGGCTACGAGCCGCATCCTGCTGGAGAGCTGATGTCGGGAATGGCGCTGTCGGCCTGCTGGCTGAACGCGTAACGGCTCGGCCCGCGCCTGTCGCCACCCGAGGCAGGACCGTCGGGTGGGGTGCGATACCCCCACCCATAACCCCTCCCCGCAAGGGGGAGGGAGACCTTGCGCTGGTGCAACAGCCAGCGTCGATCGATTTCGATGAAACGATGGTGCCGGCGTCTCCTCCCCCTTGCGGGGAGGGGGCAGGGTGGTGGCGACCGGCTGGAAAACGGTCCGCTCTCAGTTCCCCGCGCTCTCCATGCGGCGGCCGGCGATCGCCTTTTCCAGCCAGCCGATCTCCATTTCCGGCACCGAGGACAGCAGAAGATCGGTATAGGCGTCGAAGGGCGGCGTCAGCACCTTGCTCTTGGAGCCGTAGCGCACCACCTCGCCGCGATACATCACCGCGATGGAATCGGCGATCGACTTCACCGTGGCGAGGTCGTGGGTGATGAACAGGTAGGCGACGTTCTCCTGTTGCTGCAGGTTGAGCAGCAGTTTCAAGATGCCGTTGGCCACCAGCGGGTCGAGCGCCGAGGTCACCTCGTCGCAGATGATGAGCTTCGGCTTGGCGGCCAGCGCGCGCGCGATGCAGACGCGCTGCTTCTGCCCGCCGGACAGTTCCGCCGGATAGCGGTCGGCGAAGCCCTTGCCCATCTCGATCTCGTCGAGCAACTGGGTGACGCGGCGGTCGCGTTCGGCGCCCCTCATGCCGAAATAGAATTCCAGCGGCCGGCCGATGATGGTGCCGACCGTCTGGCGCGGGTTCATCGCCACGTCGGCCATCTGGTAGATCATCTGCAGCTGGCGCAGGTCCTCCTTCGGCCGGTCGGCCAGCCGGTTGGCGAGCGGCCTTCCGTCGAAGGTGACGGTGCCCTGTTCCGGCGGCAGAAGCCCGGTGATGGCGCGCGCCAGGGTCGACTTGCCGGAGCCGGATTCGCCCACCACGGCGAGCGTCTGGCCGGGAAGGATGTCGACCGAGACGTTCTTCAGCACCTTCACGGCGCCGCCGCCATAGGCGGCCGTGACGTTCTTCACCGACAGGAAGGGCGCGCCTTCGGCCTTCTGCTCGTGGTGCTCGATCTCATGCACCGAAACCAGCGCGTTGGTGTATTCCTGCCGCGGCTCCTTGATGATCTGGCGCGTGCCGCCCCATTCCACCAGCCGTCCGTGGCGCAGCACCATGATCTCGTCGGAGACCTGCGCCACCACGGCGAGGTCGTGGGTGATATAGAGGGCCGCCACATGGGTGTCGCGGATGGCGTCCTTGATCGCCGCCAGCACGTCGATCTGGGTGGTGACGTCGAGTGCCGTCGTCGGCTCGTCGAAGACGATCAGGTCCGGTTCCGAGCATAGCGCCATCGCCGTCATGACGCGCTGTAGCTGACCGCCCGAGACCTGGTGCGGATAGCGCTCGCCGATCGTCTCGGGATTGGGCAGCGAAAGCTTCTTGAACAGCGCCTTGGCCCGCTTCTCGGCCTCGGCGCGGGTCGCCACGCCGTGCAGCAGCGAGGCCTCCACCACCTGGTCCATCAGCTTGTGCGCCGGGTTGAAGGCGGCCGCCGCCGACTGCGCCACGTAGCACACCTCGCGGCCGCGCAGCTTGCGGATGCCGCCGGCGCCGGCCTTGAGGATGTCGCGGCCGTTCAGCACGATCTCGCCGCCGGTGATGCGCACGCCGCCGCGGCCATAGGCCATGGAAGACAGGCCGATGGTCGACTTGCCGGCGCCGGACTCGCCGATCAGGCCGAGCACCTTGCCGCGCTTCAGGGTCAGCGACACGTCGTGGACGAGCGTGACGGCCTTCGGCGCCTCGCCGGGCGGATAGACGGTCGCCTCGATCCTCAGGTTGCGGATGTCGAGCAGCGTTTCCGGCTTGGCCGCCTGGGTCGTGGTCTTAGCCATTGCCGCGTCCTCCCTTGAGGTCGGTCGTGCGGTTCAGCACCCAGTCGGCGACGAGGTTGACGGAGATGGCGAGCACCGCGATCGCCGCCGCCGGGATCAGCGCCGCCGGAATGCCGAAGACGATGCCGTCCTTGTTTTCCTTAACCATGCCGCCCCAGTCGGAGTCCGGCGGCTGCACGCCGAGACCGAGGAAGGACAGCGCCGAAAGGAACAGCACCGCAAAGATGAAGCGCACGCCGAGCTCGGCGACAAGCGGCGACAGCGCGTTGGGCAGGATCTCACGGAAGATGATCCAGCGCATGCCTTCGCCGCGCAGCTTCGCCGCCTCGACGAAATCCATCACGTTGATGTCGACGGCCACCGCGCGCGACAGGCGATAGACGCGGGTGGAATCGAGAATGCCCATGACGAGGATGAGCGTCAGCGTGTTGGTCGGCAGGACCGACAGCACGACGAGGCCGAAGATCAGCGTCGGGATGGACATCAGGAGGTCGACGAAGCGCGACACCAGCGTGTCGAACCAGCCGCCGACGGCGGCTGCGGTGAAGCCGAGGATGGCGCCGAGCGAGAAGGACAGCGCGGTCGCCAGCACCGCGATCAGGATGGTGATGCGGGCGCCGTAGATCATGCGCGAGAGCAGGTCGCGGCCGAGATTGTCGGTGCCCAGGAGATGCGCCGACGATATCGGCTCCCACACGTCGCCGACGATTTCGCCGTTGCCGTGCGGCGCGATCCAGGGCGCGAAGATGGCGCAGATCAGGAACAGGCCGGTGAGGATCAGGCCCAGCCAGGCGCCGGCGGGGATGCGTTTCAGGTCAAGCATCGGCGCCCCCTATTTCGGATGCCTGAGCCGCGGATTGGCGAGAATCGCGGCGATGTCGGCGATGATGTTCAAGACGATGTAGACGGCGGCGAAGATCAGGCCGACCGCCTGCACCACCGGTACGTCGCGCTTGGCGACGTGGTCGACCAGATATTGTCCCATGCCGGGATAGACGAAGATGACCTCGATCACGACCACGCCGACCACCAGATAGGCGAGGTTGAGCATGACGACGTTGACCACCGGCGCGACGGCGTTCGGGAAAGCGTGCTTGCGGATGATGTCGAAGGGCCTGAGGCCTTTCAGTTCCGCCGTCTCGATATAGGCCGACTGCATGACGTTGAGGATCGCCGCGCGCGTCATGCGCATCATGTGGGCGAGCACCACCAGCGTCAGCGCCGTCGCCGGCAGCACCACCGCCTGCAGCCGTTGCAGGAACGGCATGCCGTCGAAGACGGTCGAGATGGCGGGGAAGACCTGCCACTTCACGGCGAAGAAGTAGACCAGCAGGTAGCCGATGAAGAATTCCGGAAACGAGGTTGAGGCGAGCGCGAAGGCCGAGATGATCTTGTCGATGGGGCCGTTGCGGTAGCGTACGGCGAGCAGGCCGAGGATGATGGCGAGCGGCACCGCGACGACGGCCGCGCAGCCGGCGAGGAACAGCGTGTTCTCCAGCCGTGGCCAGATGGAGGAGGCGATGTCCTGGCCGCTGGTCAGCGCCGTGCCGAGGTCGCCGGTGAGCACGCCGCCCAGCCAGCGGAAATAGCGGATATAGGCGGGATCGTTGAGGCCGAGCTGCTCGCGCAGATTCGCCAGCGCCTGCGGCGTCGCCGCCTGACCGAGGATCGACTGCGCCACGTCGCCGGGCAGGATCTGCGTGCCGACGAAGATCAGGATCGAAACGGCGAACAGGAGAACGATGCCCAGCGCGATGCGCTGCGCGATCAATTTCAGGATCGGAAAGGACATGGAAAGCCTGCCACGGGGCCTCGGATTGGAGCGGATGCGTGCGTGGAGGAGGAAAGGGGCCGGCGCGCGGCGCCGGCCCCGCAATCGCCGGTCAGGCCTCGAGCCAGCACATCGCCAGCGCGTAGCCGCCGCACATTTCCTGCGCGGGGTTGTTCACCCAGCCCTGCACGCCCTTGCCGGAGGCGTCGATGTACTGGTTGAAGAAGGGCACCAGCAGGCCGCCCTCGTCGCGCATCATCAGGCCCATGTCGCGATACATCTTCTTGCGCTTGGCCTCGTCCAGTTCGCCGCGCGCGGCGATGACCATCTTGTCGAATTCCGGCCGCTTCCAGCGCGTGTCGTTCCAGTCGGCGCTGGAGATGTAGGCGGTGGAATACATCTGGTCCTGCGTCGCCCGGCCGCCCCAGTAGGACAGCGAGAAGGGCTGCTTGTTCCATACTTCCGACCAGTAGCCGTCGCCCGGCTCGCGCTTGATCTCGATCTTGATGCCGGCCTTGGCGCAGCTCTGCTGGTAGAGCTGGGCGGCGTCCACCGCGCCGGGGAAGGCGACGTCCGACGTCCGCAGAAGGATCGAGCCGGAATGGCCGGACTTCTTGTAGAATTCGGCCGCCTTCTCGGGGTCGAACTTGCGCTGCTCGATGTCGTCGGAGAACAGCGGATAGGCCTTGTTGACCGGCATGTCGTTGCCGACCTCGCCGTAGCCGCGCAGGATCTTGTCGAGCATCTCGTCGCGGTCCATGGCGAGCTTCAGCGCCATCCTGAGGTCGTTGTTGTCGAAGGGCGCGGTATCGCAGAACATGTTGAAGGGATAGAAGCCGCGGCCCGACACCGTCTGGATGGTGACGCCCGGAACTCGCTTGATCAGGTCGACGATCTTCGGCTCGACGCGGTTGATCATGTTGACCTGGCCGCCCTGCAGCGCCGCGGTGCGTGCCGTCGGGTCGTTGATGACGACGATCTCCACCTGGTCGGCGTGGCCGAGCTTGTCGCCCTGCCAGTAGTTGGCGAACTTCTCGCCGCCGTAGCGCACGCCCGGCTCGTTGACGGTGACCTTGTAGGGACCGGCCGAGATGCCGGCGTTCGGGTTGTCCTTGCCGCCGTTCGGCTGGATGACGAGGTGATAGTCCGCCATCAGGTAGGGGAAGTCGGCGTTGGCGTCCTTCAGCGTGACGACGACGGCATCGCCGTCCACCTTCATCGTGTCGATGCCCTGCAGGATGCCGAGCGCGGCCGATTTCGACTTCTCGTCCGCGTGGCGCTCGAGCGTCGCCATCACGTCGGCCGGCGCCACTTCCTTGCCGTCGTGGAACTGGATGCCCTTGCGGATCTTCATGGTCCAGGTCTTGGCGTCGGGGCTGGAGCCGATCTCCTCGGCGATGCGGTTTTCCAGGCCGCCATCGGGCTTCAGTTCGACCAGCAGTTCGCCCCAGCACTTGCCGAAGCTGAAGTTCACCTGGGAAAGGTTCAGCGCCGGGTCGAGCACGTTGGAGGACTCGCCGCCTTGCAGGCCGGCCTTGAGCATGCCGCCCTTCACCGGCCCTTCGGCGCGGGCCGCGTCGGAAAGCAGCGTGTTGGCGAAGGCGGCGCTGACGCCAAGCGCTGCGGCGCGGCCGAGAAAGTCGCGACGGCTGAGTTTTCCTCTGGCCACGCTGTGGCTCAGGAATTCGAGTTCTTTAGACATGGGTTCTCCTCACTGGACGGTTCGGCTGTAGCCATTCTTGTTTTTGTCAGGAGGATAATGGCCGTAAGGGAAACTCCAGCGCAAGGCCGAATGCGACATAGTGTGGCGTAAATGGTGCGTCGTGTTTGGACTAATGCGCCGATAGCGACATTGTCGCGGCAGGCCTTGCCGGCTCTGGAACGATCCGCCGCCTCTGCCCTGGCCGGGAATCAGTTCAGCGGAATGTCGTTGTCCGCCTTGCTGGCCTGGTAGGTGCCGGAAAGTGCGTCGTAACGGTCTGAAATTGCTGCGATGCGCGCCTCCAGCCGCTCGCGCTCCGCCTCGGGCAGCGCCCGCACCAGCCGGCGGATGGAGAAGCTTTTCCAGTAGGCGTTCTCGGCATTGTAGCCGCCGGGATCAAGCGTGAAGACCTCCTTCAGGATCTTCAGGTCGTGCGGGATGGCGAAGGAGTCGCGTGAATCCTCGTGGGAAAAAAGGTAGTAGAAATTGTCGAAACCGGTCCAGGTGATGGCCGACAGGCAGAGCGAACAGGGCTCGTGCGTGGCGAGAAAGATCGCGTCGCCGGTTTCGACGCGCTCGGCCTTCGGCATCTCGTAGAAGCGCTTCAGGCAATGCACCTCGCCGTGCCACAGCGGGTTCTCGATCTCGTTGTTGGTCTCCGCGATGACCAGCGAACGGTCGCTCTTCCTCAGGATGGCGGCGCCGAACAGCTTGTTGCCGTGCGCCACGCCCTCGGCCGTTTTCGGCACGATGTCGTCCTCTATGACGTCGAGCAGGCGGTCGATCAGCGAGACGTCGGTCACGGCGCGAAGTCCTCCGGCAGGCGTACCTCGTAGGGATGCGAGAAATAGAATTCCTCGACGTTCGAGCCGTCGCCGCCGCGGTCGACGACAACGAAATCTTGGGGCGCCCCCACCGGCGTCAGCACACCGTGCCAGAGGCCGCGCGGATAGTTCACGCCCTGTCCGGGTGCGGTCAGGAAGGCGGCCGGCTCACCAGGTCCGTCCGGCCCGTTGGGGCACACCACCACGACGAAGGGACGCGGCGACAGCGGAATGAAGGCCTGGCTGCCGAACGGATGGCGCTCGACCATGGTGAGCGCCAGCGGAAAATCATAGGGCGTGCCGCGGAACAGGTTGATCAGCACATGCCCGTTGGGCCCGCCCGCTTCCGGCTTCACCAGCGCGTGGTAGCGCTCGCAGCGGCCGTTGTTGATCGGATAGTGGCTGTCGGTGTCGAAGTCGATCACCTCGCCGAATGGCGCGAAACTTGCGCGGGTAAGGGGCTGGGCGGTGATGATCTTGCTCATCGTCAGCGCCCGAAGCCGCCCAGCCGGGCGTGGCGGTTGACGTCCTTGTAGAGCAGGTAGCGGAAATTGCCCGGCCCGCCGGCATAGCAGGCCTGCGGGCAGAAGGCGCGCAGCCACATGAAGTCGCCGGCCTCCACCTCCACCCAGTCCTGGTTGAGCCGGTAGACGGCCTTGCCTTCCAGCACGTAGAGGCCGTGCTCCATGACATGCGTCTCGGGGAAGGGGATGACCGAGCCCGGCGTCAGCGTCACGATGGTGACGTGCATGTCGTGGCGCAGGTCCGCCGGATCGACGAAGCGCGTCGTCGCCCAGCCGCCGCCCGTGTCCGGCATGGTCAGCGGCGCGATATCGTTCTCGTTGAGGAACAGCGGGTCGGGCGCGTCCAGCCCGTCGACGGGCTCGTATGCCTTGCGCACCCAATGGAAGCGCGCCGTCTCGCCGCCCTCGTTGCGCAGGCTCCAGCCGCTTTTCGGCGGCAGGTAGGCGTAGCCCCCCGGCGTCAGCCGGTGCCTCTTGCCGGCCACCGTCACGGTCACCTCGCCCTCGACGACGAACAGCACGCCCTCGGCGCCGGCGTCCGGTTCCGGCCGGTCGCTGCCGCCGCCCGCCTGCACTTCCATGATGTATTGCGAGAAGGTCTCGGCGAAGCCCGAGAGCGGCCGCGCGATCACCCACAGCCGCGTCTTGTCCCAGAACGGCAGCAAGCTGGCGACGATATCGGAGAATTCGCGCTTCGGGATCACCGCATAGGCTTGCGTGAACACGGCGCGGTCGCTGATGAGGTCGCTCTGCGGCGGCAGGCCGCCCTTCGGTGCGTAATAGCTGCGCTTGGCCATATTGGTCATGTCCATGGGTGAAGACCTGTTAGGGAAGAATGTCCTTGAGCCTGAGCAGGGCGATGCGCTCGACCTGGGCGCAGGCGGTGGCGAATTCCTGCGGCCGGCTGTTGCCGATGCGCTTCTCGAATTCGTGCAGGATGTCGTCCTTGCCGCGGCCCTTCACCGAGATGATGAAGGGGAAGCCGAAGGTGGTGACGTAGGCGGCGTTGAGCTTGGTGAACAGTTCGCGCTCGGCGTCGGTCAGCGCGTCGAGCCCGGCCGAAGCCTGCTCCTTGGCCGATTCCGGCGTCAGCCGCTTGGCCGCCGCCAGCCGGCCGGCAAGGTCCGGATGCGCCTTCAGCACGCTAAGCTTCTCGGCCTCGCTGGCCGAGCGGAAGACGCGGCAGAGCGCGTTGTGCAGGCCGGTCGCGGTGTCGTGGGAACGTCCGAGCTCCAGTTCGTAGGCGCGTTCGGCGATCCACGGCGAGTGCTCGAAGACGCCGCCGAAGCGATGGACGAAATCCTCGAACTCCATTGTCGACGGGCGCAGCGCCGGCGCCTTGTAGGGGTGGGTGGCGCGCCAGTGGTCGGCAATGTCGATGCGCCGCGGCAGCCACACCTTGTCGTGGCTCTTGACGTAGTCGATGAAGCGCTTCAGCGCGCCGAAGCGGCCGGGCCGGCCGATCAGGCGGCAATGCAGGCCGACCGTCATCATCCGCGGCCGTCCGTCCTTGCCCTCTTCGTAGAGCGTGTCGAACGTGTCCTTCATGTAGGTGAAGAACTGCTCGCCGTTGGAGAAGCCCGCCTGGATGCCGAAGCGCATGTCGTTGACGTCCAGCGTGTAGGGGATGATCAGCAGCGGCTCCATGGCATGGCCGTGGCCGTCATGGTCGAGCCAGTAGGGCAATTCGTCGTCATAGGTGTCGGAGCAGTAGGCGAAGCCGCCCGCCTCGGCCACCAGGGGGACAGTGTTTTCGGAGGATCGGCCGGTGTACCAGCCGGTCGGGCGCTGCCCGGTCACTTCAGTATGCAGCCGGATCGCTTCCTCGATGTCGCGCTTCTCGTCTTCCCGCGAATGGTCGCGGTAGTCGATCCATTTCAGCCCGTGCGAGGCGATCTCCCAGCCGGCGGCCTGCATGGCCGCGACCTGGTCGGGCGAGCGGGCCAGCGCCGCCGCGACGCCATAGACCGTGACCGGCACGCCCGCCCCGGTGAACAGCCGGTGCAGCCGCCAGAAGCCGACGCGCGAGCCGTATTCGTAGATGGATTCCATGTTCCAGTGGCGCAGGCCCGGCCATGGCTGGGCGCCGGTGATCTCGGACAGGAAAGCTTCGGAGGCCTTGTCGCCGTGCAGGATGCAGTTTTCGCCACCCTCTTCGTAGTTGACGACGAACTGGACCGCGATGTTGGCGCCGCCCGGCCATTTCGGATCCGGCGGATTGGCCCCGTAGCCGCGCATGTCCCTGACGTACCGCATGGTCCCTCCCTCTGGCCTTGCCAGACTGGCTCGAAGGATAGCCGAAAGCCACAATCGCTATCCCATCGAAATTTTTGAAAGTGTTTTTGTCGGTCTCCGCTCGACCGGACCTTATCCTTGGCATTTAATGCCGGCATATTACGTTACCGTGTTCGATTGTACCGTGAAGGGAGGCGGCAGTTGACGGGAGATCATACAGCAGGTGGGCGGCTTACTACCCACGTGCTGGATACGGCCACGGGCAAGCCGGCGGCCGGCCTGTCCATAGAGCTGTACCGCATATCCGGCAACGACCGCACCCACCTGAAAAGCGTCGTCACCAATGACGACGGCCGTTGCGATGCCCCGCTTCTGGCCGGCGCCGAGTTCCGCAAGGGCGAATACGAGCTGGTCTTCGCTGCCGGCGCTTACCTGCGCGCCCAGGGAACGAACCTGCCCGAACCCGCCTTCCTCGACATCGTGCCGATCCGCTTCGGCATGGCGGAGGAAAAGCACTATCATGTGCCGCTGCTGATCTCGCCCTACAGCTACTCCACCTATAGGGGGAGCTGACCATGGCAAGTAAGAAAATCCGCTCGCAACTGCGTTTCATCCTCAACGGCGAGGACGTGGCGCTGAACAACGTGGCGCCGGACGAGACGCTGCTCGATTTCCTGCGCCTGCGCCGCTCGCTCAAGGGCACCAAGGAAGGCTGCGCCGAAGGCGACTGCGGCGCGTGCACGGTGCTGGTCGGCCGGCTTTCCGCCGGCAGGCTCGTCTATGAAAGCGTCAATGCCTGCATCCGTTTCCTCGGCTCGCTCGACGGTACCCATGTGGTGACGGTCGAGCATCTGGCCGGCGAGGGTGGCCACCTGCATCCGGTGCAGCAGGCGATGGTCGATTTCCACGGCTCGCAATGCGGCTTTTGCACGCCGGGCTTCGTCATGTCGCTCTATGGCCTGTGGATGAAGTCGCCCGATCCGTCGAACGCCGAGATCGAGAAGGCGTTGCAGGGCAATCTGTGCCGCTGCACCGGCTACGAGGCGATCATGCGCGCCGCACACGCCATTTCGACCTACGGCAAGGCGTCGAAGGATCCGCTGCTGGCCGAGCGCAAGGCGATCACACAGCGGCTCACCGCCCTGCGTGACGGCGCACGCGTCGAGATCGGCGATGGAAAGCACCGGCTGATCGTGCCGGCCGACGTCGACGATTTTGCCCGGCTGCGCGACGCGCTGCCCGAGGCCACCGTCGTCGCCGGCTCCACCGACGTCGGCCTGTGGGTGACCAAGCAGATGCGCGACATCACGCCGGTCATCTTCATCGGCGGGCTGGAAGGCCTGCAGTCCATCACCGAGGACAAGGGCACCGTCACCATCGGTGCCGGCGTCACCTACACCGAGGCGCTAGGGCTCCTGTCGAAGCGCATACCGGCGCTCGGGCCGCTGATCGAGCGCATCGGCGGCCAGCAGGTGCGCAATATGGGCACCATCGGCGGCAACATTGCCAACGGCTCGCCCATTGGCGACACGCCGCCGCCGCTGATCGCGCTGGGCAGCACGCTCACCCTGCGCAAGGGCGGCCGCCGCCGCACGATTCCCTTGGAAAAATTCTTCATCGCTTACGGCAAGCAGGACCGCAAGCCGGGCGAGTTCGTCGAAAGCGTCCAGGTTCCGGTGCCGGCCAAGGGCGAGAAGTTCGCCGTCTACAAGATCACCAAGCGGCGCGACGAGGATATCACCGCCAGCCTCGGCGCCTTCAAGCTGGCGCTGGCTAAGGACGGCACTGTGAAAGCCATCTGCATTGCCTATGGCGGCATGGCGGCGACGCCGAAGCGGGCCTCGGAGGTGGAGAAGGCGCTGATCGGCAAGCCGTGGACGGAAGAAACCGTGCTGGCGGCGATGGAAAAATACGCCGAGGATTTTGCGCCGCTGACCGACATGCGCGCCACGGCCGAATACCGCGCGCTGACGGCCCGCAATCTCCTTCTGCGGTTCTATGTCGAGACCACCGGCACGAAGGCGCCGGTGCAGGTTTCGCGCTACGAGGCGGCATAGATCATGACCAAGCACACGCCCAACCTGAAGGCAGCCAGGATCGTCGGCGGCGTCCATGCCTCCAACACCCACGATTCCGCCCACAAGCATGTCTCCGGCACGGCCGTCTACATCGACGACATCACCGAGCCCGCCGGCACGCTGCATGCCGGCCTCGGCCTTGCCACCGTCGCGCACGGCAAGATCAAGTCGATCGACCTTTCTGCGGTGAAGGCAGCCCCCGGCGTCGTCGCCGTGCTGACGGCGAGGGACGTGCCGGGCGACAACGACATTTCGCCGTCCGGCATGCACGACGATCCCATCCTCGCCGACGGCGAGGTGCTGTTCCACGGCCAGCCTGTGTTCTGCGTCGTCGCCGAAACGCGCGACCAGGCGCGCCGCGCCGCACGGCTGGCGAAGATCGAATACCGGGAACTCGATGCCGTCATCGACATCTGGGACCTCGACGTCGAAACGCACAAACAGGTGACCACGCCGCTGGTGCTCGACCGCGGCGACGCCAAGGCCAACCTGGAAAAAGCGCCGCGCCGCATCAAGGGTCGTATGCGCCTCGGCGGGCAGGACCATTTCTATCTCGAGGGTCAGGTTTCGCTGGCCGTGCCCGGCGAGGACGACGACGTCACCGTCCATTGCTCGACGCAGGGGCCGAGCGAGACGCAGCACATGATCGCCCATGCGCTCGGCGTGCCGAGCCATGCGGTCACGGTGGAGGTGCGTCGCATGGGCGGCGGCTTCGGCGGCAAGGAAACGCAGGCCAACCAGTGCGCCGTGCTGGCGGCAATCGCCGCCAAGAAGCTGAAGCGCGCCGTCAAGCTGAGGCTCGACCGCGACGAGGACATGACCGCCACCGGCAAGCGGCACGACTTCGCCATCGACTACGACGTGGGCTTCGACGACGAGGGCCGCATTCTGGCCATCGACTACACCTTCGCGCTTCGAGCAGGCTTCTCGGCCGATCTTTCCGGCCCGGTCGGCGACCGGGCGCTGTTCCACTGCGACAACGCCTATTTCTTCCCGCACGTCCATGCGAAGTCGGCGCCGCTGTTCACCAACACCGTCTCCAACACCGCCTTTCGCGGTTTCGGCGGCCCGCAGGGCATGGTCGGCGCCGAGCGCGTCATCGACGAGATCGCCTTCGCGGTCGGCAAGGATCCGCTGGAAATCCGCAAGCTCAATTTCTACGACGAGATGGGGGCGAAGGGCAGCCGCAACGTCACGCCCTACCACCAGAAGGTCGAGGACTGCATCATCCAGCGCATTGTCGCCGAGCTGGAGGAAAGTTCGGACTACGCCCGCCGCCGCCGCGAGATCGCCGCCTTCAACGCCAACAGCCGCTTCGTCAAGCGCGGCCTGGCGCTCACCCCGGTGAAGTTCGGCATCTCCTTCACCAAGACCGAAGCCAACCAGGCCGGCGCGCTGGTGCATGTCTACACCGACGGTTCGGTGCACATGAACCATGGTGGCACCGAAATGGGGCAGGGCCTGCACATGAAGGTGGCGCAGGTGGTGGCCGAGGAATTCCAGATCGACATCGATCGGGTGAAGATTACCGCCACGACCACCGGCAAGGTTCCCAACACGTCGCCGACCGCAGCCTCTTCCGGCGCCGACCTGAACGGCATGGCGGCGCAGGACGCCGCCCGCCAGATCAAGGACCGGCTGATCGACTTCGCTGCCGAGACGCACCAGATTCCGCGCGACCAGGTGGTGTTCCTGCCCAACCGCGTGCGCATCGGCAACCAGGAGATTTCCTTCAACGAACTGGTGCGGCAGGCCTACATCGCCCGCGTCCAGCTTTCGGCCGCCGGTTTCTACAAGACGCCGAAGATCCATTGGGATCGCGCCAAGGGCAGGGGCCACGCCTTCTACTACTTCGCCTATGGCGCCGCCTGCTCGGAAGTCTCGGTCGACACGCTGACCGGCGAATATGTGGTCGAGCGCACCGATATCCTGCACGACACCGGCCGCTCGCTGAACAAGGCCATCGACATCGGCCAGGTCGAGGGCGGCTTCATCCAGGGCATGGGCTGGCTGACCACCGAGGAACTGTGGTGGGACGGCAAGGGCCGGCTGCGCACGCACGCGCCCTCCACCTACAAGATCCCGCTGGCCTCGGACCGGCCGAAGGTCTTCAACGTCGCACTGACCGACTGGAGCCAGGCCTACGAGCCGACCGTCCACCGCTCCAAGGCGGTGGGCGAGCCGCCGCTGCCGCTCGGCCTGTCGGTGCTGCATGCGCTGTCCGATGCCGTCGCCAGTGTCGCCGACCACAGGATCTGCCCGCGCCTCGACGCCCCGGCGACGCCCGAGCGCGTGCTGATGGCGGTCGAACGGCTGAAGGCGGAAGCGGCGAAATAGCGCCGCCGGCGATCAGGGCCTATGTTGATGGAACGGGCAGTCCTGGTCCATGGAGGCCGGATATGACGACGAATGTGCAGGAACTGAAGGATTTTCTTCGGGACACCGGGCCGGTGGCGCTGGTCGAGGTCGCCGCCACCAAGGGTTCGACGCCGCGCGAGACGGGCGCCTACATGCTGGTGTCACGCGCCGCCATCCATGGCACCATCGGCGGCGGCCAGCTCGAATACATGGCCATCGACAAGGCAAGGCAGGTGCTGCGTTCGCAGGCGGTCGAGCGGATCGACGTCCGCGAGGTCTGCGCCACCCTCGACATTCCCCTCGGTCCCGAGATCGGCCAGTGCTGCGGTGGTCGCGTAGAGGTGGCGATCCGCCCGGTCGACGCCGCTGTTGCCGCCGGCCTGATCGCGGCGGCCGAGAGGCAGGAGCAACGTCTGCCGCATCTCTACATCTTCGGTGGCGGTCATGTCGGTAAGGCGCTGGCGGCTGCGGTCGCCCTGCTGCCGGTGCACGCCGTCGTTGTCGAGACGCGCGCCGAGGAACTGGAAGGCATGCCGACCGGCGTCCAGACACGCCTGACGCCGATGCCGGAAGCTGCGGTGCGCGAAGCACCGGCCGGCTCGGCCTTCGCCGTGCTCACCCACGACCATGCGCTGGATTTCCTCATCGTTGCCGAGGCGCTGAAGCGCAGCGACACCGCCTATGTCGGGATGATCGGCTCCAGGACCAAGAAAGCGACGTTCAGGAGCTGGTTCCTGAAGACCGCCGGCGGCACGGAAGCGGAATTTGCGCGCCTCGTCTCACCCATCGGCGGCGAGGCGGTGAAGGACAAACGCCCACCCGTTATCGCGGCGCTCGCCGCCGCCGAGATGATGACGGCGCTGGCGCTGCATGAGGTCAGGGCAGCTTCGGAGGTTGTAGAAGCCGGGCGTTGAGTGCCGCCGTCAGCCCACGGCTACGGGCGTTCGGCTCCTTCAAAAGGTCCGCCGGACCTCTTGATCCGCCCTGCGGACGGACCGGACCCTCACTCCTTCTCCTGCGTGTGCGCCTCCAGGAACCACAGCGACTTGTCGAGCGCGCGCGAATAGGCGGTGAAGATATCGGCGGTGTCGGCGTCGCCCGCTTCGTCGGCTTCGTCGATCGCCGCGCGAGCACCCTTGGCCACCGCCGCGTAGTGGTCGATCAACGCGGCCAGATGATCCTTGGTCTTGTGGATGTCGGTCGGGTAGGGTTTCAGCGTGGTTTTCTCGGCGACGACCTGCGAGGTGCCGAAGGCGGTCCCGCCGAGCTGCACGGCGCGTTCGGCGATGGTGTCGACATGGATGTCCAGTTCGGTGCGGAACGTGTCCAGCATCTCATGGATGGCGATGAACTGCGGACCCTTGATGTTCCAGTGCGCCTGCTTGGTGATCAGCGCCAGATCGATCGCGTCGGCCAGCCGCGCGTTGAGCAGTTCGATCGACACCTTCTTGGCGTTGGACTTCAGGTCGTTCCGGGTGGTGATGGTGTCCATGGGATATCCTCGTCGGTAGGGCGTGGCGGCGATCGCCGCATCAGGACGGCAACAGCATAGAGAGGGGCATGGCGCCCCCGCGCAAGCGATAACGCCGCTGCCCGGCGCCGGGTTCCGTCAGCGCCCGGCCAGCAGGTCGCGGATCAGCCGCTGGCAGCGCTCGGCCATGAAGTCGAGCAGCAGCCGCACCTTCGGGTCCTGCAGTTTCTTGTGCGGGTAGACCGCCGCGAACTGCACCGGCGTTGGCGGCGTGCCGGTCAGGATGACTTTCAGCCGGCCGTCGCGCAGATAGGGCTCGACCTCGAAGCGCGGCTTGTTGATGATGCCGCGTCCGGCCAGCGCCCAGCCGGTCAGCACGTCGCCGTCGTCGCTGTCGAACGGGCCATGCACCTCCAGCTTATGCGGGCCTTGCGGCGTCTGCAGCATCCAGAAGAATTCCTTGCTGCCGGGATAGCGCAGCATCAGGCAATCGTGCTTCTTCGAGATCAGCTCGCCCAGATCGGTCGGCTCGCCGCGCGCCTCCAGATATTTCGGCGCCGCCACCAGCACCCGCTCGCACTCCATGATGCCGCGCATCCTGAGCGACGAATCCTCGATGACGCCGAGCCTGAAAGCGACGTCGATGCCCTCTTTCAGGATATCGACATTGTGGTCGGAGAGCCTGAGCCGAACTTCGATGTCGGGGTACTTGTCGTGGAAGTCCGGAATGCCGGATGCGATCAGCCGGCGCCCCAGCCCGAGCGGCGCCGTGACCCTGATGGTGCCGCGCGGCTGGCCGGAAAGGGCCGCCACCGCCGCTTCCGCCTCGGTAATGGAATCCAGCACCTGCTTGGCGCCGGTATAGAAGACCGTGCCGTGCTCGGTCGGCATCAACTGCCGCGTCGTGCGGTTGAACAGCCTGACCCCGAGATGCTTTTCGAGTTCCTTGATGCGGTTGGACGCCACCGCCGGCGAAATGCGCATGTCGCGCCCGGCGGCCGACAGGTTGCCGAGTTCGACGACGCGGACGAAGACGGCGATGTTGTCGAGATAGGCCATGCGAAGCGGCTCCCTCCGCGCCGATTTGGAGTGAGCCTAGTATTTTCTATCTTTTTTTGAAAGTCATCGTGTGCCTCGCATCTTTCCGTTTGCGCGGCAGGCCGTAAAGTCGGCCTCTCGTTGAGGAGGACGGGGCATGCTCGATTTCGCCATCTTCTGGGACTGGCTGGCTTTTGCCGTACGCTGGCTGCATGTCATCACCGGCATCGCCTGGATCGGCTCGTCCTTCTATTTCGTTGCGCTCGACCTCGGCCTGCGCCAGCGTCCCGGCCTGCCCGCCGGCGCCTTCGGCGAGGAATGGCAGGTGCATGGCGGCGGCTTCTACCACATCCAGAAATACCTGGTGGCGCCGGCCGAGATGCCGGAGCACCTGACCTGGTTCAAGTGGGAAAGCTACATGACCTGGCTTTCCGGCTTCGCCATGCTGGCGATCGTCTACTATGCCGGCGCCGACCTCTTCCTCATCGATCCCAACGTGCTCGACGTCTCGGTGCCGGTCGGCATCCTCATCTCGCTCTGCTGCCTGGCCGGCGGCTGGATCGTCTACGATCTGCTGTGCCGCTGGCTGATCGGCAAGGCCGACACCGGGTTGATGATCCTGCTCTACGTCATCCTCGTCTTCATGGCCTGGGGCATGACGCACCTGTTCACCGGCCGCGCCGCCTTCCTGCATCTGGGCGCGATTACCGCCACCATCATGTCGGCCAACGTCTTCATGGTCATCATCCCAAACCAGAAGATCGTCGTCGCCGACCTGATCGCCGGCCGCAAGCCGGACCCGAAATACGGCAAGATCGCCAAGCAGCGCTCGCTGCACAACAACTATCTGACGCTGCCCGTCCTGTTCCTGATGCTGTCGAACCATTATCCGCTGGCGTTCGGCACCGAGTTCAACTGGATCATCGCCTCGCTGGTGTTCATGATGGGCGTGCTGATCCGCCATTATTTCAACTCGATGCATGCCCGGAAGGGCAATCCGACCTGGACCTGGCTCGCCACCGCAATCCTGTTCGTCATCATCATCTGGCTGTCGACCGCGCCGAAGGTGTTGACCGGCGAGCCGAAGGTGACGGCATCCGCCCAGCCGCTGATCGCATCGGCCGAGTTTTCCAAGGTGCGCGACACGGTGATGGGCCGCTGCGCCATGTGCCATGCCGCCGAGCCTTCCTGGGAGGGCATCTACCATGCGCCGAAGGGCGTCATGCTCGACACCGACGCTGGCATCGCCAACAACGCCCGTGAAATCTACCTCCAGGCCGGCCGCAGCCACGCCATGCCGCCGGCCAACGTCACGCAGATTTCCGACCAGGAGCGCGCCCTGTTGGTGACGTGGTTCGAAGGGGCTGGAAAAGAGACGACAGCGAAATGACCGAACTTCTCCTGCGTGGCCGCACGCTCTCCTTCAACCGCTGGCCTGAAGCCATCGACGATGCCGGCGCCTACGCCTATGAGGAAGACGGCGCGCTCTTGATCCGCGACGGCAGGATCGTCGCCGCCGGCACCTATGCAGACGTGGCGAAGAAGGCCGGCGAAGGCGTGAAAACGGTCGACCATCGGCCGCATCTCATCCTGCCGGGCTTCATCGACACGCATGTGCACTTCCCGCAGATGCAGGTGATCGCCTCCTACGGCGCCGAGCTGCTGGACTGGCTCAACACCTACACCTTTCCCGAGGAAACCAGGTTCAGCAACGCCCAGCACGGCCGCCGCATCGCCCGCCTGTTCCTCGACGAGATGGTGCGCCACGGCACCACCTCCACCGTCGCCTATTGTTCGGTGCACAAGGCATCCGCCGAAGCCTTCTTCGAGGAGAGCCACGCCCGCGATATGCTCAACATCGCCGGCAAGGTGATGATGGACCGCAATGCGCCGGACGGCGTGCTCGACACGCCGCAGTCCGGTTACGACGACACGAAGGCGCTTATTTCGGAATGGCACGGCAAGGGTCGCCAGCATGTCGCCATCACCCCGCGCTTCGCCATCACCTCGAGCCCTGAGCAGATGGACATGGCCGGCACGCTGGTTCGCGAATTCCCCGACCTGCACATGCAGACGCACCTATCGGAAAACCACGCCGAGATCGCCTATACCTGCGAACTCTACCCCGAGGCCAAGGACTACACCGACGTCTACGCCCGCTACGGCCTTTTGGGGAGGAAGAGCCTGTTCGGCCATTCGATCCATCTGTCGGAGCGCGAGGCCGACGCCCTGTCCGACAGCGGCTCGGTCGCGGTCTTCTGCCCGACCTCGAACCTGTTCCTCGGTTCAGGCCTGTTCGACTACCAGCGCTATCGCAGCCGCGAAAAGCCGCTGCGCATCGCCGCCGCCACCGATGTCGGCGGCGGCACCAACTATTCCATGCTGCGCACCATGGACGAAGCCTACAAGGTGATCGCCCTTCAGGGCGAGAAGCTGAACCCGTTCCAGTCCTTCTGGCAGATCACACGCGGCAACGCCGAGGCGCTGTCCCTGGTAGACCGCATCGGCACGCTGGAGGAGGGCACCGAGGCCGACATCGTCGTGCTGGACGCCGGCGCCATCCCGGCGATGCGGCTCAGGATGGAGACGGTGGCAACGCTGGCCGAGGAACTCTTCCTCCTGCAGACGCTTGGCGACGACCGCGCCGTGCGCGAGGTCTATGTGTCGGGCCGACCGGCCAAGAGCGGCATAGCGAGTGTCTGACAGGACGGCGACGATCAGCCGTCGAGCTTCCTGATCGCTTCCGCGGTGACAGGGGCGAAGAAATTGACGAGATTGCCGTCAGGGTCGCGAAACAGCAACGAGCGGTTGCCCCAGGGCATTGTGGTTGGCTCCTGAACCAACGTGGATTTGACGATGTCCTCCATGACGCCGAACGTTTCGTCCACATCGTTCACCCGGAATTCGATGATGGCCGACTGGTTGGCCGCCGGCCGGGCGATGTCGCCGCCGAACAGCATCAGGGTGCGCGTGCTGCCGATCGCCAGCGTGCAGCCTGGCGTGACGAATTCGGCGAAATCGTCGGTATACCAGGTCGGCGCAATGGCCGTGACCTGCTCGTAGAAGCGGACGAGCCGTGCGATGTCGTCGGTGATCAACCGGACCGAGGCGAATTTCATGGTGCGAACTCCTTGGCGTGCAGCGAATGCCGAAGACAATGGCACAGGCTTGCTGACAGCTTTCCGTCAGCAGCAAGGTCAGGGGCGGCGAGGAACCGACGTCGATCTGGCCGGAAAAGCTCCGAACCTCTTGACGCACCGGCAGCCTCGCGTACACGCAGGCCATCGCGCTGTCGGAGGATGATCATGGCGAGCGAACACGATGTCGATCTCATCAAGCGGCAGGAAGCCGAACTTGTCTTCGAGCGCTTCGACGAGGCCGTCGCTTTCGCGCTCGGCACGGCGATCCGCGAGCGGGCGCTCAGGGAAAATCTGCCGATCATCGTCGATATCCGCACCTTCGACCGGCCGCTGTTCTACGCCGCCATGCCGGGCTCGAATGCCTCCAATCCGGACTGGGCGCGCCGCAAGATCAACGTGGTGAAGCGCTTCCTGAAAAGCACCTACCGCATGGTGCTCGAGCAGCAGCGGCCAGACCGCACCTTCAAGCCGGGCGAGGGGCTGGACATTGCCGACTACGTTCTGGCCGGCGGCGGTTTTCCGGTAACGGTGAAGAATGCCGGGGTCGTCGGCGTCATTGCCGTCTCCGGCCTGCCGGAGCGCGACGATCACGGCTTGGTGGTGGAGGCGCTGTGCGCTCATCTTGGCAAGGACGCCGGGGCGCTGGCATTGCCGAAGGCGGGAGATTGAAGCGGTGACCGTCGATCCGAAATCCTTCCTGACCTCCGTCTTCGAGGCCGCTGTCGCTGCCGCCGATCCGCAAAAGACCATACGCGCCCATCTGCCGGCGAAGCCGAAAGGCAGAACCGTCGTCGTCGGCGCCGGCAAGGGGGCGGCGCAGATGGCCGCCGCTTTCGAGAAGGCGTGGGACGGTCCGCTGCAAGGCGTCGTCGTCACCCGCTATGGCTATGGTGCCGCGACCTCCCGCATCGAGGTGATCGAGGCGGCGCATCCGGTCCCGGACGAGAACGGCCTGAAGGCAGCGCGCCGGCTGCTGGAAACCGTTTCCGGCCTGGGCGAGGACGATCTGGTCGTGGCGCTGGTCTGCGGCGGCGGTTCGGCCTTGCTGCCGGCGCCGGCGCCCGGCCTGACGCTGGCCGACGAGATCGCCGTCAACGAGGCGTTGCTGGCCTCTGGCGCCCCGATCTCGGCCATGAACGCCATCCGCAAGCACGTCTCGACCATCAAGGGCGGGCGGCTGGCCGCCGCCGCATGGCCGGCCAGGGTTGTGTCGCTGATCGTCTCCGATATTCCGGGCGACATTCCGGCCCTCGTCGCCTCCGGTCCGACCGTGCCGGACGAAGCCGGCCGCGCTGAGGCGCTGGCCGCGGTCGCCGCTTATGGCATGAAGCTCCCCGATGCCGTCATGGCGCATATCGAAACGCCCGCTTCCGAAGCACCGAAGCCGGCTGACGAAAAATTCGCCCGCAACGAGGTGCATCTGATCGCCTCCGCCGCCGTGTCGCTGGAGGCGGCCGCCGCCGAGGCGAAGCGGCAGGGCATCGAGGCGGTCATCCTGTCCGACGCCATCGAGGGCGAGGCGCGCGAGGTCGGCGCCGTTCATGCGGCCATTGCCCGCGAGGTCGCTGCCCGCAACCGGCCGTTCCGCAAGCCGGTGCTGATCCTCTCCGGTGGCGAAACGACGGTCACGTTGAAGGCAAAGGGCAAGGGCGGCCGCAATTCGGAATTTTTGCTCGCCTTCGCCATCGGCATCGACGGTGTGGAAGGCATCCATGCGCTCGCCGCCGATACCGACGGCATCGACGGCTCCGAGGACAATGCCGGCGCCTTCTGCGATGGCACGACGGTTTCCCGCATGCGCGCGGCCGGCGTCGACGCGAAAGCCATGCTCAACAACAACAACGCCTGGACGGCGTTCGATGCCGTCGGCGATCTCTTCGTGCCCGGCCCGACCGGAACGAATGTCAACGACTTGAGGGCGATATTGGTGCGGTAGCGTCGGAGGAGGACCTTACCCCATCAGCCGCTTCACCGCCTTCATATCCCGCAGGAACTTCGCCCGCTCGGCCCGCTTGCCGGCCTCGTCGCGGATGCGCAGGAGGAAAGAGGGGTGGACGGTGATGAAGACCTTCAGCCCGTCCGCGCGCTCGATCGTCTCGCCGCGCGTCTTCGTCACCGGCAGGGCCTTGCCGAGCAGCGACTGCACCGCCGTCGCGCCGAGCGCCACGGCGAACTTCGGTTGGATGATGTCGAGTTCCTTGTCCAGCCACCAGCGGCAGGCCTGGATCTCGCCGGCATTCGGCTTGGAATGGATGCGTCGCTTGCCGCGCGGCTCGAACTTGAAGTGCTTCACCGCATTGGTGACGTAGGTCTTGTCCCGCGCGATGCCGGCCTCGTCGAGGATGGCGTCGAACACCCTGCCGGCCGGCCCGACGAACGGTTTGCCGGCAATATCCTCCTGATCGCCCGGCTGCTCGCCGACGAAGACGACTTCGGCGCTGTCCGGCCCTTCGCCGAACACGGTCTGCGTGGCATTGCGCCACAGCGGGCAGCGACGGCAGTCCTCGGCCGCCTCGCGAACCTCGGCCAATGTCGCGCTGTCATCTGCCACGGTGAGTTCTGCACGGCTTGTCATTTTCGGCCTCCACCTGTGCAATGACGGGAGGCGAGCTTGGTTCCGCCGATGCTCTCAGACCTCGTGCAGGTAGAGGTGGTAATCCAGCTCGCTCACCGTGCGCGCCACGCGCAGATATTCCGCGTGCTTGATCTCGGTGAACGTCCGGTGCAGATCCGGCCCGAGCGCATCCTTCAGGAAATCCGAGGCCTTCGCCGCCTCGATCGCCGCGCGCCAGTCCACCGGCATCGTCTTGCCGGCTTCGCTTGCCGCCTCGTATCCGTTGCCGGTGGTTTCCGGGCCGGGGTCGAGTTTCTCGTCCAACCCCTTGGCGATGCCGGCCAGCACGGTGGCCGCGACCAGATAGGGGTTGGCGTCGACGCCGGACGGCCGATGCTCGATGCGCCGCGCCTTGACCTCGCCCGCCGGCACGCGAAGCGCCACCGAGCGGTTGTTGACGCCCCAGGTCGGCGCCACCGGCGCGTAGGACCGCGAAACGAAACGCCGCCAGGAGTTGGCATGCGGCGCGAACACCAGCATGGATTCGGCCATGGTGGTCGCCAGCCCGCCGAGCGCGTGCAGCAATTCCGGCTTCCAGCCTTCGCCGTCATTTTCTGCAAAGACGTTGCGCCCCGAATCGTCCACCAGCGAGACATGGAAGTGCATGCCCGAGCCGGCGTATTTCTCGATCGGCTTGGCCATGAAACATGCGGTGACGCCGTGGCGGCGCGCCTGTGCCCGCACGATCCTTTTCAGCATGACGAGGTCGTCGGCGGCACGCAGAGCGTCGGTGCGGTAGTTCAGCGTCAGTTCGTACTGGCCCGGCGCATATTCGGAAATCACCGTCTCGGCGGGAATGCCCTGCGCCTTCGCCGCCGCATAGATGTCTGAGAACAGCGGCTCCATGCCGTGCAGGTGGTCGACGGAATAGACCTCCGTCTTGCCGCTCGCCCTGCCGTCAAGCACGGCGCGCGCCGGCTGCACCTTGCCGTCGGCGTCGCGCTCGTTGGCGAGCAGAAAGAATTCCAGTTCGAAGGCGCCGGCCGGGTGCAGGCCCTTTGCCGCCAGCCGCGCCACCTGTCGGGCAAGCGCGTGGCGTGGATCGGAGGTCATGGCCTGGCCGTCGAGATGGTGCATGGCCATCAGCACCTGGCCGCGCGCCGGACTGGTTCCATGGAGCGGCACCAGCGTGCCGGGAATCGGCCAGGCGCGCAGGTCGCCGTCGCCGGAATCCCAGATCAGCCCGGTCTCGTGCACGTCCTCGCCGGTGATGTCGAGGCCGAGGATGGAGATCGGCATATGCCGGCCGTTTTTGTAGATGGCCTCCAGCTCATGCCGGCGCACGATCTTGCCGCGGCCGACACCGTTGGCGTCGGTCAGCACGATGTCGATGGCTTCGATCTCGGGATGGGTTTCGAGGAAGGCTTGCGCCTCGGCGGGCGTCGAGCCGGAAGGGGAGGTCATGATCGCTCTCGGTTGGTCTCGCCCGCTTGTCTCACGCCGCCAGCTTCGCCGCAACGTCGGCGAAGGCTGAGATCAGCCGGTCCACCTGCCGCGCCTTCGTGGCCGGCGAAACCAGCATCATGTTGTGGAAGGGCGCGATCAGCGCGCCGCGGTTGACCAGCGCGACATGGATGGCTGCTTCCAGCTCCGGCGCGTGTGCGCCTTCCGCCTCGCCGCCGTTCTTCAACGGACCGGGGGCGCAAATGAACTCCACCCGAGCGCCGACGCGCGCCACGTGCCAGGGCAGGCGAAAACGGTCGATGACGGCGCTCAGGCCGGCGTCCAGTCGCCGCGCCAACCGCGCCATATGGGCGTAGTTTGCCTCCGTCATCACCTCCTCCAGCGTCGCCCGCATGGCGGCGAACTGCAGCGGATTGGCCGACAGCGTCGTGCCCATGCCGGAATAGCCGGGCTCCTTGGTGCGGTTGTAGGCGGCGTAGCGGTCGGCGACCGCGCCGCTCATGCCCCACACGCTCGCCGGCACGCCGCCGGCGACAGGCTTGCCCAGCACGAACAGGTCCGGCTCCAGCCCGAAGGCTTTCGTGTAGCCGCCGGGACCGGAGGAGATGGTGTGCGTCTCGTCGATCAACAGCAGCGTGCCGGCCCTGCGGGTGAGAGCGCGCAGCGCGTCATGAAAACCCGGTTCCGGCAGCACCATGCAAGAATTGGTCAGCACCGGCTCTGTGATGACGCAGGCGACGCTTTTGTCGGCAAGCGCCGCCTCCAGCGCCGGAATGTCATTGAACTCGACGATCTTCGTGCGCGCCGTGAGGTCGCGGAACTCGCCGGCGAGGCCGGGCCGGTTGATCGGTTTGCCGTCCTTCGTCCGCACCATCGTCTCGTCAACCGCGCCGTGATAGCAGCCGTTGAAGACCAGGATTTTGTCTCGGCCGGTGACGGCGCGCGCCACGCGCAGCGCGAAGCGGTTGGCGTCGGTGGCGGTGGTGGCGATCTGCCAGAACGGCAGGCCGAAATGCGCCTCCAGCAGGCGCCCGAGCCCCAGCGCGTCCTCGGAAGGCAGCATGTAGGTCAGGCCGCGTGACGCCTGCCGGCGGATGGCGCGCGCCACCGGCGGCGGCGAGTGGCCGAACATCGAGCCGGTGTCGCCGAGGCAGAAATCGTCCAGCGCATTGCCGTCGATATCTGTGATGCGCGCGCCCTTCGCGCTCTCGACAAGGATTGGAAAAGGCGTCGGCCAGTCGCTCATCCAGTGCATCGGCACGCCGCCGAAAAAGCCCTCGATGCCGTTGCCGATGCGCGCCTCGCTTTTCGGCCGCGCTTTGCGGAAGATGGCCGCCTCGGCCTCGCGAAGCTCCGCGATGCGCGCGGCGTCTATGCCGCCCTGACTTGTCGATGCCGCCCTTGCCGGATCCAAGATATGCCCGTCGCGTTGCCCGTGGTGGCGGTTTTGTAGCGTCCGGCCCGCGGGCAGGCAATGGCCGCCGCCGTCACCCGGCTATGTCGATCACGCCGCAGTCGCCGGTGGCGGTGCCGAAGACGATGCGGCGTCCTTCGCCGTCCCACATCAGCGCGGTGACGGCTCCCTTGCCGGGTCGGCGCAGCAGCACCTCTTTCTGGTCGGCGAAGCGCGAGGCCAGCACCATGCCGTCGTCGTAGCCGATCGCCACCACCTCCTCGGCGGGATGGCAGGACACGCAGGTCACCATGGCGTCGCCGCGCGTACCGAGTTCCAGCGGCGCCTTGCCCATGGGACCGTCCTTGCCCTGGAAGGGCCAGACGATCGCCGCCGGGGCGCCGGAACTGGCCAGCCACTTGCCTTTGGTCGACCAAGACAGGCTTTTCACCTTGGCCGGATAGCCCGACATGCGCATGTGCTTGCCGTCGGCGAGTTTCCAGCCGTGCAGGGCGTTCTCCTGCATGGTGGTGACGAGGAAGGCGCCGTCCGGCGAAAAGGTGGCGCCGGTGTGCGCGCCGGCCCATTCCAGCTCGGTCGGCTTGCCGTCGGTGGCCGGAAAATGCAGCGTCGCGCCGTTGTAGCGGGCGACCGCGATGCGCATGCCCTTCGGCGCGAAGGCGATGCCTTCCACCGAGCGGGGATGGGCAAACTCCTTCACCTTGCCGTCGGCGAAGCGCACGAAGGCATTGCGCCCCGCACCGTAGCCGACCGCGCCTTGCGGGCCGGCGGCGACGCTGGTGATCCACTTTCGGCCGGCGCTCGCCAGTTCCTCGACCGTGCCGTCGGCCCTGATGGAAAAGACCTTGCCGTCCTCGCCGGCGGTGACGAGCCGGTTTGCCGCCGCGTCGAGCGCGGTGCACAGCAGGCCGTCATTGGCCTGCACGGTCTTCAAGCCATGGTCGAGCCGATGGATAGCGCCGTCGGCGAAGGCAAAGAAGGGAATGTCGTTTAGGAAGACGGCGGCGAGGCAATGGCCGTCGATGTCAAGCGGGGCGACTGTGGGCACGAAAGATATTCCATCCGATGTTGGCGCTGCCCCTCACCCTTACCCTCTCCCCGTAAGGACGGGGAGAGGGGAATCGCCGATGGCGCAACTGCTCTCCTCCCTGTTCTCACGGGGAGAGGATGCCGGCAGGCAGGTGAGGGGCGGCGCTGATGGTGAAAATTAAGCCGCCTGGCACGCCTCGAAGCTTTTGCGCAGCCGCTCGGCGTCGAGGTCGCGGCCGATGAAGACCAGCCGGCTTTCGTGTTTCTCGCCGTCCTTCCAGGCGCGCTGGTGGTCACCCTCGATGATCATGTGGACGCCCTGCAGCACGTAGCGGTCGGGGTCGTCCTTGAAAGCGATGATGCCCTTGAGCCTGAGGATGTTCGGGCCTTCCAGCTGCGTCACCTTCTCGATCCAGGGGAAGAATTTCTTCGAATCCATCTCGCCGGCGCGCAGCGACACCGACTGCACCGTCACGTCGTGGATGGCGGACGGGTGCGCGTGATCGTGCCCGTGGTGGTCATGATCGTGATCATGGTGGTCATGCTCCTCGGCGTCGAGGAAATGCGGATCGTTCTCCAGTGCCCGCTTCAGGTCGAAGGCGCCGCGGTCGAGCACGTTGGCGAGATCCACGCCGGAACGCTCGGTGCGGTGGATCTTCGCCGTCGGGTTGATGGCGCGCACGGTGGCCTCGACGGCGGCGAGTTCCTCCGGCGTCACGAGGTCGGTCTTGTTCAGCACGACGACATCGGCAAAGGCGATCTGGTCTTCCGCTTCCTTCGAATCCTTCAGGCGCAGCGGCAGGTGCTTGGCGTCGACCAGCGCCACCACCGCGTCGAGCCTGGTCTTGGAGCGGACGTCGTCGTCCATGAAGAAGGTCTGGGCAACGGGAACGGGATCGGCCAGCCCCGTGGTTTCCACCACGATGGCGTCGAAGCGGCCAGGCCGCCGCGTCAGGCCCTCCACCACGCGGATCAGGTCGCCGCGCACCGTGCAGCACACGCAGCCATTGTTCATCTCGTAGATTTCCTCGTCGGATTCCACGATCAGGTCGTTGTCGATGCCGATCTCGCCGAACTCGTTGACGATGACGGCGTAGCGCCGGCCGTGATTCTCCGACAGGATGCGGTTGAGCAGCGTCGTCTTGCCGGAACCGAGATAGCCGGTGAGCACGGTGACGGGGATCTGCGTCTGGGCTTCGCTCATGATGGGCCTCGAAAAATTGGAAGGGTTGAGCGTCATATAGGACGCCGCCGGCGCTTTTGCACGGTCGAAGCGATGATTCAGCGGGCGATGATCGGCGTCGTCGGGGCCTGCGGAATTCCTTTGTCATCTAACTGAAATATTCATCTGTCATGAGCGCAGCGGACGGTGCGCTGCAGGCGCCGGCAAAACATCTGCCGGCGCCGTGCGCGCATCGCCGATTGCCAATGCGCCCGTCGCGGTTATCGTGGCCGGACGGCCCTCAGGAGAACGACCATGGCCAAGGCAGACAGGGCAGCGACGATGAGCCGGCTGCATTCGGCCGCCAGGCTGGCGCGCACCGCGCTCGCCTCGCGGCTTCTGGCGCACGGCTTCTATGCCGGACAGGACCAGATCATGCTGGCGCTCGACCGCGAGGACGGCCAGACGCCGGGCACGCTGGCGGAACGGCTGGGCGTGCGCCCGCCCACCATCACCAAGACGATCAACCGCCTGCAGGCGCAGGGTTTCCTCGACAAGAGGGCCTCCAATTCGGATGCGCGCCAGGCGCACATCTTTTTGACCGACCTCGGCCGCGAGGCCATCCACGCCATCGAGAAGTCGGTGAAGAAGACCGAGAAGCAGGCATTGAAGGGCCTCGACAAGAAGGAGCAGAAGGCCCTGTTCAAGCTGCTCGCCCGCATCGAGGCCAATCTGTCGGACGGCGAGACGGAGCCGGCCGAAGACGAGGTCGAGGACGTGGCGGAGCCGGTCGTCGAGACGGCGGCGTAGGCCATCCCGCGCCGTGCCCCGCCGTCGAAATCCACAGGCCGGCGAAAAAGCTTTGATTTGCCCCGGATAGATGGCATAAGCCGCATTTAAACAGTTTAAATGCGGTGCGGGGAGAGTGCGCGCTGGCACAGAAGATCAAGCTTTCGACCATTGCCGACGCGCTCGGCGTCTCGACCGCGACGGTTTCGCTGGCGCTGCGCGACAGCCCGCTGGTGGCGAGCGCCACGCGTGACAAGATCAAGGAACACGCGCGCGAGATCGGCTACATCTACAACCGCCGCGCCGCCTCGCTGCGCACCTCGCGTTCCGGCATCGTCGGCGTCGTCGTCCACGACATCATGAACCCGTTCTATGCCGAGATCCTGCGCTCCATCGAGCATGAGCTGGACCGCAGCCGGCAAACCTTCCTGCTCTCCAACCACTACGACCAGGTGGAAAAGCAGCGCACCTTCATCGACACGCTGCTGCAGCTCGGCGCCGACGGCGTCATCATGTCGCCGGCCATCGACACGCCGGCCGCCGACATCCTCATGGCCGAGGAGAACGGCCTGCCGGCCGTGCTGATCGCCCGCGACGTCGAGGGCGCGCATGTGCCGGTGTTCCGCGGCGACGACGCCTACGGCACGGCGCTCGCCACCAATCACCTGATCTCGCTCGGCCATACCCGCATCGCCATGGTCGGCGGCACCGACCAGACCTCGACCGGCCGCGACCGCTACCAGGGCTACGTCAACGCCATGCAGGCGGCCGGGCTGGAGATCAAGCCGGCCTGGCGCATTCCCGGCCCGCGCACCAAGCAGGGCGGCTTCGAGGCCGCCGGCCAGTTCCTGGCGCTGAAGGACAAGCCGACCGCCGCCTGCTGCTGGAACGACCTCGTCGCCATCGGCCTGATGAACGGCATCGCCCGCGCCGGGCTGGTGCCGGGCATCGACATTTCCGTCACCGGCTACGACGATCTGGAAGAGGCGGCCATTGCCACGCCGGCGCTGACCACCGTCTGGAACGGCCAGCGTGAGGTCGGTCGCCGTGCCGCCAGCGCCCTGCTCGACAAGCTGAACGGCGAGCCGGTGCACATTTCGCAGGACCTCATCAAACCGGAGCTGCATGTGCGCCAGTCCACCGGCCGCCCGGTGGAGCGGCGCTGAGGGCAACATCGTCCCGCCTCGCATCCATTCCATATCGCAGGAGAACCGGCATGGCCGCCGACCTTCGTTCCGTCACCGTCCTCGTTCCCGGCAAGCTGCACGAGCAGTCTGTCAGGCGCATCGGCGAGACGTTCCGGCTGGTGGCCATCGACACCATCGATGCCGCGCTCCTGACCGACGAGATGAAGGCGACGGTGCGCGGCATCGCCGCCTCGCCGGCCATCGCCGGCGGCCTTGTCGGCCCGGATTTCATGAAGGCGCTGCCGAAGCTGGAGATCGTCGCCAATTTCGGCGTCGGCTACGACGGCGTCGACGCTCGCCATGCCGGCGCGAACGGCATCATGGTCACCAACACGCCGGACGTGCTGACCGAGGAGGTGGCCGACACGGCACTCGGCCTGCTGATCGCGACCGTGCGCGAACTGCCGAAGGCGGAAGCCTGGCTGCGCGCCGGCAACTGGCTGGCGAAGGGCAATTTCCGGCTGAGCCCGCTGTCGCTGCGCGGCCGCAAGGTCGGCATTTTCGGCATGGGCCGCATCGGCATGGCGATCGCGCGCCGGCTGGAGGCGTTCGGCTTGTCCGTCGCCTATCACAACCGCCGCCCAGTCGAAGGACTGACCTATGCCTATCACGAGACGCTGAAGGGATTGGCCGAGGCGGTCGACACGCTGATTTCGGTGGTGCCCGGCACGCCGCAGACGGCGAAGGCCGTCAACGCCGAAATCCTCAAGGCGCTCGGCTCCGACGGCGTCTTCGTCAACATCGGCCGCGGCTCGACGGTGGATGAGGCTGCTCTTGCCGCCGCACTCGCCGATGGCACCATCGCCGCCGCCGGCCTCGACGTCTTCGCCGACGAACCGAACGTTCCGCAGGCGCTGCTGGACGCGCCCAACACCGTGCTTCTGCCGCATGTCGGGTCGGCCTCGGACCACACCCGCCGCGCCATGGCCGACCTCGTGGTCGACAACCTGATCGCCTGGTTCTCCGACGGCAAGGCAATCACACCGGTGCCGGAAACGGCAGGCGTCGGCCACAATCGTTAACCGGCGCGTTATTCGTTAACGGCACGGTAACCCTATGGAAACATTCTTCTCTTTGCCAAAGACGGCATTGGGGAGATTCGATGAAAGCACTTGCTGCCGCGATCGGCGCTGTCGCGCTTCTGGGCGGCTTCCATTCCTTTCACGATGAGGGCGATGGAGCCGCTGTCGCCGCCGACCAAGGGCATGCGCCGGGAACCTACAGGCTGATCGCCAACGGCGGCGACGTGGCCTGCACGGTGACGCGCGGGGCGGCGATGGCCGGTGGGTTGTCGGAACTGATCGTCGGCGCGGGATGCCCGGCCGTGCTGCCCGGCATCGAGCGCGCGCGGTTCTGGCGCGACCGCAAGGACGGCACCGTCGGTTTCAGCGAGAACGGCGCCGATCCGCTGGTCAGTTTCGAGGCCGGCGACGGCGTCGACTACGAATCCTACGCCCCGGCCCTGCCGCTGCTGACTTTGGTGGCCGAGTAATCGAGCGCTGCCTGAGCTTACTCCGCCGCCGTCCGCGTCGCGATCCGCGCCGCCGCGTGCGCGCGCACGGCGTCGCCGAAGGCCTTGAAGATGCGCTGCGAGACGCTGTCCGATTTCACCCAGTATTCGGGATGCCACTGCACGCCGACAGCAAAGGCCCGCGCGTCGCGCGCCGACACGGCCTCGACCGTGCCGTCCTCGGCGACGGCCTCGATCTGCAGCTTCGGCCCGAGCCGGTCGACCGCCTGCCGGTGTACCGAATTGACCTTGATGTCGCCGGCGCCGAACACACCCGCCAGGCAGCTTCCCGGCTTGATCGACACGGTCTGGTGGATGGCGAAGCGTTCGTCCTGGTTGTCGCTCACCGGCGCACGGTGGTCGAGGGAGCCTGGCCGTTCCTGGATCTCGCTGGCGAGCGAGCCGCCCAGCGCCACGTTCATCTCCTGGATGCCGCGGCAGATGGCGAGCAGCGGCACGCCGCGCTCCACCGCCTTGCGGATCAGCGGCAGCGTGGTGGCGTCCCGCGCCTCGTCGTAAGGTCCGTCGCGCTCGGTCGCTTCCTTGCCGTAGAGCGAGGGATGGACGTTGGATTTCGAGCCCGTCATCATCACGCCGTCCACCGCCGAAAGCAGTTCGTCGAGGTCGAGCCGCTCGCCGAAGGAGGGCACCAAAAGCGGCAGCACGCCGGCGCCCGAAAGGGCCGCCTCCAGATACTGCTGCGGTGCTGCATGCCAAGTGTAGTTCTCGAACTGGCGGACATCGGTGGAGACGGCGACGAGCGGCTGGAGCATCTGGGTTCCCGAGAAGCGAAAACGACGCGTTTGCACCTACAAAATAGGCGATTGCAAGGCGAATTGCCACGGCCATGTGCGGCTTGCGCCAGTCCGCCGCCGGCGGCGGGTCATGGACCCGGCCGAATGCCCGTGCTGGACACGTCGCCTTCGGTGTGTATTGTCCGCTAACCGGCTCCCGGACCTGATGTTTTCCCGGCGGCCAGTTCATATTTCGATCAGGCAAGGGAGGAGTTTCATGGATCGTCGTTCATTCATCCGCAAGGCCGGCGCCACCGGCGCCGGCGCGGCAGCAGCCACCGCCGCTTTGGCCGCACCGGCCATCGCCCAGTCCAACCCGAAGATCACCTGGCGGATGACCTCCTCCTTCCCGAAATCGCTCGACACCATCTACGGCGGCGCCGAGGTGTTGTCGAAGATGCTGTCGGAAGCCACCGACGGCAATTTCCAGATCCAGGTCTTCGCCGCCGGCGAGCTGGTCCCCGGCCTGCAGGCGGCGGATGCGGTGACGGCCGGCACGGTCGAGGCCGCCCACACCGTCTGCTACTATTTCTGGGGCAAGGACCCGACCTGGGCGCTCGGCTCCGACGTGCCCTTCGCGCTCAACGCGCGCGGGCGCAACGCCTGGCAGTATCATGGCGGCGGCATCGACCTGTTCAACACCTTCCTCGCCAAGCAGGGCCTGTTCGGCCTGCCGGGCGGCAACACCGGCACCCAGATGGGCGGCTGGTTCCGCAAGGAGATCAACACCGTCGAGGATCTCAAGGGCCTGAAGATGCGCATCGGCGGCTTCGCCGGCAAGGTCATGGAAAAGCTTGGCCTGGTGCCGCAGCAGCTCGCCGGCGGCGACGTCTACCCGGCGCTGGAGAAGGGCACCATCGACGCCGCCGAATGGGTCGGCCCCTATGACGACGAGAAGCTCGGCTTCTACAAGGTCGCGCCCTACTACTACTATCCGGGCTTCTGGGAAGGCGGCCCGACCGTGCATTTCCTGTTCTCGAAGGAGAAGTACGAGGCGCTGCCGGCGGCCTACAAGTCGCTGCTGCACACCGCCTGCCAGGCGGAGGACGCCGACATGCTACAGAAGTACGACTATCTGAACACCAAGGCGATCAAGTCGCTGGTTGCCAACGGCGCGCAGCTCCGCCCCTTCAGCCAGGAGATCCTGGCGGCCTGCTTCGACGCCGCGAACAAGACCTACGACGAGATGATGGCATCGAACGCGGACTTCAAGACGATCTGGGAATCCATCGTCGCCTTCCGCAAGGAGGCCTATCTGTGGGATCAGGTGGCCGAGTACAACTTCGATACCTTCATGATGATCCAGCAGCGCGCCGGCAAGCTGTGAGCCGCGCCGCGTAGTCGGAATGCAAAAACCCCGGAGCGTTGCTCCGGGGTTTTTGTTTGGGGTGCCTCAGTCGAGGGCAGGGCACCCGCATATGGCGTTGCCCCTCTCCGTCACGCCCTGCGGGCGTGCCACCTCTCCCCCCGTTCCGCGTGGAGAGGATAGGCCGCCCGGTAAGGCTTAGCGCCCATCCTCTCCCCGCACGAAGTGGGGAGAGGTGGATCGGACGAAGCCCGAGACGGAGAGGGGGTAGTGCACCCAATGCGACATCCCGTCCTCAAGTGGATCGCTCAGTTGAAGCTGGGTGGCTTCGACAGGTCCGGCGCGGCAGGCGCTGCCGGCTGGGCCGGGACGTTGCCGAAGTTCGGCGGCTGCGAAAGATCGGGTGTCGCAGGTGCGGCCGGTTGCGGCGCTGGCGTCCCGCCGAAATTCGGCGGCTGGGAGAGGTCCGGCGTTGCCGGTGCGGTGCCGCCCTGCGGGGCGGCGGGTGCGCCGAGCGGCGGCAGCGACAGGCCCGGCAGTTCCGGCACCTTGATCTCGATCGTGCCGGGATCGACCACCTTGCCCTTGTAGTGCATCACCATCTGCGGGAACAGGATGGTCAGCGCGATCATCAGGACCTGGATCAGCACGAAGGGCACAGCGCCCCAGTAGATCTGCCCGGTCGTCACCGGCGCGATCTGCTTGCCGGTGATGCGGTCGAGATAGGGCACGCGCGCCGCCACCGAGCGCAGGTAGAACAGCGCGAAGCCGAAGGGCGGATGCATGAAGGACGTCTGCATGTTGACGCCGAGCAGCACGCCGAACCAGATCAGGTCGATGCCGAGCTTTTCCGCCGCAGGCGCCAGCAGCGGCACGATGATGAAGGCCAGCTCGAAGAAATCGAGGAAGAAGGCGAGGAAGAACACCAGCAGGTTGACGACGATGAGGAAGCCGAGTTCGCCGCCCGGCAGCGAGACCAGCAGGTGCTCCACCCACAGGTGTCCGTTGACGCCGTAGAAGGTGAGCGAGAAAACGCGCGAGCCGATCAGGATGAACAGCACGAAGGACGACAGCCGCGTGGTCGAGGCGAGCGCCTGCTTGACGACGTCGAGCGAAAGCCGCCGCTTGGCGGCGGCCATGACGAGCGCGCCGACAGCGCCCATGGCGCCGCCTTCGGTCGGCGTGGCGATGCCGAGGAAGATGGTGCCCAGCACCAGGAAGACCAGCGCCAGCGGCGGGATCAGCACGATGACGACCTGCTGCGCCAGCCGCGACATCAGGTTGAGGTTGAGCGCCTTGTCGAGGATGGCGACGATGTAGATGGCGATGATGCCCACCGTGGCGGCGAGAATGTCGGCGTTCTCGCCATGCGTCGGCTCAAGGTAGCGATAGGCCCCGTAGGCAATGGCCGTTGCGGCGAGCAGGGCGAAGAGCAGCGAGGTGATACCGTGGCCGAGCGTGCGCGCCTCCGCCGGCAGGGCGGGCGCCCAGTCCGGCCGGACGATCGAGGTGATCAGCACGTAGCTCATATAGAGGCCGGTCAGCACCAGGCCGGGGATCAGCGCGCCGGCATACATGTCGCCGACCGAGCGGCCGAGTTGGTCGGCGAGCACGATCAGCACCAGCGAGGGCGGGATGATCTGCGCCAGCGTGCCGGAGGCGGCGATGACGCCGGAGGCGAGGCGCCTGTCGTAGCCGTAGCGCAGCATGATCGGCAGCGAGATCAGCCCCATGGCGATGACCGAGGCGGCGACGACGCCGGTGGTGGCGGCGAGCAGCGCGCCGACCAGGATGACGGCATAGGCCAGCCCGCCGCGCACCGGGCCGAACAGCTGGCCGATCGTGTCGAGCAGGTCCTCGGCCATGCCGGAGCGTTCCAGCACGATGCCCATGAAGGTGAAGAAGGGAATGGCGAGCAGCGTGTCGTTGGCCATCACGCCGCCGTAGAAGCGGTCGGGCAATGCGTAGAGCAGCGGCCATGACAGGTTGATGGAGCCGGCCGAAAGGGGTGCCAGCTCGACGCCGATGACGAAGAACAAAAGGCCGTTGGCGGCGAGCGAGAAGGCGACGGGGTAGCCGATCAGGAGGAAGATGATCAGCGAGGCGAACATGATCGGTGCCATGTTCTGCGCGATGAACTCGATCACGGCTTGAGCTCCTCGACCAGCGCCTCGCCTTCGAGCTGGGCCTGCTCATGCTGTGTGACGTAAGGGTTCGGATCGTCCATGTTGCCGTTCATGATGGCGATCTTCTTGATGATCTCCGACACGCCCTGCCAGGCCAGCAGAAAGAAGCCGACCAGAAGCATCGCCTTGGCCGGCCAGATGATCAGCCCGCCGGCGTTGGTGGAAAGCTCGCCGCTGACATATGACCTCGACACATAGGGAATGAGGTAGAACACCATCAAAAGCGCGAACGGCATCAGGAACAGGATGTGGCCGAGAAGGTCGATCCAGTGCTGGATGCGCCGCGAGAACAGGCCGTAGACGATGTCGATGCGGATGTGCTCGTTCTGCTTGAGCGTATAGGCGGCCGCAGCCAGGAAGGCGGCGCCGAACAGATACCACTGCAGCTCCAGCCAGGCGTTGGAGGAAGTGTCGAAGATCTTGCGGATGGTGGCGTTGCCGGCGCTGACCAGGATCGAGGCCAGGATCAGCCAGGAAATCCATTTGCCGATGAATTCGTTGACCGCGTCGATGATCGACGAGATGCCGATCAGCACGCGCATGCGGCGGTCGAACAAGAGCGTCAGCACGATGGCAGCCAGGACGACGGCAAAGATGACGAGCAGCGCGCGTCCGCCCGGCGTCTCGGTCATGACGCGGGCTGCGGCGTAAAGCAGGTCCATAAATGTTCCTCCCTGGCGGGCGCTGTCGCTTTCTGCGCGCGATGCGCCTTCGTGGCCCAAGCCTATGCCGTGTGTGGCCGCATCGGTCAACACGGGCGGGAGCGATAGGCGTCATGCTGTGGGCCAGGCCAGGGGCAGGTATAGGCGGCTGCCGCCGCGCGATGCGCTGGAAACGGGCGGTTCAGGCGGCCTGGCGGCTGTCGCGGCCGGCGCCGATCAGCACCAGCATGGCGACGAGGAACAGGTACATCCAAGCGTCGCGCCACTCGATCGGGAAATAGCCGGCCCACAGTGATTCGGCCATGCCGAAGGCGACGCCGCCCAGTGCCGCGCGCGATGGCGACAGATAGCCGCCGACGGCGGTGACGAACAGCACCTTGAGGCCGTAGACGAGGCCGGTGCCGAAGGAGATGTTGCCATAATAGAAGGCGGCCAGCATGCCGGCGAGCGCCGCCGCCAGGCCGCCGCCCAGCACCGCGCTGCGGAAGACGGCGCGCTGGTCGACCCCGCACAGTGCGGCAGCCAGCGGATCGTCAGAGACGGCCCGCCAGCGGCGCCCGAAGCGGGAGCGCGCCAGCATCCTCCCGCCGGCCGCGATGGCGGCCGCGATCAGCGCGATGTCGATGAGCTGGACCACCGTCAGCGTCGCCCGGAAGCCGGGCCCTTCGGCGAAGGTGACGGGCCAGGCAAGCATCGGCGGCAACCAGAAATCCTTGGTGTCGGCGGCGATGCGGGACAACTCGCTCAGCACCAGAAGCACGCCCAGCGTCGCGGCGGCTATCGTGTTGGGCGAGCGGTCGGCCAGCGGCTCGAACACGCCGCGCGACAGCACATGGCCAAGCAGCGCGGCATAGGCGAAGGCCATGGCGACGCCGAAGGCGACGGTCGCCGGCAGCGTCAGCCACAGCACCTGCCAGCCGTAGACGGCGGCCAGGATCATCGTCTGCCCGCAAAAGGCGAAGATACCGCCGTAGGCGAGGTTGGTGCGGTGCAGGATGCCGTTGGTCAGTGCGTAGCCGAAGGCGAGCAGCGCGTAGAGCGCGCCCGAATGCAGCCCGTTCAGCACCTGCTGGATGAAATAGAGCATGACCCGTCCGGTCCTCCCGATCATCCGGACGGCAACAGGGTGCCTCTTGTGATATAACTTGTCAAATGGCGTTTGATGGTTAGAATTGGCGGCATGACGGTATCCTGGACCCCGCATCGCTTCCAAGGCGGCGCACTGGCGCTCGACGCGGCCAACACCGTCGTGCTGCGCGGCGATCCGGAGCGCAGCTTCGACCGCTTCGCCAATCCCGCCGAGATCGCCCGCTTCGCCGAGGCGGCCGCAACCTTCCGCGCCGACGAGCTCGGCGGCCGGCGGCTTGCCGTGGCCGATCCGCAGCGGATCGCGCCCGTGGTGCTGGCGATCCGCGAGGCGACCGACCGGCTCTATCGCAATGCCGTCAAGGCCGGTGGGGCGGTGGCGGCGGCCGACATGGAGCCGTTCCTGCGCGCCTGCGCCGACGGGCTGGCCAGCGTCGACGCGGCGTTCGGAGCGCCGGGCAGGCCGTTCGGCGACGCCGATACGCCCATCGCGCTGGAAGCGGCGTTGGCGGTGTCGGCGCTGTCGCTGCTTTCCGGCGGCTCGCTGGCGCGGCTCAAGCTCTGCCGCAACTGCAACTGGCTGTTCCTCGACCGCAGCCGCAACGCCAGCCGCCTGTGGTGCGACATGGCCGTCTGCGGCAACCGGCAGAAGGCCAGTCGCCACTATCGCCGCCGCAAGGCGGCACTGGAGGATGAGGATGCCTAGTTTTCTCCCCCGAAGCTTGATGGCGGCCGCTGCCCTTGCGGCGACGCTGGCGCTGGGCGCCTGCCGCGAATCAGGCGCCGACAAGCCGTTCGAGATTTCCGGCCGCCTGTTCGAGTTCAATTACCGGCTGGGCATCGCCACCTATGTCGTCACCTTGAATCCGCTGAGGCCCATGGGTGAGGGGCAGGTGGCCGAGGTCGATTTCGAGAACCCGGCCGGCGGCCCTCCGCTTCTCGTCACCCAGAAGATCTGGCCGAAGATGCGCCACATCACGCTGACCAGCCCGCCGCTGAGTTGCGTGGTCAAGGACAAGCCCTATGCCGTCGCGATTCGCATCAAGGACAAGGACGGCACGGTGCTGCAGAAGCTCGACACGACGCTGGTCTCCACTCAGGACCAGAGCGACCTGCCGGATGCGCCGCTGGTCACCGGCTCGCGTTACGAACTCAATCCCGCGCTCGCGGGCCATCCCGACGGCAGGCTGCCGGGCGCCCGCAAGCCGGCCTGTCCCAAGGTTGGCTGAAAATCGCGCCGTTTCCGGCTGGGGCGGGCGGAGGAAACCGGGTGTGGATTGATCCCGGCGCGGCCGATTTCATTTGACCTCTCCGCCAAGGGAAGAAAGACTGCCCGTCGATCTCGACGCAGGCGGCTGCTTCGGACGCCGCTTCCGCAGAGGACCAGTTGATGACGCTGCACGACGTCGCGCTCGACGACAAGTTCGATCTTGCCAAGGAGCGCGTCTTTCTCACCGGTGCGCAGGCCGTGGTTCGCATGCTTCTGATGCAGCGCGAGCGCGACCGGCGCGCGGGCCTGAACACGGCGGGCTTCGTCTCCGGTTATCGCGGCTCGCCGCTCGGCGGGCTGGACCAGCAGCTCTGGCACGCGCGCCAGCAGCTCGTCGGCGCCGACATCGTCTTCCAGCCCGGCCTCAACGAGGAACTCGCCGCCACCGCCTGCTGGGGCTCGCAGCAGGCCGAACTGCTGGGCGAGGGCAAATACGACGGCGTCTTCTCCGTCTGGTACGGCAAGGGTCCGGGCGTCGACCGCTCCGGCGACGT
>Ga0182738_1000661_pt1 | contig 46031 bp, 23 predicted proteins | sample eDN5th30CBELigMG_FD_128876 | JGI IMG/M metagenome (GOLD analysis project Ga0182738, IMG submission 128876) | Enriched Miracle-Growth compost microbial communities from Emeryville, California, USA - eDNA 5th pass 30_C BE-Lig MG (version 2)... ... | reverse complement strand
TTAAAATTCTTTGAAAACGCAATAATATCAAACCTTGATCGCTGAGCTTAAATTCTTTTTAAATCTCTACTTAATTGAGTTCAAATCTCAAAATTAAATCCTCTGCTTTCTAATCCTCCTTACCTAATCAAATTAATTTCTGGGTTACTAAGTGGACCTATTCAAACTAACTTTGAGTGTATTTATTCAGTGAAAACAAGTATCTATAGTCCAAAAAAAACTTTAAAAAGCAGATCAATTTTTTTACAACTTAAACCCATCATATGTTAAAATTATTCAAATAAAAAATCTCATAAATTCTCAAATGTCGAAACCACCTCATGATAAAAGAGAGCTTCCTGAAAACTGAATGCCTCTTCAAAGTTTGATGGGCTCAAAAAAACCAACAGAGGTCTCTTAGGTACAAATTAAGAAGAATTGCTTTCAATTTTGACCGTACTTGTAAAATAAAACTGAATTTTTATTTAGGACCAATTCATCACAATTTATCATTAAATTAAAAAAACTTGAGATTCTTTGCGCAACTTAATCTTATTAAAAAATTTTGATAAGTTCCATATCATTTCTCTTTTCTCATCCAAAGTATCTCTTTGTCTCTTGAATTTTTGGACTGGTTTCGAGAGCCCCTTGATTTCAGAAATGCAAAATTAACCCAGAAATAATCCTTGCCCTCGCATTAAGTTTATTCAGGCAAGAAAAACTGTCATAATCTTGTTTGAAAAAAGCCTCCACACTCCCTGAATTCTGAATATTTCAACAAACCCAAACCCTCTCTCTTGTCTTTTGACACAACGTTTTTCTTCCCTAAAATTCTGACGTTTTATTCAGGATAATTGAATATTTTAAAAATGGTTGAACTCTGATAATATTCAATCAAATCGACTAAAAATGGTTTCACCAAGTCAGTTCTTTTTCACTTCAAAAATTGATCCTAGGAAAACTTGAAATTACTTGATCAAATGAAACTAAAGAAATTTGTATTTTTGACATCCACAAAATTTTCAAATTTGTTGCCAAAAAATAATCAAATAGATATGATCCAAGCCTAGACCAAAATCGAAGGCTCTGAGATCAAATCTTCGTATTTCGCGAATGATCTTAACTTTCCCCCATCTGGGAAAGCAGAATGTCTGAATTAAATCTTTTTGAAATGAGAATAACAAAATCATTCAATGAAAGGGATTTTTTGAGTGCATTTCATAATTTATTCTCATTTACAGGAGAACTTGTCACATTGGGCAACTCCTTGTAGGATTGGGTAAAATCTTTGAAATGAGAGTCTGGAGTGAACCATCCAAACCAAAGGCCTCTCTTCATCGATGTTTTCGGTAACTTGAGACTCTAAGCAGAAAATTTTGTAACAGAAGGTACATTGCACCTCTCTTCAATTTATTTTTGAGCTAAATACACTATGAGGTGATTTTCTAAGGTTTTTTCTTGAGAAAGTGAGGTTTTTCAGAAATATTTCATATCCTAAAAAGAAAAACTTCATTCAAGGTTTTTCGAGTTTTATATCGGGAATTTTTATTATTTTCTTCATATTTGAGAAAGCTCAATGTCTCAAGAGATTCTCCTAGTCAAATATCCATTATTCTTTAGATTTAAGAAAGGAAGGAGCAAGAGAGACTTCAGACGATAATTTAAAAATAAATTTCTTTTCAGTTTACGGATTTTTTGTTGTTGTTGAGATAATTAAACAGAAAGGTTTCAAATTCTAGTGAAATGATAAAGCTTTGAGAGACAAAGTTTGCCCAAAACATTAAAAAAAAAAAATCAGATTTTTTGAAGAGTGAAAGATTTTTCATCTTGATGTTTATTTGATTCCGAAGTCCTGAATGTGAGAGCTCAAAAAAAATTTTTTTTGGCTTGTCCACTGCTCAGTTTCACAGGAAAAATTTTGGAAAAAAGTTAATTTTTTTCCATCGAGAAAGATCACAAAAAAGGTTGAAGAATCCATTTTGAGGCATTTTGAGAAAATGAAAAAAAAAATTGTTATTTTTTTGTTTTGAAAATTTGAGAATTTAGAATTTTTTCTTTGAAAAATTTTTTCTCAAGAAAAAAATTCCTTGCCCTTTCCCTTTAAGTTTTTTTCAAGATTGCGATGATTAGGAGCTCATCTCCTCTCATTCCCCTCCAAGCCGGAAAAATTTGATATCGATTGGTGAGATGAAGGGCTGAGAAAGAAAATATTGCTACCTTTTGAAAGCAGACAATCCACAAATTAAGCGGTAAGTTTTGAAAAAATAAAACCATAGGATAGTAGAGAATGAGACGAAAGATGATGTGAAAAGGGTTTTACTTTTTTTTTCCAGATGTTTTTTTGTGTTTAAATTCACAGTAATCCCCCTCCCCCCCAAAAAATTCCTCAATTCAGAGTTTCTCGTCACAAATTTAAAAATCAATATTGAGAAGAAAAAAGAAGCTAACTCAATTTGAGATCATTTTAACAAAAACCCTCATAAAATTTTCACTCTTTATTTTCATATTTTGACCCTCATCACCCTTCAAAAATAAAAATATTTCTCTCTTGAAGGGAATTCAGAAGTTCAAATTCTCAAATATTTTAAAACTCAATCTTCTTCTGAATGATACTTTCAATAAATATCCCTCCCTATGAAGAAGACTTGAAATTAATATGAAAAATCTTCTAGTCATTCATTAGCACAATCAGAAACATCTGATCTGACTTCAAGAAGTCCAGGGAAAAATATTTATAAAAATTTTGAACAAACAAACAGAGAAGAGTGGAATTTTTTTCAAGTAGTAAAAAAAAAATTTTCCTTTGGATTGATTCGAAAAATTCCTCTTAGAGCTGTTTATTAAAACAATATTCAAACAAATATACCTAGTTAAAAACTCCTTGGGAGCAACAATACGCTATTCCTCTCGTTCAAACCCATGGAAAAATACACAGACTGTGGTAAGAAGCTCGGTAAAGGAAATTTTAGCAGCGTCAGACTTGTTGAAAGAAAAGCCGATCGCAAAGTACTCTTGCCTTGAAATTTATTGCCTCTAAAATTCATTAGCTTCTTGCTATGAAACTCATCGATGTTGATACAAATGCAGGAGATCTGACTGAGGCTGTGCATAATGAAACTGCTATACTCAAAAAATTGCATCACCCAAATATTGTCGAGTTCTTTGAAGCCTTTGTCAATGAGGATCATTTATGCATAGTCATGGAGTATTGTGATCAGGGTATAAAATTGAATTTCTCTTAAAATGTTTACCGCTTTTTGCAGGAGATCTACAACAAAAAATTAAGGAAACTCAAAAGGAAGACATACATTTTGGCGAAGAAAAAGTAATTTAACAGCATATTCAAAGAGAATAATCTATTAAAGATCCTTGAATGGTTTACTCAAATCTGCCTTGCTGTCAAATACCTTCATGACAACAGGATCATTCATCGAGACATCAAAGTTCACAACACATTTCTCACTTCTGAAGGGATTGTACTACTTATTATTTTAAAATGCCCTCATTTCTCTAGATAAAACTTGGCGATTTTGGTATCTCGAAACAACTCGAACAAACTGGAGATCTCGCCTCTACACAAACAGGGACTCCATTCTATCTAACCCCAGAAATGTGTCTTCAATCGACATCTTCTCATAAATCAGATATTTGGATGTTAGGATGTATCCTACATGAACTTTGCTCCCTTGAAAAGCCCTTCTCCGGCGATAATATACCCGTATGAGATCATATTTGAAAAATTTCAACTTAATTCACTCCTTGTAGAATGTTATTCATAAAATTATGCAAGAGAAATATGCACCAGTGCCAGAGCATTACGGCACTTTGATTCATGACTTGATAAATAAACTACTTGAAAAAGACCCTAACAAAAGACCCAGCATTGAGAATATTTTATCCATTCCTGAAATTGCACTCGAGGTAACCAAACTCAGGCTCAAATATCCTCACATCTACCCAAATCATTCATTTGAAATAAAGTCTGCAACAAGCCCAACATCAGACGATCCATTTCAACTCAAACCTCGATCAATTAGCTCTGGAGATCACAAGGTTTTGATTGATGATGGACCACTTCCTTTAGGCCGAGTCAGCAGTAAATCTTCAACTTTTGCTCATCAACAAATACAAATTGAAACTCATGATGAAGAAGGTAAAGTTGAAACCTCCAACAGAATATCTGATGTATGAATTTATTTCTCATTTCCTCTCATCATTATTTTCAAGATAAATTCCAAGTTAAGTCCAAATTCTTCAAGACAAAGTCCAAATGCAACCAAGCGAAAAGCGAATAATATTCATGCACTTATTGAACAAAAACGAGCCAAAGAGCCCACTAGCGGAATTGTTGATAAAATTCTTATGGACAAACCAGGGAACAAAGCCCCACCAACTCTCAAAGATATAATAGTGACAGCGCAAGAAACTCCAGCAGAAATGCACGCAAAAATCACTTCAGATTACAAAAGCCCTATCAAAGTAAATGCTGTGCTCACAACCACAACCACAAGTACTACGATAGAAAAGAAGCATGCGACAGGATATGGGAAACTCACAGAAAGTTCGAGGAAAAACCAAAAACTGTCCATTAACATTCCTGAAATATCGGATAATACAACCAATGCGAGCTCTCAGCCTGGCTCAAAAGGAGAGAAACCAAAATCTTCTTCTGGCCTTATCAAATCTTCTATACACCCAAGAACCACGCAAAATGCATATAGTTATCAGCAAGACCCCTTAAAAATCAAGAAAAAACCTTCATTCTCAGATCAAGTCTTTGATCCGCTTTCTCCAGGGTCTCCAAATCGACCCTTTTTCACAATTCAATTCTTGAAAATACAACTGGGAGATGAAAAGTATGAAAAAGTCTGGGAACTCATAGAAAAACATGAAGAGCCCAAAAAACTTTTGAATGAAGAATCTCGCTCCATTCTAGAAATTATTGGCGAAGAAAATAAACATCTTCTCAAAATGATCGGATATCTTGTTTATAAGAAAAATGATGTTCTTGGAGGTCAAGGAGGAAAAATCAACTTTAATCCCAGTCAAACTTTCAAGTCTCCTGTCAGCGCAACAGCCTCAATATTTAAGCAATCCTTCATCACTGATACAAGTATAGATACAGGAAGGGAGGATACACCATATAGCAGGAGAAATCCTTGGTATCTATCCAAATCAAGATTGAAAACTGAAGTTCCTCAAAATATTCTTGGAGAAGAAGCAACGAATAATAATGATCTAATTAAAGATGGAAAATCCTAAAGGTTCTTGATAAATGTATATTTAAATATTTTTTGTATGATCGATCAATTTTGTATTGTTACAAGGAGAAACAACTACTTGAACTTGAATCTCCTCTTCATAAAATCCATACATACAACCTATCTGAAAAAAAAGTTTTGTTACATATCTCTGTACACTCTCTCTTATTATCTCAACTACTCTAAAAATGTGGTCTTTGAAGCTCCAGAAAAATTTGGGTTTTATATTCAAAAAAATTTAATGAAAAAGAAAAACAAAAATTACATTCATACACATTATATGAAGCTTTTTTATTACATCAAATCAAATATTATATAACTGAAATAAATGAAAATTTCCTTTGTGACTTACATCAATTGGTCAACAAAATAATAGTTAAGATTATCCATTGAGAATAAAGGCATATTAGCGTCTGCCATTAAAGTTGGCTTGAAAGGGCATTCTTTCAGTTCTTTTTCTATCTTTTTGTTTTGTTCAAACTTTATCTTATCTTCTTGAGCCTTCTTTTCTTGAATATATTGCTCATATAATGCCTCGAAATTTCCATATGGTCTCAAATTTTGAGCCATCTTGGCAGATCTTTGATTTATCTCAGGCTAAGACAAAATTTAATTTTTCTCAAAATCATCATAAACATACGTGGAAAGAATATTCTGGTGCGGCACTCTTTCTTTCAGTTTTTCTGGGAAGAACTAAATTATCTCTTTCATGAACTGGCAAAGTCTAGAAAAAATTTCTTTAAAAATCATCCAAAAATTTTCTAATCACTTTTAATAATTTTTCAGCAGCTTCGACGAACTCAAACAAATTTAATGTTTGATTTAATTCTTCCATTTCACAGAGTAAAGGTGCAAAGGCTTCCAATACATCGGTGCCAACTGAGGTAATATCAATTTTTGAGGAAGAAATATATCCATCTTCATCTGAATCAAAACAATTGAAAATCTCTTGAAGTCTTTTTCTTTGGATTTGTCCCATTATAATCTGAGACTTTTCACTTGATCTCACCATATTAGCTTCCATTGTTCTTTGCTCCTTCTCAAATAAATCTCTTTGAATATTCTCCTTCTCAAATCTTCGATTGTATAAATAATCTCCGATTGGTGCATTTCTTTCTCTTGATCCTTCTCTTGGTGGTCTTCCAACTGAAGGTCTAAAGAAAGGTTGACCAGTTTGTGCATCATACAATTCTGCTTCTTCCTTTTGTCTTCTCAAGCTAAGGGGTTTTTTAATAAAACTTTCCTTTCAAGAACCTTACTTTTCTAATCTATTAATTTTTGCTGAGAATCTTCTACTACGCTTTTCAAAATTAGTTTGATCGGCCAAATCATGACTAAATGTATTTATTGCTGGAGTAAATGTACATTCTTCGTGCCTATGATGAGAAAGTTAATAAGTTTCAGACATTTCTCATTACATTTGACTTGCTTTATATTCTCGATGTTCTTGGCGAGCTCTATGGTCATAAAATAGCTTGGTAAAACGATCGCCAATTGGATCTTGAGTTATTGCTTCCTTCTCATAAACCATCTTTGCACTCCTAATTTATAATTTTTTAAAACATCCAAATCAACAAAAGGTTACAATCGATTGATCGCAGGTTTAAAAGTGCATCCTTCAAGTTCTTTAGATTTTCTCATCTCTCTAGCCCTTTCAATCTTCTCGTGTTTAGCTAGTCCAAAGTTGATCAAAGAGTCTTCAGCCCTCTCTCCTTTAGATTTACTCTATCAGTTGATTAAGCTCTTTCCAACAACACTCAAAAAATTTTTACATTGACAATTTCTGCTGAAATTTGATTGATAGCAGGTTGGAATGTGCATTCTCTTTCTTCATTATAAATCATCTCTTTCTTTACATCTTGCAACATTTTACTATTTTGGTTTTTAGAATCCAAACTAATTAAGTCTTACTTGACTTCTTCTTTTCTTTTCATGCCTCTATGGTATAATAATGATCCATAGTTTATCTCTTGATTTTGGAAGGATGTAGCGCTTTTTCGACCAACAGAACCAACAGATTTTCGTGGACTATGGGTACTTTTGTTCATCATTTTTTGATTGCGGATTTTAGAATGATTATGTAATCTATCATAAACGTTCATTCTGTTATTCTGGTATTTGTTTTCCAACATGACTTTGCTACTTCTGTTAATCTGTGGAGTAAAAGTCAATTCAGAACTATTTCATAGATAAGAAAAACCTCTTAAAAAAATATTTACTTTTTCCCGTTGTTGTAATGATTTTTCATGAAACTTGCACCGCGTTCATAGGAATTGTTTCCATATTGACTCATGATCAAATGTTCCAAATATTCTTCTTCATTTTGGAAATTGTCGGGATACGCATTTCCTAATTGTGGTGCCCTTCTATCCGAAGGATATTCAACATGAGATTGTCTATGACTTGCTTCTGTCGACTTATTGGTCCATTTCCTATTCTGATCTTCATTCTGTGCATTATAATCAGCATAATCTCCTTCTTGTTGAGGATTTCTGGATTTTTTGGAGTTCTGATGTTGTTGATGATCATATGAAGCTCTGATCCCGAACTCCTTATTACTCTTACTAGCTTTCAAAGGAGCAGCAGCAGCAGGCCCCCATTCATTCTGTTGAGCACTCTCTTCTTCATCAACATAATTATATATCTGCTGCTGCTGTTGTTGTTCTTTATTCTTTTGTCTTTTATCAGCTCGATATTCTTGCATGCCTCCAAACTGTTGTTGATAACTGTCACTATCATTATGATGCTGTCCTTGATCATCCTTGATACTTCTAAACTCTCCTGTTCTAACTCCCATGTCCTTAAACTCGTTCTGCTGCATTATTTGTCTATAGTCTTGCCCAACAATACTTTGATTGCCTGAAACTTGGCCTTGGTCTTGAGGCTCGTTTTCCTGAACTCTGGTCGTTTCGGTTCCTGTCGTGCCTTGAGTTCTTTCTTCGAGCACTTTTTCAATGTTGGCATATATATTGTGTGCCAATGGTTCCACTATCTGGGGATTCAATTGATGAATTTGGCAGAATTTTTGAGCGAGCTCATAAGGATCATCATCCTCAAAAACTCGAAGGGTGTCTCTATTACCATCTCCAATTTCTATTGTCATTATCAAGAGCTCTTTATTCTTTCCATCTGGAGAGGACTGGCCAATGCTTTGCTGATGTTGCTGTTGATAGTTGTCGATCTGTTCTTGAGCGTTTTGACCAGAGGCTAACAAAGATTGAGAGTCTCTTTGGTCAACAGATCCATGCTTATAAGTTAGTTTCTCATCAGATTGATTTGGAGTGAGAAAACGTTTGGGAGCTGGAGAAAAAGAGTTCTTGTTTGCTTCAAAGAATTGTTGGTGCTCATAAAGGATTTGTTGAGGGTCAAAGTCCTGATTGTCTTGGTTCATCGTTAATAAAGCTGTTCAAATTTCGACTAGATAATAAAAAAAATGTCAGTTAGTAAATTATTCTCAATCCCTAGGATGTCCTTAAATTAATTATTCAACTCTCTTTAACCAATATATAGGAGCGAAAAATTCATTTTTCTCCAAGCTATTTAACCATATTAATCCTCTCAAACTGAACTTCAAGAAAAGGAATATCTAAGTCTCATGACAGTGCGAGAGGAGAGGAATAACATAGTAGGATTTCAGGGCGAGTTGAAAATTTTTTAATCCTATCAAAAAACGTTTTATTCTTGACTTGAATTAGACTTTGATTATCATAAAAAGACCAGGTCCAAAAATTAAACTTGTCTCTATATGAATATCTGTATGCAACATGAAAATAAAAACATAAAGAAATTGTAATTATCTATCTATTTATTTATAAAAGTTGTTATTTGTTAACATTTGACAAATTTTACTTTGTCATTCATTCATTTAGCAATATCACTCTCCAAAACTCCACTTATTGTTGAACGTAACTTGAAAGATAAGTTGCATTATCTACTTTAATCATTTTAATTTCTCATCTCCTCTCTCGAAAAAAACTTACCTAATGAAGGAATTAAAGTTGAGCCTTCTACAATCTTTGGAGCTTGTGAATTCAACATATAACATAAAGCTGCCAATATTCCCTAAAAATTGATCATTTTCATGAGATTCAAATCATTCGCTTACCTTGGTGAACATACTGACAAGATTGAGTAGAATAATAAGGATGACCATTCCTTTTCCACCATACATAATTTCGTCAATTCTATCATCATTCATTCTGTTGAAGTCAATGTAGAGCCAGAACAAATCCAAAGTGAACATCGAACCCAATACCACAAATGACAATGTCTTCAAACTAAACAATTCCTTCAGCATTCCATAATTTATCTGTAATAGTATAATTGTTGGAATAATCATCTAAAAAGAATTAGTCAAGAGCTTAAAAAATTCATATCCTACATCCAAATAAGAGCTTTGAGAGAACATCATTATCGTAGCAATCACAATTTCTGTAAAACAAAAGAAATTGGTTAATTTTGTCCAAAATCTAATAGAAGGACTTTCATCATTCGAAATTTTTCCTGCAATTCTATTCATGGCTGTAGTCACTTGTTTCTCCATGTCACCAAACATTATACTTGCATCTTGATGACCCCCTCTCTGTAAATTCTCTAAATGAGTACTAATATCGAGGTGACTTGCTGAGTGTCTTGAACTTTCGATTTGGATATTCTCTAAATTTGACATTTTTGCTGTTTTTGCAGCAAATAAGAAAGGTTCATGAAGAACTTGAAGTTGTCTTTCAAACTCCTTTTGGTCTTCTTCATCTTTCTCCATGGCCTCGTACCACTTTTGGGCAAGCATTGCAAAGTATTTCACTTTTGAATAAATCCATTGCAACTTTAAATGAATCTCTCCTCCAGTTCTTTCACCTCTTTTATCAAACAAATCCATCCAAGAATCATGAATATTTTGGTCTTGAATATTATTCAAGGGAACACCAATTTCTCCTCTAAATCCCGCATCTCCTTGTTTTCCTTGTTCTCTCACCTCAATTTTTAAACTTTCTTCAGGATCCTGCACATCAAATGTAAATTTCTCATTCCAAACATGTTGGTCACGACCTGCCACAGCCTTTGATTTTGTTGACTGCTTTCTGCCAAAAGAAACTTCATGAAATAATTTTGTTGTGCCTCTGGCTGATTGGTTACCATCAAGACCTCTGGCTTCCAAAATTGTTATATTAACAATACTATTCTGTGCTATTCCAAATGCTGTATAACTCTCAGTCAATTTGGCATCCTCAGCCTTTTTCTGGCACTCATCACGCTGCTTTTTATGGTTTTCCATGTTGCTTCTGCATGTATCAATTTTACTCCTTAAAATCTCTTCTGCTTGCGCATAAATTCTGATAAAATCGGCCACTGACACTCTAGTTTTATTTCCTCTTGTGATTTGAGCAAATAATTCCTCAAGTACGCTTCTTTCAACAGTCTTCCCAGCTTTCTTGTCAAGAATTTCACATATTTCTTCTTTCGAAAGAACAAGACTTGGGTCAAGTCCCAATTCAATAAATTTTTGATCAGCTCTCCCGAGAAATTGGCGGTCAGTCTGATAGTCAGTTGAACGAAGAGGAGTGTTCATAGTTAACTCAAAATTTGACATCACAACAAATGAGTTTTATAAGGCTTACTAAGATGTTGACAAAGTTTTTTTTGAATTTAGATGCTAAATTTAAATTCTAAATAACGATTAAATTTGTATTTCTACCTTGGACTGATGTGAAGTGGGGTAGATACTTTGTATGATTTCTTTGTTGGTAATGATACTACACATGATGAACACGATTTTCTCAAGGGGAAAATGCCAATCCTAATGTGAATGCCACATTAATTTAAAGCTGATAGATAAGAAAGCCGTTATCAAATCAAGTCTAAAAAGCTAAAAATGATAGAAATTCTTCGAATTCAAAAAAGTTCAGTTCATTATATGATCTTAACACCAAAGAGCAAAGACCATAAGTAATATCTATAAATACATCTTCTTCTATTCAAGAATACAAAAACATTTTTTGATTGTATAAATTATATATTGGGTTTACTAAATTCAAAAGAAATGAATTCCATCACAAGTAATCACTACTCACACAGAGTTTTCTCCTGTTTTTTGTTTATTGAAACTTTCAACAAATCATTAACACAACACAAGCTTTTCGAGGTAATGGAAAACATCATTATTCGACAAGAATATTTCATTGTCATTGTGCAACTCTTCAGCAAGCTGCCAAATAAACTCTTTTGACAAGATAAATGTATGCGTGCTATAAAGCGAGTTGAACTCTTTGAATAAATCATCCATTTTGATTCCAGGGCGACCTGCTGCTTTAATACATTCCAACAAAGTATCTTTAACTCCCAATACTTTTTCTCTATTAATCTCATATTTTGATCCCTCTACATCTTCCTGGCTATGTATCAATAAGGGATTGATCATCATCAATTTCGCCATATCAATCACTGCCATTCTCAAATCATCCTTTTCCAAAATATTTTCTCTTTCAATAAATTCAATCATCGGCTTATACTCGAAAATATCCAAAAATGTCAAATACAACTTTTCTTGGGTCAACAAAAAAGTATCACCTTGAGCCATCATTGAAGCTTCAACTCTTTCTTTAAGACATCTGAATATCAAAGTCCTCAATTTTATTCGAACAGTCTCTTTCGACAATGGCACTCTTTTAGAAGCTTTAGAAAGTTTAGCAGGAGTTGTGGGCTTCTTAGGAACCGCTTCCTCTTCTTCCATTACTCCAGCTTCGACCTTTGCTTGTTCATTTTCTCTGATTTTCATTTGTGTAAAGGTTCCAAGATAAGAATATAGTTCTTCGTTCACATCTCTACAGATCGAAAATTTGTGGACTTTTATACGCTTTTCTTCCTCAGCCAAAAATCTGTTAATCTCATATTCTCCAAAAACAGTAATCAGTGTGCCAACCAAAAATACATTTTTCTCATCAAGATTGCGGAAGTAGAGACATGTCACAGTATTTGTATTATCATCCACAGTGAATAATGTGAATTTCTCCTTGACTTTAAATGTTGTTATCATTCCAGTTACTCGCACTCTATTCGTCCTCCCCTCAACTTTGAGGTCTTTTATAAATGTCCACTTGTAGTTGTCACTATTGTTCATCTTTTATTCGATTGTTTTTGAAATTTTTGATTGTAATTGAGGGTCGTTTTTAATATCAGAAAATTCGAGCTTAAAATTTCAAATTTAAATATGCAGAGAAATCTTTTCGAGAATTTTTTTCAATCAATTACTTTTAACAAAGTCAAAACAAAATGAATACAAACTAAACTTCATCACACCGGAGAAAATAAAAAATTATCAATTATATTAAATTTATAACAAACAACAAACAAAATCACCATCATTAGTAAATTTAAAGAACTTCCACTGTTCCATCAGGATGATATTTCTTTACTTTTCCATCTGGATAATTTCTTATTTTCAAACCATTTGGATACACAACATCCTACGAAAAACAATAAGATTCAACAATTCACAATAAAAATTACCTTTAAACCATTTGCGTAATCAATGACTTTAATTTTATCAGTACCAACTCTTTGCACAGTTCCATCATTAAAATGAGTTTCTTCTTCACCAGTAGGGTAAACGATCTTTCTTGTTCCATCAGCAAAGTAAATGTCTTTTGATTCGTCAGGATAATGATATTCAAGCTGTCCGTTATGGAATTTATAGATCTAATAATTTTTTATTTTGAAAAATCAAAAGAATTCTACGCATTGCCCTTCAGGAAGTTTGGTTTGTGTTGTTTTTGTTTCAGCATAGTAATATACTATTGTTGAATCAGGCAAAGTCTAGAAAAAGAGATTAGTTCATTTGTTAAATTTTCTCCATACTTGTCTAATATCTTGATTAGCAAAATAGACAATACTATATCCATCTTGCATCACCTGTCTGACGACACCGTTTGTAAAGATATCTTCTCTTCTTCCATCTTCATAAACTCTTTGTAATTCAATCTAATAAAATCATTTAAACATCCCATTTCCACCCTCGCGCTTACTTTTCCATCATCGAATTCCATTTCTTTAACGATTCTATTAGCTCTTTGATTGCCACCGAGATACTTCTTGTAGTAAGGATTAGATCCAAAACTGTAATCATCTTCTCTGAACTCCTTTCTATCAGCAATGTCCACGGTGAAACCCAAATGGCCGCTTCTGGGACCATTTATGTGATCAACTTCTTCATGAAGCCTTTGACCAACACCTTTAACTTCAGGTGTATGTCCTTCATTTCTGTTGGCAAATTTGGTAGTATTCTGAGCCTTCATTGCGCTACTTTTTCTTGATGGAACGTTAAACATTCTCTCATAGTCACCATTTTCTTCATCACTATCCTCCTCGTGCATCTCTTCCTTGATAACATGACCGTTGTTGTCATCATCTTCTTGTTCACTTTCTTCATCTTCAACCACTCTTGCGTGACTGAATCTTCCTTGTGGGGCCTTTTTCTGTTCAACAACTCTGCTGTGAGAATTTTGCTTCTGTTGTTGCTGGGCATTTCTTCCAGCTGTAGCTCCACCAGTAGGCGCAACAGTTTTACGAAGTCTTTGTTGCTCATATTCCTTCATTTGTTGTTTTAATTCAAGGGTTTTTAGATTTTCTTCCTCAAGTCTCTTTTTGAAATTTTCACGATTTGTTCTCCATTTATTCTCTTTGGTTTGTAAATCACTCCTTAATTCCTCCAAATGGCCTTTCAGACTTTCGATTTCTTCTCTTTCTCTTTTATTTGACACATTTTGGTAAATCTTGTGATGACTTTCTTTCACCAGCTTCTTTTCATGATTGATGATCTTTCTTTCTTCTTGTTTCCAATCCTCAATTTCCTTCTTTTCTTGTTCCATTTTAGCTCTGAATTCCTCCATCTTTCTCTCAGTTTCTTTCAACATGTCCTCGCATTGTTTTCTTTGACTTTTCACTCTCTCATTCTCAGCCTTAAATTTGCTAATCTCTTTATCCAAAGCTTGCACTCTTTGATCCATAAAAGCATCAATGACTTCCTCTTTCTTTTCTTCCTTGACTTCAAATATCTTCTTTCTCTCTCTTGTTTGAGCAACCTGTGGCTGCTGATCGATTTTCTCCCAGAAATAACTCTCCTTTTTACGTGCCATATCATCCCCTTCTGTATGATTAATCTGATCGATTGAACCTCTTTCTTCATCCCATGGCTTATTAAGCATTTCTTCGTCATCAAATTTATATCCATCTGGGCTTCCTTGACTTTGTTGGCTTTTTTCTCCTGATTGAGCGGTCTTTCTATTTTCCAATTCACTCTTTGTTGCAGGAGAACTCTTTCTCATATATTTATTCATATTATATTCTCCTCTATCAGGCGATCTCCATTCGTCAATATCATCAAATTTAAAGCTTCCTCTTTCTTGATCACTTAAATTCTCTTCTTCATGATGATTTCTCTTGGCTTCTGGGGACATTTCAGAACTAAATCCTCTTCTTTTCATATTTGATTTTTGCTCATTTCTCAAAAACAAATCCAATTCTTCATCATTTCTTTGGGATTTTTGCTGGCCAAACAAAGTCTTTTTATAATCATTATAAGATCCTTGATCTCCTTCATCATTGATCTTCCTTGCACCATGACTACTCCATAAATCCTCACCTTGGTCTTGATCCTGATCATACATATTATTGTCGTCTCCATCTCCATCTTCTTCGGCGGCTTTCTTGTCAGCTTTCTTTGCTCCCTTTAAGAGATGAATTTTGGAACTCTTTTTAAGAAAAGTCTTCTTTCCAACTGGGGCTTTTGTCTCTTTTCTATGGCTTATCGCATCAGGATTTGCCTTTAATTGTTCTTCAAGTAATTCTTCAAATCTCCTCGCGCCTCTTCCTCCAACCTTGATTTCATCAAAAGGATTAGTCCTTTCAGGTTGTTGCTGTTGTTGCTCCTCTTCTTGTTCCTCTTGAGCTCTTTTGTTTTGATTTTGGCTTATCACACTTTCTTTATAACTTGGTTTTCTTTCTTTCATATCAAAATTTCCAAAATCCCTTCCAGCTCCTCCTCCAACTTTTATTTCATCATAAGGATTTGTATTTTCTTGTTCAGCTTTTTTACCCAAGCTCAGACTATTTTCTCTTCCTGTTACCACTGAGTTTGTTCTTGATTTATTCGATCCAAAGGCATTATTTCCTCCACCTACAGGAGCATTCTCCCAATTCGAAGTTGTCTCTTGTAAAGGATCTCTTTCTTGGCTTTGATTCTTTGACATTTCTTGAAGTCCTCCTTTTGGTGGTGCCCAGAAATGTTGTTGATTTTCAACAGGAGCATTCTCCTTTTGTTCAGTTCGAGAAGTGAAATTTCCAACTTGATCAACAAAGTGACTTTCACTTGGCAAATGTCCTCCCAGGCTGTCCAATAAACTTTCATCTCCACGAGCTTCAGATTGAGTAGCTGAAATATTGGCTTGGTTAGGATTTCTCATTATAGAACTGATACTCTGGCCAAAATTTGAATTAGTATTGTTACTCGTACCCATTAAATTTTGGAAGCTTTGAAGGTTACTGGGATTTTGATTCATCATCTGCATAAATTGTTGGAATTGTTGAAATAACTGCATATTATTCATCATTGATTCCATCATATTGTTTCCCATGCCACCTTGAGTATTTGGCATATTTTGATATCCAAAATTTTGTTGCATCATACTAGAATTTGAAGAAGGAAGGTTCTGGTAATTCATAGGTGAGGTCATACTCTGATTTCTCATTCCACCACCAAACATATTCATATTCATTCCCATTGGCTGCTGCTGTTGCTGTTGATTCATAAAGGACTGGCTTTGTCTTGGTGGGAATTGGGGATTATCAAAGTTGAGGTGTCTTTGAAAATTCAAAGGATTCTGCCCATCAAAGTTCTGGCCTGCTCCTCCAAAGAAATTTTGTTCAGCAAATCCTTGAGATCCAGGAGTGAATCGGCTTGAGAACCGATCATCATGAGCAGGAGTTGAGCGATTAGAAGGGCTTCTTTGGTGAGAAGAAGCAGATTGCTGCAAAACACTTTGTGAAAAGTGATGACCTGGAGAGTGGAGGCTTGTGTTAAATATATCCTTGAATGTCGTTGAATCTAGTGAAACATTAGCAAAGAAGCTTGGAAAAATGCAGATTGTTTTCGAAGAAAAAGAAAGAAAAGGGTACCTTGAGGATCCATAACAATTAAATTCAAGCTTTCAGAAATTCAAAAAAATAATTTAAACTGAATTAAAAGCTAAACAAATAAATTTTAGCAGCTATTTTCAGTTTGCCGGGAATACTCTTTCAAAACAACGTCCTTCTCGATTGTAGAATTTAAGATTTAAACTCGTCCAAATTATTTTCTCATCTCTTACAAATTTAAATTTTATCCTTTTTCTTTCGAATTTGGCCGGATAGAAAGAAAGTCAAAAAAGCGCTTCAGCCAACAAAATTGCAAAAGTGTTGATTTTTTTTTTTCAGGTTTTTCAAGATAGAATAAAGAGTTGGGTATAAAAATAAATTTACAAACATCACAAGCAAGTAACAAGGATTATTTTCAAAAAAAATGCTATTCATTCTTCAGCTGTTTTTTTCACAAAATCTCATTGAATATATACCTCTCCTTAATCTGAGACTCCCAAAATCTTGAAATTCTTTGTGATAACCTAGTAATTCAAATAAGTTTTCTTATAATCTCTTCCTCCTTTACTTCGAGTTCAACGAGAACACTTCCGCTGCTAGTTGTATTCAAGACTTCTCTTTTATCGAGACTTTGAGCGATAATATCTCTCTGTTTCAATCTTGGGAAAGTTTGTAAAAAGAAGCTCAAACTTCCAGAATTCAAGTCTCCCATTGGTGACCAGGTACTGCATGACAATTTATGATATCCTTTTGTTCTTGGTAAGTCCATTATTCCATATGAAACTATTCCTCTCATTATTCATTGGTGATATTCAACTCTTACATGTATCAATCTTATTCGAGGAGTCAAGTCTCCAAATCACAAATATAGCTTTGGGCCTATTTTATTAGAAAATCAATTCTTCACCATAAATTTTTTACCATCCACTTAAATCTCCAGCCGCCAAATGCAAATCAACAGGGTGAGACCACACAAATATTTCATCGACGTCAGCATAGCAAGTTTGAGTTTGGTAGAGCTTTTTGGGTGAAAGCAAAGACCAAGTCTCACCAACTTGCAATAACATTTCACAAAACAATCCGTCCTTTGAATCAAAGCCTTCTCCACCAAGGATCTGTCCAATAAAGTGAACTTCAGGCTTAGCATCCCCCTTTGTCAAAAGGTCTTCTTTTTCAAGTTGCTCACGATATCCTGTATTGAAATCAAACCGACTGGCCTGATAAGAGCTCTGTGCAAAACCACCATCATCAGAAACTGGCCTGGTATTTGCACCAGAAATGGGTGGAAGGTAGTTACGACGTTGAAGGGAACCAGTGTCTTCTTGGTTCATGTTGTTAAGGGACTTTGATTTAGAAATTTTGGAAATTTAAATCAAACAGAGACCTGTATTGTTCTTGTGAATTGTAAAATACCGTTATATTCTTTAAAAATTTGAATATTTATTCATTTGTTTGCTTGCTGCAACATAATCTTACGGATTTTTTTTTCAATCTTGAGGGGGGAAAGGCAGGATGAACTTTGCATTGCTCCAAGAGATTTCTTTCGCAAAAAATTGCTTAGAAATTTAGTGACTTGAATTCAAAGAAAAATAATTTTTTGGGAATGAAGATTTTTCTCCTTTTGACAAATCAACGAAAATTGCTCGAAATAGTGCTAAATTTCCAAAATTAAAAAAATTGAAACATCATTCTTAAAACTGAGAAACCCTGCTGTAAAAACATATCACTTAATTCAAATTTGAAATTTTTTCCTGAGAAAAAATAGCTCCATCTCTTTCATCTTTCAAAAAAAAATATCTACAATAATTTTTATTTTATAATAAATAAAATCAAAAGCAAATGGAACAGGGCTTCCCAAAGTGCCTTTTTTGTACAAGTTTCTCAGGTTTTCAAACTCATTTGATAGATCTGTCGAATTGGGAGAAAAAGCTTTTTCTCGCTCTTTTCATCATTTGGGGAATTCACAAATTCTATTCGGATTATAGACTTTAATGGCTCTCTCTTTGAGACTGACTTAATCACAACAAAAATATTGAAGTTGAAAAAAAATTGTCTCCATGAAATACCTTGCGATGAGGATACCAGACAAAGTCCGGAGTTTTGGAGAAAGAGTGGGAAGCCCTGAAACTGAATTTTGAAGCGTGTATATGTTTTTTTAAGGAAGTAAGTGTGGATTATTCAATTCAATAAATCAAAAATTTAATATAAAAAGTAGATAATGATAAGAATATAGATTGAACCAAGTTTATTTTTTATGTGAATAATAAACTTTTATACATGAAACATTGCAAAAAAATTTAATATCAGACAAACCTTTACTAAACATTTAAACTTCTTCTCCTCATGTTTATCTTGAGGAATTTCCTTTGAAAACTTTTGTTCACCATGGTGATGTGAGTTGAAATTTAATTTGCCAAATGCCAAACTCAGTTAATAATTATTCCAGCTCGTTATCTCCCAATTTTCTGGATGTGTTGAATAAATTTGCCTTTGTAGCTGAGATATAAGCTTCGATTTTTGAAATGAGCATTTAGAATCCAACTCACGCTGAAATATTTTAAAAATATAATACAGGCATTTTTAAATGACATCCTGAAACAAATTAATTGGACCGAATCATCCGGTCTAATCCATAATAATTGTTCCAGGTCTTGAAAAGTATTTATAGTGTCTTTTTTCGCTTTTAATGCATTTCTAAAAGTCCCCAAATCCACTCCTCCTCTGTTCAAATCCTCCAACAAGTACCCTGAAGCATGTTCTGAAATACTGAAATTTACCAGAGCCTTGCAGTAATTCCGAACAATCACCTTCTTACAGGTCAATTTTCCTGAAAGCAGTAATTTGGCCATCTTCTCTTTCTCTTGAGTGTCATCTTCATCAAAGACATCATTCAATTGTAAAAGAGATTCAAAGGGTAGGCTATGTTTTTTATCGTGTTTCTGAACAGATTTGGCGACCTTTTTGCTTAAAAGTCTCATTAGAGGTTGGCTGATTAATTCCAAAAAATATATATTATAAATAACGTTTCGATTCAGTCTTTATGCCCAGCATTTAATTCAGCTTCTAAAATTAAGAATTGCCAAATTTATCACTTCTCACATATGTTTAACTTTTTGCAAAATTCATAATTAGTCTCCGCCTGTTCTTTTCACTCAGTCTCTCATGAAGAACTCAATTCTTGTCTAGCTCCGTGCCCTATCATGATAACAAACGGATTCTGTCTCTCATTGTTGCCGCATTCTTCGAGATGTCTTTCAACCGAAATAATCAATCTTCAAACAAAAATTATTGTCAATATTATAGAACCCAATAAACTCGGCCTGCCGATCAATCCTTTCAAAGATTCCCATATCACCAAGTATCTTTTTATGAGTTCATCTCCCTAGATCTTTGTTGCTAGGTTTGGAGACTTTTCTATTTTCATGGTGTTTTACCATTTATTAACAAGTGTCCCAACTCAAACAAGAAGAGGAATACTTTAAAAAAGCGATGGCGTCATTTTCTCAGAAATTCAATCAGAGCAAGCAGAATTCTTTCCATTTCGAAAATGAGTCTTTGTCAATAAAAAAATTTTTATGAGGAAATTATCGATTCGGTTTGGAATTTTTTAAGGCAAGAAAAAAGCTCTAAAATCGAAATTCATTGTTCTGAGGATACTGAAATCACCAAAAACAAATGGTTTTCCGGAGATCTATCATCAAACTCCGACAGCGCACAAGGAGCTAAAAAATCTAAGCATTTGAATGATTCAAAATTGATTTCCTTATTCAAGGTTTTTTAGTTGAAATTAACTTTAACACCCATTCAATATTTTCCAGAAACTAAATTTTTATAGAAACTGACTGAATTGATAAAATTTAAATCATTCTGAATTCTCATAATTCCTGACTAAACATGTTTCAAATCGGACCTTTCATTTCTAATTTTTTCATTCAAAAAACTCCCTGTTTTCAGAAAAACATGAGCTTTTTATCCGTAATTTTTCATGTCAAAACTGGAGATTTCAATAATAGTGATCTTTTCTTTTGAAGCAGACAGAACTTACAGTTTCTTTCAAAGAAAATCTTTAGAGCCATTGAGAGAAAACTTTTAAGAAACAAGCGTTTAAACGCTCCAATCAGGCTGATTCAAATTCATTTTCTCAAAGAAAAAACTCATCAGATAACATCAAGGAATTTGGATGAGCGGGTTATTTTTCTCCAAGGAATTATTATCATCAACATTCGATAAGTGAGCGATTCGAAGCGGGAACCTTTGAAAATATTTTATTTTCCAAGATTTACAGAACTCTCTCTGATCAAACTGATTCTCCTCTCTCTGACAAAAGAGACATTTATTATCAGAGGAATAAAGTCCTCAATCCAGTCTAATTCAGGTAATGTGATATGCTTTGAGAATTAAAATTCTGTTTCCAGTATTCGCCAACAAAATTCAGCTAATTTTCTAAAATTTTATTATTTAATATTATTCCTCAATTTTATCAGGAATTCTTCGAAAACCTTGAAAATCTTTTTCCTTTGACTTCTGAACAATGTTGCGAAACAGAGGCTCCCAAAGCGCCTATTTCAACCGACTTTACCAGATTTTACACTTTTTCTTTTAATTTCAGGAAAAAAAGGAAAAGCGGGTTGAACAAAAAAAGTTTTTTCTTTTACTATATTTATTTTCATCATCTCTAAAATTTTTCTCAAAAATAATTTTTCAGCCCAAATTGCACACTTTTCTCGCGATTAAATTATAATCAAGAATACTTGAATTCATGCACTCTCTCTCTAGGAAAACAGATTCTCAATATTGGATTTTTTCAAAGGATGTCAGATAATGTCTGGAATCCTAGCGGAAGATCGAGAAACACCGTTGCGAAAATTCCGAGGAGCTTTTTTTAACACACACTCACACAAAAATTTTCTCCGAGAGAAATTGTCGAAAAGAATGTATTTTAAGAGCTTTCTTCTTGATATTTGTTCATCTTTATTTAAGGCATAAATAATAATCATCTCGATATTATCAATTTTTATGCAATGCAATAGGCAATAAGCAATAAGCAACAGGTCTTTATCGATTTTTATAAATTTTTATATCATTTTAATAATATATATGATTTGGCGAAAGCTTCATCCATGATTCTATTCTATTGTTTATCTTCTGAAGTAGTCGGCAGCCAAGAACTTAGCGTAGACAACACTGTCCTTTTGGACATCAATGGCGAACATTTCGTAGCAAACCCAAGCGGTGACCAAGATGAAAACGACGAAAACGCTTTGGAAAATAACTGTAGTAGTTGAGTCAGTTGTCTAAATAAATATGGTTAACGAAATCTCCAATTATCTCTTTCTTACAGCAGTGACGGTGGAGGTGGTTTCAGCAAGGACTCTGCTGTTCTTGTAAAGTCTCTTGGGTAATTCGATGGTTTGTCTGTTGACGAAGGATTCTCCCTTTCTGGGCTTCAAAATCAAAACTTGACCGGAAACTTCATCAGCGTTGTATTGCTTCATGACGTTCTTAACAAACTAGTTTTTCGTAAATATTTTTTATTCCTTTGAATATTCTTACTTGATCATAAGCCAAGTTGAAGATGTCGTACAAGACAGTCTTTTCACTTTCAGCCAAGACTTTTTCAAGTCTGCCAAGAGTGGAAAGGTGGAAAGCAAAGAAACTGGGGTTGGCGTCCTTTCTGATGAGGGTGGAGACTCCAACGACGGAGCAGATGTCACTCATGTATTGGACAAAATCAGCCTTGGCAGCACCTCCAGCAATGAGAACAGCGCTATCCAAATTGTCTTGGGACTTGACGACGAATTCCTTTTCATCGAAAACGTATTTGCTCTTGAGGATTTCATTGAAGCAAGAGCTGACGCTGTTGGCAATCTTGAAAGGAGTTTGGGTTTGGGGATCAACGATATAAACTTCACCCTAATGGAAAATTAAAACGGCTGCAACAAAACCTCGAATTACGGATTCTTGAGCACCAGAGAGAAGAGTGGATTCAGGGAAGTTGGCAGCGACTTTAGCATTATCAGTGTAAAGATAAGCTTCGACGTTGGACTTTTTGACGGTCTTCTTGAGCTTGCTGATGACGGATTGTTCATCTTCTATGCAAAAAAGAGTCAGATATCATTTAATGCTAGGAGAATTGTCTTACGAGCATTGAAAAGGTGGTTGATGACACATTCTTCACCATTGCAAACATCGAACAAAGCGGCTTGGTGCTTAAGCTTGAATTCGTTGGAGGCCTTGTTTTCAGCGTTTAAGAGGACTGAAGAGGGTTCACTTTCCAAAAGAAAAGCGTAATTGAGTTTTTGAATGGCCAAAATATTCTTATTTCCGTGCTTAGAAATCAAGTCTCTGGCGGTCTCAGAGGCCTTGTTGCTGACTTCGAGCATGCCAAGATTGTGAAGAATGAGCTCCTTAACGTGACTATCTCCGTAAACAGCGGCATTGGGGGTTTGCTTGAGGAGATTATTCTCAGAAGATAAGATGTAGCCAGGAAGGCCCTTAGAAGAGGCCATCTGGACGAGTCCTGGATGGTGTTAATGGCTAAAAGAAATAGGATAAGCTACCAATGACGAGAACGAGAGCAACGCTTGCAGTGATTCTCATGAAGCTTGTTTTAATTTTTGAGATTATATATGAATAAAATAATTAAAAAGATTAAGCATTAGCAGATGGTCTCTTAAATGATGGCTGGCAACAAGAACTAAATACTGTGATTTCTGACAATATGGAATATTTATATAAATGAAGTAACTAACGCATAGTAGTTAATCTTTTCGGAGGGTTCGGGGACTGGAAATATTGTAGTTCTGACAGAGAAAAATGTTTTAGATGAATTCTCACCCAGAATTAATCTTCTCCGCTCACAATAAAACTCCGGTTTTCTGCAAGATTATGTATATTATCTCATTCAAAATTGAAACAAACCAAAACTTATGAATATAGATCTTTACAAATCTGTTGTGAAGTGGTATTTCTGACAAAATGTGTTGGAAGGGATATATAAAATATATTTTAGGAGTAATTTTCCAATTTCCAAGTTTGTGTTTCAAGAATACAAAATATTGTTGATTGAAAGGTTGTTTGGTAAGGTGAATGATCTAATAAAAAAGAGATTTCTTGAAAGATCTCTTCAAAACATTCTAATGAATAAAGATGGAATTGGTTTCAAGGGTGATTGTGACAAATTAACCTTTTGAATTTTAAAGAAAAGATTCAGTGAATATAATGTTTCTCATTTTTGTGGAAAGATATCAGAAACACCATTTAGCTCACTCGTTTCGACATTAATTAGCGACTAAAAATGATTAAATTATTATTTTTCTGTATGATTGTTTGACTCTCAGGTAATTGATCACATTTCTGAAACAACTTTTTTTCAAAACGAAAAAGTTGATATAAGATGACCAAAGATAAGAGAGTAAAATTTTATTGAGAAGAACTTTCTGAAGAAATCATTCATTATTTAGTTCAAAAAACCCAAGAAAATTCATCAAATAAATTAGAAACAATCTCACTCAAATTGAAAAGTAATTGCATATCAAAACAATTTCAATTCCCTTTAATAGATTTTCATTTTACAAAATTCTTTCGAAAATATTATACAAGGAAAGTACTTTTTCAACATTATAACATCAACAAAATTCACCAAAAGAATTATTCATATCAGATGACACCAAAAATTCCTTGTCCTCAAATTTCAGAAAAATCTTGCTTGTTCGCCTAAATAACTGAAAAGAACATTCGGAAATCTTTTGCTCTTAAATTCAGGAATTTTATTCAGAATAAATCACACTTAATTCCCAACAAAAAATCTTTTAATGCAAGGGTTCAATCTTCTCAAAAGTATTGCCAGACTTCCCAGAACCTCTTTTGGAGGATTTAATTTGGTCCAAAGATCATTTGCTGCTGTTGATTCCCCTTTGACTGCTTTACCAGCTGATATTTCTACTCTCATTACTCCCAAAAAAGTTCTTGTCTTCTCAAAAAAATCTTGCCCTTATTGTGAAGCAACCAAAGACTTTTTCGATGAAAGAGATGTTGATTATGAAGTCATTATGACAGATAAACTTGGCATTACCAACGAGCATAAAGATCAATTATTCAAGCTGACTGGTGGAAAAACTTTCCCAAGGATATTCATTGGACAAACAAGCGTTGGAGGATTCACAGACATGATAAGATTGAGTGATAAAGGCACTTTAAAAGATGTTTTTGCAAAGGAAGAAATTGAGTATAATGCTGAGTAAATAGTTTATTTAGTGTGGTGTAATGAACATAAATATGGCATATTGTATTTAAGCTCGCAAGAAATAACTCAATCATTGGGGTTATATTATGTACATAGCTTCAGTTTAGTTGCAGGTTTGTCCCATGATTTCTCTATTTTTTTGCAAGTTTTATCAGAAATTGACGTCCTAAGAAAAATTAAAAAAAGTGTTTTCTAAAAATAAATACCTTTCAACATGAAGAACGATTTCTTGAAGAGAAGTTTTCTCTTTTAATAGTTGCATAAATTTTTCAAGGCCTGTATTTCCAATATTTTTGCAGCTTCGAAAAAATGAGTTTAACTAAAAGACTTTGTACTCTGTAAAGCTGAGATAAATTTGATTAATATTATTTCTTGCTCCGAAAGCTTGTCCAAGTGCTATAAATCCATCTTCGTTAATCAAAGAACATCTACAATATTTTCCTTTAATCTCCTGACATGAAAAATTTTTATATTTACGACATGAGCTCAATGTTAATTTTAGAAATTGATCTGAGGCCTTTTAAAGAACTGCAAAGGGCCTCAACTCCCTGATTGCTGATTTGTTTACACCTAAAAAGTCTTTCATATTCGACTACAGAATTTCATTACCATTCCAAGTTCAAATGAAGTTGTTGTAGATTTGAAAGATCTTTTAGTGAGTTTGATAGATTTACAACTCCTTCATTTGTAATCTGATCACAACTATAGGTGGAATTTAGATTTATAACTCTTCCAAATTACTCTGCAAGATTCAAGTATAATTTCCTGAGAAAGATATTCTTTAACCACAACTTCGCCAACCCTTGAATCGCTTTATCTGAAAGTTGCTTTGTCCTACAAAAATAAATAAGGCTCATTCTCCTGAGCACTTACGCTACTAAGCCAAGAGCGATACTTTGAAGAGGAATATTTGATAAATTTTGGCCAAAGCTTGACCAGCCAACTTCACTTATCAGCTTACACCTTTGAAAAAATATTTGAATAAAGAAATGACTGCTGAGCTCACCTGGAAAGATCAAAGGAAATTTGCCTCAATCTCCTCATTCTCTTTAATGGTTGGCTTAGTTTTCGAGCCCCTTCATCATCCAACTGCTTGCAGCTGACAAATATTATTCAATCAAATTCATAAAAGAAAACTCACTATCCCAAATTTATGTGTAAAGATTCTAATTGAGGAAGCTTTGAGATAGCCTTGCTCATTTTTCCTAGACCTTTTTCTGAAATACTGCTGCAACTATTATCAAATTACTCAAGGAGCTTTGTTAGTTGATAAAATACGCCCAAAGCTTAAAAGTAAATTTTTCTAAATTGACAAGTTTCTTAAAGAAAGCACTGAGTTTCTGAATTCCTCTATCAGTAATCTCCTTACATCTTTTTCAAAGTTAATTCAAGTCCAAAGCTAAAATCTCACCTTCCAAAATCTAAATCTATATGGCTGATATCTGTACATTTTGATAATATCTCAGCCAATTTCTTCACATCTCGGTCTGAAAATTTCTCACACCTTAAACATTTTACAATGTGAGTCTTCTCAAATTCTTACGAGGTGAGATCAACCAATACTCTTCTGATACAATGTTCTCCTTTAAATTTATTTGCTAGTCTCCAAATTTCCTGGCTCCTCCTATTATTCTCTTAAGAAAATCCATCATCTTCAACTTCCATTTCTGAAGTTCATTACTCAATTTTCTCAAATAACCCAATATTGAATAATTTTTCGATATCAGAAACCTCTTGAAAAAGAAATATCTTCATACCTGACTCTTAATATAAGAATCTTCGCAAGGACCTTTTTTATTTGGATGCTTTTTTGATATTGAAAATACTTTTGCTGGTTATGAATGATCTTCCAGTTTGCTCTTGTTTCTGAGAAACTCATATTTCTTTTCGACTTTTCTTTTGTAAATTAATTAATTTTAAATTGGGCTGAATAGGTTCGTTAGTTTTTTACCTCTTTTTCCCGACCAAATTTCTCTTTCAACCTATTCTCAACCATCTCAGCTAGCTTCAACTCAATACAATCTGTTGAGTTTTCCTCACTTACTTCAAAATTTTCGGCTTTTCTTTTGTTTTTAAATTCGAAAATTAACGCATTAAAACCAGAGGAAGCTGAATATTATTTATTACATATTTTTTCTCACTTTTAAATATCATCATGATATACTATCCGAGCCATTTTCTTTAAAATAAAAAATTCTATTTACTTACCAAATACATATTCGTATATTTGGTAATACAAACAAGCAAACAAAGGCAGGATAACATACAATAAAAAAGCTGTATTTGATAACTCAATTATATAAACTCATAAAACAACAACATGCAAACCATACAGGGCATATCTTCTTCACTCACCCGTTCCTCATTATATGCCACGACTATCGAAATGAGAGCCTTTATTAGCCATGATGATTTCTTCAGGGAAATTCATGGCACCATTTGAATAAAATGATGGCATAAGGAAAGGTTTTTCCTTCAAGAAAAGATCTCTTTGCTTATTGGTTAATCTCATGAATCTTTCATCCCACTCGTTCTTTTCTTTATCGGAATGTCTAAAGGGACAGAAGTAGGACCCTTCACAATACTTTCTTTTGCAAGGGAAAAGCTTGTAGAATATGGGATGGAACAAACTTTCGAAAAAGTTTCTGCTGCAAGCCTCAATTTCAGTCATACTATCCCCTGTTTTGGTATAATTCGCCTTGTAAGTAAAGTCATCATTCTCTGTGAATGTCAAAAAGAGCCTTCTCTTATCCTTCTCGTGATGATAAAACGGACACTCCAAACACTTATCCATATATTCGTTGTTTGAGACAATCTCTGGAGGTCTATTGGGACAATTATCACCCTTTTCACAGGCAAATGCCTTGTAAACCAGCAGCTCTCTTAGTTCCAAAACAGCCTTCTTGTCTATGTGATTTGTGAGCACATTCACAGCACTATCCACATCAGCAAATTTTATATCAGGAGATTCAAGAAATTCCTCAATATCATCTTCTTTAAGTTTTGCCGCAAAGACCTTTTTCACCGTCTTGATAGCGTCTTGGGTGCAAGGTTGAGATTTGGGAAGATCGTTGATGGCTTCAGGGAAACAAGTTTGAAAGAGTTTTTGAAGGATTTCGGGTTGGACTCCTGAATCTTGCATTAAATCTAGCTTCAAATGGAGGCAGATTTTAATCTGTTTAAAAAATATATACAAGATAATCTTCAAAGATTGTTAAGAGAATTAAGCTTGGGACTTAATTAGGACTTATTATTAAAACCAAGTTTTTCCAACTTTTAATGCAAAAATCTTTTTCTTGAGACAAGTTTATCCCACTGTAAATGCCTCTTCATTTACTGGTCAAATGTCAATCCTCTTTTTAACAATTTTCAATACCTAAAAAGCTTGAACTAGGCGAACGATGGAAGGCTCTTTGGCAACCATGGAGGTTTGATTTCCCATCCTTGGGTTATTTTTAAAGAATAAAAAGTCCTTTGTCCCATTTAGTCTTGATCGATTTTGAGCCCTTAGAAGACCCTTTTATCAGTCTTTTGATTAAAATATCCTATATGTCTCATTCTCTATTATTTTATAAAGTAAGCAATGGCCCTAAATTTCTGTTGTATAATTTCTCTTCTTGTCAAATCGAGAAGGAACTTTTGTTTTGGGCGCTTTTTTCATTTTTTCTCTTGATGATTCAATAGAAAATTTGAAACTTTCCAAAGGTCACAAAAAACTTTTTCTGGAGCCTTTGTTTATGAATTTCTTTTTGAAAATAATATCATCTTTTTTGAATTCTCTTTCCTTGAATTTCATCGTTTCCAAAGAGATTCGTGTCTAGCTATGAAAAAAAAAATATTGGATCTCCATTTAAAAAAACATAGTATGCAACAAGAAACTGCAGTCTCTCCAAACTTAAATTGTTCTATTCTTTTAATTACAGACTCAGCTGTTTGAGCAAAATTTTTTATTCCAGGTAAAAAAAAAATCGATATTTTTCTGTTTTAGGAGAATTTGCAGGCAATCGAATTTACAAGATATTCAAAAGGAATTGTTCTTAAAAAAATTTCAGAAGGGTTTTCTTTTTATCTTCAAGGAATTATTTTTAAAATTGATTGAAAGTATCTCAAAAGGAAAAAATGGAGCAACAAAATCATCCATTTTGGAATAAGAGAGCTTTCTTAAGCATACATTTTACAATTAAAAAGTTCAGAAAACCAACACTAAACAAATTAAGATGAAACTTCTCAACTTTTATTTGAAAAAAATTTAGATTTATTTTTGGAAAGGAGGGTTCCTCTTCAAAAAATATTCAAATCAAGCTCTTAAAGAAGAAAACAAGGAGAATGACTTTTTCCAAACTTCTCTAATCTAAACTATCTCAAATAGCACCATTGAGCAAAATTTTTTAATCTTGGTATTTTTGATAATTCAAAATCAAATAATTTTTGTTTAAATTCTTCAGTTTCAGTTTTTTTTGAATCGTTCTCACTACTTCCAAATTCAAGTCTTCTGGCCCTTGACACCTAGGACTCTCTTCAATTTCTCTTTCGCTCAATCATTAAAAAGACTGAGCATAAAGAGAAAAGTCTGAAAATTATTTTGTTTCTCTTGTGATATATTCTCGAAAAAGCTTTGCTTCTTGAAAGCAAGTTTTTTTCACGAAGAGGACATCTTGTCCTTCATGGAGTATGATTACCTGAAATCTTGCCATCCCCGAATCAATTGTGAATTGGAAGAGAGCTTTTCATTTCTTTTAACCTCCGAATGGCTCTCTTCCCCAATCTTTTTTCATTATTTCTTTTTTTTTAATTACAATATTCACATTTCTCATCTCAAGAGTTTCAGATCTTTGGAAGACGATCCACAGCTTCTGACTTTTGAAAGAATAAGGATTATGGGTTATTTGATGCCAGTCACAACAGTTAAGATTTGCTAAATTAATCACCTCTAATTTCAAATTTAGTGATCAACTGCTTAAATTCTTATTTCTTAAGCCTCTCTCTTCAGACTTGAAAATCAGTGATGTCGCTGCTTTTCGCACCATGTGACATTTTTCAAAAACTTCCCAATATTAACAAATTTGACAAATATTGATTCAATCGAGTTTTAGCTTCTCCAATTCATATTTCAGAGAATCCCCATTTGGCCCACCTATTTGACTTTAAACCCGAATATTCCCCTCGGTTTAGCTGGTTTCTTTTTGAACCAAGATTTCTTCTTTGAGTTTTTCCTCATTTTACCCCATTCTCAATCAATCCAAGATAAATATTCTCTTCGTTAACTTCTAAATTGATCCTAACCTGCAAAATTCTCTGCCGAATTCAATTTAATCCATCTCAAAGGCTTTCAAAAAGACTCAAACTTCTCATGATGATTTTCGAATCGAGTTTCCTCACAGCCATTTTAAGAAATATACTTTGCCTATGAAAAGCACACGCAGAGACTAAAATTTTAAAATTCATAGATCAATGATCTAAATTAAACTGATGGCTTTGCTTGAAAATAATTGATCCAAACTATTTATGGTTGTTACTTCTTGAACTTTTATCAATAAATTCACTCCAGCAGTACCTATTTCTTATAATTCGTTATTTATTCATTTCAAACTGTCTGACCTTAATGCATCAACCTCACAGACCTCCAAAAATTCAAGTCAAACTTTTATTATTCTCAAACAAACAACAAGCCAAGACTTCATTCTCTCAATATCTACTCAAGTTTGCCCCAAGGTGTCAGTCTCAAATCGAAGAATCGGCCGAGAAGTTTAATGTCGGCAAGCTTCATACTAAAATCAAACAATTAAAATATATCAAGTCAATAAAAGTATTAAATTATTCATTTCATTCTAAAAACCGCATATTTATGCTGTTTAAAAAGTTCAGAAATCAAATTCAATACACCAACATTAATGATCCAAAGTTCCTGTATCATTTCCCTCAAATTTCAAACATTCTCTTGGATACTAAATCTTATTCTTCTTGCAAGAATATTTTTTATCTCGCCAACCTTCAGACCCTATCTCTCGAGTGCTCTGACGATTCCTTTCAGACACATAACAAAGCCTCAATTCTTCAGAAATTCTGCACTCACTTGACAGCATGTAAAAAGCTCAAATTCCTACATTTCATCATCTATAATGGCATAAATCAAAGACTATTGGATTTTCTCACTAAACTCAACTCTCAAGTTGCATTTCTACAATCCTTGCAAAGCCTTACTCTTCTCTTGATTCAGACTGCGCCTCTTCAAAAACAACAGGAATTCAACTTTGAAATTCTCCTCAATTCTGTCACGAAACTTCGATTATGTGAAGCCCACTTTCTCACCATATCCCAAATCTTAAATGATAATATCCAGCAATTCAAGAACCTCAACACGCTGGTTCTTTCAAAAAATGCACAAAACCCACTCGAGGATCACTCTGATTTTATCAGCCTCGACTTTTTCTCAGAATTAAAAAATTTACAAAACCTCAAGAATCTTGACCTCACATTGAAATTGGACCAAAAATCGACTTTCAGCAACTTCCTGAACGTCTTTTCTTTGCCAAAATCAATGGAAACAGTCAAGGTCAATTTTTGTAATGTAAATTGGAAAGAATTTCTCTCAAAGAGTGAGCAAATAAACCTCCAAAGTTCTGATATCTTTGAACAAAATTCAGTCTGTCAAGAATTCTACAAAACATGGGCATCTGAGAATCTCCAAAATTTATCACTATCCTTCACAGATCTCGGTAAAGGCTCAACCTGCGGCCTCTATTTTATTGCTCCTTTACTGAAAGGTCTCGCTTCCCTCTCTACTTTGACTTATTCGAATTGGTCTTCTGCTTCTCCAGAAGAAATCGAAAAAGCCACGGATTTTAGCTATCTTTGGCTAATTATTGCTAATTTAAAATCTCTCAAAAAACTTTACATCAACTCATCGGCAATATCCCTTCAAAGCTTCTCTCATGAAACTAGCCTAGAGAATGCTCCAAATCTCCAAGAACTTCACCTAGATGGCAAAACTTTTGGAAGTGAAAAACTTGAAGATTTCCTTCAATATTTTCAACAGAAATCTCTCCTGTCCACACCCAATAGTTCATTGATAATAATAAATCACCTCTTTGTTGGAGATAGTGAAGCCTATAATCAAATTCTTCAAACATTATCCTCGCAACCAAAGAGAAATCTTTATATTTCGATCAATCTAAATGTTAAACAAATCCAGCCAGACATTTTTATCAAAGAAGCTCTCAAATGGCTTCCTTCTATTCTGAAAAATGAAAGAATCAAACTAACCTTCTTTGACGTACCCAAGCTCAATTCTCAAGAATGGAACCAACTTGAAAACCTAATTTCTCAATATAGACCATCTCAGTTAAATAATCAAAGCCTCCACTCTATCTTTGGCAATGAAGATAGTTCTAAAGTGATGTCTTTCCATATGGATATCCCAATTCTAGGCTCGGCATTTCAAGATAACAATCTCTTTGGAAGTCTCTATGAAGGCGAAGAAGGAGAAGATAATCAAGACGGAATCATGGATGAATTCGATGATTTTTCTCAAGAAGAAGAGGAGGATTTTCTAGTTGATGAAGATAACGATGATGCAAATCTATAGAAAGAATTTCCATTCTATAAAATTTTTTATTTCTTTATAAGATATTTGTTTCTTTTCTTTTGAATAAAAGATGTTCTTTATGAAAGAATTTTGAATATGAATGATGTTAACAGCATGAACCCGAAAGTCTCTTCTTCTCAAAAACTTGGAAAATGAAAAGAGTTTGATCTTAAAGCTCTTGGAACCTTTTGGAAGTTTCTAAACCGCTAGGTGGTTATCTTAGCAGCATATTAAGAGGAGGAAAAATTAAACCAAACCTCAATTAGTTGTAGGTTTAATTAATTTTCCTGAAACCATATATAAGTCTAGTTTCATGTTGGAATCATTTTCTTCGAATATTGAAGTACTTGAACAAACCTCCTGGATTGTTTGTTCTCCAGAAGCTGAGAGAATTTTCTCTCTTATATCTTTTTTCTTCTTTTCTTCTCGAGATCTCACATACACACATACAGAATAATTTATCTGATTGAATGATTCTCAGCCTTGAATTAGACCTAAATCATAAAACCCTCACTCAATACAGATCATTACATACTCAAGGCTTTCACTCTCAGAACATAGAATGAAAGATTTCTCCTATCTCACTTCTTCTCTTTCTTTAAACTTTATTTCCTTTCATCTTGCCAAAAGGAGCATAAAATAATCATATATATCTCGACAAATATCTTTCCATCTCTAGCTTCAATTTCACGCTTAACCCCTGCTTCATACAATCTTGCGGAAGTCACTTCTAAAAAAACTTTTTAAAATGCTCTCTTCATCGAAAAATGAGTGACTTGAGCAGGTTGGTTTTATAATTAATCCAAGAGGCTTTATGTGGTGATTTCATCTTCGAATTCGGCAAATCTGGATCACAAATAAACCACGGACTGTTTCCTATATATTTTTTTTTCTGTGGCTGTTTTCAAGCTCAAAATATTTTATTCAAATCTTTTTTCAAAAGACAGATTAGATTAGATAAAAATAAAAAGAAGCAAGCGGCAGATCATAAAATTTTTCTTATTGATAGCCATAAGCTTTCTGATGAACTTCAGTTTGATCAACTTATCTTCTCCTCTTTCAGTCTATTGTTCTCGAGATACGAATGTATTGTATTATCTGAAAATTAAACTCTATATTATCTTCTCATATTTCTGTTTTTTGTTTATGTTTGCGGCTAATTTTCACTTCAATAAGCTGCTTAATCTCTTTCAATTCTTTGCTGATGTGCGGTGAAAATACGATATTTTTTCATTTGATTCTCTTTTTATATTGATTTCTTGCCTATAATGAATTAAAAATTCGAGAGGAATCTGTTGTGAGAATTTTTTTTGAAGAGAGTCAAAGAAACCGGGATGACGACTTAAAGTCGCTCAAATTTTGCAGAAGAGAATCGTTGCCAAAATATGTACTGAGAATTTTCCAAGGTTTTTTTTTTTAATGAATTTTCTTAAGCCTTTTTGGCTTGATGTCTTCACGATAATTCACATGAAAGGAAAAAAACTCAAAGCAAGAAATGTTTTGAAAATACAGAATTATTTTTTCAAAAGATTCCTTTTGTTTTATTATTTTCCCCTTTTCAAAAAACTCAAACTTGAATCAGACCAGATTCTTGAATGAGAGCTCTCCTTTAATTTCCAAAGCTCAAACTTAAATCAATGATTGAATTATTGAAATTATGAAAGATAAAAGTTCTGGAAACAATTATATATGGATCAATTCTCAAGCTTCCTTGGATCTTTACAATTTTTCCTTAATTCCTGCTCTTATCCGTTTATCTCTTCATGCAAAATTAATTAAAAAGTCCTTCGGATTTCCCGACATTTTTATTTCAAGTTTGGAATTAATTCAATACATTCTTTCAATACAAGGAAAAGACTCGCCTGACTCAAAGTCAGAAAAAAGTTGCAATTGAATTTTTCGACAAAATCTGAAATTTCTTGTGATAAAATTTTTATTTTTGTTAATTTGGCTGACAAATTATTCAGACAAGGTCAATTTCCTATTTCAAACAAAAATGGATCAACTTTTGAAAGATAAAAAAATTGGCCCGCACTTTGAAATTAAAGAAATATGGATTTTTTTATGATTGAGCCTTGACTTGACACCAATGATTTTCGTTTGATTTCTTAAATTCTGGTTTCAAAACTGATTTCCCATTGGTTTCCTTCTCCAAAGCCAAATAAATAATTCAAAAAAATAATTTTATGAAAAAGATTTTTTTCAAAGAATTTTGTTTATTTCAACAACAAGCCTTAGGAATCAAACATTAAGAAGTAAAAACAAAACAAGTGAAATGTATTGGCCAGACACCAGACACTCACTTCTTTTCTCTTTACTTGAATGAGAATTTTTGAAATTTGTCAAATGTTAACAAGAACAAATTAATAAATTTTTCGGGCGATTCTTTTGCTTCCCTTTTTTTTTTGTATTTGTGGGATTTAAGCTTTTAGTCTCCATTGAACCATATTCAATATTTCTCAAAAACTTCAACAGCCCTTCACTTCTCCTTCGAGAAATTGCCTCCAAAAATTTAAAAACTGGTTTTTATTTGCGAAAAAACTTGAATAAAAAATAAAAGCTCACTAACGATAAGTTTATTAAAAGATTAAAAATCTAATGAACTTAGACTAACTCTTTTCTTGATTCTAAGGCTTAAATAACACCTCTCTTTCCACATTCCAGCTCGTTTGCTTTCTCTTGATTTTATAGCAGAATCTTTTACTTTTGAAGGAGCTTACTTTTCTCGAAATCTCACTAGAAATTTTATATTGATCACTTCACCCTAATTTTCTTTTGTTTTTTTTTTCTTTGCTACATTAAGACTGCCCTAATTTCTATGGTTAACCTCTCATACACTTCATCTTTCATCCCTTCCCACCTCGATAAACTCCAAATATTTATTTCTACAAGGCGTTTCAAATTTTTTCATATATGAAAGACAAGAAACCTAAAGAGATCAATCTTCTTTATTACCCAAAGTCGAATCGAGAGGAAACAGAGCAAATTAGTCCACAAAAGAAAGAAAACATGGGAGAAAGAGAAAACTCCGTTTTAAAATAAAATTTATATTAAATCATAAAGTTAATTTTTTATAAGTAGTTTTGTTATTGAAAGAAGAAAATTGAAGATAACCGTGGTTTAATTCTGTCACTTGCCTTCATAATTTTTCCGCTAATTGCCCATGTCAAAGTCTAATTAGTTCAGAGCTTAAAACGATACGATTTCTCTAGATGCTTTAAAAACTCGTCTTTTCCAGAAATAAAATAATTCCAGCGAGAGAAGCTCGCCCGCGAATTCTAGATAATTATTCTTTTTATCAGTGGCTGAATGAGTATCAGAAAGAAGCGGGCCTCTCTTAGACCATGTTAAAAATATTCAATCTTCAAAATTGCCTTTTGTGATCAATTTCTAAACCAAATCTCTTTCTCATTGAGCTCGTGAAACATAGACGAACACACAGACAATTTAGATGTTTCAAAGAAAACTCAAAGACTCTTCAAACCCTCTGCCTCTTTGAAAAAAAATAGTCTTTCATATTTTCTCACCATCAATATCTAAAAGTTTTACATCATTATTTATAACTTTAATTAATTTTGCAAATCGCGCGTGTGAGACAGAAATGGTCTCTAAATGAACAAAATCTCGATCTGTTAGCCATTCAGAACAAGGTTTAAACCGAGTTAAATTCATAGGTATAGCCACAATATCCATGGATTTTCAGGCGAAAAGTTTAATTTCTTAGCATCTCTGGCTTAAAAAGTCTTTTCCTTTTTTAATGCTTCCCCTAAGTTTTAAAAGTACTTTGCTCCTTTGGAGTCTGAAAACAAAGCTCTCTTTGCAAAAAACTTTGTCCTATTTGAAACCTGAGCCTTTCTCATTAAAAAAAAATTCCAAATTCTCCGTCTCAATTTGAGCGTTTTTTTGTGATGGAGAATTAACACAAAGAAAATGAGGCTATTTTTTAAACGTTAATTTTTTATCTTTCAAAAGCTAAAGGCAACTCTTAGTCATTGTTTGCTCATAATTTTAAAATTAATAACTTACAATACAAAAACAAATTCCAATTAGATCTTATGATCAACACCCTATCCCATCTCCCAATTCATCGAATTCTTAACCAGCCCTTCACCCTTCGAATGGATGACGCTTATGAAAACACTCAATTCCTTCTCAAATACTCCCCCAAATTTTACACTCGTGTTGAGTTTGACATTTCAGAACTTCAGAATAAAAAGATAATGAGGAAAACAAAACTAATTAAAATTATCAAATTCCTTTATATCAAGAACTACAGTCCCAAACACCACAACCTCATAAAACAAACTTTCGCACACCACAAACACCAAATCCACAGCATAAACCTCCCAGATCCTTCTCTACTTAAATGCTTCCCAAAAATTACAAAATTCTCCCTCCTTACCAAAGATTATACCTGCTGGAGAGCCTTTCTCCATCTCATCGACCTCAAAACGCTTCTGATTGAATTTTCATCGAATATGTTGCGAGATCAGTCCCCAACAGAAAGGGAAAAATATGCTCTTTCAAGATACTTGCAATGGCGCCTTTGGAATCATCTGACAAAACTGAAAATTCTAAAGAATATTTATATTCAGATCTATAATAAATTTGATCGAAAGTTACATCAAACTCTTAATCGATTCAATAACTGCAAACCTCTTTTGGAATCCCTCCAAACTCTTTCCCTATTCCTTCACCATCTCCATCTTGAAAATGTCGAAGAAGAGTTGAACTTTCTAGACATTTTTCAAAAAATCACTGTCATGAAAATTCATGAAGTCCCTTTTGCTACTTTACAGAGCTTCTTAACCAATATTGAAAGCTTCCAGAGCCTCACTTCTTTATGCATTTTACAAACAATAGGCGCTCCAGGTGTTCTCATTTATGAAGAGAAGAATGTGAAATTCAATGTAGATTTTGCATTTTTACAACGATTAAAAAGCTTGGAAAAATTAAGAATTCTTGAATTGGCATTTAATTTGAGTTCACCTGAAGCAATCACATCATTTCTGAACAATCTTACAATGCCAGCACAGATTCAGAAAATCAAACTAAATTTCTGCGAGACCAACTGGAAATCTATCATCCAACAGAATGACAAGTCATTTGAAGAAAACGCAAATCTCCTCAACTTTTATGCACAATGGAAAAATCTACCAAATCTTGATTCTCTCTCTTTATGTTTTGCTGAAGGTGATAACAGTTCAAATCCCAGCTCACTCTTTATCTCTCATTTACTCAAAAATCTAACAACTTTATCTACGCTCTACTACGCTGATTGGTCAAGCATGGACTCTGGAAAGAAAAAGGCTATTGATTTCAATTATTTTCTACAAAATATTCTCCACCTCAAAAATACCCTCAAAAAACTTCATCTTGAAACCTTTTCTCTTTCTTTAAGAAAGCTCCCAAATATTACCATAGAAAACCCTCTCTTACAGCTTCAAGAAATGAGTCTTTGCGCTTTTATTCTTGGTGACGCTCAATTCAAAACTTTGTTTCACCTTTTCCCAAAATCCTCAACATCCTCTTCTTTATTGGAATTAGAACGCGTTATAATTGATGATGAAAAGTCGTATAAAGCGTTCCTCCAAGATATAATGCTTCTTCCTAAAAATCTACAAGCTACTGTGAACATTGACCTCAGAAAAATTGATGCTGAAACTTTTATAAATGAAACTTCTTCTTCTTCCCTAAACTTGCCCAAAAAAACTGCTCTTCAGATGAATTTCTACAATGTCCCAATTTTAAATTCTCTTCAGCTCAAAAAACTTAAAGCTCTCCTTGTCAAGCACCGAAAAGTAAATCATTATGTTGCATATCATCCCCAAGAGGATCGAATGTTGGTCAGCACAGGAGAAATTCAAGAGATACAGAAATCAACAACATCAATTTCGCCAAGGCTTGGTATTGAAGATGAAGCGAATAAAATTTTTGGAAGTATTTATTCAGAAGGGCCTGATGATGATGAAGATGATGATGGAGATCTCGGATTTGAAGAATTTCCTTTTAATGATAAATTTGAAGATATTGATGAAGATTTTGAGATCTAAAGTATTCTGTATCATATATAAACTTCCAAGTCCATTGTCTTTTTTGTTACTGAGCTCAGTCAGTTTAAAACCTGAAATATATAGTTTTCTTTCATAAGTGATAGATACTTCCAGAAGCAATTTTTAATTTTTACTGATTAATTAGAAAATCAAACCAGCTAAATCAAATGTGTAATCATTACTGTTCCCTTTTTTTAATAATCATCAAAAAAGACGAATCTATAACTAGAACTGTAAAACTGTTCAAAGGTTTTATTACTGGATCTCTCTACTTCAAGATTTCAAAAGGACAACCAGTAAAACTAGAAAAATGACTGATTCAAACGAACACAAAAGATTTTCATTAAGTTCGTCACATAAAAAAAGCAAAAATATTACACACACAAAAATACATCGATAAAATATGTATTTAAACAAAGTGATATTCATTCTTTTAGTTAGTACTCATGATGAAATTGATAATCGATATCTCTAATCCCACCAGTTTCACTGCTACTATTACTGTCATCATTTATACATGATTTCAGAGTACTATTACTGGCTTCATTACTGCTTTGTTCTGGAGGTTCACTTCTTATTATTGTTGTTGCTGCTGGAAAAAATGAACTCTCTTGAAAATTTTCATACCAATTCGTGCCAGCATAAAGCATCCTTCCTCTTTGATCTGAAATTTTTATGTAATCTAGGATCCCACAAACCTCAAGTCCTTCTAAAAGTCTCTTCAAAAAGCTTTCTTTTATCTTTGGTACATTACAAAAACTTATCTTTATTTGTCTCCTTCTCGGAATCTTTGAAGCGAATTTCGATAAAGTATTCACGAAATCTCTCCCGCTTATCTTGCTCATATTACAATTCAAGGTCAGGATCACGTCTCTTGGAACATTTGAGAATCCTCTCAAGAACCCTTCAAATGACTCCTTGCTATCGATTACTAAGCTTTCAATCTCAAGCTGAGCCTTTTGTTCTGTCTGGGAAGGCTTTATATCCAATAATCTTGTTATATTCTGCACTTTAGAATCTCCAGCAACATTGCCACACAACCCAATCACTTTTAACGCATAACCGCTCTCTTCAGTACGAGTCAATGGGAAATTATCAAGAGAAATAGCAGCAGTTTCCATATATAGAACTTTTAGTGATGCCTTGAGATGTGAAATAGAATCCCAGAAATAATTGAAATCTACAACTTCTTTGTTTTCTGATTCAGAGTCACACCATCTTGCATAATATAAAGAGGAGAGAGTTGATAATTGCCTTAGAATTGGAGTCACAAAATACAATTCCCATAATGGGCTCTCATTTTCCACTTCAATAAAAGATAATGATAGTGAATTTAAATTATTTAAATTCTTCCAAGTCTTGCAGAATTTCACATGCAAAGCATTATTCTCAAAGACCTCTTGTGATAATTCCACATTCTCATCATTCAATAACTTTTTGAGACCAACTTCGTGGAAATTAAGCTTTATATTGACAATTGAAGCAGGCAAAGTAAAGTACTCAAGAAAGCTCTTCAAATTATGGGTCAAATTGAGATTCAATGAAACCTCAAGATTTTCCAGCTTTTTCAAGTTTTCAAGATTGCTCAAAGAACACAAGTCCATAGATTCAGCTCGATGAATTTCTTCCACAGCTTTTAAAATACTGAGGTCTTGAAGATTTTGAAATTGATTCAGACCTTCTAAAAAGTACTGCAATGTCTTTGAAGAGCACTCATGCACTTTGAGGCTTTTTGTAAATTTATACAACTGATTGAGATCAAGTTCTTTTGAAACTGGATTTCCAATATAGTTAAAATGAAGCATTAATGATGATAATGATGAAAGAAAATTCTGCTTCCCTGAAAGTTTCATCAGAAACTTCTCCAATTCTGGACCAAGCTGATTGTAAAAATGGCAGTAAACAAATTTGATTTTTTTGAATTTATCACTAGCATGCTTCCAAAAACGCCAATCCAAGTATCTCGTAAGTTTTTGATTTTGAAACAATGGAGATCCTGTTGAAAGACTATATGTCTCTAGCGTCAAAGTTTCCAAGTGGATCAAATGGAAAAAAGCTCGCCATGAAAAATAATCTTGTAAGCACAGAACTAGCTTATTGATGCAAGAAAACTTTTTCACAGTATCCACTTTAACGCCTTCTATCTGCTTTATGTACTTCTCTTTCATTTTCAAGGCCCTCATCAGAATCCCTTGTTTATTGTTATTATAGCTGTGAATTCCTGCAGCTCTGATGATCTTGGTTGCTCGAGTTTTTTGCAATACTTTGGCTTTGCTGAGGTCTGACACATCAAAGTCAACTTTGGTGTAATACTTTGGAGCATACTTCACCAAAAATTGCAGATTATCATACGCTTCATTCATTTTTAACCAGAGCACTTTTGTTTTAAAACTCCCTTTAAACATCTTCAAAGTGTCTTTTTCACTTTTTTAAATTAATTTTATAATTATTTATTGAGAAGAAAGACAAAGTAATATTGATACAACACAATAATTCTAAAATACCAAAAACCAGTATCACTTTTTCGAATTAAAACCATCAATTCGTTTATGCCTTTTTCCTCTCTTTTGACATAAAAAACCTCACAGAACCCCATCAAAGACTCCCTATCATCTTGTCAAATGATCACCAGTCTTTCAGACTTCAAAATATTTGTTCCTTCTTAGCTCAGAGCGATTTGAGAAAAATTTAAATTATTTGTTGGCGTCGAATTAAAACTCTGAATTCCACATAAAACCTTTTAGTCTAATTTTATTTAAAAGACAGTTGCTGCTGAAATTAATTTCGCCAGTGATCAAATTTTTCAGTAAGCCTTATTTCTTCAGTTAGTTTTTAACTTCACCTCTCGTTCATCTTTTCACTAAGCACACGTCCTTTCCAACGCCTCTCATTTTTGAGCCCTAGATATTGATTATGATGCTTGTCTTCTTGACTTTGCTCATTTTTTGAGTTCATACTTTTATTTTCAGAAAAAAAAACAAGACATTTTAATCTTACAAATAACTTTTCGACTGTGATCTTCATTGTCAAACTTTTGGCTTCTCTCCCCCACAAAATCCTATTTCCCTTCTCCTTAACCCTTTCAACGACCATCCAGAAGTTTCTGCTTTAAAAATCTGAATTTTTTTGAAAAAAAAATTGAAATCAATATTCATCTGAAAAATACCCATATCCTTGAATAATCATTGATTCACAATCAATTTCTTGGATGAGTTTTTTCATCTTAGCTCATCCATAAGGATTCTTTTTAACCTCAAAATTCTTTTTCAAAGACTTTCCTCTGTCAGGTCTCATCATAAAAAGGTTTTTTCACAATTTTTTTCTAATGCTCGTCAGAGAATTCAAATTAACTGATACAACTGGTTAATTGAAATCTCAAATTTAGATTCACAACAGTCTGCGAATTACAATAGATCAAAGTTTTATTTCTTGATAGATCGAAAAATCCTGTTAACTGAAAAGATATGATCGGTTAAACGCATTCATTTTGGGCTCTGAATCCATAAACCTTGAAACTTTCTGTTCAACTCAGACCTTGTAAACATAACAGTCAGTGAAATGAAGTCTCTTTTTAAAGGTATTCTGCTTCTTTTTTGATTCAATGGCTTTAAACACATAAAATTTATTTAAAAAGCAGAAGCTGAATCTGAAAAGTTACTTTCATCATTGACATGAAATTGATCTCAAAGTGAGGAAAGAGAGGAGCTCTCATAATACCTGCGAGCACTAGTCTTACAGTAACTTTTTGTCTTGAGGTAGTTGAATGATTTTCACGCTTAAAATAATGTTTTCTGCATCCAGAAAGGTAAGAAAACGTCCCTTTGAAATCCTCAGCTGCTGAGCAGATTCAGATAATTTCGAGTAAATTCAACCCATTTAGAAGTTTTAGATCTTCAATTTCCTACCAATCTATGCTAGTCTTACATGCTTGGTTTTATCATTGCTCTTAAAGAAGAAAAGTCTTTAGGAATTTTCTTTCACATTTTCCTTTATGAAATGTGAAATTCAATTAAAATTGCTAAGTTCTTTCTTAGGATTTACAGCTTCAGTTTCTTCTTTCTGAAATTTTAAAATAGCTTGACTCCAAAAAACTTTTCCAAAATATTATAATTGAATTCAATAGAAAATAAATCCTCTTGCTAGAAAGACAGTTTATTTTTCATTTCAAGTTAAGCAAGTTGTTTGCATTCAATGGCAAAAAAGGGGTTTTTTGGAGTTGCTTTTTAAGATCATGGGTAAACTCTGACTTGAGTTAAGCCTTCCAAAAACTCGCAAACAATGTAGTTCAGCTCCCAAATAATATGACGAAGAATTTTATGTTTTTTATTTCTTGACAAATGTGCGATCTTGGTTTTTCTCCTCTTGAGATGAAAATTAAGACGAAATTCTGATCTTTATTTTTTCTGCAACCCGTTTAATTCTAATTTTCAAATTCAAAAGATTTAGTCGCAATCAAAGGATTTTTTTTATGGAGATCAAAAAAAGAAAAATTAAATTAAAAACTTCATGTTTCTTTTTTCTGATGAATGTTTCCAATAAACTTCCTTATTATAATCCAAAAAACCTTTTTTGTATTTTCATCAAATCAAAGAGAAAATATGTTTCAAAGATATCGGTCGTTTCATCAAGAAATTCTCCCTAGTTTGACTGACTGACTGACTGAACTCAATCTTTCATCTGATTCATATTTGATTAACCTTTTTCAACTCTTTCTGTTGCTCCAAAAAGTTCAAAAACTAATAACATAATATATTATTTTCCCACGTTTGCAAAACCAAATAAAATATTCTAAAAGGCTTATTTTCACATCAGAACTCTCTCTCTCTCTCTGGACCTCCTCTCAAAATCCCTCGAAACCGCTGCAAAGATGATGAGTAGAAGATGCCATCCCAAGTCAAACAAAGCATTTGACCTTGATTGGCTTCTAAATTTTTTTGAGCTTTTAAAACTTAAAACTAAAGCTTTAAAAGGCTAGCTTCAAAAGGGCAAGGCTTTCTCAGGCTCAAATTTCAAAACCTTATTCTCTCTTGATGAATGAGTGAGGAGGGAGGTTTTTCATTAAAAAAAATATCTCTTCAGAAAATTTTAATTCAATTGTTTTATCTTCATATTTTTTATTTTCTCCTGAATCCATTCGATTTGGCCCATTTCAAGCTAGCAGAAAGGAATATACCTCAATCAACAAATCTTTTGAGAACTTGACAGTTTTGAGGAAAGGTTTAACAACTTTGACAAAAAAAACTTCCAATCTGGCAAAAATTAAATTTTCCCTCTCGTTTAGAAAATGCTTCTCATTCTTTATTTAACTTCTATTTGACTTGTTTATTTACCAATTTTTAGTTTATTTTTAACTGTGCCTTTTTTGGTTATTATTCAATCCTTTCATAGTTCGTCATTTTTTTTTAATTATTTTCGTTTTGAGCTAAAAACTTATATTAAATCAAGGCTCTCTTCTTTCGACATTTTTCTATTCTCTTGTGGCGCCTTTCCAATTATTGACTTGTCTCTATTTCCTTCCCTTTTTGTTCTTGTAATAAAATCAACATCTAATCTACACAAATTCTTTGACTAAACTCTTGTTTTCCTGACAAAAATTTATCATTTTTCTTTATACAAACTTTCAAAGATCAGACCCAGCCTTGCTAGTTTGCTCTCATTGTACTCAAAAGGCCTTGATGTACAAGCGAAAACTTTATCGAATTTAAATCTCCTCGTTACTTTAAAAAGAGCCAAATCTTTGTCTCTCTTCCAAATAAATTAGCCTAAATTTACAAACCAGGCCCCTTTTTCTTCTAAATTGCTTTTCTCTAAGAGTGCCAAACAGCGTTCCTTTCCGAGAATCTCAGGCAGAGATCAAAACTTATTTTATTTTCAGATAGTATGAACTTTTATCTTGAATTATATTACAAAACATAAAGGGAAAAACTACGTTTCGATTCAAGTCAAACGTTGTCTTTTTGATCTTATTCTCTTTCTAAGTCTTTAGTTTTGAACTTTTTCAAGAGTTAATCGTAGAAAAAATCTCTCCTCTCGAACATCATTTTACTTAAAGAGCTTAGAAATAAAAATCGATTATTTGAACAATAAGGTTGAGAAGTTGACATTCACATATTGATTTCTTAAGAGAAATGAAAACTTTATTTAACTTTGTCTTTCTTTGCCTCGAAGTCCCTGAGATAATGGAACCAAAAAGTGCTTCCAAAAACATTTTTAATTTTTAATTTAAATTCTATAAATGAATCATCTTTCAACAAAAACTGATTCTTCCATTCTGAAAGAATTTTTTCGAATTCGAAATCATGAAACTTTGATCAAGAGACTTCCACTCTTTTCAAACGAAAAACAAGAATCTCGAATCTTCATCTTCATAGAAAGGCTAAAATAAAATCATTAATTCTTTATGCTTTCAATTATGAGGTTCTTTATATGATATTTATTCATTTAAAGACGAAAATTTAGAGATCGATTATTCACTACAGAATTCAGACAATATACCCGGCAAAACACACATTTACGACGAGGCTGTCCATCTTCTCTCTCGTTTGAGACTCTCCTCAGATATTTTGAATTTTCAAATCGAAATAATCGAATTTTCTAGACGAAATGAATCTTCGAAAATTCTTCTATATGAGAAAATTTTTCATGTTATCAGAAAACCCTCCCTTTGAATATCCAGGACTTTCTTGAAGGCCTTTAAAAGAAACCTTTCCGCTTCCAAAGATCATGATTTTATGGTGTTATACAAAGTTCACCAAACCAATTTGAGTTTTACTCTTCGAGGTGGGCGCCTTACTGAATACCTTTTTTCTTGAGAATATGCTTTCCTAATTAAAAGCAGTTTTTTTGAATGATTAGAGAGAGTTGAAGAAAAAAAACCCAATAAAACCTATGAAGGACAACCCGCGAAAATATTATTATTAAATTGCAGATGACTTTATACTTTGCCCACACGATTAGCCTTTTAATATTTCGCTTTTCTTGTCGTCAGAAATCCAATATTTCTAAATGAAATCCCTCATAACAATAAATCCCAATTTTCAATTCATCGTGAGCCATAATTGTTATAAATCGGGGCAAATTTATCGTATAACATATTAACTGCAAAATTAAACTTTTTAATGTTCCAGATTTTCTGCTCCCAATATCATTGAGTAACAACCATTACGTCCAGATCAACGTCCTGTTCGAATAAAATAATATAATTAATCCTGTTAATTTGGCTTTTTAATTATTAAAATTGGTTGAAATTGTTTCCTTCAGGATTCCACTTGAATCACCTAAACAATTTCCGGTGTCATTCACCACTAAATTCTTCTGTATTTACATCAAACTCACTTGAAGGGACCTTCAAAAACCTTTCGCTCTCCTAGAAAATTATTGTTGAGTAAAATTCTCCTTATTGAGAAAATATCCAAAACCTCTTTCTAAAGAGGAGTGCGATTCATCTTTTCTCGCCTGAATTGCCAGAACGTCCTCAAGGAATTATAAATATTTCGAATGAATGAACAAATGAATTTTGACTATTTGGTATTTGATTTAAAAAAGGTATGCAACGTTTTTATCGCATTTATCACAATTTTCATTTCATAAAGAGACAGCATCAAACCAATGAAGGAAAGAAGAAAAGTTCGATTTTATCTTTTTAGCCAAAACTGTGAACTATTAAACTCCCTTCATCAGAATTCCAGACCTCGGCTCATTAATTCAGAATAAAAAATTCCTTAATCAAGGTTAAATTTACAAATTAACCCCTCGTTTTTTTTCCTGGAATTGACTTCAAATAT
>Ga0182738_1000660_pt1 | contig 46041 bp, 45 predicted proteins | sample eDN5th30CBELigMG_FD_128876 | JGI IMG/M metagenome (GOLD analysis project Ga0182738, IMG submission 128876) | Enriched Miracle-Growth compost microbial communities from Emeryville, California, USA - eDNA 5th pass 30_C BE-Lig MG (version 2)... ... | reverse complement strand
CCGAGCGCGGCGAACGCTACGCGATCACCGCGCGGGTGCTGGTCATTGCCGCCGGGCCGTGGACCACGGCCGTGCTCGACCATGTCGTCCATGCCGACGCCCGCCGCCCCGGCCACCGGCTGGTCAAGGGGGTGAGCATCGTGGTGCCCCGGCTCTATGCGCATGACCGCGGCTACGTGCTCCGCAACACGGACGGCCGCGCGATCTTCGTGACGCCCTACGAGGACCGCTTCACCCTCATCGGCAGCAGCGAGGAGGAGTATTGCGGGGACCCCGGCGAGGTCGCCGCCGACAGCGCCGACATCGCCTACCTGGTCTCGGCGGTGGCGCGGTATTTCCGCCGTCCCCTCTACGACGAGGACGTGGTGTGGGCCTGGGCGGGGGTGCGGGCGCTGCCCGAGGCCGCCGAGCGCCGCTTCGGCGACCGTCGCCCGGTCCATGCGATCGAGATCGACGCGCGCGGGCGGGAGCCGCCGCTCGTCACCATCGTCGGCGGGAGCATCGCGCTGCACCGCCGGCTCGCCGAGGAGGTGCTGGAGCGCCTCGCGCCGGCGATCGGCTTCGCCGCCCCCTGGACCATGGGCGCGGCACTGCCGGGCGGCCTGTTCCCGGTCGACGGCCTCGGCGAGCTCGCCCGCGGCCTCAACACGCTCTATCCGTTCCTCGGCGCGGCCCACGCCGCGCGGCTCGTCGCGCTCTACGGCACCCGGGCCCACACCATCGTTTCCGGAGCGCGGAGCACGGCCGATCTCGGGCCGGTCTTCGGCGCCGACCTCACCGAGGCCGAGGTGCGTTACCTGATGCAGGAGGAATGGGCCGAGACCGCGGAGGACATCCTCTGGCGGCGGACCAAGCTCGGCCTCCGCTTCACCGAGGCCGAGGCCGCGCGGCTCGGCGCCTGGCTCGCCGGCGCTCCGGAGCGGCCCGGAATGCCGCGCGCGGGCGCCGCCTGAGCCGGGACGCCGCCACGGCGTGCCGCGTCGGCCTTTTCGCTGCCGAAATCCCGTGGTACCAGCCGGACGATCGCTCGTCGCCGCCCAGGATTCCTCCATGCCCAGCTACCGTCTCCCGGCACTGCTGCTCGCCGCCCTCGCGGCGCTGTCCCCGGCCCGGTCCGGCGCGCAGGACGCCGGGATCCAGGCGCCGCCCGGCGAACGCATCGCCAATGCCGTCGCCGTGTTCTCCGGCCTCGACAAGATCACCGGCCGGATCATCTCGTTCGACGTCTATATCGACGAGACCGTCCAGTTCGGCGCGCTCCAGGTGACGCCGCGGGTCTGCTACAGCCGGCCCTCGACCGAGGCGCCGTTGACCGACGCCTTCGTCGAGGTCGACGAGATCACCCTCAACCGCAAGGTCCGGCGGATCTTCTCGGGCTGGATGTTCGCCGACAGTCCCGGCCTTCACGCCGTGGACCACGCCGTCTACGACGTCTGGCTGACCGACTGCAGCAACACCTCGACGGTCGCCCCGCCGCCCAACCGGTAGAAGTCGCCCTCGGCGGCAAGCGCCTGGTCGAGGAGGCGCTGGTAGCGGCGGCGGTCGATGTCGATCGCGCCGAACTGCTTGAGATGGCTGGTGGTGAACTGGGCGTCGAGCAGCCGGAAGCCGCCGGCCCGCAATCGCCCGACGAGATGGACCAGCGCGACCTTGGACGCATCGCGCTCGCGGCTGAACATGCTCTCGCCGAAGAAGGCGGCGCCGAGCGCGATGCCGTAGAGCCCGCCCACCAGCCGGCCGTCCTTCCAGGCCTCGACCGTGTGGCAGTGGCCGAGGGCGAAGAGCTCGCCGTAGAGGCGCCGGATACGCTCGTTGATCCAGGTCTTGGGCCGGCCTTCGGTGGGCGCCGCGCAGGCCGCGATCACCGCCTCGAAATCATGGTCGATGCGCACCTCGAACGTCTCCGCCGCGACCGTCCGGCGGAGCCGGCGCGGCAGGTGGAAGCCGTCGAGCGGCATGATCCCGCGCGTCTCCGGCTCGATCCAGTAGAGGCCGGGATCCTCGGCCGATTCCGCCATGGGAAAGATGCCCACGGCATAGGCCTTGAGCAGCACCTGCGGGGTGATCTCGAGGGGGATGTCGTTGCGGCCGGTCATGGCTGGCTCGGCGCTGCAACGTCCTCTCGCCCGCAAGGGGAGAGGGACAGGGTGAAGGGAGACAGGCCCATCCGGGTTCGGCCGCGCAAGGAACACTCGACGACAGTGTTTGCCTGCGGCGCCCGCTCGTCAATGGGATGGCGTCAGGCGGAGGGCAGGCCGGAGGCGAGCTTCTTCTCGAGCCAGTGGATGTCGTAGCGGCCGTCCTTGATGTCGGGATCGACCACGAGGTCGCGGAAGAGGGGGATCGTGGTCTTGATGCCGTCGATCACGAACTCGTCGAGCGCCCGGCGCAGCCGGTTCATGCACTCCTCGCGATTGCGCCCGTGGACGATCAGCTTGCCGATCAGGCTGTCGTAGAACGGCGGGATCCGGTAGCCCTGATAGACCGCCGAATCGACCCGCACGCCGAGGCCGCCGGGCGGGTGGTAGTTGGCGATCCGCCCCGGCGAGGCCGCGAAGGTCCGCGGGTCCTCGGCGTTGATGCGGCACTCGATGGCGTGGCCCTCGAAGGTCACGTCGCCCTGCGTGAAGGACAGCCCCTGTCCGGCGGCGATCCGGATCTGCTCGTTGACGAGGTCGATCCCGGTGATCGCCTCGGTCACCGGATGCTCGACCTGGAGGCGGGTGTTCATCTCGATGAAGTAGAACTCGCCGTCCTCGTAGAGGAACTCGATCGTGCCGGCGCCCGAATAGCCCAGCTCGGCGATGGCCTGCGAGACGATGCCGCCGATGGTCGCGCGCTGCTCGGCGGTGATGGCCGGGGAGGGCGATTCCTCCCACACCTTCTGGTGCCGGCGCTGGAGCGAGCAGTCGCGCTCGCCGAGGTGGACGGCGTTGTGGCGGCCGTCGCCGAAGACCTGCACCTCGATGTGCCGCGGCTTCTCGAGGTACTTCTCCATGTAGAGCGAATCGTCGCCGAACGAGGCCATCGCCTCGGCCCGCGCGGTGGCGAAGGCGGATGCCATCTCGTCCGGGCCGCGTACCACCTTCATGCCGCGTCCGCCGCCGCCGGCCTTGGCCTTGACCAGCACCGGGTAGCCGATCTCGGCGGCGATCTTGCGGGCGGCGATCTCGTTGGGCACCGCGCCTTCCGAGCCGGGCACCACCGGGATGCCGAGCTTCACCGCGGTGCGCTTGGCCTCGATCTTGTCGCCCATGGTGCGGATGTGCTCGGCGCTCGGGCCGATGAAGGCGATGTTGTGGGCTTCGAGGATCTCGGCGAAGCGCGCGTTCTCGGACAGGAACCCGTAGCCGGGATGGACCGCATCGGCGCCGGTGATCTCGCAGGCGGCGAGAAGCTGCGGGATGTTGAGGTACGAATCGCGTGCCGGCGGTGGCCCGATGCAGACGCTCTCGTCGGCGAGGCGGACGTGCATGGCATCGCTGTCGGCGGTCGAATGGACGGCCACCGTGGCGATCCCGAGCTCCTTGCAGGCGCGCAGGATCCGGAGTGCGATCTCGCCCCGGTTGGCGATCAGGATCTTGCCGAAGAGGGGCGCGTCGTTCATTCGATGATCATCAGCGGCTCGCCGTACTCGACCGGCTGGCCATCCTCGACCATGATCCTGGTGATCTTGCCGGAGCGGGGCGAGGGGATCTGGTTCATGGTCTTCATCGCCTCGACGATGAGCAGCGGCTGGCCCTCGCGGACGGTATCCCCGACGTCGACGAAGGGCCGCGCGCCGGGCTCGGGGGCGAGATAGGCGGTGCCCACCATCGGCGAGGGGACGGCGCCGGGATGGTCGGCGGCCGCGCCCGCCCCCGGGGCGGCGGCGCCTGCCGGTGCCGCGACGGCGGCCGGAGGCGCCATCTGCATCGCCATCGGGGCGGCTTGCAGCGTGCGGGCGACGCGGAGGCGGATCTCGTCGTGCTCGACCTCGATCTCGCTGAGGCCGGTCTCGTTGAGCAGGTCCGCGAGCTCGCGGATCAGCTCCTTGTCGATGATCTTCTTTTTCTCGCTCATCTCTTCTCGCCAGCCGTCCCGTCGATCAGCGTCTTCAGCGCGTCGAGCGCCAGGAGGTAGCCCTTCGGCCCAAGTCCGCAGATCACGCCCGCGGCCACCGGCGACACGTAGGAATGGTGCCGGAACGGTTCGCGGGTGAAAATGTTCGAAAGATGCACCTCGATGACCGGGCGCGCCGCGGCGCGGATCGCGTCGTGGATGGCCACCGACGTATGGGTATAGGCGCCGGGATTGATGACGATGCCCTCGGCCGCCGTCGCCGCCTCCTGGATCCAGTCGACCAGGATGCCCTCGTGGTTGGTCTGGCGGAAATCGACCGTCACGCCGAGCGGGGCGCCGGCGGCGGCGCAATCCTTCCCGATTTCCTCGAGCGACTGCCCGCCATAGATCGAGGGCTCGCGCACCCCGAGCATGTTGAGGTTCGGTCCGTTGAGGACGAAGACTGTGGCCATACCGCCCGATAGCGTCCGTGGAGGCCGGGCATCCGCTGGGTGGATACCCGAAACGGCGCCGTTATAAGGGCTTGTCGGGGCGAGGGAAAGGGGCGGCGTTGGCCCCCTCCCGGAATCCGCTACCCCGCTCAGCACGTCTCCGCGGCGCAGCTCGAGCGCGCGTCGGCGATCTTGCTCTGGAGCGCGTCGAACCCGATGGCGCCGATCGCCACCTCGCCGCTGGTGACGTAGGAGGGCGTGCCGGTCAGCTGGAGCTTCTCGGCGAGGGCATAGGATTCGCCGATGGTATCGCGCACCTCGTCGGAGCGCATCTCGGCTTCGATCGCGCCGCGATCGAGGCCGAGGCTCTCGGCGACGGCGAGCGCCACCTCGGTGTCGACCTGGCCGCTCTGCGCCAGGAGCGCCTCGTGGAAGTCCGCGGCCTTCTCGGGGGCGAGGATGCGCACCGCGATCGAAACCTGCGCCGCCTGCATCGACCCCTCGCCGAGCACCGGGAACTCCTTCAGGACGACGCGGAGGTTGGGGTCGTCCTCGATCAGGCGGTGCATGTCCTCCTGCGCCCGCCGGCAGTAGCCGCAATTGTAGTCGAAGAACTCGACCAGCGTGATGTCGCCCTCGGCGTTGCCCATCACCACGTGCCGCGGCGAGGAGAACAGGAGCTCGCGGTTGTCGTCGATGATCGAAGCCTGCGCGGCGCGGTCGGCCTCCTCCTGCCTCGCCTGAAGGGCGTCGATCGCCTCGCGGATCACCTCGGGATTGGCGATCAGGTAGTCGCGGATGAACTCGGGATGGCCGGTGACGTAATCCTTGACGATCCCCTCGATCTCGGCGCGCTGGGCGTCGCTGAACTCCGCGGCGGCCGCCGGCCCGGCCAGCCCTCCGGCTCCGAGGGCGAGGGCGGTCGCGGCGGCGAGGGCGATCGTGCGAATGCTCATCTCTGGCAGGTCTCCGGTGGGGCGTTCCGCCCATGGCCTGGACGGGCTTATAGGAGAGAACGGCGCCGGCGCGAAGCATCGCCGCCGGGACGGACTTCAATCTTTCTTGACCCGGCGGCGCGGTCTCCGCCCGGCTCGCCGCCACGCTTTCCGCGTCTCGACGCTTTCCACGCCCGTCCCGCGCTGGTACGCAGCGGCCGCGACCGTCGAGACGGCCGGAGGAATGGGGCAGGAGAAAGACGTGTCGGGCAAGGAGACCATGCAGCGCCGCAACCGGACCGCGCCCTCGCGCCGGAGCGAGGTCGAGCCGTTCCTGGTCATGGAGGTGATGCGGGCCGCGATCGATCGCGAGCTGTCGGGCCAGCGGGTGATCCACATGGAGGTGGGCCAGCCCGGCGCGGCGGCCCCGCGCCCGGTGCTCGATGCGGCGCGCTCGGCGCTGGTCCACGGCCGGCTCGCCTATACCGAGGCGCTCGGGCTCCGCTCGCTGCGCTCCCGCATCGCCCGCTACTATGCGGACGCCCACGGGCTCGACGTGCCCTACGAGCGCATCGCGGTCACGACCGGGTCCTCGGCCGGCTTCAACCTCGCCTTCCTCGCCGCGTTCGACCATGGCGACCGCATCGCGCTCGCCGCGCCGGGCTACCCGGCCTACCGCAACCTCCTCCATGCCCTCGGCCTCGAGGTCGTCGAGATTCCCGTCGACGCGGATTCCCGCTACGTGCTGACCCCGGAGATGCTCGCGGCGGCGCATCGCGAGAAGCCGCTCGCCGGCGTGCTGGTGGCGAGCCCGGCCAACCCGAGCGGGACGGTGATGCGGCCGGAGGCGCTCGGGGCGCTGATCGCCGCCGCCCACGACCTCGGCATCCGCTTCATCTCCGACGAGATCTATCACGGCCTCGTCTACGAGGGGATCGCCGAGACGGCGCTCCGCTTCTCGGACGACGCCATCGTCGTCAACTCGTTCTCCAAGTACTATTGCATGACCGGCTGGCGTATCGGCTGGATGGTGTTGCCGGAGCCGCTGGTGCGCCCGGTCGAGCGGATCGCCCAGAACCTCTACATCTCGCCGGCCGAGATCTCGCAGGTCGCTGCCGAAGCCGCGTTCGCGGCGACCGCCGAGCTCGACGCGATCAAGGCGACCTACGCCGCCAACCGCCGCATCCTGCTCGACCGCCTGCCGGGCATCGGCTTCGACGAGTTCCATCCCGTCGACGGCGCCTTCTACGTCTATGCCGCGACGCGCCGGTTTTCGGCCGATTCCACCGATTTCGCGCGCCGCATGCTGGCCGAGGCCGGGGTGGCGGCAACCCCGGGATCGGACTTCGACCGGGTCCGCGGCAACGAATGGATCCGCTTCTCCTTCGCCGGCACCACGCCGGACATGGCCGAGGCGATGGGCCGGCTGGCGGACTGGCTGCGGTAGGTCCGCACCGGCGCGACGCCGAGACTGCGGCGCCGGGCGTTCAGGGAGTCCCGTCGCCTCCCCCGCGCTCCTCGGGACGATCGGGGAGCTTTCCCCTCTGGTCCTCGGCCATGGCTCTTGTTACGTCAAAGGGAGACGAACGGGGGAGACGACGGTGGTGGCGGACAAGGTGAAGGCCTGGGACGCGCTCGAGGCGCATCGCTCGACGGTCATGTCGATCCCGCTCCGCAAGCGCTTCGCCGACGATCCCGAGCGCTTCCGGCATTTCTCGATGTCGTTCCGCGACCTGCTGCTCGACTATTCGAAGAACCTCGTCGACGCCGAGACCATGACCCGGCTCTTCGCGCTCGCCCGCGCCGCCGATGTCGAGGGCCGCCGGGCGGCGATGTTCGCGGGCGAGGCGATCAACCGGACCGAGAACCGGCCGGTGCTCCACGTCGCGCTCCGGGCGGCGCCGGACGAGGTCTACCGTGCCGGGGGCACGAACGTGGTGCCCGAGGTCCACAAGGTCCTCGATGCCATGGCGTCCTTCGCCGAGGGCGTCCGCTCCGGCACGATCAGGGGCGCCGGCGGCCCGTTCACCGACGTGGTCAATATCGGCATCGGCGGCTCGGACCTCGGGCCGCGGATGGCGGTGCGGGCCCTCCGCCCGTTCCACGACGGGCCGCGGCTCCACTTCGTCTCCAACGTCGACGGCGCCGACATCCGCGACGTGCTCGCCGGGCTCGATCCGGCGCGGACGCTGTTCCTTGTGGCGTCGAAGACCTTCACCACCGTCGAGACCATGACCAATGCCGCGACGGCGCGGGCCTGGATCGTCGAGAGGCTCGGCGAGGCGGCGGTCGGCGACCATTTCGCGGCCATGTCGACCGCGATCCCCAAGGTCGAGGCGTTCGGCATCGCGGAGGCGCGGACCTTCGGGTTCTGGGACTGGGTAGGCGGCCGCTACTCGATCTGGTCGGCGATCGGCCTGCCGCTGATGATCGCCATCGGGCCGGCCGGCTTCGCCCGCTTCCTCGCCGGCGGCCGCTCCATGGACGACCACTTCAAGGCGGCGCCGCTCGAGCAGAACATGCCGGTGATCCTCGCTCTCATCGGCATCTGGTACCGGAACGTCCTCGGCTTCCCGACCTACGCCGTGCTGCCCTATGCGCAGCGGCTGGAGCGGCTGCCGGCCTATCTCCAGCAGCTCGACATGGAATCGAACGGCAAGCGGGTGACGCTGAAGGGCGCCACCGTGATGGGCGCGACCGGGCCGATCGTGTTCGGCGAGCCCGGCACCAACGGCCAGCACGCCTTCTACCAGCTCATCCACCAGGGCACCGACGTCGTCCCCTGCGACTTCCTGGTCGCGGCGCGCTCCGACCGGGGGGACGACGGCGGGCACCAGGCGCTGCTCCTTGCCAACTGCCTCGCCCAGAGCGAGGCGCTGATGCGGGGGCGCACGATCGCGGAGGCCCGCGAGGATCTGAAGGCCGAGAAGGTGCCGGCCGCGACCATCGAGACGCTCGCCCCGCACAAGGTGTTCCCGGGCAACCGGCCGTCGAACACGCTCCTGTTCAAGGAACTCGATCCCGAGACCCTCGGCATGATCATCGCGCTCTACGAGCACAAGATCTTCGTCCAGGGCGCGATCTGGGGGATCAACTCGTTCGACCAGTGGGGCGTCGAGCTCGGCAAGGCGCTGGCGAAGGAGCTCCTGCCGATGGTCGAGGGCAAGGCGGCGCCGGCCGGCCGCGATTCCTCGACGGTCGGGCTCATCGATGCGATCCGGCTTCTGAGAAGCGTCTGATGGCGACGGGTCTCGAAGGTCTCCTCAGCGTCGCCGACATGCGCCGGGCGGCGCGCCGGAAGCTGCCGCGCCCGGTCTTCGATCTCGCCGACGGCGCGGCCGAGGACGAGTGGACGCTCCGCCGCAACGAGGCCGTCTTCGATACCCTCGCGTTCCTGCCGAAGCCCCTCGACGGCACGCCGGCCCGGGACCTGTCGGTCACGCTCTTCGGCCACCGCCTCAAGACGCCGGTGCTCGTCGGCCCGACCGGGATGCAGGGCCTCTTCTGGCCCGACGGCGAGCGCTGCGCCGCCCGCGCGGCGATGGCGGCGGGCGCCGGCTTCGTCCTCAGCCACGCCTCGATCTGCACCATGGAGGACGTCGCCGGAACCGGCGTGTCGCCCCGCTTCATGCAGGTCTTCGTCTATCGCGACCGCGACTTCACCCGCCAGTTCGTCGATCGCGCGGCGGCCTGCGGCTACGAGGGCCTGGTGCTCACCGTCGACAACCAGTTCGGCGGCAACCGCGAGCGCGACCGGCGGAACGGCTTCACCATCCCGCCGCGGCTCGGCCCGGTCCAGGTCGGGGCGATGGCGATCAAGCCGGGCTGGCTGTGGCGCATGCGGAAGGCGCTGCCGGGGCTCTCCTTCGCCAACTACGTCAAGGACGGGAAGCCGATCGACTTCCGCAAGAGCAACGTCGCCGCGATGTTCGATCCGGGCATGTCGTGGGCCGACGTCGACCTCATCCGGGCGCGCTGGAAGGGGCCGTTCCTGCTCAAGGGGATCCTTCATCCCGACGAGGCGCGCCGCGCCCCGGACCACGGCGTCGACGGCATCATCGTCTCCAACCATGGCGGCCGCCAGCTCGACGGCGCCGCGAGCGCCATGGACGCGCTGCCGGCAGTGGTCGAGGCGGTCGGCGGCCGCATCCCGGTGCTGGTCGACGGCGGCTTCCGCCGCGGCACCGACGTCCTCAAGGCGCTGTGCCTCGGGGCGACGGCGACGCTGATCGGCCGGCCGCAGCTCTGGGGGCTCTCGGTCGGGGGCGAGGCCGGCGTCGCCCACGTCCTCGAGATCTTCCGGAGCGAGATCGACCGCGCCATGGGGCTCCTCGGCGTCACCAGCCTCGCGGAGCTCGGCCCGACCTACCTCCAGCGCGTGCCGCAGCCCTAGAAGGAACACGGGATGCAGGTCTTCGTCGTTGGCGCTCCGCGCTCGGGCACGACGCGCCTCAAGACGGCGATCGCCGATGCGCTCGGCCTGCCGCCGTCCGGCGAGGGGCATTTCTTCCCGGTCGCGTCGGAGCTCGACGGCGCGCTCGAGCGCTACTTCACGCGTCTCCGCGCCCGGGCCGGCCCGCGCACCATGGTGCAGCAGGTCGATGCCGAGGCGCTGCGGCGCGGCATCCACGAGCGGGTCAGGGTCGCGTTCGAGGCCGTCGCCGGCCTCGACTTCGTCGAAAAGTCGCCGGGCCCGGAGGCGATCCGCGCGCTGCCTTTCGTCGTCGAGCAATGGCCGGCGGCGAGGATCGTGATGGCGCGACGCCGCGGCATCGAGAACGTCATCTCGGCGCTCCACAAGTTCCCCAACTGGACCTTCGAGGCCGCCTGCCGGAGCTGGACCGAGGCGATGTCGGCCTGGGACCGGCTCGATCCGGCGATCCGGCGCGCGGCGCTCGAGGTCGACCAGATGGAGATGGCGCGCGAGCCCGCGACCGTTGCCGCCGCCGTGGGCGGCCATCTCGGCTTCGAGCGGGCGCGCATCGCGATGCTGGAGGAGGCGTTCGGCAAGCGCGCCCATGCCAGGCGGAACACGCGCGTCTCCTCGATGGAGGAACTCCAGCAGCCGCCGGTCCCGCTCGCCGGGACGCCCTGGACCGAGGCGCAGCGCGCCACGTTCGTGTCCCTCTGCGGTCCGACGATGGAGGCTTTCGGCTACGCGCTCGACTGAGGCCGGGGTTCGGCCCGCGCTGCCGCCTCGAGCGCCGCTTCGTCGATCTCGGGGGAGGCGGCGCGATAGGCGCCGCGCGCCTCGAGCGACTTCACCGCGAGCACGATCGCCTCGTTGAACGGGCACGGGATGCCGAGCGCGGCGCCCTCCCGGACCAGCGCGCCGTTGAGCGAATCGATCTCGGTTCGCCGCGCCCCCTCGACATGCTGCAGCATCGAGGGCCGGTTGTAGCGCTCCCAGGCGTGGTCGAGGATGTGGCCGCGCGGATCGGGCTCGGGGAGGACGACGCCGCGCGCCGCGATCACCGCCTCGGCCTCGTCGAGGATTCGTTCGACGAGGGCCCGCGCCGGCGGCGTGCGGGCGATCTCGCCGGGCCGGAGCCCGGTGACGGCGGCGACCGGATTGAGCGCGACGTTGAGGATGAACTTCATCCAGACGTGGCCCATGACGTTGTCCGAGACCGTCACCGGCAGGCCGGACGCCCGGAACAGGCCGGCGATCGTTTCGAGTCGTTCCGTCGCCGCGCCGTCGATCTCGCCGATCGTGGTGTCGCCGAGATTGGTGTGGGCGATCCGGCCGGGCGCGAGGCGCGCGCCGCTGTTGTAGGTGCAGCCCGCCAGCACCCGTCCGGCGCCGAGCGCCGCCGAAAGCGCCTCGACATTGCCGATGCCGTTCTGGAGGGTGAGCGCGAAGGCGGCGGGCGGCAGCGTCTCCGCCAGCATGGCCGCGACCGGGGCGGTGGCGTTGCCGTAGACCATCACGAGCGCCATGTCGACCGGCCCGAGCGCCGCCGGGTCCGTGGTCGCGGCGAGCCGGTGGCTGCGCGTGCCGTCGGGCGTCGTCACGGCGAGGCCGGCCGCGGCGATCGCCGCGACATGGGCCGCATCGCGGTCGAACAGCACGACGTCGGCGCCGGCAACGGCGAAGCGGGCGCCGAACATGGCGCCCATCGCCCCCGCCCCGATGACCGCGATGCGCATCGCAATCGCCTCAGTCGACGTACTTGAAGCGGCCGTCGTCGATCAGCTTCTGGAGAAGGTGCGGGATCTTGAGGCCGGCCTTCACCTTGGCCTCGAGCTCGGCCTCGGCGGCGCGCACCGCGGCGAGGCGCTCGATGACCTCGTCGATCCGCGCGAAGGGCACGACGACCACGCCATCCTCGTCGCCGATCACGATGTCGCCGGGCCCGACGGTCGCCCCGCCGCAGACCAGCGGGAAGCCGATGGTGCCGGGGCCGTGGCGGGCCGGCGAGTTGGGGGTCACGGCGGCGGCGTAGCAGGGGAGGCCCACGCCGCGGATTCCGGCGATGTCGCGGACGGCGCCGTCGGTGACGAAGGCGACGACGCCGGCATTCTGCATCATGCCGAGGAGCAGGTCGCCGATGATGGCGATCTCGGTGAAGCCGCCGGCCGAGGAGATCACCACGTCGCCGGGCTGCACCACCTGGAGCGAGGCGTAGGTGGCGAGGTTGTCGGCGGGCCCGTCATGGCAGGTGACCGCGACGCCGCAGAACGGCTTCACGCCGCCGATCGGCTTGATGCGGGAATCGAGTCCGCCATTGCCGAGCATCGCATCGACGACATGGCCGGTCTGGGCGCCCCGGAAGGCGTCGACCTGGGCTGCGGTCGGGCGCGGGAAACTGCGCCGGATGCGGAGCAGCGGATGGTCTTCGATCATGATGGTCCTCCCGGGTTTCCGGCTTGGTGCTACCAGCGCCGGCGGGCGCTCACAAGGCCCCGGTTCCGACGGTTGCGTTTCGCGCCTCGATCTGGCCTGATATCGTTCCAAGGTGGCCGGCATGCTCCCCCCGCCGGTGATTCCAGACCAGACATGACAGGGAAGGGCGGCCACGTCGGCCGATTCGCAGCATGAACGACACCGCTCCGATGAAATTCGGCATGGGCGCCCGGCCGCGCCGCAAGGAAGACAGGACGCTGGTGACCGGCGCCGGCCGCTTCACCGACGACTACGCGCCGCCGGGATGCCTCCGGGCCTTCGTGGTGCGCTCCTCGATGGCGCATGCTGCGATCAGGCTTGGCGACCTCGCCGCCGTCCGCGCCATGCCGGGGGTCCGCCTCGTCCTCACCGCGGCCGATCTCGAGGGCGTCAACGGGCTGCCCTGCAAGATCAAGCTCCGCCAGACCGACGGCACCTACCAGAAGAACCCGAAGCATCCGCTGCTCTGCGCGGACATGGTCCGCCACGTCGGCGACCCGATCGCCTTCATCGTCGCCGACACGCTCGACGCGGCGATCGCGGCATCCGAGGCGATGGAGATCGACTACGAGCCGCTGCCGGCGGTGGTCGACATGCACCGCGCCCTCGAGGACGGCGCGCCGCTGGTGTGGCCGGAGTTCAAGTCGAACGTCGCCTTCACTTGCTCGAGGGGCGCCAAGGGCGCGACCGACGCCGCCTTCCTGCGCGCGGCGCGGGTGTCGCGCATCGAGATCGTCAACAACCGGCTGGTCGCCAACTACATGGAGACGCGCGGCGTCGTCGCCGAGTACGACCCGGCCGACGAGCGCTTCACGCTCACCATGGGCACGCAGGGCGGCCATGGCATGCGCGACCGGATCGCCAAGGACGTGCTCGGCATCCCGAAGCAGAAGATGCGGATCATCACCCCGGATGTGGGCGGCGGCTTCGGCACCAAGGCGTTCTGCTACCAGGAATATCCGCTGGCGGCGATCGCGGCGCGGGAGCTCGGCCGGCCGGTGAAGTGGATCAGCGACCGCAACGAGCATTTCCTCATCGATTCGCACGGTCGCGACAACTTCGCCGTGGCCGAGATGGCGATGGACGAGGACGGGCGCTTCCTGGCGATGCGGGTCGACCTCCTCGCCAACATGGGCGCCTATCTCTCGCAATACGCGCCCTCGATCCCCGAGGGCGGCCTCACCATGCTGACCGGCCTCTACGACATCCCCAACCTCTATGCGCTGTGCCGCGGCGTCTACACCAACACCGTCACGGTCGACGCCTATCGCGGCGCCGGGCGGCCGGAAGCGGCCTACCTGATCGAGCGCCTCGTCGACCAGTGCGGCCGCGACACCGGGCTCGGCCCGGTCGAGATCCGGCGCCGCAACTTCATCCAGCCCGAGATGCTCCCCTACGAGACGCAGGGGGGACGCATCTACGACAGCGGCGAGTTCGACGGACACCTGACGCGGGCGCTCGAAGCGGCAGACTGGAAGGGCTTCGACGCCCGCTACGACGCCGCCAGGGCGCGCGGCAGGATCCGCGGCTTCGGCATCGGCTCCTACGTCGAGGCGTGCGCCTTCCCCGGCAAGGAAGAGGCGACCATCCGCCTCAACGAGGACGGGACGGTGACGGTGTTCATCGGCACCCAGACCAACGGCCAGGGCCACGCCACCGTCTATGCCCAGTTCGTCGGCGGGCACATGGGGCTCGACTACGACAGGATCCACGTCGTCCAGGGCGACACCGACCAGGTCCCGAACGGCGAGGGGACCGGCGGGTCGCGGTCGATCCCGCTCGGCGCGGTCTCGGTCAACAACGCCGCGATCAAGCTCGCCGACCAGGTGAAGCGTCTCGCGGCGGACCAGCTCGAGGCCTCGGTCGCCGACCTCGAGCTCGCCGACGGCAGCGTCCGCGTGGTGGGTACCAACCGGTCGGTGACGCTCCTCGACGTCGCCCGCGACGCGAAGGACCGGAGCCTGCTCACCGGCTTCGACGATTCGTTCGAGCAGCCCGAGCCCACCTATCCCAACGGCACCCACATCGCCGAGGTGGAGATCGACCCCGAGACCGGCGTCATCGAGATCGTCAGCTACGTCATCGTCGACGACTTCGGCGCGACGGTGAACCCGATGCTGCTCGAGGGCCAGGTCCACGGCGGGATCGTCCAGGGCATCGGCCAGGCGCTCTACGAGCGCACGGTCTACGACCCCGACGGCCAGCTGCTCACCGCCTCGTTCCTCGACTACACCATGCCGCGGGCCGACGACGTGCCGTTCTTCACCTTCGAGACGCGGAACGTCCCGTCGAAGACCAACGCCTTCGGCATCAAGGGCGCCGGCGAGGCAGGGTCGATCGGTTCGTGCCCGGCGGTGATGAACGGCATCGTCGACGCCCTCAACCGCGGCTTCGGCATCACCGGCATCGACATGCCGGCGACGCCGGAGAAGGTGTGGAACGCCATCCGGGACGCGAAGGCCTGAGGGCGCTTCGCGTCCTCCGGACCGGAGGGTGGGACCTCAGCCCCCGGTCCTCGTCCGCTCCGCCCTGCCGCCGAGGCCGTCGAGCGCGCCGGGCCGGAGTCCCGCGACGAGCACGCGGTCGGGATCGACCGGGGCCGGCAGGCTGATCGCGTGCCGCGCCAGCCGGGCGAAGCCGAGCGGGCCGTAATAGGGCTCGTCGCCGACCAGGAGCACGACGGAATGGCCGCCCTCCCGCGCCGCCTCGAGCGCGGCGCGGACGAGGCGCTTGCCGGCGCCCCGGCCCTTGTGGGGCGGCTTCACCGCGAGCGGGCCGAGGAGCAGCGCCGGCCGGCCGCCGATCGTGATCGGCGTGAGCCGCACCGAGGCCACCAGCGCACCGTCGAGGGTCGCGACGAACGACAGGTCCGGGGCATGCGGCACGCCCTCGCGAAGCCGGAAAGCGGCGCGGACGAAGCGTCCGGGGCCGAAGGCCTGGGCGTGCAGGATGTCGATCTCGGCGTCGTCCTCCGGCAATTCGGGCCGGAACGAGAAGGGGCAGGCGGTCATCGGGGGCTCGCAGGAAACCGGAGGCAGGGAGCTCCGGCGCGGCCCCGGCGCGTCAGCGGAAGGGCACGGGCCGGACGGCGGCGGACGGCGCGAAAGCGCGTCGCTCGTCTCGTCGTCGTGAAATCGATCCGTGCCGCATGATTTCCTCCGGGGCGAGGGCCGATAGCACGGCGACCCGGGTCCGTCAAAGCCGTCCGGAAAATCTTGCGGTCGCGGGAGAATACGCGCACCCTGACGGCGAGACGGTTGCGCGGGGGGAATCGCGGCAGCCGCCGGGGGGAGGACACAATGAACGTGGGGCTGCACAGCACCTGCCGCGGGCGGATGCTCGCGGGGACATCGCTTGCCGGCATCCTGGCCGTCGCGGGGTTTCCCGCGGCCGCCGAGCCGTTGCCGCCGGCGCCGCCGCTCGACTTCGTCACGATCGACTACGGCACGACGGGGACGTTCTTCACCGGCATCCGCGGCGATAACCTCGTCGGCAACTACGTGCTGCCGGGGGGCGACGCCGCCACGGGTGGCCTCCTCTACCGGACCGATACGGGGACATGGACGCCGTTCGTCGAAGCGACCGACGACGGGGTCAATTTCCCGGGGGCCTATACCTCGTCGCCCTACGGGCCGAGCTTCGGGAGCATGGACGGCATCCTCCGGGTGGTCGGCATCTACAAGACCGGGGATTCGTTCTACAATCTCGGCTACCTCTACGACGGCGCCGCGGCGCCCGGCTCCTCGCCGCTCACGCTCGTCTATCCGGACATAAGCCCGTCCGAGCCGACGCTCTTCACGTTCCCGCATTCGCAGTTCGGCAATACCGTCGTCGGCAACTACGACACCCAGCTCAAGACCGGGAACGTCTTCATCTACGACATCCCGTCCGGCACCTTCACCACCAACAACAAGCCGGGCGAGATCAGCACGACCGCCTACGGCATCTACGGCGACAAGATCGCCGGCGGCTACGGCGCCTTCGGCCCCGACAGCGAACCGGGCTTCGAGCACGGCTACATCTACGACCGCCCGACGGATACCTGGACGACCTATGACCATCCCGGCGCGATCGTCACGCATTTCGAGGGCATCAGCGGCGGCGGGCGTGGCGGCTCGTACAACCTCGTCGTCGACTATGTCGACATCGAGGGCCCCAAGGCCGCGGTGCTCCACATCGATGCCGAGGGCAACGAGACCTGGATTCCGCTCGAGATCGAGGGCGCAACGACGGTCTCGGCCAACTCGATCTACGGCGACACGGCGGTCGGGGTCTATACCGACGCCGACGGCGTCCATGGCTACAGCGTCAAGATCCCGGGGATATACAATCCCCTCACCAACGACGGCCGCCTCGCGAGCGATGCGGCGGATGCGGTGCTGATCGCGGCGGAGAAGGGCGACGACGTCGTCAACAACGGCACCGTCCGCGTCACCGGTAGCAACGCGATCGGCATCCGCGGCGAGACCTACGGCGTCCTCAACAACTACGGCAAGGTCGTCGCCAAGGGCGAGGGCGGCGCCGCCGTCGACATGAACGGCGATTTCGGCACCCTGCTCAACGGCGGCGTCATCAAGGCCGCGAACGGCGCCGATGCGATCCGGGCGGACGGCACGGCGATGGGCAGCGTCGTCGTCAATGCGGGCGTGATCGACGGTCGGGTGCGGGTCCTCGCCGGCGAGTATGCCCGCTTCGAGAACAGCGGCTGGATGGGAGCGACGGGCGACGGCGCCGGCATGCGCCACGTCGTCGACGGCACGTTCGCCCAGACCGACGCGGGCACGCTTGCCCTCCGCATCAAGGGCAAGAAGAACGACAGCCTCGCCGTCGGCGGCGCGGCGCGTCTCGACGGCACGCTCGAGGCCGCGATCGTTCCCGGCAAGGGATTGTCGCGGCGCTACACCCTCGTCTCGGCCGACGAGGTCACCGGCAGTTTCGACGCGCTCGACACGGTCGGTCTCCCCGATTTCTTCAAGACCTCGCTGGATTATTCCGATACCGCCGTGGCTCTCGAACTCAAGGCCCGGCTCGGCCAGTCCCATGGCCTGACGCGAAACGAGCGTGCGGTCGGCCGTGCCGTCGACCATGTCTTCAACACGGGCGGCGACATCCCCGACGACGTCGCGGCGGCGCTGTTCGCGCTCGACGGCGATGATCTCCCCGACGCGCTGGCGGCGAGCTCGGGCGAGATCTTCGCAAGCCAGCAGTCGGTCCTGATCAACCAGGGCCTGTTCGTCCGCGAGGCGCTGCTCGGCCGTCTCCGCCAGGCGCCGTCCGCGGCCGGCGGCGGCGCCGATCTTGCGCTCGCCTATGCCGGGGCTCCGGGCGAATCGCCGACGTCGGGCGTCTTCGCTCCCGACCCGACCTTCTGGGCGCAGGGTCTCGGCGCCTGGGGCAAGATCGACAGCGACGGCAATGCCGCCTCGGTCAGCTCGGATCTCGGCGGGCTGGTCGGCGGCCTCGACGCCGAGATCGCCGACGGCTGGACCGCCGGCTTCGCCCTCGGCTACACCCGGTCCCATGCCGATGTCGACGACCTCGACAGCTCGGCCGATACGCAGAGCGGGCTCGTGGGCGCATATGCGGGCGGCGAGATCGGGGCGTGGCGCGTGCGCGGCGGCGGCAGCTACAGCCTGAACTTCGTCGATACCAGCCGCTCGGTCAGCTATCCGGGCTACAGCGAGACCAACACCGCGAGCTATCAGGCGGGCCTTGCCCAGCTCTTCGGCGAAGTCGGCTATGCCGCCGAGTTCCAGGGCGCTTCCTTCGAGCCGTTCGCCGGCCTCGCCTGGGCCCATCTCCACAGCGACGGCTTCACCGAGAAGGGCGGCGCGTCGGCGCTGTCCGGCGCGTCCGGCAACGCCGATGTCGGCTATACGACGCTCGGCATCCGGATGGCCGCCCGGCGCGTGCTCGGCGACGGCGTGGTCCTCGTCCCGCGCGCCTCGCTCGCCTGGCAATATGCCTTCGGCGACCTGACGCCCGAGGCCTCGCTCTCCTTCGCCGACGCCTCGGACCTCGCCTTCACCGTGGCGGGCGCGCCGATCGCGCAGAACGCGGCCCTGATCGACGCGGGGATCGATCTCGAGATCAACCGCGCCCTTCGCATCGGGCTGTCCTACTACGGGCAGCTCTCGTCCGAGGCTCAGGATTCCGCCGTGCGCGGCAACCTGACCTGGAAGTTCTGACGGGCGGGTCCGGCGCTCACCACGTCTCGGAGGGATCGGCCTCGCCGGCGATCTCGGCGAGGCGGCGGCGGGTCGCGGCCGTCGCGTCGCCGGGGAGCGCGTCCGGCGGGAAGAAGCCGCTGTCGACGATCTCGAGGTTCCGCGGGGGCGGCGCCGCCTGGCGCCAGCCGCGGCACAGGTAGAGCGCGACGTGATCCCGCCGCGAGGCGTGGCGGTTCCAGTAGAGGCCGAACAGCGCCGGCGGGGCGGTGAGCGCGATGCCGGCCTCCTCGGCGAGCTCGCGCTCGAGCGAGGCTCGCATCGTCTCGCCGGGCTCGACGCCGCCGCCCGGCAGGTACCAGCCCGGCACGTAGCCGTGGCGGACGAGGAGGACGCGGCCCGCCGGGTCGAACACGGCGGCGCGCACCCCGAGGGTCATGCCGCGGCGGAGCCGCGCATAGGCGAGGAACGCCCGGGTCGGGAATCGGATGAAGGGTTTCGCCATGCGCGCCGCGGTCCGTCGGGTCCGGCTTCCCCATAGCATGCTTCCCGCGCTTTACCCGTTCGTGGCGCTCGGCTAAGCGGGGCGGGTGTTCACGCTCGCCCACCTGTCCGATCCGCACCTCGGCCCGCTGCCGCCGGTGCGCTGGCGCGACCTCGCCTCCAAGCGCGCCTTCGGCTACGTCAACTGGCGGCGGGGCCGCTCCGCGGCGCTCGGCCCGGCAAGCCTCCGGCATCTCGTCGCCGACCTCCAGGCCCATCGGCCCGACCATGTCGCGGTGACGGGCGACCTGGTCAATCTCGGCCTGCCGGCGGAGATCGAGGCGGCGCACACCTGGCTCGCCGCGCTCGGCGGGCCGCGCGAGGTCAGCGTCGTCCCCGGCAACCACGACGCCTACCTGCCCGGGGCGCTTCGCCACTACACCGATCTCTGGGCGCCCTACATGAGCGGCGACGACGGCCGGCCCGGCTTCCCCTACGTCCGCATCCGCGGGCCGGTGGCGATCGTGGGGGTCTCGAGCGCCATCGCGACGGCGCCGCTGATGGCGACCGGCCGGGTCGGCCAGCGCCAGTCGGAGGTCCTCGCCGAACGGCTCGCCGCGCTCGGGGGCGAGGGGCTGTTCCGCGTCGTCCTCATCCATCACCCGCCGGCCGAGCGCTCGACGCCCTGGCACAAGCGCCTGACCGATGCCGCCCGCTTCCGCGCCGTGGTGGCCCGGGCCGGGGCGGAGCTCGTGCTTCACGGCCACAACCACGCGACCGGCGTCGTTGCGATCGCCGGGCCTGAGGGGCCGGTGCCGGTGGTGGGGGCGACGTCGGCCTCGCTCCATGCGGCGCCCGGCCATCCCGGCGGCAGCTATCTCCTCTACCGGATCCGGCGCGGGGAGGGCGGATTCCTGTGCGACATGGAGGAGCGCGGCCCGGCGCATGCAGGCGGCGCCATCGGGACGCTCTCGCGCCGGCGGCTCGAAGGGCCGGTCAGCCCGGCAGGTTGAGGAGGACGTAGGCGAAGAGGCCGGCGACCCCGAGGAGGAGGCCGCCAAGGAAGGCGGCGACCACCCAGCCGACGGCCGGCGGCCCGCCGCGCGGGCGTCCCTCCGGCTCGAGCAGGGCCTGGCCGAGCGGGCGGGGAACGCGCTTCCGTCCCTTTTCGTCGGTCGGCGCGGTGCGGCGGAGCAGCCAGTCGCCTTCCATCACCCGCTCGCGCTCGATGATCCGCTCGGCGAGATAGTTGGTGACCCGGTCGGCGACATCGTCCATCTCGGTCGATTCGATGATCACCGTGCGGCCGAGCCGCGTGTCCTTGAGGAAGCGATAGGTGCGGCGGTCGCGGTCCATGACCACGAAGGAGGTCATGTCGATCCACAGCCGCGGCGGCGTGCCGCCGGAGACGCTGAGGACGAAGGCGTCGTTGTCCTCCGGAATCTCGGCGAAGACGCTCCGCAGCTCGTCGGCGAGCATCTCGAGGCGGGCGCGCTCGGCATCGCGGAGCTCGACGACGACATCGGAGCGCTCGGCCTCGGCCGTGCGGACCCGGCGGATCGCCGCCTTGAGGCTCCGCACCGTTCCTCCCCCGCGATGATCGGACGTGTCGCTCATATCCCTTCCGTGCCGTCCGCCATGGTTAGCAGGATGTTAGCGATTATAAAGGGATTTGGCGTAGCTTCGTTAATTCCCGATCGGGCCGCCGGAAACGTCATAGCCGGTTCCCGTCCGATGATCTTCCCGTGCGAGGACTTATCCCCGATGACCACGCTACCTGCTGCCGCCGCGCGCGTCCAGGCCGCGGCCGAGGCCCTCGGCCTCGCCGTCGAGGTCCGGATCATGCCGGACAGCACCCGCACCGCCGCGGACGCGGCGGCGGCCTGCGGCTGCACCGTCGGCCAGATCGTCAAGTCGCTGGTCTTCCAGGGGAAGGACAGCGGCCGGCCGATCCTCCTCCTCGTCTCCGGGGCGAACCGGGTCGACGAGAAGGGCGTCGCCGTCGTGATCGGGGAGCCGCTGGTCCGGCCCGATGCGGGATTCGTGCGCGAGGCGACGGGCTTCGCCATCGGCGGCATCCCGCCGCTCGGCCATGCCGCGCCGCTCTCGACCTGGATCGACGAGGACCTCCTCCAGCACATCACGGTATGGGCGGCCGCCGGCACGCCCAATGCCGTCTTCGCCGTCAACCCGGTGAAGCTCCGGGATGCGGTGGGCGCGCGGCCGCTCCGCGTCGCCTGAGGGCTAGGCCGCCACGTGGCGAAGGGCCGCAAAGACGTGGCCTGTGACGGCGAAGACCCGCTTGCCCTCCTGGTTGAGGCCGGTCGTCTCGATGCTGACGAGGCCCCAGCCCGGCCGTGACGCGGAGGGACGCTTCGCCACGACCTGCGTCGAGAAGGCGATGGTGTCGCCGGGATAGACGGCGCGGAGCCACTTGAGGTCGTCGAAGCCCGGCGAGGGGCCGAGCGCGGCCACCGGACGGCCGGCGCTCGCGGCCTGCTCGTCGAGCCGGGCGAAGTAGCGCGCCATGAGCCCCATCATCACCGAGGCGGTGTGCCATCCGCTCGCGCAGAGGCCGCCGAACAGGCTCGCCCTGGCCGCCTCCTCGTCGATGTGGAAGGGCTGGGGGTCGTAGGCGAGGGCGAAGCGGCGGATCTCCTCGGCGGTGAAGCGATGCGCGCCGAGCGCGTGGGTCGCGCCGACGACGAAGTCCTCGTAGATCATGCCGCGGCTCCGCGGCGGAAGAAGATCGGGTTCTCCATGACCACCACCGTCTCGCCGGCCTGGTTCACCACCTCGTGGCGGAACCGGACGATGCCGAGCTCGGGCCGGCTCGCCGAGCCGCGGATGTCGAGGACGGTCGAGGTGCCGGAGATGCGGTCGCCCGGCCGCACCGGGCGCCGCCACTTCAGCGTGTCGATGCCCGGCGAGCCGAGGCACGAGGATTCGACCAGGTAGGCATCGCAGAGCATGCGCATCAGCAGCGCGCAGACGTGCCAGCCGGATGCGAACAGGCCGCCGGCGAGCTCGGTCGGTGCTGCGCGCTCGTCGAGATGGAAGGGCTGGGGATCGAACTCGGCGGCGAAGGCGATGATCTCCGCGCGGCCGATCCGGCGTTCGGGCAGCGACAGGGTCTCGCCGACCGTGAAATCCTCGAAATGGCGCTTGGGCACGTCGGCCTCCCGGGAGTCTCCTGCGCTGGATCGATAGACCGCGATCCTGCCCCGATCAACGCATTCGACGCCCGCGCGCCGTTCCCAGCGCCGGGGCGACGCGCTATAGGTCGGCCAAAGACGCTTCCCCTCCGCCGGATTCACGCATCTTGCAGTTCCTGTCCTTCGTGCGCGAGCACGCGCGCCCGCTCGCCTTCGGCGCGCTTCATGCCTTCTACTCGGCGCCCGGCCAGACCTTCTGCATCGGCCTCTTCATCGCCGTCGTCGGCGACGACCTGGGAATGAACCCGGCCGAGATCGGCGGGCTCTACCTCGCGGGAACGCTGGGCTCGGCGCTGACGCTCCTCTTCGTCGGGCAATGGATCGACCACGTCCGCCTGGTCCATTTCAGCGCCGCGGTCATCGGCGGGCTGGCGCTGGCCTGCTTCGCGATGGCGTCCGCGGCGGGGGAGTTCACCCTGTTCCTCGCATTCTACCTCCTCCGCCTCACCGGGCAGGGGCTCATGGTCCACGTCGAGGCGACGGCCACCGCCCGCGCCTTCGAGCGCGAGCGCGGCCGCGCCCTCGGCATCACGGCCCTCGGCATGCCGCTCTCGGAGATGGTCTTTCCGCCGCTCGCGGTGGCGGGCATCGCCGTGCTCGGCTGGCGGCCGACCTATCTCGCCTTCGGCGCGGTGGCCCTCCTCGTGCTGCTGCCGTTCACGCAATGGCTGCTCCGCGGCATCCGCCGCGCCCCTCCGCCGGGCGGGCACGGCAAGGGCGCGTGGCGGGGCCTCGTCGCCGGGCTCGCGATGCTCATGCGCTCGCGCTTCGTCTGGTGCGCCCTGCCCAACCTCGCCGTCCACCCGTTCTTCGTCACCGGGCTCATGTTCCACATCACCACGGTCGCTGCCGCCAAGGGCTGGTCGGTCGGGCTGGTCGCGGCGAGCTTTCCGGCGAGTGCGGCGGCGAGCGTCGCCGGGCTCTTCGCCTCGGGCTACGTCATCGACCGGGTCTCGGCGCGCCGCATGTTCCTCTTCCAGTCGATGCCGGTGGCGGTGGCGCTCCTCGTCCTCGGCATGTCGCGGGCCGAGTGGGTCCTGCCGGTCGCCTTCGCGCTGATCGGCCTTGCCGGCGGCCTCGCCAAGCCGGTGGTCACGGCGGTGTGGGCGGAGCTCTTCGGCCTCGCCTCGCTCGGCACCATCCGGAGCGCGGCGGCGATGTACCTCGTCCTCATGTCGGCGACCGCGCCCTTCGTCTACGGCGCGCTGCTCGAGGCGGGCGTCGGCATCGACGCGATCCTGGTCGGGTCGGCGATCGTCGGCATCGCCTGCACGCTGCCGCCGTTCTACGCCGCCTGGCGGCGCTTCGGATAGCGCGAGCCCGGCGCCGGGCCGGTCAGACGTTGAACCGGAAGTGCATGAGGTCGCCGTCCTTGACGACGTAGTCCTTACCTTCGTCGCGGGCCCGGCCGGCATCCTTGGCGGCCTGCTCGCCGCCGAGCGCGATGAAGTCGTCGTAGCCGATGGTCTGGGCGCGGATGAAGCCCTTCTCGAAGTCGGTGTGGATCACCGCGGCGGCCTGCGGGGCCCTGGTGCCCTCGACGATCGTCCAGGCCCGCACTTCCTTGGGCCCGGCGGTGAAGTAGGTGATGAGGCCGAGGAGGGCGTAGCCGGCGCGGATCAGGCGGTCGAGCCCGGGCTCCTCGAGGCCGAGCGAATCGAGGAAGTCGCGTTGCTCGCCGTCGGGAAGCTGGGCGATCTCCGATTCGATCGCGGCCGAGATCGTGACGCTCGCCGCGCCCTCGGCCTTCGCCATCTCCTCGACCCGCCGCGACAGGCCGTTGCCGGTGGCCGCCGAGGCCTCCTCGACATTGGCGACGTAGAGCACGGGCTTGGCGGTGAGGAGGTTGAGCGCGCGGAAGGCCTTCTCGTCCCCGGCGGGGATGTCCGCCATCCGCGCCGGCCTGCCGGCGTTCAGCGCCGCGAGCGCGGCGTCCATCAGCGCCACCTCGGCCTTCGCCTCCTTGTCGCCGCCCTGGGCGCGCTTGCGGAGCGGGGTCACCCGGCGCTCGAGGCTCGCGAGGTCGGCGAGCATCAGCTCGGTGTTGACCGTCTCGGCATCGGCGACCGGGTCGACCCGGCCCTCGACATGGGTGATGTCGCCGTCCTCGAAGCAGCGGAGCACGTGGACGATGGCGTCCACCTCGCGGATATTGGCGAGGAACTGGTTGCCGAGGCCTTCGCCCCTGGAGGCGCCCCGGACCAGCCCGGCGATGTCGACGAAGCTGATCCGCGTCGGCACGACGTTCTGCGGCTTGGTGATCACCGCGATGGCGTCGAGGCGCGGGTCGGGCACCGCCACCTCGCCCGTATTGGGCTCGATCGTGCAGAAGGGATAGTTAGCGGCCTGTGCCGCCGCGGTGCGCGTGAGGGCGTTGAAGAGGGTCGACTTGCCGACGTTCGGCAGGCCGACGATGCCGCAGGTGAAGCCCATCGGATATGCGTGCTCGACGTTCTGTGGGGGTTACCGTCGCGCCGGGGCGCGACGAGGCTCGGGGGTCACCGTCGCGCCAGGGCGCGGCGGGGCGTTGGCGAAGGCCATAGCAGGCCCGCGCGCCGCTGGTAAAGGCTGGTGCCTTCCCGCGGCGGCGGCTTGATCCATGTCAGGGACGTGGACCCTCGCCGCGTGCGAGGTTCCGCCGCGGGATCAGGCTTCGAGCCATGGAGAGCATCGATGAACGCTTCCGACCTTCGCATCGTCATCACCGGCGGCGCCCGCGGCATAGGCGGCGCCACGGCGCGGCTGCTCGCGGCCGAGGGCGCCCGGGTGATGATCACCGACGTCCTCGACGGGGAGGGCGAGGCGCTGGCCGCCGAGCTCGGCGGCAACGTCGTCTACCGCCGCCTCGACGTCACCTCGCCGGATGACTGGAAATCCGCCGCCGCGGCGGCCGAGACGGCCTTCGGCGCGGTCAACGCCCTCTTCAACAATGCCGGCATCGTCACCTTCTCGGGCGTCCTCCAGCACACGCCGGAGAGCTTCCGGCACATCATCGACATCAATCTCTACGGCGTCTTCCTCGGCATCAACATCGTCGCGCCGCTGATCGCCAGGGCCGGTGGCGGCGTGATCGTCAACACCTCCTCCACCGCCGGCCTCCAGGGCTATGCCGGCATCGCCGGCTACGTCGCCAGCAAGTGGGGCGTCCGCGGGCTGACCAAGGCGGCGGCGCTCGACCTCGCCGCGCAGAAGATCCGCGTGCTGTCGCTCCACCCCGGGCCGATCCACACACCGATGACCGAGGGCCTGCCGGAGGAGAACGCGTCGGCGCAGCCCATCCCGCGCTACGGCGAGCCGGAGGAGGTCGCCCGCATGGTGCGCTTCATGCTGCTCGAGGCGACCTACTCGACCGGCTCCGAGTTCGCCGTGGACGGCGGCGCGGTCACCGGCCAGGTCCTCGCCATGCCGGAGGAAGGCTGAGGCCGGCCCGCTATCCGGCAAGCGTGGCGTAGAGCGTCCCGGCCCGGGCGCCGGAGCGGCAATAGGCGAGCACGGGCTTGGGCATGCCCGGCCACGCCTCGTGGAAGCGGACGATGTCCTCTTCGCGGAGGCCGCCCGAGACCGGGATGTGCAGGGCCACCAGCCCCGCGGCCTCGGCGGCCCGGGCGACCGCCGCGAAGGCGGGCTGGCCGTGCTCCTCCTCGTCCGGGCGGACGCAGAGGATCGACCGGAAGCCGGCGGCGGCCGCCGCCTTCACCTCGTCCGGAGCGATCTGTCCGGCGACGGCGAAATGCTCGTCGACCTTGCGGATGTTCATGTCGTCTGCCTTTTGCCTTGAGGGGGAAGAAGCGGTCACAGTCCGTTGACCGGGACCTTGAGGAACGTCCGGCCGCTCTCGTCCCTGGGCGGGAGCTGGCCGCCGCGCATGTTCACCTGGAGCGAGGGGATGATGAGCTTCGGCATGTCGAGGGTCTTGTCCCGGGCCTCGCGCATGCGGACGAATTCGTCCTCGGTGACGCCGTGCCCGACGTGGATGTTGTGGTCGATCTCCTCGCCCACGGTGGTCTCCCACTGGATGTCGCGGCCGTTGGGGCCGTAGTCGTGGCACATGAAGAGCCGCGTCTCGCGCGGCAGCGCCAGCACGCGCCGGATCGAGCGGTAGAGGGTCCGCGCGTCGCCGCCGGGGAAGTCGGCCCGGGCCGAGCCGCCGTCGGGCATGAAGAGGGTATCCCCGACGAAGGCGGCGTCGCCGATCACGTGGGTCATGCAGGCCGGCGTATGGCCGGGCGTATGCATGGCATACGCCGTCATGCCGCCGATCCGGTAGCTGTCGCCGTCGCCGAACAGGCGGTCGAACTGCGACCCGTCGCGCCGGAACTCCGAGCCTTCGTTGAAGACCTTGCCGAAGGTCTCCTGGACGATCCTGATGTTCTCGCCGATGCCGAGCCTGCCGCCGACCTGCGCCTGGATGTAGGGCGCCGCCGACAGATGGTCGGCATGGACGTGGGTCTCGATCAGCCATTCGACGGCCAGGCCGTGCTCGCGGACATGGGCGACGATGCGGTCGGCGCCTTCGTAGGAGATGCGGCCGGCGGCGTAGTCGATGTCCATGACCGAATCGATGATCGCGCAGGCGTCGGAGGCGGGATCCTTCACGACGTAGCTGATCGTATTGGTCGGCTCGTCGAAGAAGGCCGTGACCTCGGGCTTGACCGAAAGGTCCGGGGCGAAGGGGAGGGGGCTCATCACGTGCTCCTGTCATGGGCGGCTTTCGCGCATTCTACGCGCGGCGCCCGGGGGATCGCGACCGGCCGCGGGGCCGCAGGCGGGCGCACGCCTGCGCCGCCGGCAAGGGCGCGCCGGAGGCGGGGCGTCAGTCGCCCGGGAAGATCCGCTTCCAGTCGTCCTTCATGCTGATGAGGTGCCAGCCCTCCTTCGGCGCAGCGTCCATCGCCTTGTCGAGCTTGCCGAAATGCGACTCGCGGTCGTAGGCGAATTCGCGCGCCGCATCGTCGTGGTGGACGATCATGCCGAGCCGCCGGCCGGGGCCGGTCGTCGTCCATTGCAGCATCTGGTAGTCGCCGTCGGAATTGCCGAAGGCGGCGATGGGGCGCTTGCCGACGAACTTCTGGATGCCGACCGGCTTGCCCGGCCCGTCGTCGATGAAGTCGACGTCCGCCTCGCGCATCAGGACGGGGCCGGCGTCGGTGACCTCGTACTTGAGCCCGATCGAGGAACCGACGACGTTGCCCGGCGCGATGCCATAGGTCTTCTCCGTCCATGGGCGCATGAACTCGACGCCGCCGCCGGAGACGATGTAGACGTCGAAGTCGTTGGCCTTGAGGTAGTCGATGACCTCGACCATCGGCGCGAAGATCATCTCGGTGTTGAGCCGGTCGGTGCGGGCGTTCCGGGCCGTCGCGATCCAGGCGCTCACGGTGTCCTCGAAGCGGTCCGTGGTCATGCCGGCGTGGGTGACGGCGATGATCTGCTCCAGCCCGTCCTTGCCCGTGGCGGCGACGCCGGCGAGGTCGCCGGCGAGGACCGACTTGAACGGCTCGGTGTCCTTCCACTCGGGATGGTCCGGCGCCATCGCCCGGATCTCGTCGAGCGCGAAGGCGAGCTGGACGTACATCGGCTGCTCGCTCCACAGCGTCCCGTCATTGTCGAAGGTGGCGATCCGGTCATCGACGGCGACGAAGTCGGGGCCGCCCTCGGTCGTCACGGCGGTGACGAAGTCGATGATCGCCTGCTTGCTGGCGCCTTCGTTCCATGCGGGGAGGGGATCGTCCGCGGCGAACGCCACGGGAATGGCGAGAAGCGCCCCGAGCGCGATTCCGGCAGCGGACATGGTATGGCGCATGCGCATGCTCATCACGGTCCTCCCTGCACGCCAGATGAATGGCACAGGTCGCCCGGTCCCCGCAATCGCGCCCGCGCCGCCACGAATGGAAGTTATTCCAAGTAAAGAGTGCGGACGACACTTGCCGGTGGTGCAAGGGCGGCGGGGTCGCGGATTGTAACTGGAAGACTTATTATCTTCGTTGCCTCCTTCCAAGTTCATTGACTGAAGAATTGCCGCCGGTATTGTCCCGGGCATCGCCGGCAGGAAGCAGCACCGCTTGCGGCAGCCGCCGGTCCGACGATTTCCCAGCCAGGCAACGGCCCTCTTCGGGCGTTCCCAGCCACCCGCAACGAAACGCAACGAGACGACAGGCCGCCCGGGCGCCTGTCCGGTGGCCTGTCCCCCGTGTCCGGATCTTCGCTGGACCCGGGGCCGGGGACCGGCGCCCCGCACAACGACCAACGGAGTGTCCGCATGCTCAAGATCAAGCTCAACGGCAAGAAGGGCGTCGACTACAACGCGACCATCGACACCTACTTCGACGACTTCGTCATGGAAGGCTTCCCCGTCTTCCTCGGCGGCAAGGGGCAGTTCGACGGCAAGGAGATCCTGCTGCTCGGCCCGATCGCGGGCAAGAACACAAAGGCGCTGATCCTCGACGGCAAGAACATGGTCTACGAGTTCAACGCCCACACCCTTTCGGGGACGCTCAACAAGGTGACGCTCGCCACGCTCGGCAAGAGCTACAAGAAGGGCGGCGAGTTCAAGATCGACAAGAAGGGCCTGATCACCGGCACCACCGACACGATCGAGATATCGGGCCTCAAGATCGCGAACGCCAAGGGCGACCGCGGCGACGTCCACGACACCATCTACGCGCTGATGGGCGGCGCGCATGAGAGCGGCGGCCATGCCGATCCGACCGAGCTCATGAAGTTCGTCAACGCCGAGGGCCACAAGGTCAAGGGCACGAAGAAGAACGACTCCTACCGGGGCACCGACCACAAGGACAAGATCGACCTCGGCAAGGGCAACGACCTCCTCAACGGCAAGGGCGGCAACGACGTCCTCAAGGGCGGCAAGGGCAAGGACACCTTCGAGTTCGATACCAAGCTCGGTCCGAACAACGTCGACAAGATCAAGGACTTCAATCCCAAGGACGACACGATCCACCTCTCGAGCACGGCCTTCACCGGCCTCGACAAGGGCTGGCTCTCCAACGACGCCTTCGCCGTCGGCCCGGCGGCCAAGGACGGCAACGACCGGATCATCTACAACAAGTCGACCGGCGCGCTGTCGTTCGACGCCGACGGCAACGGTTCCGGTGCGGCGGTCCAGTTCGCCAAGCTCGCCAAGAACCTCGACGTCTCCGCCCACGACTTCTTCGTGATCTGACCGCGCCTCGTCGCGCGCGTGCTCCGGCCGCCGTCGGGAACGGCGGCCGGCCTTCGCAGGGCGTCGGGATCAGGCGGGATCGCGATCGTCCTCCGGCCCGAGGGCGCGGATCGCGTCGGCGGCATCGCGGAGGACCGCCGCCACCGCCTCCTGCGTCCCGGGGGACGCGTCGAGCTTCTCCGCGATCGCCATCTTGAGCGCCCGCCGGGCCTCGTTCATCGCCGGCACGGCCCCGGGGATGTCGGCGCCGCCGTCGCCCTCGCGATAGAACCAGGCGCGGGCCTTCGCCATCTTCTCGCCGATCGCCGCGATCGCGGCGAGCACGCCGTCGGCCGTCTCGCGATGCTCCTCGAGATGGCGGCGGCCGGCATCGGTGATCGCGTAGACCTTCTTGTTCCCCTCCGCCGACGCGGTCACGTGGCCCGCCTCGTCGAGGTAGGTGAGGGTCGGGTACACGACGCCGGGGCTCGGGCTGTAGGCCCCGTGCGAGCGCTCCTCGAGGGCCTTGATGATGTCGTAGCCGTGCCGCGGCTGTTCGGCGAGGAGGGCCAGCACGACGAGGCGGAGCTCGCCGTCGCCGATCATCCGGCCCGTCCGGAACGAGCCCGGGCCGCCGCGGAAGCCGTGGCCTCCGGGCCCGCGCCCGAAGGGGGGCGGGCCGCCGAAGCCGCGCCGGCCGGCGGCGAAGCGACCCTCATGGGGATGGCAATGTCGATGATGCATGATGTTTCTCCTGTTGCGTTATATCGTGCGATGTATCTGGTGTAGGATGCTGGCGTTATCAAGATATATCGTACGATACAACGCAAATGGCCTGCGGTGCCGCGAAACGGCGGAAGCGGCGGTTCCGGTTGACACGCGGGGGGCGTGTCGCCGATAGGCGGGGGTGCCGCGGGCGTGGCGAAACTGGTAGACGCAACGGACTTGGGGAGACTTGGGTGCCCGCCGGGAAACCGGCGGTGCAGAACCGCTCAAAGTCGGGGAACCCTTGGCTGGGAATCCCGAGCCAAGCCCCGGAAGGGGAAGGTGTAGAGACTAGACGGGCGGCACCTACCGCGCGGGGCCCGGTCGCCACGCGCCACGGTGAAGGGATAGTCCAGACCACAAATCCCCCGCGCCGGGGGAGCGGCGAAAGCCGTAGCTGGTAAGAAAATCCGTAGGGCGAAAGCCCGTGCCGGTTCGAGCCCGGCCGCCCGCACCACGTTCCTCGCCGCGCCGGGCGCGAAGGCCCTTCTGCGGCCCGATGCCGCGATGGTGAACGCGATCACAGGCGGTTCCGGTGCATGCTTCTTCACAAATCGGGCACGGACACCTAATACGACCGTGAAGATCGGGACGGCGCGCAATGGCCGTCGCCGCGGACTGCATCGGACTCCGTACGGATCATGATTTCCCAGAAGGCCAAGTATGCGCTCCGGGCACTCGTCTCGCTCGCCCAGGCGCCGAAGGGCGAGCCCGTGTTCATCTCGGACATCGCCGAGCAGCAGACGATCCCGAAGAAGTTCCTCGAGCAGATCCTCCTCGACCTCAAGCGCCACGGCATCCTCGTCAGCCGGCGCGGCAAGTTCGGCGGCTACCAGCTCCTCAAGGACCCGTCCGAGATCACGTTCGGCAGCGTGCTGCGGATCATCGACGGGCCGATGGCGCCGCTGCCGTGCCTGTCGCGGATCGCCTATCGCCGCTGCGACGACTGCCGGAGCGAGGGCGACTGCGAGATCCGCCGCGTCTTCGCCGAGGTGGTCGAAGCCGAGCGGAACGTCCTCGACCGGCGCACCATCGCCGACGCGATTCGCGACGAGCCGGTGGCCGGGCGGCACGAGGAAGCCGTCTACGCGGTCGCCGACTGATCCTCGCCGGCCGCCCGCAGTCCCTCGGCGAGCCCGAGGGGCGGCCGCCAGCCGGCGGCGCCCGCCTTTCCCGTATCGACCTCGAGCGAGGCGAGAAGGCCGTCCGCCATGGCGCGGCGCCCCGCCGCGGCGAGCCCGGCGCGGAGGAGGCCCGCCGGGAACGGCATGAGCCGGGCCGGACGGTGCATCGCGGCGGCCAGCATCCGCACGAATTCCGGGGTCGAGGGCTGCCGCGCATCGGCGAGGATGAAGGCCTCGAAGCCGGCGTTGGCGCTCGCCAGCCGCCATGACACGAAGTCCGCGAGGTTGGCGACGCCGAGGACGGCGCGCCGGTTGCGGATGGAGGCAAGGGGGAGGGGAGCACCGCGGCGGAGCGCCGCCGCGAGGAGGGCGAGATTGCCGGGCGCGCCGCGGCCGTGGACGAGCGGAGGACGGATGACCGTGACCGCCATGCCGGTCCGGGCGGCGATGGCGGCGAGGCCGTCCTCGGCTCTCGCCTTGCTGGCGCCGTAGGGGGCGACCGGCGCGAGCGGGTCCGATTCGCGGAACGGTCCGCGCCCGTCGGTCGCGGCGCCGTGGACGGCGATCGAGCTCGCGAAGACGAAGTCCCGGACCCCGGCGCCGGCGGCGGCCTCGGCGAGCCGGATCGTGCCGTGCGTGTTGACGATCCCGTAGGCCTCGACGTCGCCGGCCGGCGTCCGCCCGGAGCGATGCGCGATGCCGGCGAGGTGCACCACGGCGTCGATGCCGGCGAGCGCCGCCGTCCAGTCGGTGCCGGCGTCGATCGCCCCGACCGGGACCGTGCGCTGCCCGCCGGCGGCGGGCGACGCGGAGACGGTCCGGACGGCGGCCGTGACCGCGCAACCGGGCAGCGCGGCGATCACGTGACGACCGATGAAGCCGGTCGCTCCGGTGACGAGGACGCGTCTGGGCGGGCGGGTCGGAATGGCGCTTCTCGCGGGGCTTGCGTCGCTTCCCGCCACGCTAGCAGGCCGGCCCCTTTCCGCGAAAGCTGACCGCCCCAGATATCGCCCTGAAATCCAATTCCCTGGGGGTGCGCGAAGATGCACCTTTGGGGATGGTATTTCCTGCAAGGGCAAAAAATGGGAACGAAATTGCAGAAATGACCTGGATTTAACAATTGACAATCCCGACCTGTTAAGTCGAGATAAGAGGGTAGCAACAACGGGAGTGGGGTCTTATGAGCTTTGCCCAGACCTTCGGTTCGCGCCGCCTCCGACGCAGCCTGAGCATCCTCGCCATCGCCGCCGCCTTCGGCACCGTGCTGTCGGTGACCGCATTTGCCGACACCACAATCCTCAACGTCTCGTACGATCCGACCCGCGAGCTCTATCGGGACTTCGACGAGGCCTTCGTCGCCTACTGGAAGGAGAAGAGCGGGGAGACCGTCACCGTCGAGCAGTCGCACGGCGGCTCGGGGTCGCAGGCCCAGGCGGTCATCGACGGGCTCCGTGCCGACGTGGTGACGCTCGCGCTCGAGGGCGACATCGACAAGGTCGCCGAGGCCGGCCTCCTGCCGGCGGACTGGCGGAGCCGGCTGCCGGAAAGCTCGACGCCCTACAGCTCGACGATCGTGTTCCTCGTCCGCAAGGGCAACCCCAAGGGCATCGAGGACTGGGGCGACCTCGTCAAGGACGGCGTCGAGGTGATCACGCCGAACCCCAAGACGTCGGGCGGCGCCCGCTGGAACTTCCTCGCCGCCTGGGATTGGGCCAACACGCAGTTCGGCGGCGACGAGGCGAAGAACGTCGAGTTCGTGACGCAGCTCTACGGGCACGTCCCGGTGCTCGATTCCGGCGCCCGCGGCTCGACCACCACCTTCGCCCAGCGCGGCATCGGCGACGTGCTGCTCGCCTGGGAGAACGAGGCCTTCCTCGCGGTCAACGAGCTCGGCCCCGACCAGTTCGACATCGTCGTGCCGCCGACCTCGATCAAGGCCGATCCGCCGGTGGCGCTGGTCAACAAGAACGTCGACCAGAAGGGCACCCGCGAGGTCGCAGAGGCCTATCTGGAGTACCTCTACAGCGACGAAGGCCAGAACATCATCGCGCGCAACTTCTACAGGCCGTCCAACCCGCAGGCCGTCGATCCGGAGGAGCTGAAGCGGTTCCCCGACGTCAAGCTGGTGACGATCGACGATCCGCTGTTCGGCGGGTGGGCGAAAGCGCAGCCGAAGTTCTTTGCCGACGGCGGCATCTTCGACAAGATATACCAGCCCCACTAGCGCAGGGACAACCGACTGATGGCGTCCAGTTCGACCTGGACGTTCAGGAAGCCGAGCATCATCCCGGGCTTCGGGTTGGCGCTCGGCTTCACGCTGACCTACCTCAGCCTGATCGTCCTCATCCCGCTCGCCGCGCTCGTGCTCAAGGCGGCCTCGCTCGGCTGGCCCGAGTTCTGGCGGCTCGCCACCGACCCGCGCACGCTCGCCGCGCTCCGCCTCAGCTTCGGCGCCTCGTTCTTCGCCGCTGCCATCAACGCCGTCTTCGGCCTCATCGTCGCCTGGGTGCTGGTCCGCTACGACTTCCCCGGGCGCCGGCTCATCGACGCCTTCGTCGACTTGCCCTTCGCGCTGCCGACGGCCGTCGCCGGCATCGCCCTCACCGCGCTCTACGCGCCCAACGGCTGGATCGGCCAGATCTTCGCGCCGCTCGGCATCCGCATCGCCTACACCCCGATCGGCATCGTCATCGCCCTGGTCTTCATCGGCCTGCCGTTCGTGGTGCGCACGCTCCAGCCGGTGATGGAGGAGATTGACCGCGAGGTGGAGGAGGCGGCGGCCTCGCTCGGCGCATCGCGCTGGCGCACGATCCGCAGCGTCATCCTGCCCACGCTGCTGCCGCCGCTCCTCACCGGCTTCGCACTGGCCCTGGCGCGCGCGGTCGGCGAATACGGCTCGGTGATCTTCATCGCCGGCAACATCCCCTACGTCTCGGAGATCGCGCCGCTGCTCATCGTGGTGAAGCTCCAGGAGTTCAACTATCCGGCCGCCACGGCGATCGCGACGGTGATGCTGCTCATCTCCTTCGCGCTCCTCCTCGTCATCAACCTGATCCAGGCCTGGAGCCGGAAGAGGTATGGCAATGTTTGACGCCTCCGCGCCGGCCGCCCCCTTCCGTTCCGCCGCGACCGAGCGCGCCCCGGTGCGCTGGGTGCTGATCGGCGTCGCCGTGCTGTTCCTCGCGATCTTCCTGTTCCTGCCGCTCGCGATCGTGTTCTTCGAAGCCTTCGCGAAGGGCGCGGGGGCCTATCTGGCGGCGATCACCGAGAAGGATTCGCTTGCCGCGATCCGGCTCACGCTCCTCGTCGCCGCCATCTCGGTGCCGGCCAACCTCGTCTTCGGCGTCGCCGCGTCCTGGGCGATCGCCAAGTTCGAGTTCCGCGGCAAGAGCTTCCTGATCACCCTCATCGACCTGCCGTTCTCGGTCTCGCCCGTGACCTCGGGCCTCATCTTCGTCCTCATCTTCGGGGCGCAGGGCTGGATCGGGCCGATGCTGATCGAGAACAACATCCAGATCATCTTCGCCATTCCCGGCATCGTTCTCGCGACGATCTTCGTCACCTTCCCCTTCGTCGCCCGGGAACTGATCCCGATCATGCAGGAGCAGGGCACGCGGGACGAGGAGGCGGCGCTGTCGCTCGGCGCCAGCGGCTGGCGGACCTTCTTCCGGGTGACGCTGCCCAACATCAAGTGGGCGCTGCTCTACGGCGTGCTCCTCTGCAACGCCCGCGCCATGGGCGAGTTCGGCGCCGTGTCGGTGGTCTCGGGCAAGATCCGCGGCCAGACCAACACGATGCCACTCCATGTCGAGATTCTGTATAACGAGTATCTCGGCGCGGCGGCGTTCGCCGTCGCGTCGCTCCTGGCGTTGCTCGCCATGCTGACGCTGGCCGCGAAGACGATCCTCGAATGGCGCTATGCCGACGAGATCGCTGCGCAACGCCGGCACTGAGCCGATATCGAGGAGACCGCGACGAATGCAGATTGCCGGGTCCGAAGCTAGCGCCGGGGCTGCCGCCGCCGCGCCGCCGCAGGCGTGGGGCGCTCCCATCGACGTGACGGTCGAGCATGTCGTCAAGGAGTTCGGCGAGACGCCGGCACTGCACGACGTGTCGCTGAAGATCGCCGCGGGCGAACTGGTGGCGCTGCTGGGGCCGTCGGGCTCGGGCAAGACGACGCTGCTGCGGGTGCTCGCCGGCCTCGAGTTCCCCACCGCGGGACGGGTGCTGTTCGGGGGCGAGGACGCGCTCGGCCTCTCGGTGCAGGAGCGCAATATCGGCTTCGTGTTCCAGAGCTACGCGCTGTTCAAGAGCATGAAGGTGTTCGACAACATCGCCTTCGGCCTCAATGCGCGGCCGGCCCGGACCCGGCCGTCCAAGGCGCGGGTGCGGCAGACGGTGATGGAGCTGCTCGATCTCGTCCAGCTCACTGGCCTCGAGAACCGCTATCCGACGCAGCTCTCCGGCGGCCAGCGCCAGCGCGTCGCGCTCGCCCGGGCGCTCGCAATCGAGCCGCGCATCCTCCTCCTCGACGAGCCGTTCGGCGCCCTCGACGCCAAGGTCCGCCGCGACCTGCGCCGCTGGCTGCGGGAGATCCACGACCGGACCGGCCATACCACCGTCTTCGTCACCCACGACCAGGAAGAGGCGGTCGAGCTCGCCGACCGGATCGTCGTCCTCAACAAGGGCGAGGTCGAGCAGATCGGCTCGCCGGACGAGATCTACGACAATCCCGCCTCGGCCTTCGTCGCCGGCTTCATCGGCGAATCGAGCGCGCTGCCGGTCCAGGCGGCCGGCGGCACGGTGTCGTTCGAGGGACGGCCGATCGACGTCGCGGCGCCCGAGGCGGCCGGCGACCGCACGCTGGTGTTCCGCCCGCACGACGTCACCCTCGCCGGCGACCGGCCCGGCGCCATCGTCGGCACGGTGCTCGCCGAGCGGCGCCATGGCGCAGCCCGGCGCCTCGACCTCGAGGTCGGCGCGGCGCGGCACCGGATCGAGGTCGATGTCCCGGCCGACCAGGCGCGGGCCCAGAAGGGCGACCGGATCGGCGTCGTCCCCACGAAATGGTGGCTGTTCGCCGCCTGAACCCTGCCTCGATCTGAACCCCGCCGGGGCTGGCGCGTTGGAGTCTCGCGGGATTTCGATTGGACGACGGACTCCCGATGCGTTTTGCTGCGGTGAAGTGATTCGGGGTGCGTGAATGGACGTGACGCGACGCGTGGCGCTGGCCGCGATACCGCTCGGCCTCGCCGGCTGCGCGACCTACCAGCCGCCGGGGGTCGCGGGGTCGCAGTACGATCCCGCCTATCTCGCGATGTACGCGGCGATCCCGGGCGAGCCCTTCCCGGTGCCGGCCGTCGACCTCAGCCAGATCGATCCGCGCTTCTTCCGCCAGGAGGTCGCCTATCCGGGCAACCAGCCGCCGGGCACGATCATCGTCGATCCCAATGCGCGCTTCCTCTATCTCGTCCTCGAGGGTGGCCGGGCGCTCCGCTACGGCGTCGGCGTCGGCCGGACCGAGGCGTTCAATTTCGTCGGCGAGGCGGTGATCCAGCGCAAGGCCGAGTGGCCGTCCTGGACGCCGACGCCGGACATGATCGCGCGCGAGCCGGACCGCTACGGCCCCTATGCCGGCGGCCTGCCGGGCGGCCTCGACAATCCGCTCGGGGCGCGGGCGCTCTATCTCTACGAGAACGGCAGGGACACGCTCTATCGCCTCCACGGCACCAACGAGCCGTGGAGCATCGGGCGGAAGGTCTCCTCGGGGTGCGTGCGCCTGCTCAACCAGGACATCATCGACCTCTACGGCCGCGTGCCCGTCGGCAGCCGCGTCTTCGTCCTCCCCGCCGGCGGCTATTACGCCGCGTGACCGGTCCGCACGAATCTGTTGCACCGCAGCGCGAAGCAGCCTATATCCCGCGGCACGGGCGCTTCGCCCGTTACGCAGGCGGCGTTGCACGAGCCCGGTTGACCGGGTCGGCCTGCCCAGATCCCAAAGCAAAGACAGCCCTGGCCACGCGGGATGTCCCGACGGGCCGCATCGCGTCCGGACGGCATCGTGCCGCCACGGACGGGCTGCGCCAGAAAGCAGAATTTTCATGACCTTTTCCACCCTCGGCCTCGCCGAGCCCATCCTTCGTGCGCTTGCCGACGAGGGCTACAGCGAGCCGACGCCGATCCAGGCGGCCGCGATTCCCGACGTCCTCGCCGGCCGCGACCTGATCGGCATTGCCCAGACCGGGACCGGCAAGACCGCGGCCTTCGCGCTGCCGATCCTCAACCGCCTCACCAGGACCGAGGGCCGCCCGGCCCCGAAGAGCTGCCGGGTGCTGGTCCTCAGCCCGACGCGCGAGCTCTCGGCGCAGATCCTCGACAGCTTCAAGTCCTACGGCCGCCACCTCCGGCGGAGCGCCACGCTCGCCATCGGCGGGGTTCCCATGGGCCGCCAGGTCCGCGCCCTCCAGGGCGGCGTCGACATCCTCGTCGCGACCCCGGGGCGCCTCATGGACCTCATGAAGGCCGGTGCCGTCACCCTCGACTGGGTCGAGGTGCTGGTCCTCGACGAGGCCGACCGCATGCTCGACATGGGCTTCATCACCGACATCCGCCGGATCGTCGGCAAACTGCCCAAGGACCGCCAGACGCTGTTCTTCTCGGCCACCATGCCGGCGGAGATCGTCCGGCTGACCGAGGAGATGCTCCGCAATCCGGCGCGCGTCAGCGTCACGCCGCCGGCCACCACGGTCGAGCGGATCACGCAGCGCGTCATCCACGTCGACCGTGCCGGCAAGCCGGCGCTGCTGGCGAAGCTTCTCGGCGAGGAGGGCGTCGAGCGCGCCATCGTCTTCACCCGCACCAAGCACGGCGCCGACCGCGTCGTGAAGGGCCTCGCCGCCGCCGGCATCGCGGCCGACGCGATCCACGGCAACAAGAGCCAGGGCCAGCGCGAGCGGGCCCTCGCCGGCTTCCGGAACGGCAAGGTGGCGACCCTGGTCGCGACCGACATCGCCGCCCGCGGCATCGACGTCGACGGCATCAGCCATGTCGTCAACTACGACCTGCCCAACATGCCGGAGAGCTACGTGCACCGCATCGGGCGGACGGCGCGGGCGGGCAAGGACGGCATCGCCGTCTCGCTCTGCTCGTCGGACGAGGTCGCCTTCCTCCGCGCCATCGAGCGGGCCATCCGCCTCGAGATCCCGGCGAGCGGCGAGCGCGTGCCGGAGCGCCGGGTGGCGCCGGCCGAAGGCGAGCGCGGCCGCGGCGAGCGGAACCAGGGACCGCGCCGGCGGAACGGCGGCGGTCAGCCGCAGCGCGCCGGCGGCGATGAACGCCGCGAGCAGCCGCGGGCGGCCAAGGGCCAGCGCGGCCGCGGCAAGCCGCAGAAGGCCGGCCGGCCGGATCATCGGGCGCCGCAGGGCGCCCACGGCGGCGACGACATCGGCGCGATCCGCTTCCTCGGCAAGCCCAAGCGCCCGAACGACGCCGCGCGGGCGTAGCCTTCATCCGCCTGAAACGAACCGTCACGGCCGGGCTCGTCCCGGCCGTGACCCCCTTGACGCCCGCGCCGTTCCGGCGGCTTGCTCCGGCGACACGCCGCGAGAGACACCGTCATGGACGTCGCCACCTGGCTCGCCTTCGCCGCCGCCTCGATCGTGCTCCTCGTCATCCCGGGGCCGACGATCCTGCTCGTCGTCTCCTACGCGCTGACGCAGGGGCGGCGCGTCGCCCTCGCGACGGCGGCGGGCGTCGCCCTCGGCGACTTCGTCGCCATGACCGCTTCGCTCGTCGGCCTCGGCGCCCTGCTTCTTGCCTCCGCGACGCTGTTCACGGTCCTCAAGTGGGTCGGCGCCGCCTATCTCGTCTATCTCGGCATCCGCCTCTGGCGTTCCGAGCCCCGGCTGTCCGAGCCAGGGACGGCGGAGGTGCGGGCCCGGCCGGGCATCTTCGGCCACGCCTTCGTGGTGACCGCGCTCAACCCCAAGAGCATCGCCTTCTTCGTCGCCTTCGTGCCGCAGTTCATCGACGGCTCGGCGCCGCTTCTCCCGCAGCTCGTCATCATGGAGGCGACCTTCGTCACGCTCGCCGCGGTCAATGCGCTGGTGGTCGCGCTCGCGGCGGACCAGCTCCGGCGGCGCCTGCGACGCCCCGCGGTCCTCTCCTGGATGAACCGGGCCGGTGCCGCATGCCTCGTCGCCATGGGGGTGGCGACGGCGGCGGCCGGCCGCGGCTGATCCCGGCCGCGGGGTGACGCCGGCGCGATAATCCGGCAGAGTCCGGCGACGAAGGCGACGCACGAGCCGAAGGAGGCCGAGAGAGTGAAGTTCGGAATCCCCGCCGCGCTGGCCGCGGCGCTGGTCCTCGCCCTTGCCCCTGCGGCCGAGGCCGCCTACCGCCTCGCGCCCTACAAGGACGACCTCTTCGGGTATCCGGGCGTGATCGAGACCGGCTACGGCGGCGACTACGTCAAGGTCGACTACGTCGAGAGCCGCGACCTCTACGCACGCGACATCGTTCCCGAGAAGCAGACCAAGCCCCAGTACGTCGACATGGGCGTCGTCGCCGGCCAGCGCGACATGGTCGCGAAGGAAGGCCGGGTCAGCGTCAAGTACATCGCGGTCGGCGCGGTGGACGGCGGCGCCAAGGCGATCGTCCTCTACGTCCACGGGCGGGGCGGCAACCGGGGGCAGGGCGCCGACGACGGGATGTTCGGCGGCAATTTCAACCGCATCAAGAACCTGATGGCGCGGAACGGCGGCGTCTATCTCTCGGGCGAGTTCCCGAGCCTCAACGCGCGCGGGGTCGCGCAGGCGAAGGTCCTCCTTCAGAAGTACATCGCCAATTCGCCCGGCGCCCCGGTCTTCGTCGCCTGCGGGTCCCTCGGCGGCCGGATCTGCTGGGGCCTCGCCGAGGATCCCGACATCGCCCAGCACATCGACGGCTACCTGCTGATGGGCTCGACCAACGACCAGGACTTCTTCCGCACCGCGGCCTTCAAGCGGAAGGTGCCGGTCTATATCGGCCACGGCACGGGCGACATCGTCATCAACTGGAAGCAGCAGGACGCCTTCTTCAAGAAGTTCAAGCAGGCCGATCCGGGCTATCCGGTCAAGTTCGCGCTGTTCAACACGGGCTCGCACGGCACCCCGATCCGCATGACCGACTGGCGGCTGATCCTCAACTGGATGCTCGAGGTCAACGGCAGCTGAGCGCCCGGATGCCGCGTCCCGATCCGCCGTCCTCGCTCGGCAATCCCGCGCCGCCGGCCACGGCCCTCCGGGACTGGCCGGACACGCCGCCGCTCCGGGCGGGCCGCGTTGCCGGCCTCGGGCCGGGCGCCGCCGGCATCGACCTTCGGGCCTCCCGGCACATCCTCGTCGTCAAGCTCGACTTCATCGGCGACTGGGTGCTGACGACGCCGTTCCTCGCCGGCCTCCGCCGGGCGGCGCCGGACGCCGCGATCACCGCGCTGGTGCTCGACCGCGTCTACGCGCTCGCCGCGCCCTGCGGGCTCGTCGACCGTGTGGTCGCCGTCCCGGCGGCGGCCGAGGGGCCGGTGCGCTTCGGCGCGGCGGACGAGGCGACGCTCCAGGGCTTCCTCCATGACGTCGAGGCCGGCGCCTTCGACCTCGCGCTGGTGCCGCGCTGGGACACCGACTTCAACGGCGCCACGCGCCTCGGCGGCCTGAGCGGGGCGCGGACGGTCGTCGGCTTCTCGGAGCAGTGCACGGCGCGGAAGAGGCGCGACAATCCCGGCTTCGACCGCTTCCTCGACGTCGCGCTCCTCGACCGGCGCCAATGCCACGAGGTGGAGCACATGCTCGGCTTCCTCGAGGCGCTCGGCGGGGGTCGCGGCGAGCCTCTCCGGCTCGACCTGACCGGGGCCGACCGCGCCGCGGCCGCGACGTTCCGCGCGGCCCGGTTCGGTGCACCGGCGCGGCCGCTGCTGGCGGTGGCGCCGTTCGCGGCCGGGCGGCGGCAGTGGCTGCTCGATCGCACGGCCGGGCTCGCCGGCGCCGTCGCGGGGGCGCGCGGGATGGACGTCGCGGTGATCGGCGGGCCGGGCGACGGGCACGCGGCCGGCGCGGTCGCGGAGCGGATCGGTACGACCGGCGTCCGCGCCGCCGCCACGGCCGGGGTCCTGGGCCTGCGGGAGAACGCCGCGCTCGTCGCCGGCGCGGCGCTGTTCATCGGCATGGACAGCGGCCCGGGCCACATCGCCGCGGCCTTCGGCGTGCCGGCCGCGATCCTCGGCGCGCATCCGGACGGCGCATCGCCGTCGCATGCGTCGGCCCCGGAGCGCTTCGGCCCGTGGGCCGGCCCGGACCGCGTCCTCCTCCTCCGCCCCCCGGCGCATCGCGCCCCATGCGCGGACGGCTGCGAGGCCGACGGGCCGCACTGCATCCTCGAGATCGCGGTGGACGACGCCGTCGGCCGCGTCCTCGGCTTCGCCGCCGGTCAGGCGTCGGGCGTCCAGCGGTAGATCCAGTCGTTCCGGGCGAGCAGGAACCGCTCGCCCGCCGCGCGGAGCACGAGGTCGCGGGCCGCCGCCACGAGGCCGGTCCGGTGGTAGTGGCCTCCGGTCCGGAGCGCCGCCTTCCACACCCGGGTGACGCGGGGCTTCCGGGCGGCCTCGTAGGCGGCGAACGCCGCGGGCACGTCCCGGGGATGGGCGGCGAGGCATCGTCCGAGCACGGCGGCATCCTCGATCGCCATCGCGCCGCCCTGGGCGAGGAACGGCACCATGGCATGGGCGGCATCGCCGATCAGCGCGGTGCGGCCCGCGACCCAGGGGCCGGCGGGGTCGACGACGTGGAGGGCGAACTTCTGCCAGGGCGTCGGCGCGTTGACGAGGGCGCGGACCTCGCCGCACCAGCCGTTGAAGCGCTCGGCCACCCAGTGGGGGGCGGCGTGGGTCGCCCAGCCGTGCTTGTCGAAGGGCTCCTCGACGATGGCGACGAGGTTGAGCGCAGCCCCGCGCGCCACCGGATAGACGACGACGTGGGCCCCGGCGCCGAGCCAGAGCCCGACCCGGTCGGCCGGCGTGCCGGGCGGGGTGTCGTCCATCGGGATCACGGTCCGCCAGGCCGTCCGTCCCGTGGGCCGCGCCGGCGCGGCGCCGGGGATGCGGTCGCGCGTCTCGGACCATACGCCGTCGGCGCCGACGAGGCCCGCGGCGGGGATTATGTCGCTGCCTTCCAGCCCGCGGACGCGCACGTAGAGCCCGTCGTCGCGGGGCAGCACGTCGGCGGTCTCGGCGCCCAGCATGAGGCGGATGTCGGGGTGGTGCCCGGCCGCGGCCGCCAGCACCGCCTGGAGGTCGGCGCGGTGGATGACCCGGTACGGGAAGCCGTAGCGGCGCGCGAAGGCGGCGACGGGAAGGGTGGCGGCGGTGAGGCCGGTGATCCCGTTCCGGACGGTGATCGCCGCCGGCACCAGGGCGACGTCGTCAAGTGCCGCGTCGAGGCCCAGCGCGGAAAGCACGCGTCCCGCATTGGGGGAAAGCTGGATCCCGGCGCCGATCTCGAGCAGCTCGGCCGAGCGCTCGACCACCACGGCCCGGAACCCGGCCGCGGCGACGGCGAGCGCGGCGGTCAGGCCGGCGATGCCGGCGCCGACGATGACGAGGACCGGCCGCTCTCCCATCGGCGGCCCGCGGCTTCAGGCCGCCGCCGGCTCGCGGTAGAGGTGGCCGGGAGGGTCGGTCTCGGCCGCCCCGAGGTCCGGGCGGTAGCGGTAGAGCGTCGAGCAGTAGGGGCAGACCTTCTCGGCGTCGTCGCCCATGTCGAGGAAGACGTGGGGGTGGTCGAAGGGCGCCGTCGCGCCGACGCACATGAACTCCCTGACGCCGATGTTGATCGCGGCGACGCCGGCATCGTTCTGGAAATGTGGAATGACGTGGTCTGCCATCTCATCGTCCTCGTTTCGCCGCGAGGATAAACCGCCGCCGCGGCATCGCGACAGGGTTTCCTCCCGCCTCCGGCGCGGCTAGGGTGCGCCCCGATGGCGGTCGAGCATTTTTCATCCGATGGGGTCGATATCGCATTCCTCGACGGCGGGGAAGGCGATCCGATCCTGCTCATCCACGGCTTCGCGTCCAACCATGTCGTCAACTGGGGGGCGACGGGCTGGATCGACACGCTCAAGCGCGACGGCCGGCGGGTCGTCGCCATGGACGTGCGCGGCCACGGCAGGAGCGCCAAGCTCCACGATCCCGACCGCTATCCGCTCGCCGTCCTCGCGGCGGACGCGGCCCGGCTGATCGACCATCTCGGCATTCCCCGAGCCGACGTCATGGGCTATTCGATGGGTGCGCGGATCACGGTCGCGATGGCGCTCTCCCACCAGGACCGGATGCGCTCCATGATCCTCGGCGGCATGGGCTACGCCATGGTCGAGGGCATGACGGGCGAGGACGCGATCGTCGCCGCGCTCGAGGCCCCGAGCCTCGAGGACGTGGCGGGCGAGCCCGGCCGCGCCTACCGCAAGTTCGCCGAGCAGACCGGCAGCGACACGCTGGCGCTCGCCGCCTGCATGCGCCGCGCGCGCGAGACCTTCACGCCCGACGAGCTCGGCACCATCCGTGTCCCGACGCTGGTCGCGATCGGCGACAAGGACTCGGTCGCCGGCTCGGGCGAGCGGCTGGCCGCGCTCATCCCCGGCGCCGAGCACGTCGTCATTCCCAACCGCGACCATATGCTCGCCACCGGCGACCGGCACTACAAGGCGGCGGTCCTCGACTTCCTGAGCCGCCGGCCCTAGGAAAAGCGTCGATTCTCCTCGCGCGGACGCATCCGAAGGCCTATCTCGCGCGTTGACCGGGAATGGCGGCCACGCTTGGGTCGCCGAGACCGATTGTGCTAGCTTGCCGGCCCGTCCCCCGCGGGCGGCAGGGAGAAAGCGTTCCCCATGTCCCTCAAGACGTCACCCCTCGACGGCTTCGCCAGCCTCGATCCCATCTGGTCCGCCGTGCGCGCCGATGCCGAGCAGATCGTCCGCTCCGAGCCGGCGCTGGCGAGCTTCGTCCATGCGACCGTGCTGAACCGGGAGCGGCTCGAGGATGCCATCGGGCGGCGGATCGCCCAGCGGATCGGCAACCAGGTCGTCTCGGGCGAGTTGATCGCGAGCGTCTTCGACGATGCGCTCTCCGCCGACCCCTCGCTCAGCGAGGCGATGCGGGTCGACCTCGCCGCCGTCTACGATCGCGATCCGGCCTGCCACCGCTACATCGAGCCGGTGCTCTATTTCAAAGGCTTCCACGCCATCCAGACCCACCGGGTGGCGCACTGGCTGTGGAAGCAGGGACGCCGCGACTTCGCCTATTATCTCCAGAGCAAGTCGTCCGAGGTGTTCCAGACCGACATCAACCCGGCGGTGCCGATCGGCCGCGGCATCTTCCTCGACCATGCCACCGGTCTCGTCGTCGGCGAGACGGCGGTGATCGAGGACGACGTGTCGATCCTCCAGGAGGTGACGCTCGGCGGCACCGGCAAGGAGGAGGGCGACCGCCATCCCAAGATCCGCCGCGGCGTGCTCATCGGCGCGGGGGCGAAGATCCTCGGCAACATCGAGGTCGGATGCTGCTCGAAGGTCGCGGCGGGCTCGGTGGTGGTGAAGCCCGTGCCGCCGAATTCCACGGTCGCCGGCGTGCCGGCCCGGGTGATCGGCGAGGCCGGCTGCAAGGAGCCGGCGCGGAGCATGAACCAGATGGTGGCGGAGTGCGCCGATACCGGCTAGACCGCTCCGCCCGCGGCCTGCGTCCCGGCCGGCAAGGATCATCATGAGAGAGAAGGAAGTTCAGTGAACCGCCAGGAGATCGAAAAGCTGCAGGCGTTCTTCCGCAAGCGCTTCAACCTGCCTTCCATCGCCGTGAAGCCGCGCATGCAGAAGTCGGATTCGGCCGAGGTCTATATCGGCGACGAATTCGTCGGCGTGGTCTTCCGCGACGACGAGGACGGCGATCTCTCGTACAACTTCACGATGGCGATCCTCGACATCGACCTCGAATAGGCCTCAGCCGCCGCGGGAGAACTGTTTCACCAGGCGGACGAGGCGATCGTCCATCGTCCGCCAGTCGCCGAGCAGCCGCCAGTTGAAGCGGTAGCGCATGATGAGGCCGTCCCCGATGCCGACCTCGCGGATGCAGGTGGCGGGGATCTCCTCGGTCTCCTCGGCGAGGCAGCGCACCACGTAGGGCGACTCGGAGCGCGGCTGATAGAACACGATCTCGCCGCGATAGGGCGAATCGGCGGCCATGCGCCGGCCGACGAGGTGTCCCGGCCCGCGCATCGGCGCCCCGGTGAAATAGCGGCTGTAGATGTCCTCGAGGCGGGTCGCCGGGTCGAGCGGGACGTCGTCCTCGGTGATCGTCACGTAGACCAGGGGCGAGCTCGGCGAGCCGTCGCGGAAGTCCTTGGCGCGGGCCTCGCTGTAGCCGTCGAGCTCGGGCCAGAGGAGGAGGAGGTCGGCGGCCGTCACCAGCCCGCCGCGACGGTCGGCCGGGAAGCGGATCAGGTTCGCCGGGATCACCATGTCCGCCTCGCCGATGGAGAGCTCGATCGGCTTGGGCTTGCCGTTGAGGCCCTTGAGGGCGATGCCGTCATGGTAGCGGTTGATGGCCCCGTTCACGCTCCACGCCAGGGCGGCGATGCCGGCGAAGACGAGGATCACGACGGTCGCCATCAGGACCGGGGGAAGGATATCGGCGAGGCGCGAGGAGGCGCGGGCTTCGGTCACGGACATGCGGCGCAGCTTGACCTTGCTTCGTAAGGAAATGGTAACCAAACTCGCATTGTCTGACGGAAGCCGGAT